>ERZ779982.4-NODE-4-length-172502-cov-4.875452_pt1 | contig 172502 bp, 151 predicted proteins | sample MGYA00511936_ERZ779982 | MGnify/ENA primary metagenome ERZ779982 (study PRJEB29588, sample SAMEA2146682) | human gut metagenome | biome: human gut; feature: human-associated habitat; material: faeces | place: Denmark | collected 2008/2010 ... | reverse complement strand
TTTAATAAAAATAAAAGAAAAATAAATATAATTAAAGATATAATAAAAAAAGAAAATAATAATAAAATAAATGACAAAGATTTAATATTAAAAAAAGAGATTATTTCTATATCCGGTCCAAGCGGAGTTGGAAAAAGTATTATTTCAGTAAATTTAGCGAAAGCAATGTCTTATCAAAAAAATAAAATATTAATTATGGATTTTGATATTCTAAACAATAGTCTACACACAATTCTTGGTGTGAAAAAATACCCAATAAAAATAGAAGAAAAATTAAAAAATAAAATAATAAATACAGATATAAATGATTTAAAAATAGAAGACTTTATTATAAAAATAAATAAAAAAATAAATTTGATTTCTGCAACAAATTTATTATTTAATACGAAAGAAAAAATAGATTTAATAAAAATAGAAAAAATAATAAATAAATTAAAGAATATTTACAATACGATAATTATAGATACATCTTCAGAATGTTTTTTTGATTTTACAAAAACAATTATAAAATTAAGTAATAAAAATATATTTGTTACAGAAACAAATATATTAGAAATAAAAAAAGCAAAAGAATTATTAAATATTTATATAAATAAATGGAAAATAGAAAAAAATAAATTTAATATATTATTTAATAAATATGATAAAAATTGTATTGATATTAATTTACTAAAAGAATTATTTTGCGAATTTAATGTTCTTGGGACATTAAAATATAATGATAAATATAATAAATTAATTAATAAAAATATTAAGTATAATTTAATTAATAAAAATATAAGAAATGAATATTTAGAAGTAAATAAAAAATTGGTTTTAAATGAAAAAGGAGAGAGGTATGAATTTAGAAAATGAATTAAATAACTCTAATAAAATTGAAAATGACATTGATATTGTTACAGAAGAAAAACAGAATAACTTTTTAGAAACTGCTTTAGGGAAAACAGTTAATACGGCGGTAGATATAGGACTAAGATGGATATTGCCAGATTTAGTTGAAGATGAGGTTATAAATATAAAAGATGGATTTATTAAAGGAGGTTTTAAAGAAGGAATTAATACTGCTATAAACACTGCTATTGATCTTGGAAAAAGCACTATGGGAATATTTACGGGTAAATTTGATAGTTTGTCTCAAGCACAAACAGCAGTTAAAACTGGTGGAATTATTGATGGAGTATCAAGTGTAATAGATAATATATTAACAAAGACAACAAAGATAGGATTAATAGATAAAAATATATCTAATTTAATTAAACAAGGGAAAAATGTAATCTTAGATAATGTTAGCAAAAATATAGAGAATACATTTACAGAACAATTAAATAATATTGAGAAATTAGGAAAATATGAAAATAATTGGAAGAATTATTACGAGAAAAAAGATTTTGATGGAATGGAAAGAGAATACAATAAAATAAAAGAAAAATTAAAAGAAATAATGCCCTTAGAAAAAACAATAAATAATGCAAGAGCTATAGAAAATTTACATATATTAATAAAAAATAATGGACAAGATTTTAATTTGACAAGTGAGCAATTAGAACTTGCAAAAATGCTTGTATAAATTAAATAAAAATAGCGATAAATTAACTTTTTTATCGCTTTTTTACTTGCATATTTTTTTGTGTTTTAGTATAATACAAGAGTAGTATAAAGACTAGAAAAGAGGTAATAAAATGGAAGAAAATGAGGGAAAGATAATCGAGAGAAATATTGATACAGAGATGAGAACATCATACATAGATTATGCCATGAGTGTTATTGTTTCTCGTGCCCTTCCAGATGTAAGAGATGGTTTAAAACCAGTACATAGAAGAATTTTATATGCTATGTATGAAGATGGAATTACATCTGACAAGCCATACAGAAAATGTGCAAATACAGTTGGATCTGTTTTAGGAAGATATCATCCACATGGAGATAGTTCTGTATATGATGCTATGGTAAGATTGGCACAAGATTTTACGATGAGATATCCACTTGTAGATGGTCATGGAAACTTTGGATCAATAGATGGAGATACAGCAGCAGCTATGAGGTATACAGAAGCAAGAATGTCTAAAATAGCAGAGACAATGCTTGCTGATATTGAAAAAAATACAGTTGATTTTATGCCAAACTATGATGATAGATTACAAGAACCAACAGTATTACCATCAAAAATACCTGCTTTATTAGTAAATGGATCATCAGGAATAGCTGTAGGTATGGCAACTAATATACCTCCACATAACCTTACAGAAGTTATAAATGGAATTGTAAAAATTATAGATGATGATAATGTAACTGATGAACAATTAATGGGAATTATAAAAGGCCCAGATTTCCCAACAGGAGCTACTATCTTAGGTAGAGAAGGAATTAAAGAAGCATACACAACAGGTAGAGGAAAAATTACAATGAGAGCAGAAGCTGAAATTGAGGAAATGAGCGGAAACAAACAAAGAATCATTGTTAATTCATTACCATATCAAGTTAATAAGGCAAGATTAATTGAAAATATGGCCTCTCTTGTAAAGGAAAAGAGAATAGAGGGTATATCAGAGATTAGGGATGAATCTGATAGAGAAGAAAAAGTAAGAATTGTTATTGAACTAAAAAGAGATGTTAATGCACAAGTAATACTAAATCAATTATACAAAAACACACAAATGCAAGAAAACTTTGGTGTTATTATGCTTGCACTAGTTAATGGAGAACCTAAAGTATTAACTTTAAGACAATGCTTAGACTGTTATATTGAACATAGAAAATCAGTTATTTTACGTAGAACACAATTTGATCTAGATAAAGCATTAGCCAGAGCTCATATTTTAGAAGGATTGAAAATTGCATTGGATAATATTGATGAAGTAATTAATATTATTCGTAATTCATATGATGACGCAAAAGAAAGATTAATGAAAAGATTTGGACTTTCTGATATACAGGCACAATCTATATTGGATATGAGATTAAAAACATTATCTGGATTACAAAGAGAAAAAATAGAAGAAGAATATGATGCATTAATGAAACTAATTGCACATTTAAGAGAAGTATTAGGTAGTGAAAGATTAGTATTTGATATAATCAAAGAGGAATTATTAGAAATAAAAGATAAATATGGAGATGAAAGAAAGACAAAAATCGTGGCAGCAGAGGGAGAATTCGATATGGAAGATCTAATAAAGGAAGAACAATGTGTTGTTGCTTTAACTCACTTTGGATATATTAAGAGAATGCCAATAGATACATATAAGAGCCAAAAAAGAGGCGGAAAAGGTATTACAGGTATTGCTACTAGAGAAGAAGATTTCGTAAAACAAATATTTACAGCTTCTACACACGATACAATATTATTCTTTAGTAATAAAGGAAAAGCTTATCGTCTAAGAGGATACGAAGTACCAGAAGCAGGAAGAACTGCAAAAGGAACAGCAATAGTAAACCTATTAAGCTTAGACGGAGGAGAAAAAATATCAGCAGTTATACCTATTGCTAATTTTGCAGAAGGAAAGTATTTATTAATGACAACTAAAAATGGATTAATAAAGAAAACTTCTTTAAATGAATTCATTTCTGTAAGAAAGAGTGGATTAATAGCAATTAACTTGAAAGAAGAAGATACATTAATTGATGTAAAACTAACAGATGGTGAAGATAACGTTGTATTAGTTACTGAAAAAGGTATGAGTATTACATTTGATGAAAAAGACGTAAGACCAATAGGTAGAAATGCAATGGGAGTAATAGGAATAAAACTAGATGAAAATGACAGTGTAATAGGTATGGAATCTATTATTCAAGGAAGTAATGCTACACTTCTTTCAATCACTGAAAACGGATTTGGTAAAAGGACTGAATTAGATGAATACAGAGTACAATCAAGAGGAGGAAGAGGGGTTATGACATACAAAATAACTCCTAAGACTGGTAATATCGTAGGAATCAGAATTGCAAGTGATGATGAAGATGTAATGCTAATAACAGATACAGGAACAATTATTAGATTAAAAGTTTCAGATATTAGTATATTAGGAAGAGTAACACAAGGTGTAACACTTATGAGAACGAATGAGGGTAAAGTAGTAAGCATTGAAACTATTCCAAATGAAGAGAAAGTTGAAGAAGAGTAATAAATATACTAAATTATATTAAAAAAATAAATACTCCGTTAAGGAGTATTTATTTTTTTAAACCTGATATCGTCTCCAAAAAAATAGCATAAATTATAATTTCCGACGAGTCTTGAAACTATTCTTTCATCATATGTATCATATAAATTTTTTAAAGTTAAATTAGTAGAAATAATTGTTTTTAATGTATGACTTTGACTTAATAACCTTGTATTTATGATATTAAATAATTCTGTAAATTTTATGCTATTCATACTTTCTGTTCCTAAATCATCAATAATAAGTAAATCAGCAGTTAGTAAATTATCATAAATTGTTTTATCTACATTTGATTTTCCAAATCTATAATCAACAATAGTATCTAGCATTATTGGTGCAGTTTGATATAAAATATTTTTTCCTTTTTTTATTAATTCATTTGCAATACAACTTGATAAAAATGTCTTACCAAGACCTGTATTACCAGTGAAAAGCAAATTTTTTTCATTAGGATCATCAAAATTATCTATAAATTTAATACATAATTTTTTTATTCTTTCTATATTATCTCTAGGAGAAATATTTGCTTTATATTTTTCTGCATTTACTTCATCAGAATATAGAAAAGATGAGAAATTTTCAAATGTTTGAGATTTTAAATTATAAATGTTTGATTTATTATATTCCATATCAAATATTTTTTGTTTCAAACAACTACACATTGAAGATGTGTAATCACTATTAGTTATATATCCAGTATCTTTGCATAACTTACATTCGTAATTAGGAAGAAGATCATCAGGATTTATATTTAAAGATTTAAATATAATATTTTTTTTCTTTTTTAAATCGTCTATTTGATTTTGTAAATTTTTCAATAATGTTGGATCATTATGATTAATTAATGATTTTGTTGTAGATATAGCTAATTCACTTAATTGCTTATCAATTTCTTCTAAATGAGGTTCTCTTTGATATAATTCTCTTTTCTTTAAATCTGCTTGACGTTCTTCTATTGATTTTTTCTTATCATATTCTATTAAAAGTTTTTTTAATGCAGAATTATTCATTTAGTACCTCCTTATTTTTATAATAAAATTTAAATATAATATAAAATAAAAATAATTAGTTATTTAAATTAGCATATAAATTATTTAAATTATCATAATTTCTTTGATCGTATTTGTTATATCCTGTTGATTTTTCTAATTTTTGAACATTTTTATTTTTATTTTTCATTTCAGCTAAAAAGTTTTGTACTTCACTGGATGTTTTAAAACCTCTGTCATGCCAATCAGAAAGCAATTTATTTAAATAATCAAAGTTAGGGTTGGCTTTTGAGGTTGTTTTCTTTAATGCAATTTCTATAATATCAAAATTATATCCATAATCAACATTCCACTTTTCAACATATGCATATTCATATTCAGAAAGTAGTCTGTTTAAGCCTAATTTTTTTGATATTGTATTTGCTAGTACTTTCACTTTTTCTTGTTTTTCATAATATGTGTCTAGATCGTTAAAAGTTTTAATATTATTTTTATACCATGATTCAGCAACTCTTTGAATATATGCTTTGTGTAAAGCTGAACGATCAAAGCAATACCCAAATAATGCAATCATAACTTCTTCATCAAAAGAATATTTTTTAAACCATAATTCAATATCCGGATACCAAGTTGTAGGCATTAAACCAGAAAAATATTTATTATTAATATGGTCAATAGCCTTAGCACGTTGTTGACTTTCAGCAGATTTTTGAATTTGGTCTGCACTTAATGTTGTTTTAGGCTTATATAATTTATTTAATTCTATTTCTTGTAAGTTATTAATAATATAACCTGTGTTTTTTTTAGTAATAACTCCTTCTTCTTCCCAATATTTTATAGCATCCTGTATCGTCTTTAGAGGTAGTACTAATTTTTTTGATAGGTCATTAACCTTTATATCTTTATCATATTTTGATAAAAATAACATATACAAATATACTTTAATATAGTCACCATTTGCCTGTGACAAGTATTCTGAAAAAAATATATCTGGTATATCTGTATTAGAAAATAATGGTGCTACATCAGATTTTTCAAGTTTCATAAAATCTCCCCCTAAAGTATATTTGTCAAATTATATCATTTTATAAAACTTTTTACAAGAAACAAAGAATAAATATATACGATAAAATTAATTATTTATAAACATAGTAATTATTTGAAGTAAAAAAAACAAAAAGATATTTAATAATGTATATAAGCTTTTCATTATTAAATCCAATTATACTAAATAATAAAAATGGTAAAAATAAAATAATAAAAATACAAATTTGTAAAAAAATATTAATAGAAAAAATAAGAGAAATTAAATATACAAGAAATCCCCATATAATATTCAAAAATATAGTTGTGTATTCAATAAATCCAAATAATCTATTATTAAAATTATAATTTTGAGGAAAAATAAATTTCAATATATCATCACCTTTATAGAAATAATTTATTTTAGTATACTCTTCATAAAATTTAAGTTATTTGAAATGTCTGTAGATATTCCACCAAATAAATGTTGAATATACGAATTTGCACGTATAAGAGCATAGATAGAACCTATACATATCAATTTAGAAGGAATATCGGAAAGACTTAAATCTAAAGAAAAAATAATTAATAAAATAATAGAAATAAAAGATTGCATAATTAATAATGCAAATATCGTTCTGAACCATGTTTTGAAAAACCATGATGTTGATTGATTAATTAGAGTTAAAAGTGAAAAAGGAGTTAATAAAATAAATACTTTTATCATTATATAACGAAGAGCATAAGAAAATAATAAATTAAGCAAAGAGACAGAAATAAAACTTTTTAATAAACCATCAAAAGAAAATAAATTAAAATTTTCCTGATTAACAGAAATGACAGAATTTAAATTTTGAATAAAAGAAGAAAAAGAAATACTTTGATGAAATATATTTTCCCCAATTTCTCTAATTGAAGATGATAAAATGGAATTAATATATACTATTTTTTCACAAATAAAATAAGAACAATTAATACAAATTCCAAATATTAATAATTTAAATACAAACTGATAAGGATTTTCTATTTGAATAGATGAAAAATGAGAATACAACAATTTAAAACAATAATACAAAGAAAATGCAATTAATAAAGAGTTTGCAATTAATAACAGTCCATTAGAAGAATTAGTACCAAAGATTTTTTCAAATAAAGTATCATTAAGTATAGATGTATCTATAAATGCAAAATCATCTAAAACTCCGTAAATACTATTATCAATAGAAGAAAATAGTTGATTAAATATATTGTTAATTGTGTTTAAAATTGTTTCACTAATATGTTCTGCATTGGATATAGTTTCTTCCAAATAGTACCTCCTTTAAATTGATAAATAAAAGAAATGATAAAAATAAAGAAATAAAAAATATAGAAAAATAATAATTAAATAATTAAAGGATCAGAGAATTTATAGCAGATAATATCAGATCAATAGCAAGTATAAATGCATACGAAAAAAGAGAGCCTCTAATTAATTTTTTTGAAATTCTAATTCTTTCTTCATCACCAAAACTGAACTTTTTCATAAATACACCAACTCCGACAGCAACTGCAGCAGCGGGTGTCGATAATGTTAAAAACCACTTTTCAATTGATAGAAAAGCATCATCTAATTTTGATACTAATTTTGGAGTATTATCAAATAATGCAGCAAATGAATTATTTGATAAAGTAAATAAAGAAATAAATAATAAAATAAAAAAGAAATTAATAATAAATAATATTTTTTTTCTTTTTAATAGTGAATTTCTATATAAAAAATTCATTTAAATTACCTCCTTAAATAATTTAATTTTTGAAATAAGGTTTTAATAAAATTTTCTGGGGTGAAATAATTTTACAGCCATCTGATAAAAAAGCAAGGCAAGAAAAATTTTCTAAATTTCTAGTGAAATAGTTAGTATCATAAATATAATCTGTTTGAAAGTAAGTATTGATACTTTCTGCAATACTAGAATTACTGGAATTAAGTGATCCTGTTAAATAATTGTAATATGTTTCTTTAGCATTTTCTGAAATATTTTTTGAAATCTTTTGCTTATCTTCTTTTCCTATTTGTTTTTGAGCATCTTCTATTGTAAACATATCATCAGTTCTAAACCAAAGTTTATTAACTAAATTTTGAATAATTACTTGTACAGCATATTGGCTATTTAGAGCATTTAATAAAGAAGTATAACTTTGAGTGGCAATAATGTTTATGCATTTAGCTTCTCTACTTTGAGAGAAAAATTGGCTGTCTGAAACAGTACAGTATTCGCTGTATTCATCAGATATAAATGCAACAGGAACGATATTATTAGAAGAATTAGAAGCTAATCTGTTCATTACTTCTGTTTGAAAATCTAATTTTAAATATGCAGCAATAATTTTTGATAAGTTTTTATACTCTGAAATATTAAGATTCAAAACTACAATTTTTCCTGATGAGAGAACGTCTGTGAATCCTAGAAAATTCAACTCTTCTATTTTGGGACAAAAGGTATTATATACAGAGTAATCAGAAATAAAGCAATTTGTGATTCGTGTAATTTCTGATTTTAAAATTGCAATTGTTCTAGAGTCTAAAAAGTAAAATTCTTTTTCAAAGAAAATTAAAGATGAAAGTAAATCATATATCTGGGAATTACTAAAATAATTATCTAAAAATAGTTTTCTTAATATTGAAATTTTTTCTTTATAATAATTTTCAAAAGTTATTAATTTATGAATTTCATCAAATGTAACATATGAATTATTATATAATCTGCATAATTTTATGGCTTCTGTTAGAACTTGCTCTGCTTTGTCTATCCAAAAGGACTCTGAGTTGTTTGGAGAAAATAACAGTAAAATATTTTTTAATCTATCGGCTAAAACAGAAGCTTTTAAATTTGGCTTGTGCAAAGGATTATACTTAAATTTGCCATCTAATTCTAAAACAATTAAGTCACTAGATCGGTTATACTTTTGGCAAAATTCTTGAACCTTAAGATAGTAATTTCCTTTTACATCTAGAATAAGCATAGGGAGATTATTTGAATTAGAAATTAATTGTTCAGTAAACGGATACATTGCGCTACTTGTTTTTCCTGTTCCAATAGAACCGGTAATTAAAATATTTTGATATAAACTTTTTTCTGGTAAATAAATATCTTTTTTTAAACTAGCTGAATTTCCAACATATAAATTAAGAGGTGTTCTAGCAGATGGAGTATTATAATTATTATTTAAAATACTATTTTTATATTTATTTTTTAAGGGCTTTTTGAAAATGAAATTCAATAAAAAAATAATTTTTTTAAATAGATGAATCTTAAAGAAATAAACAAATAAAGGATTAATTATATTTCTATAAATTAAATTTGAAATAATAATTGAAGAAAAAATATAAGTGATTAAAAATAATAATTTAATATAATGCCATAATTCAGGATTTTTAATACATATATCAAAAGGATGTATGCCATAGGTAATAACAATAGAGGAAGCTGTAAATATAGGAACGAAATAATGATAGCCAACAAGAAGTAAAAAACAGCAAATAAATAAAGTACAAATAAAACGTTTTATGAAATCACCTTCTTAGATTTAATATTTAATTTTGAACCTTGAGCATTATGAAAAAATTTAATATCGAAAAAAAGATATAATGAATAAAAAGTAATAAAAAGATTAAAAATAAAAATGATAAAGAATAGATCAATTAATTTTATAAATAACACCACCTTCCAATTTTTACCATAATATAACAAAGTTTTAAATTTGTCTATACTTTTTTTAAAAAATATGATAAAATATTTTTTATCAGTAAACAGAATAATATAGAAGGAGGAATTCTTAAATGAAATTTAATAAAGATACTAAAATAGGAGAATTACTTGAAGTTGCACCAGAAAAAGCAGAAATTCTAATGGAAGCCGGGATGCATTGTTTAGGTTGCCCAGCATCTCAAGCAGAAACTTTAGAAGAGGCATGTGAAGTTCATGGAATAGATGTTGAAGAGTTATTAGAAAAACTTAATGCGTAGAAATTAACAAAAAAATAATAAAATTTACAAAAATTTCACAAATAGTATTGACAAAGCAAATAAAATAAGTTAAAATAGAACTTGCGTTTAGCCAATTAGATTTTGCATAAGCGCAAGCCTAAAATCTGGGTCATTAGCTCAGGTGGTAGAGCACTTGACTTTTAATCAAGTTGTCCGCGGTTCGAGTCCGCGATGGCTCACCAGACTAGGATTTAAGCTGAAACTTAAATCCTAGAAAGATTTTAAAAGGCCCCGTGGTCAAGCGGTTAAGACATCGCCCTTTCACGGCGGAGACATGGGTTCGATTCCCGTCGGGGTCACCAATTAAATAAATGCCACTTTAGCTCAGCTGGTAGAGCAACTGACTTGTAATCAGTAGGTCGTCCGTTCGATTCGGACAAGTGGCTCCATATACTTAGAACTAGGTTTGTTATTTAACTTGCTTAGTTCTTTGTTTTTATATAAAGGAGCAAATGTAAATAATGGAAGAAAAAGTAGAAAAAAATATAGCTAAGAAAACTGTTATTGTTACAGGTGGTTCAAGAGGAATTGGAGCCGAAATTGTTAAGATGTTTGCACAAAATAATTGTAATGTTGTATTGAACTATAATAAATCAGAAGAAAATGCTAGAAAGATCAAAGAAGAATTAAAACAACAAGGAAAAAATATAGAAATATTTAAAGCAGATGTGTCAAACAGAAAAGATGTACAAAAACTTGTAAAATATACTATAGAAAAATTTAAATCAATAGATATACTAGTCAATAATGCAGGGATATCTCAAGTAAAACTATTTACAGATATCACAGATGAAGATTGGGAAGACATGATAAAAAATAATTTAAATTCTGTTTTCTATTGCACACAGGAAGTGCTACCTACGATGATTAACAAAAAACAAGGTTGCATAATTAATATTTCTTCTGTATGGGGAATGGTAGGAGGATCATGTGAAGTACATTACAGTGCAGCTAAGGCTGGAATTGATGGAATGACAAAAGCACTAGCAAAGGAATTAGGACCTTCAAATATTAGAGTAAATAGTATAGCACCAGGAATAATAGATACAGAAATGAATAAAAATATAACAGAAAATGAATTAGAAAATTTAAAAGAAGAAATACCATTAGGGAGAATAGGATATTCAAAAGATATAGCAAAATGTGTAAAATGGTTGTCGGAAGATGAATATATAACAGGTCAAGTAATTTCAATAAATGGTGGATGGGTTATTATATAAAATAAAAAGATTGATATTCAAAAATATCAATCTTTTTATGTATTTATTCACTAACTTTTCTTTTATAATTACCAGAAATAATTTTAGGCAAGTAAGTTATTATTTTATATACAGCAAGTCTAACTTTTTTACTCCAAATATAAGTTTTTCTTAACTTTCTAGGAGCTGAAATAGAACTTACTTCTGTAGGAACTAATGCAAGTTCAACTTTTTCAATTGGGAAAATATAATTTTGAGATTCGTTGTTATCCCATACATTATTTCCATCTCTAAAACAGAAATTTAAAGTATCGGAAGATATCAACTCAATTTCTGCTTGAAATCCTAATTCGGTTTTTACCATTTTAACTTCATTTAAATTATCCCAGTTTATACCGAAACCATAATGTAAATAAACTTCTTCGCTATTTCCTTGAAAAAGTTTACCTGTATATGAAATTTTAACACTAGTATTTTCTACAAGTTTGTCTGTGTTAAAGAAAATATTTTTAACTAATTCCATTTTAATTCTCCTTATTTATCTCTTGTTTAATTCAGTAAAATAAATTATATTATTAAAAAATAAAATATTCAATACTTTTTTACAAAATTCATCATAATTTTTATTATAAAACTAATCCTGTATTTGTACCGATTATTTTTCCAATAATATTAAAGTTATCTTGTTCATGTATAGAAATCTCTTCAAATTCTTTATTGTCAGCTCTTAGAACTAATTTATCTCTTCTTACTATAAATCTTCTAATATAAATTTTATCGTTATATTCAATTATTCCAATTTCTCTGTTATTTAAAGGGGCATTTAATTCAACAAAGGCATATGACCCTTTTACAAGTTTGGGTTCCATAGAGTTGTCTTGGATCTTTACTGCAATGGCAGCACTTGGAAGATTTGCAGGACATTCTATAAATGAATTAATAGAATCAACTGCAGGAACTTGATTATATGATATGTGTTCTGGTGCATGATAAAATTCTTGATCATCAGATAAAATTCTATCATATGTATACATTAAAGGTTGATAAGGGACTTCTAAAGCTTTGCAAATGCTTCTAAGTGATTTATGGCTAGGATTTCTTTCGCCCTTTTCAATATGAGTAAGATGCCCAATATTAATATTAGTTTCTTTAGCAAGATCAGTTTTTGAAACCTTTTTATCCTTACGAATTCTTGCTATCATATCACCTATCATAAGTATTCTACCTCTTTTTCTAAAATTTTACTTAATTATACAAAAAAAATTTTTAAATGTCTAGAGAAAATGGTAAAATTTTGTAAAAAAATAGGTAATAATATTATTGTAAAAAAAAATAAACTATGGTAATATTAATCTAAGACAAAGTATACAATATATAAAAGGGGAGAGTTATGGAAGAGGATAAAATTGAAAAGGATGAAAAAAACGAAGAAGAGACAAAAGAAGGAGTTAAAAACATGGAAAAAGAAGATGAAAGTAAGCAGACTGATGTAGAAGAAAAAAAACAGAAAATAGAAAAAAAGAATGAAGAAACATACATATCTGCTGAAACAACACAATCGGAAATAAAGGAAGGAACAGAAAAAGAGACTAAAGAATTAGAAGAAGATGATGCCCAGGAAAAAGAAATACAAAAAAATGAAGAAAATAAAGAAGAAGTTAATGAAATAAAGACAAACGAAGAGGAACAACAATCAAATAAGGAAAAAAAATCAATAGTTCCAGTAGTAATAATAACAATATTAATTTGTTTGGCTTTGTTTTTTTCGATTATATTTGCGTTGATTAATATAAACAATGAGAATATATTATCTGGAATTAGTATAATGAATGTTGATGTTTCAAAACTAAGCAAAGAAGATGCATTAAAGAAAATAAATGAAATTGTTGCAAGTAAAGAGACAGAAGACATTACCCTAAAATGTGGAAATTATGAAACAGTAATAAATGGAAAACAATTTAGTATAAAATTTGATACAGAAAAAGCTATAAATGAAGCATACAACGTAGGAAAAGATGGAAATATTATAGTTAACAACTACAATATTTTATTGACACAAATATTAAAGAAAAATATTGAAATACCAGTTTATTATGATGAAGATGCATTAAATAAAAAGGTAGAAGATATATCATCAAAAATACCTGGAGCAGTAAAACAAAGTAGCTACTATGTTGAAAATGAAAAACTAATTATTGTAAAAGGAACAGCAGGAATAAAAATAAAAGAGAACGAAATTAAAAAATTAATAATAGATGAGATAAAGAAAATAGATAATAAGAATAACATTGTAACAATACCTGTAGAAAATGTTGAACCTGACGAAATAGATGTAATTAAAATAAGAAATGAAATATATAAAGAACCACAAGATGCATATGTAACAAAAAATCCAACAAAAGTACATCCACATGTGAATGGAATAGATTTTAAAATTACAATAGAAGAAGCTCAAAAAATAGTTCAAGAAGATAAAAAAGAGTATACAATTCCATTAAAAATAACTATACCTAAGAAAACAATTAGTAATTTGGGAGAAGAAGCATTCCCAGAGTTATTATCAACATATACAACAAGATACGATGCAAGCAACTATAATAGAAGCAACAACCTATCAATAGCAGCAAGTAAAATTAATGGAACAGTTCTTATGCCAGGAGAGACTTTTTCATACAACAAAGTTGTAGGAGCAAGAACTATTGAAGCAGGATATAAAGAAGCAGGAGCATATGCTGGAGGAGGAGTAGTACAATCAGTAGGAGGAGGTATTTGTCAAATATCTTCAACTGTATACAACACAGCATTACTTGCAAACTTAGAAATAGTAGATAGAAGCAACCATCAATTTGAAACTTCTTATGTTGCAGCAAGTAGAGATGCAACAGTAAGCTGGGGATATCTAGATTTTAAATTTAAAAACAATAGAACATATCCAATTAAAATAACAGCATCAGCTAAAAACGGTGTAGCAAAAGTAAGCATTTACGGAATAAAAGAAGAAACAGAATATGAAGTAGTAATACAATCAAGAATATTATCATATATACCATACAGCGTTAAATACATAGAAGATAGCTCACTTGCACAAGGAAAAGAAGTTGTTGAACAATCAGGACATAATGGATGCAAGAGTGAAGCATATAGAATTTTAAAATTAAACGGTCAAGTTGTATCTAAAACATTACTATCAAGAGATACATATGATCCAATGCAAAGAATTGTTAGAAGAGGAACAAAGAAACCAACAACTACTACAAAACCAACAACCTCAGAAAATCAAAATTCAGGATCAAACAGTTCAAATAATAATCAGAATACAAATACAGTATCACAACCTGAAACAACAAATACAACAGGAATAACATCACAGGAGACAAATGCAAATGTAACACAATAACGGAAAAAGAGAGGGGGCACAAAAGTGAAACCAAAAAAACAAACATTAGAAGAAAAACAAAGTAAAAAGAAAGGAATCACATTAATAGCTTTAGTTGTAACTATAACTGTTATAGTAATATTAGCAACTATAATTCTTAGCTTGCTTTTTAGAAAAGATGGGATAATAGAACGTAGTAGATATGCAAAATTTGTTAATGATTATTATGCTATCGAAGAAAGAGTTAAGCTATATAAAATGGATAAGCAAATAGATGATGAAGTAAAACATCAAAAAACGTTGCAGTTACCAGTACTAAGTGAATTAACAGATAGTGAAAAACAAGAAATAAAGAATAAAGTGCCAACCCTACAAAAGCAACTAGAAAAAGAATCTGGAATTTCTATAGACAATCTTAATTTATATTGGATAGATAAAGAGGCTATAAACACCAAAAATAAACATAAATATATTATAAATTCTAAAACAATGAGAATTTATGATTATGAAGGTGAAGAAATATCTGGAGAGATATTACATACGCCGGACAGCAAAGACCTACCAGAAGAAGAGAATGAAGAATGGGATGGATGGATTAGATTAACATTACACTATCCAGATAATGCAACAAATAGAATGTGGAGACTAGGAGAAGAAGGAGAAGTAAGAAGTAATGTAAATCTTGAATGGGATGAATATACTGGCCCAATTACAATACCAATATCAAGAGTAAAAGATGTATGGATAAAATATGATTTAGATGATAATGAAGTAGTAGAGGCACCAGATGGCGTCGTTCTAGTAGACATCCAAGACGAAAAAACAGACAAAAAAGGTGTGCATAAAGTAAAAATAGTATACGATGAAGCAGCTGTGGTAAAACAATATAATATAGATGGAACTGGGTGGAGAGATTACACTAAAGAATTCACCGTAGAAAAAGATACATTAGTAATGGCAAGAGCTAAAATAGTAGAAGAAATAAAAGATAACGATGGAAATGTAATAACAAAGCAAGATAAATGGGGAAAAGATAATAAATATATTTACGTTAACATTGAAAATGACAGCGATAAAGAGAATGCAAAAAATGATGGGATTCCAGACAAAATACAAGAAATAGTAGATGAACAAAACAATAATGTAAAAGCTCCAGATATTATAATTACACCAGAAGATTCTAAGGTTGAAAAAGTTAAGGTAACAGTAAGCCCAAAAGAAAAAGCAAGAGAAATTTATATAAGAGTTGGAAATGAAGAATATAAAAAATATGACAAAGAAATAGAAGTAACTGATAATGTACTAATTAGTGCATACTACATAAACGAAGAAGGAAAGAGATCTAATACAGCTAACAAAGTAATAACAAACATAAAAAAGGGAAACTTACCATATGTTAAAATAAATGCAGATCCATATCCATACCCAACAGATACAGGAAGAAAACAAGTAATAGTAACAATAGAAACTTCGGATGCAGAAATAGTAGAATATAGCGAAGACGGAATTAATTATAAAAGATATACTGAAGATAATAAAAAAATTATAGTTACAAAAAACGGAACTATCTATGCAAGAGCAACAAATAAAATAGGAACAACAGAAGAAAAATTAAATATTACTAATATAGGAAGTGTAACATCAGCACCAGATAGACCAAAAAATGATGATCCAAGTAAACCTTCGGGAGGAAATACAGAAACTAATACAACACCAGGAGGAGATACAGGAAGCAATACAACACCGGGTGGAGACTCAGGAAGTAACACAATACCAGGAGGAGACTCAGGAAGTAATACAACACCAGGAGGAGACTCAGGAAGTAATACAACACCAGGAGGAGACTCAGAAAGTAACACAACACCAGGAGGAGACTCGGGAAGTAATACAACACCAGGAGGAGACTCGGGAAGTAATACAACACCAGGGGGAGATACGGGCAAAGATGACCCTGAAGATGGCAAAGTAGAAGATACAGATAAATATACAATTTTAAATAAAGACTATTATTATTTATTAAAATTAAAATATCCACCAGAAGCAGTATTAAAAGAATATAAAATAAAGGACGGAGAATGGAAAGAATATGATGAAGAAGGAATATTAATAGTAAAACCAGAGCATAAGGATCAAATATTAGATGAAAATGGAAATTTAAAAGGAAAAATACAAGATGAAAAAGGACAAGCTATAGATTTTAGTGGAACCATTCATATATTAGATATAGATTACGGAGATATTTACGAAAATATATCTATTAGATGGAATGCATATCCAGGTGAAGAACCTAAAATTATACCAAGCACAAAAAATGCAAGCACGAGTGTAACAATAGGCATCTCATACAATAGTAATCTAGTAAAGAAACAATATAAATTAAAATACGCAGATGGAACAGAAAGTGAATGGAAAAACTACAGTGGACCATTTACAATAGAACAAAATCAAGTAACAATATATGCAAGAGGATTAAGCGAAAATGAAGTTTGGACAAAACAAGCAAGTTATACTATAAAGAACATAGATATAGATCCACCAGAAATTGCAATAGAAGGAGATTTAGAAGGCAAAATAAGAAATCTAAATCTAAAAATAAAAGTTACAGATAAAAATGATATTGAAGTTATAAAATTTGCAGAAGGAAAACATACAAAAAGTTATTTTAGTGAAGACGGAGAAACAATTCAAAATTATGGAAGAAAATTGATACAAGAAAACGGAACATATACAATCTATGCAAAAGATTCTTTAGGAAACGATACAGTTTACGAATTTGAGGTAACAAACATAGATGAGTCGGCTGTTCCAAACCCAATATTTACACTAGATAAGGAACCATATGTATTCCAAGGAATAGATTGGTACCCATATGGAACAAAATTGACAATAACATATGCAGAAGATATGACAAATTTGGAAGGATGCTATAGTAGTAATGGAGGAAAAAGCTATAGTAGTAATTCTAGTAACAAAAGTCGTACAGAAACATTATCAGAAACAAAAACATGGTCAGCAAAAATAGTAGATACAACAGGAGAAGAAAGTGAGACCGTAACAGAAGAGATACATGTAATGGCAAATCCATCAAGGTTACAAACGAACTATTGGGTAGTAGGAAATGTATATCCAGTATTGGTAACAGGACAAAATTCAGGAACGGTATATGGAACAGATGTATATAGAGTAGATTCATCAATAAAAAGAGCAGCATTACACATGGGACTAGTAAGTATAGGAGAAGAAAAAGTACTTAAAATTAAAGTTGTAGAATGTCCAGAAGAAGGATATGTAGCAAGTACAAGAAATGGTATAAGTACAAACCAAGCTGGAAATAGTAGTGGTTATGGATTTGTATTCATAGGAGACAATGGAGAAGAAGTAAAAGGACCAACAATAGAGAGTATAAGCCAAGTACCAGCAGATAATGAAATAACGATAGGAATAGAAGCACAAGCATATACAGGAGCAAATATAGCTAAATACTATTACAGAATAGATAGTGGTGAATATATAGAAAGTGACAACTCAACATATACATTTACAGAAGTGAAGGCATATGTAAATCATACAATAGATGTATATGTAAAAGATACAAGAGGATCAGTAAGTAAGATAGAAACAATAACACAAAGAACAGCAAATAGAATACCAACACCAGTATTTACATTTGATAAAGAGCCATATGAAATAGATGGAGTAAAATGGTACCCATATGGAACAAAATTGACAATAACATATGCAGAAGATATGACAAACTTAACAGGATGCTATAGTAGTAATGGAGGAGAAAGCTATAGTAGTAATTCTAGTAACAAAAGTCGTACAGAAACATTATGGGAAACAGGAACATGGTCAGCAAAAATAGTAGATACAACAGGAGAAGAAAGCGAGACAGTAACAGAAGAGATACATGTAATGGCAGATCCATCAGCATTGCAAACAAACTATAGGGTAATTGGAAATATATATCCAGTATTAGTAACAGGAAGCAATAGTGGATCAACAGTATATGGAACAGATGTATATAAAGTAAGTTCGTCAATAGAAAGAGCAGCAGTACATATGGGACTAGTAAGTATAGGAGAAGAGAAAGTACTTAAAATTAAAGTTGTAAAATGCCCAGAAGAAGGATATGTAGCAAGTACAAGAAATGGTATAAGTACAAGTTCAGTAGGATATAGTAGTGGATCATCAGGTTATGGATTTGTATTCATAGGAGACAATGGAAAAGAAGTAAAAGGACCAACAATAGAGAGTATATTAAGTAGCAAAAAGAATGCTATAGAAGTAAAAATTAATGCAAAAGCATATAATGGAGCAACAATAGAAAAATACTATTATAGTATAAATAACGGACAATATGTTGAAAGCACACAAAATAGCTATACATTTACAGGACTTACAGAAGGCACAGAATATACGATAAAAACATATGCAAAAGATAGCAACAATTCTTCAACAATTATAACAGAAAGTAAAACTATAACAGGAGACTATCCAGAGGGATTAACAGTAATAAAGGCTTCAGGAAACCTTACTTCATATAGAGGAAAGAACAATTTAGTATTAGGAGTATTAGTAACAGGAAGCAATAGTGGAAGTCTATGGGGAACAGAAACATATACAGATGATTCAAGTTTAGCAGCAGCTGTTGTTCATATGGGAATAGCAAAAGCAAATCAAACAGTATTAGTAAAAGTACAAATATTACCTGGTCAGACAAGTTATGTAGGAACTACCCAAAATGGAATAACCTCAAATAGCTATAGTAGCTATGCAGGAAGTTATAAAATTTTAGATGGAGGACCCACAATAGAAAGTATTACTCAGGTACCTGCAGATAATGAAATAACAATAGGAATAGAGGCACAAGCATTCAGAAATAAGAGCATTTCTAAATATTACTATAAGTTAGATGATGGAGAGTACATAGAAAGCTCTTCTGCAACATATACATTCTCGAATATAGAACCTTATGTAACACACAAAGTATCTGTTTATGTAAAAGATACAGAGGAATTCTTAAGTGAAGAAAAGACAATAAATATAAAAGTATCAGGAAAAGTAACTTTATCTGGATATTCATTGATTTATAATAATGATTATGGATTTGTAAATGATGGAGACACAGTTGTTCCAAATAATATTGGAATTCATAGCACTACAGCAAATAGTTATATAGTAATAGACCTAAGTAATTATTCAGAAGATAGTACTCATACAGTTTCTATAGAGGCCGAAGTAAGTAGCGAAAACAACTATGATTTTGGGTATGCTACTCTTACAACAGATTCAACAGCACCTGCATATGATTCTGGGGAAGGTAGATTTGTATATATATCTGGAACTGTTGAAAATCAAAAATATACTTTATCAGATATTGCAGGTGGAAAAAAATATTATTTACATTTAGGATATAGGAAAGATGTAAGTAATAATTCTGGAGATGACAAAGTTATATTTAGAAACTTAGAGGTTCAATAATATAATATAAAATTTTGGAGGAAGATATGAAAAAGAAAAAAATTATCATTATATCAATTATTATTTTAGTTATTATAGCTATAGGTGTAGGCGTAATAGTTATAAATAATAATAAAAAGAAAGACGAAGTGGTTGAAGAAGAACCTGTAGTAAGAGTAACTGGAAAAGCTGTTGAAGATAGAGAAACAAAAGAATATAAGTTATGTGACATAAAGATGACTGCAAAAAAGCAAGAAACAGAAGTAGTAATAACAGTGAAAAATATTTCAGGTAAAGAAACAAAAGCAAGAGATGTGTATATTAAGTATTTAGATGATCAAAGTAATGAAATTGGAAAGACAAGAATTCCATTACCAAAAATGAAAAAAGATCAAGAAATCACATTATCAACAATAATTACACAAGATCTAAAAAATGCAAAAGATTATAAAATAGACTATTAAAAGATAGAATAAAAATTGAGGTACAAATGTACTTCAATTTTTATTTTATTTTAAATATTATATAAAAAATAAACCATCTACTTTTGAATAAGTATATGGTTTATTAAAACATAATTGGTGCGCCATAGAGGATTCGAACCTCCGACCATTTGATTAAGAGTCAACTGCTCTACCAACTGAGCTAATGGCGCAAATATAAAGTTAACAACATAATAATTATAAAACTATTACAGGGATTTGTCAATATTTTTTTATCTGCTAACGTTGTAATCTATATAAAAATATGGTAATATATAAAAATGAGGGGTGAGAACTATGTTAAAAATGTATAATACAGATTTTGAAACAAATGTAACAGTAGAGACGAAAGAATATAAAAAAGGGAATTGGATTAATATGGTATCACCGACAGAAGATGAAATTCATGAAGTATGCAATAATATAAAAATCAGTGAAGACTTTATTCAATATGCTCTTGACTATGAAGAAAAAGCCAGAATAGACGTAGAAGATGATGACAATACAATCTTATTTATTGTTGATATACCAATCATAGAAAAAGAAAGTGGAGCGAAGGTATACAGTACAATGCCAATAGGAATTATTTTTGTAAGAGATGACTATTTTATAACAGTATCCTTGGCAAAGAATACAATCATAGACTCTCTAGAGAAAAATAAAAATATTGTTACATACAAAAAAAGCAGATTGCTTTTACAAATATTCTATTCAAACGCACAGCTTTTTTTAACATTATTAAAAAGACTTAATAAAGAAACAGAGGTTGCAGAAAGTGTATTAAAAAATTCGATGAAAAATAAAGAGTTATTGAAATTACTTAGTTTGAAAAAGGGATTGGTATATTTTACAACATCATTAAAGTCAAATGAAGTCGTAATGGAAAAAACTCTTAGAGGAAATTTAATTAAATTATATGAAGAAGATGAAAATATATTAGATGATGCAATTATTGAAAATAAACAAGCAATAGAAATGAGTAAAATATATAGCGACATTTTAACAGGTACTTTAGATGCATATGCATCTATAATATCAAACAATCTAAATAGTGTAATGCAATTTTTAACATCAATTACAATCATTTTAGCAATACCAACAATGATATCAAGTTATTGGGGTATGAATGTACCAGTGCCAATGCAAAATAATCCATTTGGATTTATTACAATTGTACTATTCTCACTAGTGATTGGTTTAATTGCTATATTATGGTTAAAGAAAAAAGAAATGCTAGGATAAAAAGGAGGAAATAAAATGCTAACAGCAACAGGAGTTACCATTAGATTTGGTAAAAGAACGTTATTTGAAGACGTAAATATTAAATTTAACAAAGGATGCTGCTACGGTATTATTGGAGCAAATGGGGCAGGAAAATCAACATTTTTAAAGGTCCTATCAGGAGAGTTAGAACCTAGTAAAGGAGAAGTTTCTAAAGAAAAAAATGAAAGATTATCTGTTTTAAAACAAGATCACTTTGCATTTGAGGAATATACAGTAATTAATACAGTAATTATGGGAAACGAAGAACTATATAAAATTATGCAAGAAAAAGATGCAATATATGCTAAACCAGATTTTTCAGAAGAAGATGGCATGAAAGCAGCTAAATTAGAAGAAAGATTTGCCGAACTTGATGGATGGAATGCAGAATCTGATGCAGCAGTACTTTTAAATGATTTAGGAATTGAACCAGAAAATCATTATAAATTAATGAGCGAATTAGAAGCAAAAGAAAAAGTTAAAGTGTTACTTGCTCAAGCATTATTTGGTAATCCAGATATTCTTTTATTAGACGAGCCTACAAACGATTTAGACTTAAAGAGTATTAACTGGTTAGAGGAATTCTTAATAAATTTTGAAAATACAGTAATTGTTGTATCACATGATAGATACTTTTTAAATAAAGTATGTACACATATTGCTGATGTTGACTTTGGAAAGATTAAAGTATACCCAGGAAATTACGATTTCTGGTATGAATCTAGTCAATTAGCCTTAAAGCAAATGAAAGATGCAAATAAAAAGAAAGAAGAAAAAATAAAGGAATTACAAGACTTTATTGCTAGATTTAGCGCAAATGCATCAAAATCAAAGCAAGCAACATCAAGAAAAAAGACATTAGAGAAAATTGAATTAGATGAAATTAAACCATCTAACAGAAAATATCCATACATAGACTTTAAGCCAGATAGAGAACCGGGAAAGGAAATATTGCAAGTTAAAAATATTACCAAAACAGTTAATGGAGAAAAAATATTAGATAATGTAAGTTTTACAGTAAAGCCAAATGATAAAATAGCATTTCTAGCAGATAATGAAAATGCTAAAACCTTACTATTCCAAATAATTGCAGGAGAAGTTGAACCAGATGAAGGTGAGCTTGTATGGGGAACTACAATTACATCAAACTATTTTCCAAAGGATAACAACTATTTATTTGAATCTGATTTATCGATTACAGATTGGTTAAGAGGATATTCAAAAGATCCAGATGAAACGTATGTTAGAAGTTTCTTAGGAAGAATGTTGTTCTCAGGAGAAGAGGCTTTGAAAAAAGTAAATGTATTATCAGGAGGAGAAAAAGTAAGATGTGTTCTTTCTAAAATGATGCTATCTGGAGCAAATTTACTAATATTTGATGAGCCTACTAACCACTTAGATATGGAAAGTATAACAGCACTAAACGAGGGAATGGCAAAATTTAAAGGAATAATTCTATTTACTTCACATGACCACCAATTAACACAAACTGTAGCAAATAGAATAATAGATATAAAAGCAGATAAAGTTGTAGATAGAGAAGTTACATATAATGAGTATTTAGGAATGGAATAATAGAGGGAGAATAAAGTGTTTTGTAATAAATGTGGAGCGCCTGTAGATTTAACAGGAAAGTTTTGTACAAAGTGTGGAAATCCTTTAGAGAATTATCCACATGAGGGAAGCGTAATATTTGCAAGAATAAATCAACTTACTGGAGTAATAATGCCAGTAGATGTTTATATGGATGGAAAACTTATAGCAACTTTAAATGCTGGAAGAGAAGTAAAAGTACCTATGACAGTTGGAAAACACAGAATTGCATTTAATGTATGGAAAGAAAATGGTGAATATGAAATAGAAACAACAATAAATAATCCAAATATAAAGGTTACTTTTAAACAAACAATGGGACTAGTAGTACCGAAACCTAAAATTGTAAGTATTGTAAATGTATAAAAAAGTTGTAAGGAGAAATCAAGAGATAAATGGATATACAAAGAATAATCGCACAAGAGTTAAATATTAAAGTATCACAAGTTGATGCAACTATAAAATTAATTGATGAAGGAAATACTATTCCCTTTATTGCACGTTATAGAAAAGAAGTAACAGGTGGCTTATCTGATGAAACATTAAGAGATTTAGGAGAAAGACTAAATTATTTAAGAAATTTAGAAACAAGAAAAACTGAAGTTACAAAGTCTATTGAAGAACAAGGAAAAATGACAGATGAAATAAAAGAGGCTATTAGCCTTGCTAAAACTTTAGCAGAAGTAGAAGACATTTATAGACCATATAAACAGAAAAAAAGAACAAGAGCTACTATTGCAAAAGAAAAAGGACTAGAGCCACTTGCAAACATTATATATAAACAAAAAGAAACAAGACCTATAGAAGAGATTGCAAAAGAATTTATAACTTCTACTGTGGATAATGTGGAAACAGACCCTAAAAATGATAAAAAAGTTGTGGATATTTCAGATGCAATTTCAGGTGCATTAGATATCATTGCTGAAAATATTTCTGATAATGCAGACTATAGAAAGAACATTAAAAGAATTTGCTATAGAGAGGGAGTTATAGTAACAAAGGCATCAAAGCCAGATGAAAAATCTAGTTATGAAATGTATTACGACTTTTCCGAAAGTATTAATAGGCTTCCAAGTCACAGAATACTTGCAATTAATCGTGGAGAAAAAGAAGAATTTTTAAAGGTAAAGATAGATAAGCCTGAAGATAAAATTATAAATTATATGGAAAAAGATATAATTAAGGGACAAACTCAATTTACTACATATTTACAAGAAACAATATTAGATAGTTGGAAAAGATTAATAGAGCCTTCAATAGATAGAGAAATTCGTTCAGATTTAACGGAAAAAGCAGAAGAAAAGGCTATAAAAGTTTTTGGAAAAAATGCTAAACAGCTATTACTTGGAGCACCAATAAAGAATTTAACTGTAATAGGATTTGATCCTGCATATAGAACAGGATGTAAAATTGCAGTTATTGATGAAACTGGAAAAGTGCTAACTACAACTACAATTTACCCAACAGAACCACAAAATGATGTTGAAAAAGCAAGTAAAGAATTATTAGATTTAATAAAGAAATATGATGTAAATATGTTTGCAATAGGAAATGGTACGGCATCAAGGGAGTCTGAAATATTTGTTGCAGACGTAATAAAGCAAGCAAAAGAAAAACTAGGAAAAGAAGTTCATTATGCAATCGTATCAGAAGCTGGAGCATCTGTATATTCTGCATCAAAACTTGCAACAGAAGAATATCCTGATATTAATGTATCTTTAAGAGGAGCAATATCAATTGCAAGAAGATTACAAGATCCACTTGCAGAACTTGTTAAAATTGATCCAAAATCTATAGGAGTAGGGCAGTACCAACATGATGTGGACCAAAAGAAACTATCTGAAAGCTTAACAGGAGTTGTTGAGGATGCTGTTAATAAGGTTGGGGTTGATGTAAATACAGCTACACCATCACTTTTATCATATGTATCTGGAATTAATAAAATTGTAGCTAACAATATTGTAAAATACAGAGATGAAAACGGAAAGATAAAAGAGAGAAAAGAGCTTTTGAAAGTATCGAAATTGGGAAAGACAGCGTTTGAACAATGCGCAGGATTTATTCGTATATTTGATGGAAAAAATCCATTAGAAACAACAGCAGTTCACCCTGAAAGTTATGATATCGCTGAAAAATTACTTGCATTAATAGGGTATAAAAAGGAAGATTTAACAAATAAAGAAACTTTAAAAGAAATAAAAACAAAACTTGAAAGCCTAAATATAAAAGAAATATCAGCAAAATTGGAAGTAGGGGAAATGACATTAAAAGATATTATATCTGAACTTTCAAAGCCAGGAAGAGATCCAAGAGAAGAAATGCCAAAGCCAGTTTTAAGAGAAGATGTTTTAAAATTTGAAGACTTACAAGAAAATCAAATTTTAACAGGAACAGTAAGAAACGTAACCGATTTTGGAGCATTTGTTGATGTTGGTGTTAAACATGATGGATTAGTTCATATTTCCGAAATGAGCAATGGATTTGTAAAAAATCCATCAGATGTAGTATCTGTTGGAGATATTGTTAAAGTAAAAGTTATTGGAATTGATAAAGAGAGACAAAAAGTTAAATTGAGTATGAAGATATAAAAAAAGACCGAGATTTTCGGTCTTTTATTTATATTTTTCTTGAATTTCTAATATTTTATCATAATCATTATTTAGAATATCTAGAAATACTTTTGCTATTTGCGGATCGAATTGTGTTCCAGAACATCTTTCAATCTCAGATTTTACAACTTCTATATCTAATGCATTACGATATGTTCTTTTTGATGTCATTGCATCAAATGTATCAGCAACAGCTGCAATTCTTGCCATAAAAGGAATTTCCTCACCTTTTAGTTTACCTGGATATCCATTTCCATCATATCTTTCATGATGGTGTTTAACGATAGGAATAATATCTTTAAATACTTCTGCATTGCAAAGAATATGTGCACCTATTGATGGATGGTTCTTTATTTGAGAATATTCATCATCAGTAAGTTTTGATTCTTTTAAAAGTATACTATCAGGTATTCCTATTTTTCCAATATCGTGGAATAGGCCACCAACTCTAAGTGTTTTTAAATCTTCATCAGACATATTAAGCTTTTCTCCAATTAGAACAGAGAACTCAGAAACTCTATCAGAGTGTCCTCTTGTATATGGATCCTTAGCTTCAACTGTATATCTTAAAGTTTGGATACTATCAAGATAAGCTTTTTCAAGCTTTTCATAAGTTTGAGATAGTTCCTCATTCATTCTTTTTATTTCATTCATTTGTTCAATTGATTTTATTCCAGACTCGATAAGCAACAAAAGTTGATCGAATTTATCACTTTTTTCACAGTAACCTTGAATGTCTAACATTCTGATTGTTTCAAGTGGTGGAGCTAAATCCTTATGACCAGTTAGTAATAAAATATACAGTTCTTTATCAAACTTTCTAATTTCCTCTACAACTTGATCACCATGGATAGGATCCATAATAAAGTCCAAAATCATTAAATCAAAGTGTTCATTTCTAACACGCTCAATAGCCTCTAAAGGGTTTGTAACTCCTGTAAAGTTATATCCAGATCTTTTTAAAAATATAGATAAAGAATCAACAATACCTGATTCATCATCAACAGCGATAATTTTATATCCATTAGAATTTTCAGCTTGTAAGTTATTTTTTCTCATTATATCACCTCTATTTATACTACCATATTATATTCATACTTTTAGACAAAAATCAAGGTGGTAAACAAAAAAAGTCGAAAAATGGTTAAAATTAAGCCTAAAATAAAACTCTATACTTTTGGGTATAGAGTTTCATTAATTATATTTTATTCAATTGGTATGATGATATGGAATGTAGTGCCTTTGCCTTGTTCTGTTTCAAATGTGATATTTCCGTTAAAGTGTGCACGAATTGTTGAATATGACATAAACAATCCAAGACCTGTTCCATTTTTTCCTTTAGTTGTTATCATTTCCTTAAATAATTTTTCTTCAACTTCTTTTGGCAGACCACCTGCAAAGTCTTGTATAGAAAGGACTATATTATTTCCATCTCTATCTACAATAAAGTTAATTTCTTTATTTGGTACTCCATTATATGCTTGTATAGAATTTGATATCATGTTATTAATAACTTGTACCAAGCTTACTATATTACCATGTAATGTGGTTGAACTTGAAGTGTTCATTTGAACATTAAGAACAACTAAAGCATTTTTAAGTTCATGTTTCATTAAGATATCTACTCTTTTTACAAGTTCATCTATATCAAAAGATACAACTTGTTCTTCTGAAAGAGTAACAGCTTGTCCTTTAACAGTTGTGATTACATCTGACATATATGCTGTATATGTTTTAATTTTTTCTATCCATTCTCTCATATCTTTTGCAATATCGTGATGGTCTTCGTTAGTAACCTCAGGATCACCAATAGACGCATCATACTCTTTTACTAAGTCTGTTAATCCTTCAGCAGCTCCTGATATAGACATGATAGGAGTTTTTAAGTTATGTGCAATACCACCAATTAATTGTCCAAGTGATGCTAGACGTTCTCTTTCCATAAGTAGTTGTTGGTTGTTTTGAATTGTTTGCATATCAAGCATATGCTGGGTGGTGTCACTAAATATGATAAGAGAACCAATTACCTGCTTTTTACCTTTATTTGATATAATAGGTTGTATACTAATCTCAAAATATTTATGATTGCCATGATATGTTATATCCCAGTCATACTTAACTATTGTATTGTTCTTCTCTGATTTTTTTATTAAATCTTTTATATGAGTTAATTCTATTTTTTTATTTTTCTTAATAATTTCATAAAAATTATCATTCAAATTTATGTGAATAATTCTAGCCAAATAATTTTTAAAAGCATCATTTGAATAAGTCATTGTTCCATCTTTTTCAACTACAATAAATGCATCTGCCATTATATTTACTATATTCTTTAAAGCTATAGGAACAGCGTCAAAAGCTTTTAATTTAAATATAGAAATGTAAAAACATATAGCTGTTATCAAATAAAGAATTGGAGTTATATATGTTTCCATTGCGATTATCTGCAGTGATGCTAAGATATTAGGAATAATTGGTGCACAAGCACCAATTATAATTAGAATAGTACCAAATGATACAAATCCTGCCTTGTTAATAGACTCCTTAATAATTTTAATAAAAGCAACTAACATAAGAATATATGTATAAATCATATGAATGTAAAAATATGGACCAAGTTCAACATCTGATACATTTATAGCATAATTTTTACAGAACAAATGATGAAAAGGATTAGTATATATCATTATAATTGAAATTGTTGGGACTATTAATAAGTACCAGTATTTTTTTAAATTCACATCTTTATCTTTATATACTGAAGCAATAAAGAATAATACAACAGGCAGATTACATGTAGAAAAGTAGCTTATTGCGTCAATATACATTAAACCATCCATATTAGTTATAAAACTTTTAAAAAAGAATAATAACATTAGTGCAAAAACATGAAGAGATAAAAGTAAAAATAATACTTTAAATAGAGTATATATAATTGACTTCTGTTTTCGCGTTGTAAAATATGCAAGGGATAATGTTGCTGCTAATGTGATTAATAATAGTATTGGAATATAACTATCCATTTTTTCCTCCGTATATTAATAAAATTTATTTTTTTCAAATAATTAAAATATTTTAACAGATAATCATCTGTTAGTATAGGCCATTCAAAATCAATCTTTTTAAGTATTCTTTTTGTATATTCAGATTTTATAGTTATATTATCATTATATTCTAAAGAGCCATCTTCAGAAATATCGGGTATAATTCCTTGAATTAATGAAAGATTACTTTCTGATTGCATACAAGTTTTTATTAGTTTTGTAAAACTTGCTTTATCTAGTACCTGTATCTTTACTCCTAAACTTTTTATCACATTTATAAAATTTGGCATTGGTATATGGTTGTGATTAAATAAATGATATATAATGTTTGAATTTTCTATTTGAATTATTTTATCTATTGCAACTGAAACAACGTCGATTGGAGTCATTTCAATATACTTTTTATACATATCAGAAGATATTGCATTTAAAGCAATTAGAGACTTTATTCTATTTGAAAATGCATTATCCTCTACATTTGGCTGAAATTTACCGTCAGAAAGTCTACCAGTTAAATTTCCTAACCTAACAATTTGAGCATTTAAATTGAAATTTAACATTGCTTCTAAAATCTTTACTTCTGCAATAAACTTAGTATTTACATAGACATTTTCTATGTTTTGATTAATATATAAATTATCTTCACCAAATGTTTCATGAGTTTTTATATTTTTTTGAATAGTTTGGCCAGCTTCTAGTATATTTCCAGATACACTTAATGTTGACATTTGAACTAATCTTGCATTTTGTTTTAAGCAATAATTTATTAAATTTTCTACTCCTAAAATATTGTTTTTATAAAATAAATCATAATCTCCATAGTGCTTTACGAAAGCAGCTGAATTAATAACAACATCTATATGCTCATTAAATATATCATTAAATATATTTTCATTAGTTATATTGCCACTGACTACTTTAGATTTTGCAAGTATCATAGATATAGTTTTTTTATCAAAGAAGAAAGTTAATTGCTTGTTAAATCTTTCTTCTGCAGATAGATTATCTTTAGGACGAATTAAACAATATATTGTATCAATTTTAGGGTTTTTCGCAAGTTCTCTTAAAATATGAACACCTAAGAAACCTGTAACTCCGGTAAGTAATACATTACCAATGTGATCGGTTAGTTTTATATCTTCGCCATGATATATTTTTTTATTTATTAAATTATGTATATTATTAAAATTATAATCTTTCATATCTCTAATTAAAGTATTATATGGTTTTTTTAGAAATATGTATTTATATATATCAGCTGGTGTTTTATATTTAAATATATCTGCATATACAACATGTATATTTTGGGTTTGCAGTTCTGCTACCAACTTTGAAGCTGCAAGAGAGTCACCTCCAACTTCAAAGAAATCTGAATTCATATATATATTTTCATTCTTTAAAGTTTTTCTAAATGAATCCAAAATAAGTTTTTCATCATCATTTTCAGGTAATATAGCAGTATCATCTTCTGAAAAATCTATGTCAGGTAGTTTTTTTCTATCAATTTTTCCATTTTGATTATATGGCATGTTATCTATTTGTAATAACTTGTAAGGAATCATATAACTTGGAAGATATTTTTTTATATAGCTAAAGATTTCATCTATATCGATAGGACTGTTAATTGTGTAATATCCGACAATATATTTGTTTTCATTATGTTCTTTGATAATTAAAACCACTTCTTTTATTTGTTTTAATTCTAGTATCTTGTTCTGAATTTCCGAAAGTTCAATTCGTTGGCCTCTAATTTTTACTTGAGTATCAATTCTTGACATAAATCTAATTTCACCTTTTGAATTCCATTTCGTTAGGTCACCACTTCTATAAGAAAGACCATCAAAGCCATTTATATAACTGAACTTTTCCTTTGTTAAATCATCTCTTGAAACATATCCACGTCCGAGACCATCGCCCCATACATATAGTTCTCCAGGAACATTTATAGGACATAATTTTTGACATTTATCTAAAACATACACAGTATTATTTGATGTTATTTTTCCAAGAGGAATGTCTTCGTAGCTTTCATATAGTCTATCAATTAATTTTGCACAACAAATAACTGTTATTTCGGCTGGACCATAGGCATTATATATCTTAATGTTTCTATTAGCAGAATAAAGCATATTAGTGTATTTTGGTAATAATGTCTCTCCACCAACATAAACTGATTTTATATTTTCAAAAATATGTACATTTTCTTCAACCATTAAATGGAAGATAGGAGTCGCTAAAAAGGTTGTAGAGATATTATTTTCTTTAATATACTCTTGATAATAGTGTATGTCCATAATATGTGATTTAGTCATAATATGTAATGTCATACCATACATCATGGCAGCCCATAGTTCGAATCCAGAAATATCAAATGTTAGAGAAGCAGAAGTCAACATTACATCATTTGGAGAATAGTCAACATAATTTGTGTCAAGAAGTAATCTCACCATTCCTCTATGTTTAATCATATTTCCTTTAGGTAAACCAGTAGATCCAGAGGTATAAATAATATGCAATAAATCGTCTATATCATAATTTAAATCTAAATTTGAGCTATCATTATCCTTATATAAATCTTCATTATCAATAAATAATGTTTTTGTATCTGATATATTTCTATAAAATTGTTTTGTTGTAACAATCAATTTTGATTTTGCATTTTCTATCATATATTTTGCACGTTCATCAGGCAAATCTTCTATAATAGGAGTGTATGCTGCTCCACATTTTAATACAGCAATTGCAGCAGGCATGTAATCTAGCGATTTATCAATCATTATAGAAACTATATCACCTTGTTCGAGTCCATTACTTATAAAATATCTTGCTAGTTTATTTGCCTTTTCATTCAATTCCTTATAAGTTAAACAGTTACCCTCAAAAACAATAGCCTTTTTATTAGGGTTTTCAGATGCACGTTTTTCAAATATTTCATGAACTGTTAATTTTGGAAAATCAGTTTTATTATCATTGAAGCTAATAATTTTTTCTTTTTCCTTTTGTGATATCATCTCTATATCACTTAATTTCTTATCTGGATTTGAAACAATAAAATTAACAATGTTTAAAAAATGATTTCCAAGGCTCTTTATAGTTAATTTATTAAACAAATCAGTTGCATACTCAAAATTAACTTGATATTTATCGATTTGAGGAATTACTTCACATGTTAAATCAAATTTTGAAGTTGCTCTTTGAACAGGTGCAAATGAAATTACTGAGTTACCTAATTTGAATTCTGGCAAATGCATTGTTTGACATACAAACATTACATCAAATAGTAGATTTCTATTTGTTGATCTTTGTAATTCCAAATCTTTAACTAAAGTATCATAAGTGTAAGAACTGTTATCAATTATATCCGATATACTGTTTTGAGATTTTTTAATGTAACTAGAAATTGTATCATTCCAATCAATTTTTGTACGATAAGGTAAAGTTTTTACAAACATTCCAATTGCGTTTTCAAGCTTTTTGCTATCTCTGCCAGAGATAGCCATACCCAATATTATATTCTCATTGTATACATACTTAGCAAGTAAAATCGAGAAAGCAGATTGGAACAAACTGTTTAAAGTAATAGAATTGTTCTTTATATAGTTATCTATCTTTTTATAATTCTCCTTATCTATTAAAAATTGTATAGAGTCACCTTTATAACTAATATCTTTTTTTCTAGGTCTATCATAAGGTAAATCATTAACTGGCAAATCACCATCGAAAGTTGTTAAAAAGAAATTTTTTGCTTTTTCTAATTTATTAACATCTGTATATTGCTCAAAATATAGGTTTTTTTTGTTTATAACCGAAATGCCATTATATCTATCACATATTTCCTTTAAGAAAACTGCAAATGATGTGCCATCAAATATTATATGGTGTATATCCATTAATATTTTGATAGTATTTTCTAATACATATATCTTTATCTTAAATAATGGAAAATGAGATAAGTTAAATGGCTCGATAAAGTTTTTACATACTGTTTTATATTCTTCAAGTGAAAGTTTAATAACATCTATGTCATATGTAGTATCTTGTGCTATATTTTTAGTAATGACATCATTATTTAAACTAAATTCTGAAAGCATATTATTGTTATTATAAATTGTGTCTAAAATGCTTTTTTTCAACAGTTCAATATCAATAGATTTATCTAAACTAAGTTCAAATGGTGCATTGTATAAAGTATTTGAAGGATTTTTTAACCACTCAAGAAATACACTCTTTTCCCCAGATGATATGTTTTGTTTTATAGTTTTTCTAGTAGATGTTTCAGACCTATGATCTTTAAGATACTCTTCAAGATCTAAAATTGTATTGTTCTCTAATATATCTTTTGTAGATAATGAAACATTAAAAATTTCATCAATATAGTTAGATAATTCTATTGCAGATAAAGAATCCAAACCTACGGAAAATAGGTTATCCTCAATACTAAAGTCCACGTTTAATAATTCATGAATAATATTGTATAATTTAATTTGAACATCAGTAGAAGGTTTTACTATTGTAGTATTACTAATATTAGATATCTCTGGCAATTTTGAAATATCCAATTTGTAATTTGCATTTAAAGGAATTTCGTTAATTTGTAAAATACCTGAAGGAACCATATATGATTGCAAGTTTTTGCGTAAAAATTGCAATAATAATTTAGTATTTATTTGTCTTCTAGCAGTAAAATACAAAAGGATTTTTTTATTGCTTTTGTTTTTAGAATCTTCTTTTACAACAACAGCACAATTTTCTACATCATCGTATTTTAAAGCAACAGATTTTATTTCGTCCAGTTCAATTCTATAACCACGTATTTTTATTTGATTATCTTTTCTGCCAATAAATTCGATATTTCCATCGTCAAGTAATTGAACTAAATCACCAGTTTTATATATTTTTTTACCAATAAATTGATCATTAAATTTATTCTCTATAAAGACTTCCTTATTCTTACTAATGTTATTTATATAGCCATTAGAAACACCGTCTCCACCTATTGCAAGTTCACCAATACAGTATAAAGGTAATAATCTATTACAATTATCTAAAACATATGCAGAAGAATTACTAATTGGTTTGCCAATTGGTAATTCAGTTAATGAAGTATCTTCAACTTTATACATAGTACAGAAAGATGTACATTCCGTTGGACCATATGAATTATATAATTTTATTTTAGGATATGTTTCTAACAATTTTTTTACATGAGGTATAGAAATTTTATCTCCACCAGTTAAAATTTGCTTAATATTCTCAAATACATTTATGTGATTATTAACAATCTGATTAAATAATACAGACGTTATACACATAATATTAATATGGTTACTATCTATATAATTTTTCAAATAAGAAAAATTAAGCAAATTCTCTTTTTTGATTAGACATAAGGTTTTTCCATTAAGCAGAGAAGCCCAAAATTCAAATATTGACAAGTCAAATACAGTAGAAGCGACTTGTAATATACGAGCATCCTTTGGAAAATCCATATATTTTATATTTCTTACTAACTTTATAACATTTCTATTAATTATCTCCACACCTTTTGGATTTCCAGTTGTTCCAGATGTATATAAAATACATACAGGAGTAGTAGGCATAATATTATCACATATATAATTACTTGTTTTTGTGTAATCTATATCTTTAATGTTAAATTGTCTACATTCGAAATCCTGTAAGCTATCAACTAAACATAATTTTACATTTGACTCATTTAAAATATATTTTTTTCTATCAAGGTTATAATTATCATCAATTGGAACATAACAGGCTCCACATTTTAGAACACCTATAATAGATACCAATAATTCAAAAGACTTATCGACTAATATTCCAATTCTATCACCATACTTAATACCATTTTCGTGCAAAAACCATGCTACACTATTAGATTTCTCATCTAATTCTTTATATGACATAGAAGACATGTCTAATATAAGGGCAGGAGCATTTGAATATGCTTTTACTGACTTTTCAAATAATTCAATAATTGTACTAGTGCTCTCGTAAGGAGAAACAGTATTATTAAATATATTAATTATTTTTTGCATTTCAGAGTCAGACATTATTTTTATATTACTTATATTAGAATTATTATCAATACCGTCTTGAATTATTGCTAGGATTCTTTCATATAGATATTTTATTTCAGTTTCATTAAATACATCTAGTAAGTAATCGATATCAAATTCTAAGTTACCAGAATCATTTAAATCTAATACATGTAGTTCTAGCTCCTCCTGTGTATGACCATTAAATATCCAATCAATATTATATTTATCTAAGTTAATATCTGCTCTTGCATTTTGATAAGAAAACGCAATATTAAATAAATTTTCACCATTAGAATTTTTATCTTGTACACCTTTTACTATCTCTTTATATGGATACTTTTGATGTTTAAAGATTTGAATACTGTTAAGTGCTGTTTGCATACAAAGATCGACAAAAGAAAGATCTTCTTCAAATTTAAAACGAACAGGAACAGTTGAAACAAACATTCCTTGAGTTTGTTTTTGCTTGAAATTTGACCTATTTAATACAGGAGTACCGATAATAATATCTGTATTTCCAGTAACTCTGTGTATATATGTTGCAAGAGATGACAAGAATACAGAATATACAGATAAATGTTTATCTTTGCAAAATTCATTAATCTTTTTTGATAATTCTGTACTTAGAACTTTATGAAATCTAGTAGCACGAGTAGAAAGATTATCTTTTTTCTTTAAATAAGAAGGTTCGGCTAAATTGTTAAGGTAATTAGTCCAAAATTCCTTATCTTTAAAATATTTATCACTATTTAAATATAAGTTTTCTTCAGTAATAAAATCTATATAACTTGGTCTTTTTTCTAATTCAGGACCATTGTTTAAAATATTTTCATAAATAGTTTCAAGGTCCGTACCCATTTTTGAAACAGACCATGCATCACAAATTAAATGATGAGCTTTAAGCAAAAATTCACCATATCCATCTTTACGATCTAACAATATAAAGTTAAATGGATTTATAGATATATCAATAGGTTCATTAATTAAATCTCTTTTTAGCTTAGAACATTCATCAGATGACATATTAGAAATATCAATACTTCTAACATCAAATGGCTCATAGTCTGCAAGATATTGAGAGACCACTCCTTTATCTACTACGAACTTTAATCTTGTAGCATCATTTAATTCGACAAATTTATTTACAGTCTTTTTAGCAATATCTAAAATAAAACCGGTCTTTATTGTAAAAGTACCAGATATAATATTTATTGTCTTATCTGAATAAAAATTCTCCACAAGCCATATATTGTTTTGTGGAATTGTAAGGTTAAAAATTTTTGACATATTTACCACCCTTATATGTGTTTTTTAATCAAAAAAATTATATACTTAAAACCGTAAAAAATCAACAAAAAATATTGAAAAATTTGGCAATTTAGTATAAAATGTAAAAAAATTGGAGGAAGAAGCAAATGAGTAAAAAAGAAAATAAAAAACAAACTTACCCAGAAATAAAAAATTTCAAAGAATTAGTTGAAAGATATAAAGAATATGATTCAAAAGTAGCATTTAAATTTAAGCAAAAAGGTAAAGTTATAGATATTACATATAATAAATTCTCAGAGGACGTAAGAGCACTTGGAACAGCAATATTAAATCTTGGAATAGATAGAATTGCTGTAATTGGAAGCAACAGATATGAGTGGTGCACAACATATTTAGGTGTTACAAGTGCGGGAAAGGTAATAGTTCCATTAGATAAGGCATTAACAAATAAGGAAATAGAAAAACTTGTTAAAAGAAGTGGAGCACAAGCAATTGTTTTTGAAGATAAATATAAAGAGGCTATTGAAAACTGTGATTTAGAATATAAATTCTGTATGGATGAATATTTTGAAACAAAAGGTGCAACAAAATATAAAGATTTATTACAACAAGGATATGACCTATTAAAAAGGGATTATGATGAATATGATCATGTAAAAATAGATAATGATAAAATGGCTGTAATGATATTTACTTCAGGAACAACAAATGAACCAAAAGCAGTAATGTTATCTCAAAATAATCTTTGTTCACAAATAAGTGTGTTATCAAATCATATAAAATTATACACAACAGATACATTACTATCATTCTTACCAATGCATCACACATTTGAATGTATGGTTACATTCCTTTATGGTACTTATTGTGGAATAACTGTAGCATTTTGTGATGGAATAAAATATATTGCTCAAAATTTAAAAGAGTACAAAATAACAGTATTTATAACTGTACCTCTTGTGCTAGAAACAATGTATAAAAAAATACAAAAAGGAATAGAAGCAAGTGGTAAAAAAGAATTAGTTGATAAGATGACTAAAATATCAAATGGTTTATTAAAATGTAAGATAGATTTAAGAAAGAAATTATTTAAAGCAATAAGAGAACAATTTGATGAATATTTAAGATTAATAATATTTGGTGCAGCATCTATGGATAAAGATACAATTCAAGGATATTTAAACTTAGGTATAGCAATAGTTCAAGGATATGGATTAACAGAAAATTCACCAGTTGTATCAGTTGAAACAGAAAAAAATTATCGTTTAGGATCTGTAGGAAAACCACTTACTAATATGGAAGCTAGAATAGAAAATCCTGATGAAGAAGGAATTGGTGAAATTCTACTTAGAGGACCTAGTGTTATGATGGGATACTATGAAAATGAGGAAGCAACAAAAAAAGCATTAGATGATGAAAAATGGTTACACACAGGTGATTTTGGATATATTGATAAAGATGGATATATATTTATAACAGGAAGAAAGAGCGATATAATTGTTTTAAGAAATGGTAAAAATATTTATCCACAAGAATTAGAATTTGTTATAAACAAACTACCATATGTAGAAGAAAGCATGGTATATGCAAGAAATAAATCAAAAACAGATACAGTATTAGGTGCAAAAATTGTTTATAACAAAGATGAAATAATTGCAAAATTCGGAAAGCAAAAAGATTATAAAGAATTAGTTTGGGAAGACATAAAAGAAATGAATAAAGAGCTACCAGACTATAAACATATAAAAGAAATTAGTTTAACAGATGAACCACTTGAAAAAACAACAACTCAAAAAGTTAAAAGATTTGTTGAAATGAAAAAAATAGAAACATCAAAATAAAAATGTTTAAATTTTGTAAATCTGGAAAAAATATATATGATAAATATTTTTTCGGAGGTTTATATGAATGATTACATAAAAAAAGATAAACAAGAAAGACTAAAAAGATATTTACGAACCGTAATATTTATCCTTTTAGTCTTTATTATTTGTGTTTTAGCTTACTATATTTATATGCAAATTGATGTAGATAAACCGAAGTTATCAACATATGAAACAAGTAAACAAAACAATTTACCTGTGGAAACTGTGGAAAACATAGAGAAAAAAGACAAGGAAATTGCGAATGTTATAAGTGATGTTAACGAGTGTGTTGTTGGAATATCTAAAATAAAAGAAGTTGGGGAAAGTATATTCTTGCAAGATGGAGCATCAAAATTAGGATTAGGAACAGGACTTATAGTATCTGAGGATGGATATATTTTAACAAATGAACATGTGTCGGGAAAAAAGAATAGTACATGCTATATTACTTTAAGTACCGGAAAAAATTATACAGGAACAGTGGTATGGTCAAATTCTGATATTGATATGTCAATTATTAAAATTAACGAAAAAAAGTTAAACTATGCTAGTTTAGGAGATTCAGATGCAATTAGCGTTGGAGAAAGTGTTTATGCAATAGGCAATCCAATCGGATATGAATTTCAAAGAACTGTAACATCTGGGATTATTAGTGCGTTAGATAGAACCATTCGTTTAGAAGAAAATGGCGAAGAAACATATATGGAAGATTTGATACAAACAGATGCAACAATTAATCCCGGAAACAGTGGAGGGCCACTTGTAAATAGCAGAGGAGAGGTAGTAGGAATTAATAGTATAAAAATAACATCTGCAGAAGGGATTGGATTTGCAGTTCCGATAAATTCTATAAAAGCTGTTGTGGAGAGCTATGCAAATACTGGTAGATTTAACGAGGCAAGACTTGGCGTATATGCATTTGATACAAATGTAATTTCATATATGAAGGCACAATCGAAGACAGGAATATATGTTACAAAAGTTGTTAATGGAACTGCAGCAGATAAGGCACAAATTCAAAAAGGTGATGTTGTTTTAAGTATAGATAATGAACCACTAGAGAGAATGTGCGAACTAAGAAGATATATTTATACAAAAAATCCAAAGGATGAAGTAACTTTGAAGATATTAAGAAATAACAGAGAAATGGAAGTTACTGCTGTATTAGAGAAAAAATAACGGCAAATAATATACAAAAACGAGAAAGGATGAAAAACTATGAAATCATATTGGATTGAAGAAAATAAAGAAAAAGAAAATTATAAAACGTTAAAAAAAGATATTGAAACAGATATATGCATAATTGGTGGAGGAATAACAGGATTATCAATTGCGTACTATCTTAATCAGTATAAAATAAAAAATGTTATATTAGAAAAAGATGAGATAGGAAATAGGACGACAGGAGGAAGTACAGCAAAGATTACAAGCCAACATGGGTTATTTTACAAATACTTAATAGACTCCAAAGGGGAAGATTTCGCAAAAAAATATTACGAGGCAAATGAAAAGGCAATTTCAAATATTGAAAAAATTATTAAAGATGAAAATATTGAGTGTGAATTTGAAAGAGCATCATCATATGTATTTACGCAAAGTATTGATGATGTGCAAAAAATAAAAGATGAGGTAGAAGCGGTAAAAAAAATAGGCGGAAATGCTAGATTAGTAGAAGCTCATGAAATTAAAGTTCCATTAAAAATTCAAACAGCAATTGAGTTTTCAAATCAAGCACAGTTTAATCCATATAAATATGTAAAAAGTCTTGCTAAAATTTGTAGCCAAAGCCATACAGATATTTACGAAAATAGTAAGGTGGTAGATTTAGAAGATATAGATAGCAAATATATAATTACTTTAGATAATGGAAATATAGTAAAGGCAAAGTATGTAGTAATTGCAACGAAGTATCCTATAATAAATTTTCCAGGGCTATATTTTTTAAAAATGTATCAATCAACAAGTAATGCTATAGTGGTAGATCCGAAAGCAGACTTATTTGAAGGTATGTATATAAATAGTGAGGCTCCAACTATCTCACTAAGAACCATACAAAATGGAGAAAAAAGATTACTATTAGTTGCTGGATTTGATCATAAAACGGGTGCAAAGATAGATTTACAAGACAGTTATAATTATTTAGAAAAAGTTGCAAAAAGCATGTATCCTAAATGTGAAGTTTTATATAGATGGAATACAGAAGATACAATTCCTTTGGATAAAATACCATATATTGGAGAGTTTTCAAATTTAATGCCACGAATATATGTCGCAACAGGATATAAAAAATGGGGAATGACAAGCTCAAATGTTGCGGCAAATATTATTGTGGATAAAATTATGGGAAATGAAAACGAATATGAAGAGATTTTTAAAGCAACAAGGATGGAACCTATAAAAAATATAAAAGAAGTTGGAAATATAGTAAAAGAAAGTGTATATTCATTAGTTTTGCATAAATTAGAAATACCGAAGGAAACACTTGAGCAAATTCAAAAAGACCATGGAAAGGTGGTAGAAATTGAAGGAAAAAAGGTAGGGGTATATAAAGATAGTCAAGGTAATCTATTTAAAGTAAGACCAATTTGTATGCACTTAGGATGTGAATTAAATTGGAATAATCTAGACAAAACCTGGGATTGCCCATGCCATGGTTCTAGATACACATATAAAGGAGAGTTAATATATGGACCTAGTGTTAAAAATCTAGAAACATATGAATAATTATGAAATAAAATAGCAAAATCCAGAGTGCAATTATTTGACAAAAACATTATGTAAGTGATAGTATAATTTGTAATAATAAACGAAAAAAAGGTGAAACAAATGAAGGATAATAGTATTAATATACAAGAGAAAAAGCATAATGCACGATTATACCCTATTTATAAAATGTGCTCATGGGATTTGCTATTTTATTATGCAATAGCATTTGTGTTTTTAACACAAACAAAAGGCATGGATGTTGCAAGTGTTATGATGACTGATGCAATATATCCATTATTTAAAGTATTATTTCAATTACCTACACTAACCTTAATAGACAAAATGGGAAAAAGGAATAGCTTAATACTTGCAAATATATGTTTATCAATATGTTTAATAATAATGATTTTATCGAATGGAATACCAATGGTACTACTTGCATATCTAGTAATGGCATTTGCTTTTGCAATAAAGAGTACAGCAGAAACAAATTTGCTTTTTGATTCAGTAACAACAAGAAAAGGAAAGGGAATGTTTGCAAGACTAGAAGAAATAGGCGCAAGAAATTATTATTTCTTAGATGGAATTACATCAGTATTTACAGGATTTTTATTTGTAATTAATGGATATATTCCTATTATTGTATCTATCGGATTTACAGTTATTGCAGCAGCACTTTCAACATGCTTTAAGGAAGTTTACACAGTTCAAGATAAAGATATTAAATCACTTAAAATACGTGTGCAAGAATATGCAGAACAATTAAAATCTGCATTTGGATTTATAATAAAATCACATAGACTTCAGGCTATTTTAGTATTTACATTTTTCTTTGATGGGCTAATTTATACATCATATACATTAAGAGAGGGATTATTAACAGAATTAGGAGTTTCAGCACAATATTTTGCAATAATTATTTCTGTTTTAACTGTAATATCTGGAATTGCAGCAAATACACAAGAAGTTATTCACAATAAATTTAAGAATAGAGCATTAACATTTATTTCTGTTATATATATATTAAGCTTTATTTTAGTTGGAGTTGTTTGTTTATTTGTAAAGAATAGTAGTATTTCAATTATACTTGTTTTAGGAATGTATGCAATTCAATATACTCTACAATCTCCATACACAGTATTAAATAGCAAATATTTAAAAAGTTTTGCATCAGCAGATATGAGAATGAAAATTGCAACAACATTTGAGTTAGTTAAGAGTGTTTCATCATTTGTAATTGCGCTTATGGCAAGTGTAATGCTAAGCTATATGTCTCCACAATTAAGCTTTTTAACTATTGGGATTATTTTCTCAGTAATTATGACCCTAGTTCTTATATGGATGAAAGGCAGATTTGGATTAAAACCAGAACAGTACAGAAAAGAAGACATTGAGATGATAGAGCATGTTAAATAAGGAATTGAAGTAATGGATATAGAAAAATTAGAATTTTTTCAAGGAGAAAACATAGCTCTAATTCATGAAATCGACATCTGACTTGAATGCTGGTAAAGTTAAGTTCGAAGATCTTTACAAAAAAAGAGAGACTTAAACTAAAAAATAGTTTAGGTCTCCTCTTTTATTAAATTAAAAATAATGATATAGTATAATAAGATTATAAAAAATGAGAGTGATAAAATGTATTATTATACATATATGATAAGATGTGAAGATAATTCTATATATACAGGAATGACAAATGATTTAGAAAAAAGGATAAATGAACATATTTCAAAAGGAAAAAATGGAGCTAAGTACACCAAGTCACACAATGCAATTAAACTAGAGGTTGCGTGGAGGAGTAAGGACAAGTCGTTAGCTTGTAAATTAGAATACTATATAAAAACATTGAAAAAAGAGCAAAAGGAAAACTTGGTAAAGGGAGAAAAAATATCAAAATACTTGGTAGGAAAGGTTGATGGTAGAAAATATAAAAGAGTAAAAATTGAAACATAAATATAATTTTTATTTAAGTAATTAAAGGGAGAAGTAATTAATATGAATACTATTGTTTATCTAATAAAACATGCTGAAGAACTAGAGGAGAATGGAATTAAAAATATAAATGAATCGTCACAAATTGCAAATGAAAAATTTATATTATCTGTAAGGGGAGAAGAACAAGCAAAGGAAGTAAGCGAAAATGCAGAATTACAAAATATTGATGTTTTGTGGAGTAGTAGCTATTCTAGGGCTAAATGTACAGCTAAATATATAGCGTATAAAAATAGCTTAAATGTGAATATAGATTCAAGGCTTAATGAGAGGAAACTTGGAAACATGGAAGATTTAGCAAATTGGATGAAGAATAAAAAGTACGGAGTGGTACAATCATATTTATTAGACAGAAAATATAAAGGGAGAGATGGAGAAAGCTGTGAAGAAGCCACCACAAGAGTTTCTGAATTTTTAAACTTTATATTAAAAGAATATAGAGGAGAAAGAATTGCATTGGTAAGTCATGGTGCATTACTTAGTTTTTTGTTGACTAATTGGTGTAAACTAAGTGAAGACGCAAAATTACTATGGAATAATGAAGTAATAGAAATAGGAGAACCAAGCATTACAAAATTAACTTTTAAAGATAATAATTTAATTAATATAGAGCCTATAAAGATATAATAATAAATGTAATCAAAATATAGAATAGAAGGAAGTTGAGGGAGATCTTACATGGAACAGGTGGATATTTATAATAGATTTAGAGAGAAAACTGAATTTACAAAAGAACGAAATGAATTAAGTAATGGAGAATATAGAATTTCAACGCATATTTGGGTCAAAGATAAACACAATAGGATACTTATTGAAAAAAGATCAGTTGAAGAGGACAGATTCCCTGGAATGTGGGCTCAAGTTGGAGGAGCAGTTAGAACAGGAGATACAAGTAAAATGACGGTATTCAAGGAATGTAAAGAAGAATTGAACTATGATGTAGAAGAAAAAAATTTATTTTATATAGGTTCTTATATTAGAACTAAAGACATTGTGGACGTTTGGATGGTTAATCAAGATATAGATTTAGACACTTTAAGATTACAAGAGGATGAAGTGGCAGAAGTTAAATTAGTAACATTTAAGGAATTCGATAAAATGATAGAAAATGGGGAAGTTGTACTATCAATTAATCCATCATATGATTTAATGAAAAATTTTTGCAATTCTTATATGATTTAGGTAATTACAATTTTGGATAATATTTTACTATTTTAACCTTTTTAGATAAAAAATGAAAAAGCACCCTAATGAAAGGTGCTTTTTTGAAACCTCTGTATATGACCGGAGAAATTACTCGAACCACGTTTCCCTAACTGAAATCTCAAGTACAACCTCGTCACCATAAACATCAGTGTCACCAAAATAATGAAAGAAAAGTTAATAATTGCTCAGAAATACATAAAAAAACTCCTAAGACAGGGCCTCTTATAAAAGATGGTCGAGGTTACCTATTTTAAAATTTGCTTATTTTACAGAATTTAAAACATTTTTGAATGTAGTTTTAATGCAGTAGAGTAAAAATAACCTAATCACCACCATAAATATAGACATATGGAGTTAATTAAGTTAAAATATTAGTAAAAGAAAAATAAAAAAATGCTAAACCAAATAATAATGGGAAGGATGATTTGATATGGACGAGATGGTTAAAATTCTAAATGAACAAGGTGAAGAAACGGGTGTTATTACTGAAAAATTAAAAGCACATAAAGAAGGCTTATGTCATGGGATTAGTGCAGTAGCAATTATTAATAGTGAAGGAAAATTATTACTTCAAAAAAGGGCACTTGTAAAAAGAGATGAACCTGGGAAATGGGATTTATCAGCAGCTGGGCACATTTCTGCTACTGACACTGTAAAGCAGGCAGCTATTAGAGAAACTTTTGAGGAAATTGGTATAAAGATTACAGAAGATGATTTAGAACAAATAGATACATATATATTTAAAAAAGAGGGAATACATAAATATATAAATCATTATACATATCTATTTATCGTACAAAAAGATATAGATGAAAAGACAATAGTTCTGCAAAAAAGTGAAGTTGATGAAGTAAAATTTGTGACTAAAAAAGAATATAATAGAATGCTAAAAGATGGAGAGATGACTGGGGCGATAAAGTATTGTAAAAAAATTTTAGATTATATGAAATGAAAAAAAATATAAAATTTATGAAATCTCTCATATAAGGAAATTTATTAAAGAAACTTACAATAAGGTAAAAGGACAAAAGTTTCCAAAACAATGAAATATTATAATTTACACAATATTAAATTTGAATGCAATTATTACATTCAAAAAATAAAAATGAAAGCACTAATTATGATACAATATCAAGTTTATCACACACAAAGTGAAATTGCAAATATCAATAAAAGAGTATAAAGACCCGTTTAGCAGGTCATAAGAGACGCATGCGTATGGACAGATATGAGCCTTGAGACTCTGCTTGTAAAATAGCCTTTTAGGCGTTACGAGTAAAATACCCCCGGCTAAGCCAGGGTATTTTTATTTACATTAATTAATACTTTTAAAAGTAAATGAAAATAATAAAAAATTTAATTTCTTGTCCTAGAAAGCATTGAATTTGTTCACATGAAATTCTGCATGATGGGATAAAATCCCAAAACTCTTCTATAAAAATATTTATGAGAAATATGTCTAAATATCTTTTAATTTTTTAAAAGTATTATATAATGCAGATAGAGTTTAGCACTCTAATGGTAATTAATGAATACAGAATATTTAATAAAAATTGATGAACCAAGAATTCAAGAAGCATGTGATGCATTTTTTAAATGGAAAGATTTAAATACATATGTAAAAAGCTTGGTTTCAAGAGGCATCAACATGCCTGATGCTATTAGTGAGCCAATGGGATGTTATTGCTTAGATTTACTTTGGAACAAAAGTACAAGAGATCCTTCACAAGAGCAACTATTAGATAGAACATTTAAAACATCTGATGGAGAAAGTGCAGAACAAACTAGAGAAAGAATGAATAAATTTTTAAATAAAATACTTAAAGAATATGAAGAAAAAAGAATTGCAGTAATTAGTCATGGAGGCTCAATAAAGTTCTTTTTATTAAACTGGTGTACAGTTAATGAAGATGTTAAACTTGTCTATAACAAAAATACAATATTAAACATAAAATCTCCATGTTTGTTAAAGTTTACTTTTAGAAAAAATGAATTGATTAATTTAGAACAAATAGATTATTGAAAGCCATAAAATGGATTTTATTATAAATTCATTTTATGGCTTTTGTTTCAGATTGATGTATTTATACATATTTTGGGGAATTTTAAGAGTAATTATAAAGATTTGTTTGACATAATTTACATAAAGTGGTACAATTTTGTTGGAAATGGAGGTATTTTTATATGATAAAAAATATAGGGTGGACATTAGGAAATGACTGTCCTTGTAAATGTAAACATTGCTATTCTTTTTCAGTTAGACAGAAAGGAAAAAATTTAACAAAAGAAATAGTTGATGTAAAAAAGATTGACGGAATATGGTAAAAATCATATAATACTATTTAATTAATATTCTATATTAGAAGGAAGGTGAAAAATGAAATATAAATGTGTTATATTTGATGTCGGATATACATTGGTAGAGCATAACGATAAAAAAGAAACAGAAATGATTTCCAAACTACTAAACATTCCATATAGCGAAGATTTAGTTAATGAAATCTCTAATTTTTGGAAAAAATCTGCTGAATATACTAAGGAAATTATAGTAACAAAGGAAAAATATTTTTCCATTCTCGAAAAAATGTTTCCATGTATGAAAAAATACAAAATAAATACAGAAGATTTTTTTATGGCATTGTGCAATAAGGAACCAGTTGGTCTATATGATGAAGTTATTGAAATATTAGAATGGCTTAAAAAAAATAATATTAAAATGTTTACTTTAAGTAATTGGTTTGAATGTAATCAACAAGAAGAATTAAAAAAGTTAAATATTTATAATTATTTTGAAAAAATATATGGTTGGGATAATAAATATGCCAAACCTAATCCTATGGTCATTAGGGAAAAAATACTTAATCAATATAATAATAATGAAATATTACTAATTGGTGATGGTTTAGAAAAGGATATAAAATGTGCAATAAATGCTAAAATAGACAGTTGCTGGATAAATAGAAAAAATTTAGATAATCAGTCTAATATAACCCCTACATATGTGATAAATAATTTACTAGAGATTAAAGAAATTATACGTAAAAAAGGATGTTGATTATAATGAAATTTTATGTAATAGAAGGTGACAATGGAACTGGAAAAGACACATTAGCAGCAAAATTTCAAAATGATGGTTTTGAAATTTTAACATATGATAAAAAAATAAAGCAAATGGAGCAAATAGCAAAAAAGAAAGTTGGAGAAGATAAGGTTCTTAACTTTTTGGCATACAATAAAGCATGTGGAGATTTAGCAAAAGAAAGGAAAAATGAAAATAATGTACTTTTGATTAGATATTTTATTAGTTCATTAGCTGCAGCATATGCAGATGATATTTTTTCTTATCAAAAGATTGTCGATATTTTAGATAACGTATATGATAAATTTGAAAAACCAAATATATTGATAAGGTTGAAATGCAACCAAGATGAAAGAGTTAGAAGAATTGAACAAAGGAATAGTTCAGATTTTGATGATAAGACCTTAACAAGAGCTATAAAATATAATTGGGTTTCGGATCAAATTATTAGTAAGATTGGCTTAAATCATATTGATATTAATACATCAAATAAAACAATAGATGAAATTTATAGTGAAGTAAATAAATATATTAATCAAGCCTTTGATTTTACAAACAATGAAATAGAAAGATAAAGGAGAAGAAAATGGAAATAGAAAGAAAATTTAAATTAAAAAACTTACCTATTGAAATTAATAATTGTGAAAAAAAAGAAATAGAACAAGGGTATTTATGCATAAAACCAACAGTACGAATCAGAAAAAATGGAAGTAATTATTCTTTAAACTATAAATGGAAAGATAAAAATTGTATTGAATCCAAAGCAATTCAAAATATTGAATACGAAATGTATCTTACAGAAGAAAATTACAATATATTACGCAAAAAAGTAGAAAATAATATGATTGTAAAAACAAGATATAAAGTACCATTAAAAGATGGTTTAATTGCAGAAATAGATATATTTCATGAAAATTTAGAAGGTCTAATGTTTTGCGAAGTAGAATTTCCATCTATCGAAACATCAGAAAATTTTATTCAACCAAATTGGATGGGAGAAGATATTTCTTTTGATAAAAGGTATGATAATACTTTATTATCAAAAATTGAAAAATATAGTGAAGATTTTTTTGAATAATAAGGAGAAAGTACATGAATAAAGAATTAGAGGAATTTATAAATTTAAAAGATGAAAGAAAAAATAGTGCTTATGCAAAATTAAAATTACTTATATATGGTGTTAAAGATGCTCCAGAAGTTTTTTGTAAGTTTCAGGATACATTTAAGGAAGAACATTATGCTTATGATAATGGAAATTGGGGAGTTGATAAAAAAAGACTAACCCCAACTGAATTATTGCTACCAGGAGGTATAGTTTCTAAATTACATATAAGGCCTGACTCACCTTTAACCTTAAAAGAAGATAGTGAAAAATTATATATATTGCTTGAAAATAAGGTCTTGTCTGAATTCAGATTTTTACCACGTCCAAACTTTTGGAATTATACAACAAGTAAAGGAACTCCAACAAAAAAGCTTGCTCAAATGTATGGATTAAATAGTCTTAATTTTAATATATACTCTGGATGTGAATTTTGGAATGTTGGAAAAGGATGTAGGTTCTGTTCAGTAAAAAGTACAGTTAGTGGCGATAATCCAATTGAAGTAAAAAAATCTCCTGAAGAATTAGCAGATGTATGTGAACTTGCAACAAAATATGATGATATTAATTATATTATTGTAACTGGAGGTTCTCATTTAAATCAAGATGAAGAATTTCAAGCACATTTAGATGTCATAAAAGCCATAAAAGATAAATTACCTTGGGGTGGAAAAATAAAAGGAAATATTTCAATGATGCCTCCTAAAGACCTTAAAAAATTAGATGAATTATATATAAATAAAGTAGAAAATCCAAGTTTTAATATGGAAGCTTGGCCTAAAGAAAACTTTGAACGAATTTGTCCTGGTAAAGCAGAATATGTCGGATTTGAGCATGTTGTAGAGTCATTAATGTATTTAGAAAATATGTATGGGCCAGGAAAAGTTTGGTCAAATTTTGTAGCTGGAATTGTTCCATTAGAGGATTTAAAAGATGGTTTTACTTTTATGGCTGAAAGAGGAATAATACCAGGTGCTAATATATATCATGCAGAAGTTGGATCAATTATTGGTAATAGTCTTGGTAGAATTGATGAAAACTATGTTTTAGGATTATATAGACATGCATCTGAATTGTATTATAAGTATGATTATAAACCATTCTTTGATGCAGGCGTATTAAGAAATAGTTTAGCAAACGAAGTTTATGAGGGATTATTATAAAATGAAAAGAATATTATATTGGCCTGGGATGGGACAGCAAAAGGATATATTAAAACATTTGAGAGATGAACTTTCTAAAGAGAATATCATCGACTTTATTGATTTTGATTATGATAAAGATGAGTTAGATCCAAGTAAATGGAACATTTTAAAAAATAAGTATGATTGGTGGATTGGAATTAGCTTAGGTGCCTCTTTATTATATTATTCATATAATTTTTTAAAAGAAGAATATAGACCAAAACGTATAACAATTATAAATCCATTTTCATCGAGAAAGAAATTATCTGAAGAAAGAAATTTTGATTTATCAAATCAATGGAACTTTATGCCAAAAGAACAAAATATAAATATAGAAATAATTGATTTGATTTCATCAGTATATGATTCAAAAATTCCAATGTATCATGGAATAGAATTACTTAACGACACTAATTCAAAAGAAAAAAATTTAATTTTTGTAAATGGAGGTCACACAATTGATGATTCAAATGCACAAATTGAATTAGCACAAATTTTATTAAATAAAGGTATTTGTAATGAAGGATATAACTATTGTAACATTTATAAGCAATAATGAAAAAATAAATGAAGATTTTTTTACATTTTACAATCTGTGTAAAAATAATTTTAATGTTGAAGCTATTGTATTTAGTGACAAAAGTATTAACATAAATGATGAAAGTATTAAATTAATTATCAAAAGTAATACAACCAAATATATAAGAATTATTCAATCAATTAAGAGTGCAAATTCAAATAATATCTTATTTATTGATAATGATATTATTATTAATCATGAGAATTTAAAAAAATTAATTAAAATTTTTATTAATAGCAATAATAAGATTGCATGGGGAAAAATAAAATCTCAGAAAGTCAAAGGAATTGTCCAAAATTTAATTAAAATAGATAAAAATCTTTCTCATGATTTTATAAGACCTATATTATGGAAAATAAAATTAGGTATAAGTGTTCCTGGACAAGTCTTTTTAATAAAGCGAGAAGCTTTTTTAGAAAAATTACCAAATATTGATACCGTGTACGATGATTTAACAATCGGAATGATTGCAAGAAAAAATAAATTTGAAGTATATTATTCAAATTTAATTTTGGGTGAAGAATATCCCAAAGGTAATTTTGTTAACTTATTAAAGCAACGAAAACGTTGGGCTAGGGGAATGGCTCAATCTATACAAAATAGTAAAAAAATAAATATGACTAAATTTGTAATATTACATGCTTTTATGTATCATTTACTTTGGATTGTTTTTTATTTACTATTGATATTAATTGGAATTTATAGTTTACCTATTGCATCTATAATATTTTTATTGATATGTATTATGTTGTCGGAATTTCATATAAAAGATGCATTATGGTCATTTATTTATATGATAACTTTTCCTATAATACATTCAATATGGTTAATAAATTTTATAAAATATTGTATTTATGAAAAAAATCTTTTTAATTTTTATTAAGCAAGTAATTAACTATATAATTAATTACTTGCCTTTGCTATTTATTTTATTCTAAATTTTTCCTTTTTTATATTTTTATGATTAATGTTTAAATTCTCTTTTTTTCTCTGTTCGATTAGTTTTTGTTCTTTCTCTCCCCTTTCAGTATTATTAATAATTTTTCTACAGGTTTGAATTTCTTTTGATATTTTACTAATTCCAAAGGTAATATTTTCAATTTTAGTTTTTATCTTTTCTTTATCAATATCTTCAGCTTTTGTATATTTCTTTAATAATTGTTTTTTGTTTTCTTTTAAATTATTCATATTTTCAGTAAGTTCATTTTTTATTTTAGTAACATCATTTATATTCTGAATTTCATATTTTCCAATAAATCTAATTTCATCAGATGTTTTTTCCATTTTATCAATAGCTTTATAATATTCTGCACTTCTTTCTTCGTAATGTACCTTAGCAGGTAACTTTCCAAATAGATATAAATAATGCACATATAACCTATAAAAATGTGATTTTTTTAATAACTCTGAATCCATTTTCACACCATCATAAATTCTAACTTTATATTTATTTTCTTGTTTTATTTCTGTAGTATAATGATATATTCTAGCTTTAATATTTTCAACAGAATATTAATCGCCAAAAGCTCTTGATAATCTTATATTTCTATTATAATAAGGCGTTGATATAGATGATCCACCTTTTTTTATATATTCAATTCCTGTTTTTTCATCTACAAATCTGTCTTTTACTTTAACATTTTCTATTTCAAAATCCTCCTTAATCATTATTTTCTATCAAATCATTTAAATTGGTGATTCCGTTTGATTTTTTATGATCTTCAACACTATCATCAGATAGATTATAATTGGCATATAGCTTGTCTAAATATCCAGGTGGATAAACTCTGCCTTGATAAGTATTCTTTTTTCCTTGATAGCCTTTATTGTTATTATTTATATATTTATTAATATTGCTATTATGGACTGTCGATTTTCCATACTCAGGAGTGTTTATTTCATGCACTCCTGACTGCTGATTTTCGACGCTCCTTAATTTATCTAATTTTTCACTTTCTATCATTCCTATTGTTTTGCCTAAATAAATAATATTTGGCATATTTTTGCCTTGTTTTTTCTCTTTTATAAGATTACATTCTTTTAATTGTGTTAAAGCTGTATCTAATGCTGTACGTTTTATATGCATTTTTCTTGTATTTCTTCTCTCTTAAAAATTACATACATATCGCCTTTGGCATTATAGAATTGTATTTTTTTGTTACTTTCTATTTGCTTGAATGATAATTCCAACATATCGGTTAAAATAGAATATAGTAACATAGCATTTGGTAATAGAACTTTATATTCTTCTCTATTTAATAATTCTCTTGGAAATTGTATAAAACTTTCATAAGAAAGCTTGTCTGTTTTCTTAAATGGGGTGAATTCATACATTATAGATCTCCTTTCATCTAACTTAAATTGTTCTAGAAAAGTTCTAGAAAATTTTTCTAGAACAAAATTTGATGATGTAGAAGGATTTAAAAAGACTTTAGACGCAAAAAATACGTTATCTCAATCTCTTGAAATAACGTATTTTTTGCACTTTTGATATAATTTTCGTACTTCTGTAGTTTTCTACAGAATTTACATTTTCTGGTCGAGGTGACAGGGATCGAACCTGCGACCTCATGGTCCCAAACCACGCGCGCTACCAACTGCGCTACACCTCGAAATTCAAACTACTAATATAATATAGCACAGAAAAACACTTTTGGCAATACTTTAGCAAAAAAAAAGATAAATTTTAATAGAAATATATTATTATTAAGAAAATATTTTGAATTATATAGAGTTTATGTAGAGATATTTTAGGTATATTACTTAAATAAATACGATAAAAAAAGCATTTAAGTTGTCAGCTTAAATGCTTTTAAAAAAATATAAGGTTTAACGGAATCCACCGCCGCCTCCTCCGCCACCGAAGGAACCGCCGCCTCCACCGCCAGAAGAAAATCCTCCTCCGCCACTAGAATAGCTTTCTGCTCTCATTCTTGCGGTATTTGCAGCAGTTATTCCAGAGTTTACATATGAATATATAAACAAAAAGTCATTGTAAGAGTTAAAACTAGATTGTTCTATAATTTCAGGATATAAATCCTTAAATTGTTTAGCTACTTTTTGTGCAATACCAAGCATTTGTGCATATATTAGATATTCTTCAAATAAATGAACTTCTATGGCTTCCCTGTCAGATATAAGAGTATAGTCATTCAAATATCTTTTAAAGCCGGCAAGTTGAATAGCTTGTTCTTTTAACTTATCACTTGCATTATATTCTTTACGTGAAAGAAGATTAAATGATTTAACAGTATCTATAGATATAAGCCTTTCATTAATACATCTCTTCTCTTCATCTGATGTAATATCGTCAAAAACATTAAAAATTGTTGAATAGTTGTTGCTACACCAATTTTTAAATTCCTTCCTTTCTAAAATACCATCTTTGCTGGCTTTATACATTATATTAAATATTTTTTTTTCGTGTTTATTAGAAAAAGTGTGTCCTAAAGTATTAAAAATTATAACAGAATCCTCTTTTTTTATAATTGTGCCAACAATTCGCTTTTCCACCTTAACTAAACCACTTTTTATCCATCTTAAGATAAACGCACCTAATATATCGGTTCGATTTCTAAAAAGTTTAAATTTATTAGCGACATAATAGGCTCTGAATATATCTTCGTCACATGGGATATCTCTATAATATGGTGCCTCTTTTTTTTCTTCTTTAGACAGTTTAAAATTATATCTAGTAGTTTCACCATAAATAAGAAGTCCAATTATAATAAAAATAATAACAAAAAAGCATATCAAGAATATTGGTAAAAATACATCTTTAAAAAAGTTAGTTGAGTAATTGTTAGAAGAGCTATCGTAAGCAGTACTACCTTCTTTTGACATATCGTAATAATATTCAAAATCATTATCTATAATATTGGTAGAATCGAAAGATCCTAATGGAAATTTAACTAATATTGTCATATACTCATATTTTTCTAATGGACCATCTGACTGCATTTCTATATAGCCATCATATACATAAGCAGTGCCACCATAATTACCATATCCCCAAACATCAACAGTATCAGGAATATCAAAATCAGCATAAATTTTAATATAAGTTTTATCAATCCTGTTAGAAAAGTCGTGAGGAATTAAAGTCCAATAAACCATTTGAGCATCAGACAAAGTAGAGACAAAATTTGTAATAGTATAATTGACTGTATAAGTATGAGAACCATAATCACTAATTCCCCAACATAATTCAACTCCATTATCAATATAATTAATACCACATTTATAAGCTTTATCTGAAAAATTTGCACTAGTATCCCAATTAGAAATGGTAGAGTAATAGTCTGAGCCTTCTTTTACAGATAGGTTTATAATTTGTGAATTACCTAAGTTATAATAAGGATGATATACCTCTGTGCCACTATCAGAATAACAATTCCAAGTCTCAGTTATATTAGCATCACCATTTTTATCTATGTAAATGTCCATAGAAATAGAATTGATAGAATTTGCTTTTACACATTTATTTAAACTAATAGTAAAAAGAAAAATGAGCCCAAGCAAAAAACATTTAAAAAATTTTCGCATAAAGTTCCCTCCTTAATAAAATATATTATTTCACAAATTAAAATAATAATCAATACCAGTATTGTTTTTTTAAGATATATATGCTATACTAATTAAGGTTAAAATTTATGCACCAGTAGCTTAGCTGGATAGAGCACTCGGCTACGAACCGAGAGGTCGGGGATTCGAATTCCTCCTGGTGCACCACAATACACTTGATAGCAAGTGTATTTTTTTTGAAATTTACAAGGGAGACAAAAAAAGCATAGAATAGACAAATGTTAACTAAAAGTGACAAAATTCCAACATTAGTTGCTTGAAATAAGAATTGACAAATAGTATAATTGAATTAGTCACAAGAGAATAAACACAATATAAATAAAAAATAGGGGGATTTATAGAAATGAAACTTGAAGAAAAAATAATTAAATTAAGAAAGAGAAATGCATGGTCACAAGAGGAATTAGCAGAGAAACTTGATGTGACAAGACAAACAGTTTCAAAATGGGAATTAGGACAAACAACTCCGGATGCAGACAAATTAACTAAAATGGCAACAATATTTAATGTAACAGCTAACGACTTGCTAGACGAAAATACAGAGCCAGCTGAGAAAGAATCTAAAGTTAATAATAATGGAAGACCAACGAAAATAATTATAATAGTAATTATATTAATATTTGTTATCCTTGGAATAGGTGCAATAACCATTAACAAAGTATTAAATAAATTTGAGAAAGTATCCAATCAGATAGTACCAAACTCTATAGTAGAATTATTTGAACAATATTCTTTTTCAGATATATTTGGTATGATATTTGGAAAATTTCAAGAAACAGAAAAAGAATATAACGTAGATTCTTTTAACAGTAAATTTAAAACATTATATTATGGTAGTACTGATGGATTTTTCATGAATAATTTTTTGGATACAGTTATTAAATCAAATGAAGAAAATCCTGAGCATATTATAACGGTAAACTTTGCAGATACAGAAACAAATGATGCCAGTGAACTTAGAAAGATGAAAAAGAAGTTTTCTAAAGGAACAACTTATGAAATTATTTATGAATATGATGAAAATGGACTAATTAATAAGGCCATAATTGAAAAATAAGGGGGAATAAATATGGATACAATAATATTGATGACACTTGTTGTAATTGCAATTTTAATTATTTTAATTATAAAAGAATATAATAAAATTATTAAATTACAAAACAAAGTAAAAAGTTCTGAATCTGGAATAGATATTTATTTAAACCAAAGATTCGATTTAATACCAAATTTAGTAGAATGTGTAAAAGGATATGCAAAACACGAAAAACAGCTTCTAGAAAATATTACAAAACAAAGAACAGAATATGCAAAAAATCAAAATTTGAAAAAAGCAGGAGAATTAAACAAGAGCTTAAATAAAGTAATTGCAATAGCAGAAAATTATCCAGAATTAAAAGCAAGCGAACAATTTATAAGTTTACAAAATAATCTGGTAAAAATGGAAAGTCAATTACAAGCAGCTAGAAGAATATATAATACAGATGTACAAAGATATAACTCAGCAATTCAAACTGTTCCTAGCAATATAGTTGCAGGTATATTTGGATTTAAAGAAAAAGAATTTTTCCAGATAGAAGAATATAAAAAAGAAAATATTAAAATAGATGGAGAAAATATGTAATGAAATATAAAAATTTTGATGATTTCTTTTCAAGCATAGATATAAACAAAAATGAAATGATAGATAATTGGGAAAATTTGAAAAAGAGAAAGAAAAAAATAACAATAATCACAACAATTGTAATGATAACAATTATTTTGAGTTTATTTTATTTAATATGTTATAATACAAAACTAATACGTTTAATAATACCAATGTTTATTTTATTTGTAATAATAATAACCAAATTAATAAATACAGAGTCAAAAATTTCAAAAGAGATTATAAAATCTAATCAAGAATATAAAGAAAAAATAATAGAAAAAATGTTGCAAAATTTCATTGATGAATTAGATTATATTCCATTGAAAGAAATGCCAAGTGATATTTTTGATGAGGCGAATTATGGAGGCTACTATAATAGTTATGTATCAGATGATTATTTTGAGGGAAAAATAAATAATCAAAATATAAAAATGGCAGACTTGTTGGTACAAAGAATTACAGTGGAGAAGGACAAAGACGGAAATGAAGAGAAAAAAGTTATGACTATATTTGGAGGACTTTTTGGAAAAATAGAACTTGAAAAATCAATTAATTCTAATTTGAATATTACTAGAGATTATTCATCATCAATTAAAAAAACACAAAAGTTAGAAATGGATTCATATGGATTTGAAAAAATATTCAATGTATATACAGATAATAACATAATTGCTATGCAACTGTTAACATCTGATATACAGGAAGGTTTATTAGATATTTATAATAAATATAAAATTGATTTTCATATAATTATTAAACAAAACAAAATGTATGTGCTATTTGATACGGAAAGCATGTTTGAAGTTTTTTCAACAAAAGATAATCCAAGTGAAGTCTTAAAGAAATATTTTGAAATAATGACGTTTATATATATTCTAATAGAAAAAATACTTAAAACAATAGAAAGCACGCAAATATAAGAAAGCTTTACTTAGCCTTACGGAAGAAGAGATTAAACTAGTAACAATTGGTAAAATTTTTTGCTCGATTATTATTGACTTTATTCGACCCTTGATATATAGTAATAATTGAAGAAAAAACAATCGAAAGAAGAGGAAACATGAAAAAATTATTAAAAGTATTACTTATTATAATATTAATATTAGCCCTAGTAGCCGTAGGAGCGGGAGTATATATAGTAAACAAAATAAAAAAATTAAATTATGTGCCAATACAACCACACGAAATAGAAGTAACAGAAGGAATAAAAGAAAACTTAGTAGAATATAGGAATATAGCACTATTTGGAATAGATACAGCAGGAACATATGAAGGAAGTAGATCAGACTGTATAATAATAGCAAGTATAAATCAAAAAAATAAGGAAATAAAACTAGTATCTGTATATAGAGATACATATTTAGACATACCAAACCATGGATTAGACAAAGTAAACCATGCATATGCCTACGGAGGTCCAGCTTTGTCAATGAGTACATTAAATACAAATTTAGATTTGAATATAACAGAGTTTGCTACCGTAAACTTTACATCAACGCAAGAAATAATAGACGAAATTGGTGGTATAAAATTAACAGTAACAGATGCAGAGGCAACACAAATTCCTGGAATAGTAGAAGGTGGAACATATGAACTAACAGGAGCACAAGCGCTGGCATTTGCAAGAATAAGAAAAATAGACAATGATTATGCAAGAACAGAAAGAATGAGAAAAGTGCTTACAGCAGCATTTGAAAAAGCAAAAACAATGAGCATATTAGAACTAAATACATTAGCAGATAAATTATTACCACTTATATATACAAATATAGAGACAAAAGAAATACTTTCTTTAATACCAACTGTAGCTTCATACAAAATAGTAGAAAGTAAAGGCTGGCCATATAAAACACAGGGAATAACATTAAATGGAGTATGGTATGGACCACCAATAACATTAGAAGAGAATGTTGTAAAATTACATGAAGAACTATTTTCAGAAAAAGAATATAAAGTAACAAATAAATTAAAAGAAATAAGCGAGAAGATAATACAAAAAACGGGGTATAGGTAAAAAAGAGCAAGACAAATAGGAGGGAAACAATGAAATTATTAAAAAAGTATAGAGCAATGGTTTTATACATAATAGATATAATCATAATTAATTCTTCATACATTATTAGTAGTTGCTTAATAAAAGGAAACCCAACGACAAATTTGCAATACTTAAATATGTTTTACAATACAGTAGTAGTTTCTTTATTTGTGTATCTAATTACTTTTAATCTACTAGATGTATACAGAAATATAACTAGATTCGAAAACGGATTTGATTATATAAAATATATTAGTATGTCTATACTTTCTGGAGCAATATTAGTGCTAGTAAAATTTTTGTTTAAAGCCCCATTAATAGGCTATAGAGAAATAGTGCTTGCAACAATATTAACAGCTGTAATGGTAGTTTCATATAGAGTTATTATAAGATTTACATTAAATGAATTACATCCAGTAAAAAATGAACAAGTAGAAAGAAAAAATATACTTATTATAGGAGCAGGAGAAGCATCAAGTGAAATGATAAAAACTATAAAGAACACTATGAGATGTCACTATAATATAGTAGGACTAATAGATGATAATCCAAACAAAATGAATTATGCAATTTCAGGAATAAAAATATTAGGAAATAGATATGACATAGCAAATATATGCAGACAAAATAATATAGATATAATCTTTTTTTCAATAAGCAATATTGATAGCAAAAACAAAAAAGAAATATTAAATATATGTCAAGAAACAGGAGTAAAAATTAGAGTATTACCAAGTGTGTCTGATATAATAAAAAATAAAAACTTACTACAGAATTTAAGAGATATAGAAATAGAAGACCTATTAGGCAGAGAACCCATAACATTATCAAATGACAATATAGAAGAATTGATAAAAGGACAAACTATACTAGTAACAGGTGGTGGAGGCTCAATAGGTTCAGAATTATGCAGGCAAATAGCCAAATTTAATCCAAGCAAATTAATAATTTTTGATATATACGAAAATAATTTATACAATATAGAAATGGAATTAAAGCAAAATCATTATGATGAGAAATTTGAAATTGATGCAATAGTAGGAAGCGTAAGAGATAAGCAAAAACTCGAGCAAGTTTTTAAACAATATAACCCATATTTAGTATTTCATGCGGCTGCACACAAGCACGTTCCATTGATGGAAGTAAGTCCATTAGAGGCAATAAAAAACAATGTTTTTGGTACATATAATATGGCAAATTGTGCAGACAAATACAATGTAAAAAGATTTGTATTAATTTCAACAGACAAAGCTGTAAATCCAACAAATATAATGGGTGCTACAAAAAGAATGTGCGAAATGATTATACAAGCATTTAATAAAAAAAGCAAAACAGAATTTGCAGCAGTTAGATTTGGAAACGTGTTGGGAAGTAATGGCTCAGTATTACCGTTATTTAAGAAACAAATAGCGAACGGTGGCCCTGTAACAGTAACGCACAGGGATATAACAAGATTTTTTATGACAATACCAGAGGCTGTAAGCCTAGTGCTACAGGCAATGAGCTATGCAAAAGGCGGAGAAGTTTTCGTATTGGATATGGGAGAACCAGTAAAAATTTATGATTTAGCAGTTAGTTTAATAAAATTATCTGGACTAGAGCCAAATGTGGATATAGAAATAAAAATTACAGGGTTGAGGCCAGGAGAGAAATTATATGAAGAATTATTAATGTCAGAGGAAGGACTTACAAAAACATCACACGATAAAATATTTATTGGACAACCATCAAGCATAACTTATGAACAATTGTTAATAAAATTAGAAAAATTGAAAGAAATAATACAAGATGAAAGTATAAGTATAGGCAAAATAAAAAGCACAATGAAACAAGTAGTGCCAACATACAAAGAACCAGAAGAAGTTAACAAAAAAATGAAAGAAAATATAAATGTAGCTGTATAACATATATAGTTATTATAAATTACAAAAGAGGGGACGATGACCAATATGAGTAAAAAAATATTATTAGCTTCACCACATATGTCAGATGAAGGTTATGAACAGCAATTTATAAAAGAAGCATTTGACACAAATTGGATAGCACCATTAGGGGAAAATGTAAACAAATTTGAAGAAGAAATTGCAAATTATGTTGGAGTAAAAACTGGGGCAGCACTATCAGCAGGATCTGCGGCAATACACTTAGGATTAAAAGCATTAAATGTAAAGCAAGGAGACATTGTATTTTGCTCATCATTAACATTTTCGGCAACATGTAACCCAATAATATACCAAAATGCTACACCAGTATTTATAGATAGCGAATATGAAACATGGAATATGGACCCATTGGCTTTGGAAAAAGCATTTGAAAAATATCCAAATCCAAAAGCTGTAATTGTAGTACATTTATACGGCACACCAGCTAAAATGGATGAAATAATAAAAATTTGTAAAAAACATAATGTGCCTTTAATTGAAGATGCAGCAGAAAGTTTAGGCTCAATATATAATGGTCAACAAACTGGAACTTTTGGAGAATATGGGGTATTTTCATTTAATGGAAATAAAATAATAACAACAAGTGGTGGCGGAATGCTGGTTTCTAACAATGAAGATGGAATAAAAAAGGTTAGATTTTGGGCAACACAAAGCAAAGAGCCAGTGAGACACTATGAACATAAAGAAATTGGTTATAACTACAGAATGAGCAATATTTGTGCAGGAATTGGTAGAGGTCAACTAAAGGTTTTAGATAAAAGAATAGAGAAGAAAACTGGAATATACAATAAATATAAAAATGAATTAGAAAAAGTAAAAGAAATAAAAATGCAACCAATACCAAAAAATACAATGCCAAATCATTGGCTATCTGTAATGACAATTGACAAAGACTCAAAAGTTAAGCCACTAAATATAATGGAAACACTAGAAAAGGAAAATATTGACTCAAGACCAGTATGGAAGCCAATGCATTTACAACCAGTATTTAAAGAATATGACTTTATAACAGCAAAAAATGATGGAACATCAGTATCGGAGGACTTATTTAACAGAGGAGTATGTTTACCATCAGATACCAAGATGACAGAAGAAGAGCAAGAAAGAGTAATAGATATAATAAAAAAGTGCTTTGAATAGTGTTAGTAGATAGGGTCATTAAAACCAAAAGGGGAGAACATAATGTACGCAAAATACATAAAACGAATATTAGACTTAATATTAAGTCTAATGGCATTAATAGTATTAATGCCATTAATGATAATTATTGGAATATTAGTAAGAATAAACCTAGGAAGTCCTATAATATTCAAACAAAAAAGACCAGGGAAAAACGAAAAAATATTTACACTGTACAAATTTAGAACAATGACAGATAAAAGAGATATAGATGGAAACCTATTACCGGACGAGTATAGACTAACAAAATTTGGAAAATTCTTAAGAAGCACAAGCTTAGACGAGCTACCAGAACTAATAAATATAATAAAAGGAGATATGGCAATAGTAGGACCAAGACCATTGTTAGTAGAATATTTGCCATACTATACAGAAGAAGAAAAACATAGGCATGATGTAAGACCAGGACTAACAGGGCTAGCACAAGTAAATGGGAGAAATGCAATAAGTTGGGAAGAAAAACTAAAATATGATACTGAATATATAAAGAAAATTTCTTTCTATAGTGACTTGAAAATAATATTTAAAACAATAAAGAAGACAATAAAAAGGGAAGACATACTTATGGGCAATGAATTTGTTGTAGGAAAATTCATTGATCAAAGAAAAAATAAAAAAGAAAGGGCTTTTAAATAAATGTATATAAATGAAGATCATATTTTAATTAGAGACTTTAAAGAAAATGATATTAAAAACAAAATCGAATGGATTAACGATCCGAGGAATAATACTTTTCTACATTATGATATTCCTTTGAATTATAAAGATACTTTAAATTGGTACAAAACCAAAGATAAGTCGAAAAGAATTGATTGTATCATTGAGTACGATTCGATTCCAGTTGGACTAATTGGACTATTACAGATTGATAGAATAAATATGAAAGCAGAATTATATATAACAATAGGTAATGCAGATTATAAACGTAGAGGAATTGCATTTAAGTCCATAAATTTAGTCTTGAAATATGGATTTAGTGAACTGAATTTAAATAAGGTATACCTAAATGTGGACGCCGAAAATACAGCGGCATGCAGATTATATGAAAAAGTTGGACTTGAACAAGAAGGATTTTTTGTTCAAGATTTGTTGCATAATAATAAACTAATAGATAGAAAAAGATATGCAATTATCAGACAGAATTTTAGTGAGAGGAATTTATAAATGAATATATTAATATTAAGTGCAGGAACAAGAAATAAAATTATACAATATTTCAAAAAAGAATTTAAAAATATTGGCAGAGTTCTAGCAACTGATATGAGTGAATTAGCACCAGCAATATATGAAGCTGACAAATATTATATAATGCCAAGGATTGACGACCCTACATATATAGAGAAATTAATCGAAGTTTGTAAGAAAGAAGATATTAACTGTTTATTTTCCTTAATAGATCCAGAATTAAGCTTAATTGCAAAAAACAGAGAAAAATTTTTAGCGGTAGGAGTAACACCATTAATTTCGAATTTTGATGCGGTTGAATTAGCTTTTGATAAGTATAAGATGTATCAATATTTAGAGAACAATGGGTATAAAACTGCAAGAAGCTACATAGATAAAGAAGAATTTTATAAGGATTTGAATGAAGACAAAATTAGTTTCCCAGTGTTTGTTAAACCAATTAGAGGAAGTGCGAGTATCAATATATCAAAAGTAAATTCAAAAGAAGAAATTGACTTATTATTTAATTTATATGATAATCTAATGATACAAGAATTCCTTGATGGGCAAGAAATAGGAGCAGATGTCTATATAGACCCAGCTTCCCAAAAGACAATTTCAATTTTTACCAAAGAAAAAATAAAAATGAGAGCAGGAGAAACTGACAAGGCAAGGTCATTTAAAGACGAAAAATTATTTACATTAATAAGCGGATTAGTAGAAAAAATTGGTTATAGATATATGATTGATATGGATATATTTAGAGTAGAGGGAGAATATTATGTATCCGAAATTAATCCGAGATTTGGTGGAGGTTATCCTCATGCTTATGAAAGTGGTGTAAATTTCCCCAAAATGATAATAAATTCATTAAATAAGATTGAAAATAGCAATCAAATTGGAAATTATGATGAAGATGTTTATATGATGAAATATAATGAAATAAAGATTTTAAAATAATGTAGTAAAAGATCAATTTCATCACTATGAAAAACCATATATATTTTTAAGAGATGTAGATGTAGAACCACTATTATTAGAATCAGAAGAGATTTTTGATAAAGAGAAATATTTATAAAAAGGTGAAAATAGATGGATATTGTTATAGTGTCACAGTACTTAAGAGATATTGAATGCTTTGAAAGTAATAATAGTAGATTTGTTTATATTGCAAAATTATTTGCGAAATCGGATGAAAATAATGTCGAAATTATTACTTCAGACTTTAACCATATTAAAAAAGAGAAATTTAATAAAGTAGGAGAATTGGCAGGGGTAAAAATAACTACATGCCATGAACCAGGATATCCTAAAAATGTGTGTCTAAAGAGATTTAATAGTCACAAAAAATTATCAAAAAATATTAAAGAGTATTTAGAAAAAAGAAAAAAACCAGATATTATATATTGTGCTATTCCCTCTTTAGCAGTTGGAAAAATAGTAGCCCAATATGCCGAAAAAAATGGTGTTAGATTTGTAATAGACATACAAGATTTATGGCCAGAAGCATTTAAAATGGTGTTTAAAATTCCATTATTAAGTAACGCAATCTTTTATCCAATGAAAAGACAAGCTAACTATATATATAAATGTGCAGATGATATAATTGCAGTATCTGAAACATATTGCAATAGGGCTTTGAAAGTAAATAAAAAGGTAAAAAAGGGTTTGAGCGTTTTTTTAGGTACTGACTTAAACTATTTTGATGAATGTGCAAAGAAAAATAAAGTTGAATTTGATGATGATTTGGTAAGAATAGCTTATATAGGAACACTAGGGCATAGTTATAATATTCCGATAGTAATAGATGCTATTAGATACCTTAATGACAAAGGAATAAATAATTTAAAATTTATTATTATGGGAGATGGACCACTAAAAGAAGAGTTTGAAAACTATGCAGAAGAAAAAAAAGTGGACTGTCAATTTACTGGAAGGCTAGAATATGAAAAAATGGTCGGATTGCTATGTTCTTGTGATATAGCAGTAAATCCAATAAAAAAGGGCTCGGCAGGGAGTATAATCAATAAAGTTGGAGATTATGCTGCTGCTGGAATTCCTGTAGTTAATACTCAAGAAAATCTGGAGTATAAAAATATTCTAAAAAAGTATAATGCAGGAATAAATGTAAAAAACGAGAGTTTTATAGATACTGCCAATGCTATAGAAACATTGTACAATGATAAAAGAATAAGAATAAAATATGGAGAAAATAACAGAAAATTAGCAGAGGAAAAATTTGATAGAAAAAAAACCTATAATCAAATAGTTAAAACAATAGAAGGGAATTAATATATGAATTTATTACATGTATGTTCAATAACAAATAATAAAACAAGTGGTATATCCAATGTTGTGCCAGAACATTTTATAAACCAAAGCAAATTTGTCAAAGTAGCTTTACTAAATTGCAATAATACCCAAATAGAGAGACTAAAGTCAGAAAAAAACGTGTTTTACTATAATGAAATTAATAAAAATATTGACAATTTGCCAAAACCGTTTAACTGTCCTGATTTAGTTGTTTTTCATGGAATATATATTTCACAATATATAAGTATATATAACAAAATATTAAAAAAAGATATTCCATATATTATAATTCCGCATGGCTCTTTAACTAAAGATGCCCAAAAAATAAAAAAAATAAAAAAAGTATTTGGAAATTTAGTGCTATTTAATAGATTTATAAAAAAGGCTAAAGCTATCCAATATTTATCTGAAATAGAGCAAAAAATGTCATCTGATTTTAAAAATGATAGTTTTATTATGGGAAATGGTATATATACACCAAGCTTAAAAAAAGAAAAATTCTCAGAAAATTGCATTAAATTAGTTTACGTGGGAAGATATGCTGTATATCATAAAGGGTTAGATATTTTATTAGATGGATGTAAGAAAGCTTATAAGAACATGATAATAAATAAAATAGAAGTCAATCTTTACGGAGCAGGAAATGAGGGAGAAAATCATATCAGAGAAATGATAAAGAAAAGGAATCTAGAAAGAGTGGTAAAAGCTCATGGACCAGTATTTGATAATCAAAAAATAGCAGAAATTATTAAAAATGATATTTTTATACAAACTTCGAGACTTGAAGGACAACCATTGGGAATAATGGAAGCAATGGCCTTAGGAATGCCGGTTATAGTAAGTGAGGGAACTACATTTGGAAGTATTGTTCAGAGTAATGAGTGCGGACTTGTTTGTTCAACTCCAGATGAAGTTAGTACAATACTTAATGAACTAAAGAAAGAATCAAAACATTTTTTAAAATTTGGTAAAAATTCTAGGAAGTATATAGAGAACAATTTAACTTGGGATACTATTGCGAGTAAGTCAGTAAAAAAATATAAGGAGCTAATAAAAGATGCTAGATAAAAAAATAAAAAATATATTTCTAATAGCGATGATTTTTATTTCCATAATTTCATTTTTTGTGGTTTTATGCTGTAATTCTACAATTGAAAGTAGATATTTATGCCTGTTGCCATTATTTTTAATATTTGGACTATTGGTGTATCTTTTAGCAAATAAAAATTCTGTGATGTATATAGGTTCATTTATTATCATTGTTTCATATTTTATTAGGATGTCCGTTGCACCTGCATTTATGGCAATTGGAGATTATTTTTCGACGAAAAATTCAGAGTTAGATTACAATACAGCTATTCTATTCATGATTTATGAATTTATATTTGTTTTTTTTATACTATCTTTTCTATCAAAAAATAAAAACATCAATGCCGGTAAATGGAACGAAAGTACAGAGAAATCGGAGAACAATGAAAACATTAAATTTAAAGTTAATAAAAACATGAAGCTAATAATATTTTTTTTAATAATTATATGTACGCTTTTCTGCTTTAGATATCCTCAAATACTAAATAGCTTTAAGTTTGGAGTGTTATCAAATTCAGATCTAATACAATGGCAAAAAAAATATAATTTTTCTTTGAATTCTATGCCTAAGTTAATATTTTATATGATAAGTTGGTGTATTAAAATTATTAAAGAAGTTATAATCTTTATTATATTATTAGCCATTAAAAATAAGAAGAATAGTAAGTTTAAATTTATATCATCATTAGCCATTATTCTAATTGGAAGCTTAATCAGTGATGATACTCTTGCACAAAATTTATATTTTGCCTGTGTTTATTTTTTATTATTAACTGAATTTTATCCGGAAAATAAGAAAAAAATATATATTATATTAAGCATAACAGTAGGACTGATTTTTTTCTATGGATTAATAAGTGAGAAAATATCAGATTACAACTATAAAGAAACTGCTTATAACATTGCTAATACATTGCAAGTGTATTTTACAGGAGTTTACAATGTGGCAGTTTCATTAAAACTAAAAGTAGAAAACATTTTAGAAATAATTATGGGGGATTTTTTAAGAAGTATACCACTATTTAAAACCTTTTTTGTTAATATGCAAACGAGTACAACAGTTTTTTGCAGCTACATAAATGATGAATATAATAGCCAAATAGTGCCATCGCTAGGGCAGTCTATATTTTTATTTGGAAAGATATTTGCACCACTAATAGCTTCATTATTTACTATAATAACTGTAAAATGTGAATCTAAAATAAAAAAAATAGATAATTATTTTGATAAATTTATTTGCTATATTATTATAGTAAAATTAGCATGTATACCAGTAATTTATAATGGACAGATATTTTTACAAGGACTCTTTGGTACAATACTTCCATTAGTGATAATCAGTTTATTTAACAAAAAGGAGAAAAAATATGATTGAAAAAAAAATTCATTATTGTTGGTTTGGAGGAAATGAACTACCTACAAAGGCAAAAAGATGTATAAAATCATGGAAAAAATATTTTCCAGACTATGAAATCATAGAATGGAATGAAAAAAATTTTGATATAAATTTTAACAATTATGCCAAAGAAGCATATTTAAATAAAAAATATGCTTTTTTTACAGATGTTGCTAGGTTATATATAATTTATCATAATGGAGGAATATACTTTGACGTGGATGTGGAAGTTATAAAGAAATTCGACAATGATATATTAAGTAATGAAGCTTTTTTTGGACTGGAGACGGAAAATACTGTTAATACGGGATTAGGATTTGGAGCTACAAAAAAAAATTGGATTATCAAGGAGATGCTAGATGGTTATAATGACAAAAAATTCTTAAGTAAAGACGGAAAGATGGATATGACTCCGTGCCCTATAATAAATAGCAGAGTATTTAGAAAAAATGGATTTGAATTAAATGGAAATTATGAAAAGATTAATGATGTAGCAATTTATCCTATAGATTTTTTTAATCCATTAGAGGCTGCTACGGGTAGATTGAATAAAACAAAAAATACACAAAGTATACATTGGTTTTTAAAATCCTGGGTACCAAAAAAACAACTAATTATTAGTAATATTACTAAACCATTTCATCGAATTTTTGGTATAAATTGTTTTAAGTGGATAAAGAAACTCGGAGGACATAAGAAGTGAAATATAAGTATTTTCTGAAAAACTTAAGCATTTTTACAATTAGTAATTTTATAACAAAATTATTAATGTTTTTGATGCTACCTTTATATACTAGTATTTTAACATCAAAAGAATATGGCACTATAGATATGATAACTACTACAGTGAATTTAGCAATGCCTATATTAACTTTATGCATTACAGAAGCAATAATAAGGTTTACAATAGAGGAAAACACCAATAGAAAACAGATACTATTAAACTCTCTTAATATTGCATTTAAAGGATATATATTATTATTGATAGCATCTATTGTAGCTTGGATAATAGGAATTGAATTAAAGATATTAATTATCTTTAATATTTATTATTTAGTATATACAGTTTCATCGCTACTAACTTATTATTTAAAAGGGTTAGAAAGAATTAAAATAATAGGATGGGCAAGTGTTATTAGAGTTATTACCTTAATACTATTAAATTGTTTATTGTTATTATACTTGAAGCTATCGGTAGTTGGATATTATGTTTCACTAATAGTAAGTGATATTATTGTAATAATTATCTATATTTATAATTTGAAAAAAAATAAAGTTGTGGGGAATGATGAAAAAAATACGACACTAAAGAAAGAAATGATAAAATATAGTAAAAATTTTGTGCTAAACTCTATAAGTTGGTGGATTAATAATGCATCTGATAAATATATACTATTACTATTTTATGATTTAGATATCACAGGTATTTATTCTGTTGCATACAAAATTCCTACAATTATTGAATTTGTGCAAGCAATATATTCACAGGCATGGCAAATTTCTGCAATAAAAGAATATAACAAAAAGAACTCAGTGGAATTTTTTTCAAATATGTACAAAATATATAATATTATAATAATATTTACGGTATGCTTAATATTAATCTTCTTGAAGGTTATATCAAGAATATTGTTTGCTAAAGAATTTTTTATTGCATGGAAATATGTACCATTTCTTTTGCTAGCAATCTTATTTGGAGCTCTAGCAGGTTTTCTGGGTTCTATATATGCTGCAAATAAAGACTCAAAAATGTATGCTAAGTCTACAGCAATTGGGGCAATGACGAATATTATTTTAAATTTTTTGCTAATACCTAGTATGGCAGCTCATGGCGCAGCAGTTGCAACTTGTATATCATATGTAATTGTTTGGATATTAAGACTTATATTTATGAAAAAGTACATGGTATTAAAGATTAATTTGAAAAAAGATGTTACATCATATCTGCTAATTTTAGTAATTTGTATTAGTGTTATTTGCTTAAAAACTTTAATTGCAGAAATAATAGCTACTACTGTTTTGACTATTATAATTCTCATGTACAGAAAAGAGTTAGCTGATTTATCTAAATCAGTAAGAAAGGATTTCATGAAATGAAAGAAGTAGGAATTATGACATGGTTTACATATAATAATTATGGAACGGTTTTACAAGCGTATGCTTTATCAAAAAAATTAGAAAACATGCAAGTTATTCCGGAAATTATTAATTACAGACCTAAGATAAGAAAAACAAATATATATGATATGAAAATTAAATTTATATTAAAGCAGTTAATTAATAAAAATTATCAAAAGAAATATATCTCCGAAATAAGCAAGATAAATGAAAAATTTAGTAAATTTAGAAAGGACAGTTTATCTATATCTAATGAAGTTGACACTTACACAGAATTGAAAGAAAAGGCAGATAGCCTAGATAAAGTGGTTTGTGGAAGTGATCAAATATGGTCTCCAATTTTTTATGATCCACATTATTATTTGGATTTTGTGGATAATGACACAAAAAAAATATCATACGCTCCAAGTTTTGGAGTAAGTGATATATATGAAGAAGGCGTAAAAAAAGGAATAGAAAAATTATTAAATAGATTTGAAAATATATCGGTAAGGGAAGAACAAGGAAAAGAAATCATAAAAGAAATATGTGATAAAAACGTTGAAATAGTGCTAGATCCAACACTATTAATAACAAAAGAAGAATGGATTAAATTATTTGAAATCAAAGAAGATAAAAACAAGGATAATTATATCTTATGTTACTTTTTAGAAAGTAATAAAAAATACCTTAAAGTTGCTAAGGAATTATCTAAAAAATTAAAAGTACCAATTAAAATAATTCCAACCAATAATTTAATTGACAAATTTAATAAAGATTCAATTTTATTTGATTGTGGACCAAAAGAATTTGTAGAATATATCAGCCATGCTAAATGTGTATTAACAGACTCATATCATGGAGTACTATTTTCTATTAATTTTAATAAACCATTTGTGGCATTAAAAAGATTTAAGGAAAATAAGTTTTCACAAAATTCTCGAATTATAAATATCTTAAGTAGATTTAATTTAGAAGACAGGTTGTATAACAATAAAAGTCTGAATTTAAGTCCAATTTATTATAAAACAATTAATCGAGAGATCGCAATAGAAAGAAAAAAAAGTATAAATTTTTTAAGAAAAAGCATATTTGATGGAAAAGTAAGTAATGAGCCACTTATTACAAATAATTGCACCGGATGTGGAGTCTGTGTGGTGGTATGCCCCAAAAAATGTATAAAAATAGAGAAGAATGAAGAGGGATTTTGGGAATATACAGTAAATAAGGAGCAATGTATAAATTGTGGACTTTGCAAAAAAAACTGTGGTCAAGTTCATAATAATGCCATAAAAATCGAAAGACAAAAAATATTTAGTGCATACTCTAAATCAAATGAAGTTCTGATGAAATCATCTTCAGGTGGACTAGCATTTGAACTTTCTAATCAGGCATTAATTGATAATATGCCAGTTATTGGATGCAAGTATAATGAGAAAAATAATAGGGCTGAACATGCTTTTATTAATGACATAAACAATGTAAATGAGCTTAGTGGATCTAAATATTTACAGAGTTATACAGTTGATGCTTTTGAAAAAATTAAGAACCTAAAAAGTGCTTTAATAATAGGTACTCCATGCCAAATTGCGTCTATCGATAACTATTTAAAAAATGTCAATAAAAGAAATGAGTTTGTTTTGGTTGATTTAATATGCCATGGTGTTCCATCATATCTAGTTTGGGATAAATTTTTAAAAGAAAATGGCGATAATAGAGAAATTATATTTAGAAATAAAAAATATGGTTGGAAGACAGAACTTACGGTGGGGTCAAAAAGAATAAGAAGAGACAAATTTTATAATTTTTTTGAGAGTGGGCAAGTTTATAATAGATGTTGCTATGACTGTAATTATAGGGAATATATGTGTTCAGACATAAGATTGGGAGATTTCTGGGGGAAAAAAAGTAATAAAGGAATAAGTAAGGTAATAATTAATTCCGAAAAAGGGTTAAACCTTTTTAATAGCATAAAGGACAAAATAATTTTTAAGGAAGAAAATATTTCAGAATGTTTTGTTCATCAACAAAAAAAGAATGTTGCGTTTCCACTGAAAAGATATGCCATTATAAATGAATTAAAGTCTGATAAAAAATCGTTAAATAAAATTTCAAACAAGTACTGCAAGAAAATTGTTAAAGATAGCAATTTTAGAAAAAAATTTTATGGACTTTATAAGTTTTTGCAGAACAGGCAATAAATTTTTGGGTGGAATAGATCCTCTGAACTACGGTTCTAAATTGCTACATTCCTGCGATTTAAAACTCCCTAATTGGGATGCTGGTATGCAATTTGATTGTGTAAACTTATGCATTAAACAAATTTTATAATATAGAAATGTGACTTTTGACTAAGTTGCATTTTTTTATGTTTTGATACAACTTTCGACAAATTTCGCAATAAGAAATTGATATACTATTAAAGGGCGATATCAAATGAAGAAAATTCATGAAAAAATTTTATTTATTCTATTCATTATTACAGGTATATTATTAATAGGAGTAAGCACTTTTGCACATTCTGGAAGAACGGATTCGAGCGGAGGGCATAGAGACAACAAAAACAAAAGTGGCTTAGGTAGTTATCATTACCATTGTGGAGGAAATCCTGCTCATTTGCACACAGGTGGGGTATGTCCATACTCATCAAATACATCTAAAGGTAGTAAATCAAATTCAGAAGAAGACACAAAAGAAACCATAGCAAAACCATCTGATATAGAGGTAACAAAAGTAGAAATAAATGCAAGTACAAAAAGTATTGAAGTGGGAGAAAGCAAAATATTGACAGCAACAATATTACCAAGTAATGCGACAGATAAAAAAATCTCATGGGAATCAAGTGATGAAAGCATAGCAATGATTAATGAAGAAGGAAAACTAGTTGCTAAAGGAGCTGGCACTGTGGATATAACTGCAACAATGTCTAATGGCAAAACAAGTACAATAAAAGTAAACGTTAAAGAAAAATCGACAGTAGAAAATAATACTATCATTAAAACTGCAACAAATAATCAGGTGGGCAATAAAGAAGAAACTATAGGGGACAAGAAGGAAAAAGCAAACCCGTTGGCAGGAATTATAGGGTTAGGCACATTAGGCGGAGCAGGATATGCAGGATATAGAAAATTTAAAAAAGAATAACATTAATTAGGGACAGTCCCTAAATGTTCCGTTTGCACAATCTGGGACATCCCTTAAATTGTCGATTTTTGGTGTATGATTTTTCTTGTGCTAATTTAATGTATATATTAAAATAGAGATTGTAAAACTGTTTAATGTTTTACAGTCTTTTTTCATAATGTTTTTTTCAAGTTATTTCTTAGAGAAATGTTTTCTGAGAAGTTGTCTTACAATTTTCCAAATGTATTAAATCCAAAAAGAAAGTAGGTGATAATTTATCAAATAAAAAAGAAACAAGAAAGGATGAAGTAAATGAAAAATATAAAAACATTATCACCAAAGCTAGACGAGAACGAAATTTGTAATATAGAATTACAAATCGTAGATAAGAAAAACATAATAGAAAGAATCCTATATTATTGGAGTAGACTGTATAGTAGACAAATAAAATCAGGAGAAGACTATAAAATATTGCAAAAGGCAATAGTAATATTAATAACAGATTTTAAACTAGAGAATTTGGAAGAGTTAGATTATCATAGTAGATGGAAGATAATGGAAGACAAACAAGGAAAGAAAATTATATTGACACAAAAATTAGAAATAGATATAATTGAATTACCGAAAATAATAGGAAAAGAAAAAGAGCAAGATAATTTATTGGACTGGCTATATTTTTTGGAAAATCCTAAATCAGAGAGGGTGACTAAAAAAATGAAGGAAAACGAGAACTTAAAAGAAGCAGTAAAAAAATTAGATAATCTAAGTGAAGATGAAAGGATGCAAAGAATAGCAGACTTAAGGCAAAAAGCGATAATGGATGAGAAAGCAATATATGAAAAGGGACTAGAAGTTGGAATTGAAAAAGGCATAATGGAAGGTTCACGAAAAGAAAAAATAGAAATAGCCAAGAAAATGTTAGAGCTAAAAATAGATAAAAAGACAATCGCAGAGGCAACAGGACTAACAGAGCAAGAAATAGAGAAAATTCTCAACTAGGGACAGTCCCAAATTGAAGTCTTATGGCTTATTACATGTTATCATTGGTCAATGTTGATTTTTTGGCAAAATATATAAAAATATCTTGCCAAATATTTTTTTTATGGTTATACTATATTCATATGAAAAACTAAGGAGGAAATTATGGAAGAATTAGATTTAAAAGAATTGTTTTTTATGTTTTGGAATAAAAAGTTAGAGATTATATTAATAACGCTAATGTTTGTAGCCGTAGGTATAGGGTATTCATATTTTTTTGTTAAACCCGAATATACATCAACCACATCATTGGTATTAGCACAAAGTTCTTCATCTGGGCAAACTGGAGATGGTGCTATTAGTGCAACAGATTTAACAATGAACTCAAAACTTGTTTCAACATATAGTGAGTTGATAAAAAGAAAAGCTATTTTAGGACAGGTGTGTGAAAACTTAAATATACCAGAGTCAAACATACAAGAATTAAGAGGCAAGATAAAAGTTAATTCTGCAAAAAATACAGAAATAATAGAAATATCTGTAACAAACAAAGATCCTAACAAAGCAGCAGCAATAGCAAATGAAATAGCAAAAGTATTTGGCGAAAAAATAGTAGAAATATATAACATAAGCAATGTATATTTATTAGATAGAGCAGAGGCTAATGCAGTGCCAAGCAATATTAATCACATGAAAGATGTAGTTATATTTGCATTTATAGGACTTGTAATAGCTGCAGTTTATGTATTAATTGCCAATATGTTAGACAATACTATAAAAACTGAGCAAGATGTAGAAGCTACAACAGAACTATTAGTATTAAGTTCAATACCAAATTATGATGTGGAAATTAAAAGTAAAAGAGTAAGATAGAGAATACCAAAGAGAAAGGATTGAATAAAATATGAAAAAAGAATTAATAACTCAAAGAAGTCCAAAATCACCAATAGCGGAAACTTTTAGGACTTTAAGAACAAACCTACAGTTTATGAATTCACAAAAAGATTTAAAAACAATATTAATAACTTCTACAATGCCTGGAGAAGGCAAAAGTTGGATATCCTCTAACTTAGCTGTAACTTTTGCACAAGCAGGCAAAAAAGTTATATTAGTTGATGCAGATATGAGAAAAGGCAGATTAGCAACAATGTTTTCTGTAAATTCAACACCAGGACTATCAAATTATCTATCTGGAGTAGATGAAAGAGGAAAAAAAATAGACATACTAAAATATGTAACAACTACGGAAATAGATAATTTATATATTATACCTTCTGGAAATGTTCCACCAAATCCATCTGAATTGTTAGCATCGGAAAAGACGGAAGAAATGTTGGAAAAATTAAAGAAAACTTTTGACATTGTTATATTAGATGGAACACCAGCTTTACTAGTTACAGATGCATTGATATTGGCAAGATTAGCAGACACAACAACAATAGTAACTGCATATAAATCAACAAAAAAGGAAGATTTAGCAAAAGTAAAAAAATCAATAGAAAATGTTGGTGGTAAAATAGCAGGAGTTATTATAAACAAAATTCCTATTAAACCAGAAGAATATAAATCTACATATTATTATGGCTCAACAACATCAGTAGAGCCAACAAGAAGACATCAAAAGGCAGATTATCAATTTGAAACAACGGGGAATATAGAAGAAAATAAAAAACAAGAGATAACAGAACAGTTAAATGAATATTTAAAGAATAAATAGAGGTTTGAAATGATTGATATACATTCACATATTATTCCGAATGTAGATGACGGTGCAAGAAGTGTAGAAGAGACTTTTAACATTTTAAAAGAGGCACAAGAAGCAGGCTTTACAGATGTTATTTTAACTTCACACTTTCTTTTAAATTATTACGAAACTAACGCACAAGAATTAATATTTTGGAAGGAAAAATTACAAGAAGTACTGAAAAAGCAAGGAACTAAAATAAATTTACACTCTGGAATGGAAATATATATAACTAATCAAATGGAAGAATTATTGGAAAACAAAAAAATATTAACACTTGCAAATAGCAGATATATGTTAATAGAGCTACCATTAGCAACAAATGTTAAATATTTTGACTATGTTGTATATTATTTAGAAGCAAAGGGAATAAAGCCAATAATTGCTCACCCTGAAAGGTATAAGTGTGTACAAAAGGATCCAGATATTGTCGAAGAATACATTGAAAAGGGATGCTTGATTCAATGCAATTATGGAAGTATTGTAAATTTATATGGACGTGAAGCTGAAAAAACTATTAAAACACTATTGAAAAAAAATCAAGTACATTTTTTAGGAAGCGATGTGCATAGGGAAAATGGAACTTATTTAATTATTTTAGATGCGATTAAAAAAATAAGAAAGATAATAGGAGAAAACAAAATTAATGAGATTACAACAATAAATCCAAAAAAAATATTGCAAAATGAAGAGTGGCAATATTAATTATTAACAATTTAGAAAGGAATGTTAATAAAATATGAGAAAAATTAAAGTAATAGGTGTTATAATTCTGCTAATTTTCATTTTATCAACAAATGTAAAAGCATTAACAGAAAAAATAGAAAATGAAGAATCTAATATAACAGAAAAGATAGTAGATGAAAACAATACAAGCGAAAATATTACGGAGGAAAATAATACACAGGAAAATAATACACAGGAAAATGTGACAGAACCAGAGCAAAATCACGAAGAAGAAAACAATTATTATGAGCCTGAGTATCCAAGCTACAATCCACCACAATATGAAGAAAGTAAATCTGAAAATGCGAATTTAAGAATAATAAAAATTGAGAATATGGAGCCAGAGTTTGATAAGGATACTACAGAATATTATTTAACAGTAGATTTAAATACCGAAAAAATAGATATAGAAACATATACAGACAGTGAAAAGGCAAAAGTAGCAATATATGGAAACGAGAATTTAAAAGAAGGAAAGAATACAATAGAAATAGTTGTTACAGCGGAAGCAGGAAATCAGAAAACATATTATATATATGTAACAAAAATTGATAATGCAAAAATGGCAAATGCTAATTTACAAACTTTAGAGATAGAGGGTGCAAGCATATCTCCAAAATTCAAAAACAATATATATAGCTACAATGTAACAATTGACAAAAATACAAAAAAATTAAATATTTTAGCAAAACCTGAAAATGAGAAAAGTAAAATAGAAATTGTTGGAAACTCCAATTTAAAAGAAGGAGAAAATATTATAAAAATAATAGTAACTGCCGAAGATGGAACAACAACAAGAACATATAAAATCAATGCGTATACTTCGCTAAATGACATTCAAGTTCAAGAGGAAGACAAAAAACCTGCAATTGTTGTTTTAGGAATACTTGGAATTACTATATTAATAATGGGAATAATAGTAATAACAAAAAATAAGAAAATATAAGAGCTGTAATTTCTTAAAGGGGGGATACAAATGATAAAAATGTATAATACAGATATTAATACAAACATCACAGAGGAAACCAAAGACCTAAAAAAAGGTAATTGGATTAACATGATATCCCCGACAGAAGAAGAAATTCAACGTGTATGTGCAGCACTTCAAATTAAACAAGACTTTATAAGATATTCTTTAGATGAAGAGGAAAAAGCCAGAATAGACACAGAAGATGATGACAATACAACATTATATATAATAGACATTCCTGTTATAGAAAGTGACAGAACTAGAAGAGTGTATGTAACAATGCCAATAGGTGTGATTTTTGTAAGAGATGATTATATAATTACAGTATCACAAAAAAATAATGATATTATTAAAGATATAAAAACAGAAAATGTTATAACATATAAGAAAAGTAGATTTTTATTACAAATATTATATGCAAACTCAAAAAAATTTTTAAGCTTATTATATAAGATAAATAAAGAATTAGAAAGTACAGAAAATAAACTAAAAAATTCTTTGCAAAATGAAGGGCTACTAAAAATGTTAGATCTAGAGAAGAGCTTGGTTTACTTTACAACATCTTTAAAATCTAATGAAGTTGTAATGGAAAAAACAACAAGAGGGAAAATTATAAAATTGTATGAAGAAGATGAAGACTTGCTAGAAGATGCTATTATAGAGAACAAGCAGGCTATAGAGATGGCAAAAATATATAGTGATATTTTAAGTGGTACAATGGATACATATGCTTCAATAATTTCTAATAACTTAAATGCGGTAATGAAAATATTAACATCTGTAACATTTATACTTGCCATACCAACATTAATAGCAAGTATATGGGGAATGAATGTAGAACTTCCATTTCAAAGAGAACCACTAGGATTTTTAATAATTACAGTTTTTTCTATAATAATGTGCATAGTTGCAACAATATGGTTAAAACGAAAGCGTATGCTAAATTAGAAGACACACACATACAGTGTGTTTTTTGACTTATACTGGAAAGTATTGTATAATTAGTGATAGGTTAAAATACAAGGAGGATTTAAAATGTTAAATGCAGTAGGAGTAACAATTAGATTTGGAAAAAGAACATTGTTTGAAGATGTAAATATAAAATTTAATAAAGGATGCTGTTATGGAATAATAGGTGCAAATGGATCTGGAAAATCAACCTTTTTAAAAGTTTTGTCTGGTGAGCTAGAGCCAAGCAAAGGAGAAGTTACAAAGGAAAAAACAGAAAGGCTATCTGTTTTAAAACAAGACCACTTTGCATATGAAGATTTTTCAGTTATTGATACAGTTATAATGGGAAATGAAGAACTGTATAAAATTAGACAAGAAAAAGATGCAATATATGCAAAGCCTGATTTTTCAGAAGAAGATGGAATGAAAGCGGCAAAGTTGGAAGAGAGATTTGCTGAACTTGATGGATGGAATTCAGAGGCAGATGCTAGTCAACTATTAAATGAATTGGGAATAGAAACAGAAAATCATTATAAAAAAATGTCCGAATTAGAAGGAAAAGAAAAAGTAAAAGTTCTTTTAGCTCAAGCATTATTCGGCAATCCAGATATACTACTATTAGATGAGCCAACAAATGACTTGGATTTAAAAACTATCAACTGGTTAGAAGAGTTTTTAATTAATTTTGAAAACACAGTAATAGTTGTATCACATGATAGGTACTTTTTAAATAAGGTATGCACACACATAGCAGATGTGGATTTTGGAAAGATAAAAGTTTATCCTGGTAATTATGATTTCTGGTATGAATCTAGTCAATTAGCATTAAAACAAATGAAAGAAGCAAATAAGAAAAAAGAGGAGAAGATAAAAGAATTGCAAGCATTTATAGCAAGATTTAGTGCAAACGCATCAAAATCAAAACAAGCTACATCAAGAAAAAAATCTTTAGAAAAGATAGAGTTAGACGAAATTAAACCATCGAATAGAAGATATCCATACATAGATTTTAAACCAGATAGAGAACCAGGAAAGGAAATTTTACAAGTAAAAAACATATCTAAAACTATAAATGGAGAAAAAATATTGAATAATGTATCATTTACAGTAAAGAATGGAGATAAAATTGCATTTTTAGCAGATAATGAAAATGCAAAAACTGTGTTATTTCAAATAATTGCCGGGGAACTGGAGCCAGATGAAGGAAGTCTTATTTGGGGTACAACAATTACACAAAGCTATTTCCCTAAGGACAATAACTATTTATTTGATGTAGATTTGAATATAACAGATTGGCTAAGACAGTATTCAAAAGACCCAGATGAAACATATGTAAGAAGCTTTTTAGGAAGGATGTTGTTTTCTGGTGAGGAAGCATTAAAAAAAGTTGCAGTTTTATCTGGAGGAGAAAAAGTAAGATGTGTTTTATCTAAAATAATGTTATCAGGTGCCAACTTTTTAATAATGGACGAACCAACTAACCATCTAGATATGGAAAGTATAACGGCATTAAATGAAGGAATGACACGATTTAAGGGAAATATGTTATTCACATCACATGACCACCAACTAATGCAAACAGTAGCAAATAGAATAATAGATATAAAGCAAGATAAAACAATAGATAGAGAAGTAACATATAATGAATATTTAGGAATAGAATAACCATAGCAGAAATTAATGTATTTTTCTTGACAAATCTGGAATACGGCATTATAATAATACTTGTTCTAAGATTTGCTCAAGAAAATATGCGCCATTAGCTCAGTTGGTAGAGCAGCAGACTCTTAATCTGATGGTCGGAGGTTCGACTCCTCTATGGCGCACCAAATGCAATCTTTGTATTTGAATTTATAAAACATTGATTATAAATCCCAGTTGTTATATTTCAACTGGGATTCTTTAAAAACGGGAGTCAGTATGTTAAAAAAAGAAAAATTCATGAAAGAAGCGATAAAACAGGCTAAAAAAGCATATGACAAAGAAGAAATACCAGTAGGTGCTGTAATAGTAAAAGATGGAAAGATTATAGCAAGGGGTTATAATAAAAAAGAAGAAAAGAAAGATACCACACAGCATGCAGAAATTATAGCAATTCAGAAGGCAAGTAGAAAAATAGGTGCTTGGAGATTGCAAGATTGTGAAATGTATGTTACACTAGAGCCATGTGCAATGTGTACAGGAGCATTAATACAGGCAAGGTTGAAAAGGGTATATATAGGAACAATGGATCCAAAAACAGGAGCTTGTGGGTCGGTACTTAATTTGCTAGAAGATTACAAATTTAACCATAAAGTAGAAGTTGAAACAAACATAATGCAAAAAGAATGTGAAAAAATATTAAAAGATTTTTTTAAATATTTAAGAAGCAAAAAATAATAATTTTAATGGAGTGGTATCGAAGTGGTCATAACGAGGCTGATTCGAAATCAGTTAGTCTGCGAAAACAGGCACGTGGGTTCGAATCCCACCCACTCCGCCAATAATACAAGGAGGAAAAATGGAAACTGATAAAAGGAAACAAACCATAAAGTTTTATGTGGCTGTTACAGTATTAGTTTTAATATTAATAATTATAGCAATAATAATGATAAAATACGAGGTAGAAGGCGAGCAAAATATGCCATTTAAATTATCAAAAATAATAGTTGTTAGCACGGCCGAAGGAGTAGAACAACAAGGAACAGATAAAAAATGGGCATTTAACATATTTCAAAATAATGACATATATTTTTATATAGACAAAAACAATGAATATAAATCAGAAAAACAAATGTATATAGACAGTGTTAGTATAGAAAATATTGAAGTTATAAATTCTCCTCAAATCGGCGAGATTAAGGCATATATGCCAAATAGTTCAGAAGGAAGAATGTATAGCTATGCAGAAGATTCTATTGTAGATGAAGTTCTAAAGTATAATGGAGCAACACGTAGCGATTCTAGAAATTTGAAAATTGGAAATCAAGGTGGCAATATAGCAATAAGATTTAGTAATACGGGAATAGGAAAATATGAATCTAATGATGATGAACAAATTGTACATGATGGAACATTAATAAAAAAACTCGAAAAAACTACAGATGATATTAAGTTTACGGTTAACTTTGATTTTATAATAGCCATAAATAAAAACAAATACAAAGCAAAAATTACATTAGACTTGCCATGTGGAGATATTGTAGAAAATGGAACAGCTAATTACGAAAAATCAGACATGAAAGATATTATATTTAAAAGAGAAAAATAAAAGAAAGAAGGAATAAAATGAAAAGAATTTTAACAATTAATCCAGGGTCAACATCTACAAAAATAGCAGTCTTTGATGATGAAAAAATGGTTTTTAAAGAAAGCTTGACACATGAAACAGAAAGGCTAGCAAAGTTTAATGACATATCTGAACAACTGCCATATAGAACATCTATGGTAATTGAAGCATTAAACAAAAATAATATTCCGTTAGAAAGTATTGATGCGTTTTCAGGTAGAGGTGGTGGACTAGTAGCAGTAAAAGGCGGAACATATGAGGTAAATGATAAATTATTGCATCATGCACAAATAGGATATACAATGAAACATGCCTCTGTATTGGGAGCACAAATAGCACATAATTTAGCTAAGATAAACAACAAAAAGGCATATGTTGTAAACCCAGTAACAGTAGATGAAAAACAAGAAATTGCTAAAATAACAGGTATTAAAGGTATATATGGTCAAACAGTTTTTCATGCATTAAACCAAAAAGAAGTTGCACATAAATATGCCAAAAGCATAGGGAAAAGATATGAAGATTTAAATTTAATAGTAGTTCATCTTGGTGGAGGAATATCTGTAGGAGCTCATAAAAATGGTAAAGTTATAGATGTAAATAATGGACTAAATGGAGAAGGACCATTTGCACCAACAAGAAGTGGAAAAGTATTGGCAACTGATTTAATTGATATGTGTTTTTCAGGTAAATACACTGAAAATGAAATTAAGGAATTAATTACTAAAAAAGGTGGATTGATTTCACATTTAGACACAAGTGATGCAAGAGATGTAGTAAAGATGATATCAGAAGGGAATAAGTATGCAAAACTTGTTTATGATGCAATGATTTATCAAGTTGCAAAAGAAGTAGGAGCGCAAAGTGTTGTACTAAAGGGGAAGATAGATGCTATAATATTAACAGGTGGAATAGCATATGAGGAATATTTTGTAAAAGGACTAAAAGAATATATAGAATTTTTAGGCAAAATTATAATAATCCCAGGAGAAGAAGAAATGCAAGCACTAGCAAATGGTGTGCTAAGAGTATTAAATGGAGAAGAAGAAGCGCAAGAATATACAGGTATTCCTGTAAATAAAAACATTGTAGAAAAATGAAAACAAAAGACTAGTTTTGTCGAAAGCATTGATAAATAATAAAAATCAATATATTATAATGGAGGTATACATTAAAAAATTGTATATCTCTATTTTATTCAATAAATAAAAATTATTAATATCTAAATTAATTAAATTCTAAATAAAAACCACGAAGAGGTAAAATATGTTATCAATAGTAAAAAGCATGGCTCTATATGGATTAGATGGATGCCTTATTAATGTTCAGGTAGATGTAGCAAAAGGAATGCCACGGATGGGAGACAGTTGGGTTACCAGATACAAGTATAAGAGAGTCAAAAGAAAGAGTAAGAACAGCAATAAAAAACTCAGGATATGAATTGAGAAGTAGCAAAATAGTGGTGAATTTAGCTCCAGCAGAAATAAAAAAAGAGGGGCCATATTTTGATTTGCCAATTGCTATTGGAATATTAATAAGCACAGAAGCAATAAAACAACAGGGATTAGAGGACACTATATTTATAGGAGAATTATCATTAGATGGAAAACTTATGAAAGTAAATGGAATATTGCCAATATGCATAGAAGCTAAAAAGCTAAATATAAAGAGAATAATAATTCCAAAAGAAAATGTGCAAGAGGCAGCAATAGTAAATGGAATAGAAATAATTGGAGTTAACAATTTAACAGAAATAGTGGATTTTCTAAATGGAGAGATAGTAATAAATGAGGAAAAAATAGACGCAGAAGAAATACTTAATAAAAATAACAAATATGCCTTGGACTTTTCTGATGTAAAAGGACAAGAAAATGTTAAAAGAGCATTAGAAATATCTGCAGCAGGTGGGCATAATGTACTGTTAATACGGCTCTCCTCGGTTCTGGCAAAACAATGCTAGCACGAAGAATACCATCTATATTGCCTGATTTAACCTTTGAAGAAGCCCTAGAAATAACCAAAATACATAGTATAAGTGGAAAACTAACGCAAAAATGTCCGCTAATAACAACAAGACCATTTAGAGCTCCACACCATACAATATCTCCAATCTCCTTAATAGGCGGTGGAAAAGTTCCAAAGCCAGGAGAAATAAGTTTGGCACATTATGGAGTACTTTTTTTAGATGAATTACCAGAATTTAATAAAAATACACTAGAAGTTTTAAGAGCACCACTAGAAGATAATATTGTTACAATAAGCAGGGTAAATGCAACATTAACATATCCATGTGATTTTATGTTTGTTGCTTCTATGAATCCATGTCCATGTGGGTTTTATGGTGCATCAGACAAAGAATGTAATTGCAGTGAGCAAGCAATAAATAGATATATGGGAAAAATAAGTGGACCACTATTGGATAGAATAGATATTCAAATAGAAGTAACTCCGGTAAAATATGAAAAATTACAAGTGGAAAATATCAAAATAGAATCATCAGAAATGATAAAACAGAGAGTAAATATGGCAAGAAAAATTCAATTGAAAAGATATAAAGAAGATAAGATATATTCAAATTCACAACTAACGCCCAAATTAGTAGAAAGGTATTGCAAACTAGATGAAGAAAGTAAAAAAATATTACAATATGCATTTGAAAAATTGCATTTAAGTGCAAGAGCACATGTTAGAATATTAAAAGTTGCAAGAACAATAGCTGATTTGGCGGAAGCAAAAAATATACAAAAAGAGCATATAGCAGAAGCAATACAATATAGAAATTTAGATAAAAAATATTGGAAAAATTAACAGAAAAAAGAATGGAGGCATTGAATATTAAAATAATAAAAATTACAGATGTTGAATATCCACATAGATTATTGAATGTAAAAACACCCCCTAAAAAAATATATGTAGAAGGAGATTATACATTATTAAGCAAAAATTCAATAGCAATTGTGGGCTCTAGAGATTGTACTCAATATGGAAAAAAATATGCTTTTGATTTTGCAAAGGAACTTTCAAAAAACAATATATGTGTAGTAAGTGGATTAGCAATGGGAATAGATGCGGAGGCACATTTAGGTGCATTAAGTCAAAAGGGAAGTACAATTGCTGTTATAGGAAGTGGATTTGAGCATATATTTCCAGAAGAACATACTAATTTGTATAATCAAATTATAAGATGTGGTGGATGCATTGTTAGTGAATATGAACCAAGTAGAAAGGCAGACTTAACAACATTTCCTCAAAGAAATAGAATAATTAGCGGACTAGCAATGGGAACTTTAGTAGTAGAAGCGGGTTATAGAAGTGGAAGCAGTATAACAGCTAAATATACCATAGAAGCTCAAAAGCCACTTTTTTGTATACCAAGCAATATAGACAGCAAACAAGGAGTTGGGACAAATAGACTATTAAAGCAAGGAGCTATATTAATTACATCACCTGAAGATATATTAGATTTTTATATATTACCTGAAGAGCAAGAAAAAGAAATCGAAATGCCAGAACAGTATCAAAAAATATATAGATATCTTCAATATGAACCTATAAATATAAACGAAATAAGTAGAAAGGCCAATATAAATATGCAAGAGTTAAATAGTATTTTATCTTTGATGGAAATAGATGGTTATGTAAAAAGCATGCCCGGCAATAGCATTTGCAAATGTTAGGAGTAATATATGTATTTAAAACATGAATTAGGTATATTAGGTGAACAAATTGCAACAAACTATTTAAAAAGTCAAAACTATGAAATATTAAATAGAAATTTTAGTTGTAAACAAGGAGAAATAGATATTATAGCAAAAGATAATAAAGAGTATGTATTTGTGGAGGTAAAAACGCGTACCAACTCTGATTATGGAGAACCTGTAGATTCTGTAAATAAAATAAAGCAAAAACATTTAAAAAGAACAATAGAATATTATATATATATAAATAAATTAGAGGAAGAAACTATTAGAATGGATATAATAGAAATATATATAGCAGATAAAAACTATGTTTATCATATTAAAAATGTATTTTAAAGGGACAGCCCTTTCAATGATATGAATTTGTAACAAAACTGTAATAATTTTGTAATATAAAATAAAAACGTAGGCAAATAGGCGTTTCAACAAAAAAGTTGTCAAAAAAACAGTTTGAAATTAATGGAAAAATAGCCGGAAAATATTAAAAAAACAATAAAAAAAACGCATATGTTACATAACAAATATGAGTTTGACATTATAAAAAAGATAGGATATTATAGGGATAAATTAAAAACGAAAACAAAAAATTATCACATAAGAAGAAATTGAAAATAACTAAAGAAATCCTCTGCTGTACAGAGAAAAAATAAACAAAATATATAAGGGGGTACTCACATGCAGGTAATTAAAAGAGATGGAAAAATAGTAGACTTTGATAGGTCTAAAATAAGAACAGCTATAGAAAAAGCAAATAAAGAGGTAAAACCAAAAGAGCGTGCTTCTAAGGAAGAGATAAATGAGATTATAAACTATATAGAGGAGCTAGACAAAAAGAGAATTTTAGTAGAAGATATACAAGACATTATTGAGGAACAATTAATGTCTTTTGGAAAATATGCACTATCAAAAAAATATATTACATATCGTTATACAAGAGCATTAGTAAGAAAATCAAACACAACAGATCAGTCAATAAAGGAACTAATAGAAGGAGAAAACGAGTACTGGAATAACGAGAATTCAAATAAAAATGCACAAGTTGTAACAACTCAAAGAGATTACTTAGCGGGAATAACAAGTACAGATATAACAAGAAGATTTTTATTACCGGAAGATGTAGTAAAAGCACATGATGAGGGAATTATTCATTTTCATGATGCAGACTATTTTGCGCAAAATGCTTTAACAAATTGTGAATTAATTAATTTAGAGGACATGCTACAAAATGGAACAATAATGAATGGAGTTATGATAGAAAAACCACATAGATTTTTGACTGCAATGACTATAGCTACACAAATAATTTTAGGAGTTACATCATCTACATATGGTGGAGCAACAGTTTCCCTAACACATTTGGCACCATTTGTAAGAAGTAGTTATGACAGATATTATAAAAAATATAAACAAAGAGGATTATCAGAGAAACAATGTGAAGAATACGCAAAGCAAGACATAAAGAAAGAAATTGAAGATGGAGTTCAAACATTTAATTATCAGGTAAACTCAATGACAAATACAAATGGACAAGCACCATTCTTATCAGTTTGCATGTATTTAGGAGAAACAGACGAATACAAAAAAGAATTGGCAATGATTATAGAAGAATTCTTAAAACAAAGAATAGAAGGTTTCAAAAATGAAAAAGGAGTTTATATAACACCTGCATTTCCAAAATTATTATATATATTAGAAGAAGACAACATCCGTAAAGGAAGTAAGTATTGGTACTTAACAGAATTAGCAGCAAAATGTACTGCAAAAAGATTAGTACCAGATTATATTTCAGAAAAGAAAATGAAAGAATATAAAATAGATAAAAACGGAAATGGAAATTGTTATCCATGTATGGGTTGCCGTTCATTCTTAACCCCATATGTAGATCCAGAAACTAATAAACCAAAGTATTATGGAAGATTTAATCAAGGAGTTGTAACAATAAACTTGGTAGATGTAGCATTATCTTCAAACCAAGATGAAGATAAATTCTGGAAAATATATGAAGAAAGATTAGAGCTATGCCATAAGGCTTTAAGAATTAGGCATGAGAGATTAAGCAAAGTAACAAGTGATGTAGCACCAATTTTATGGCAACATGGAGCATTAGCAAGACTAAAAAAAGGTGAAAGCATAGACAAACTATTACATAATGGTTATTCAACAATATCACTAGGATATGCAGGGTTATATGAATGTGTAAAATACATGACAGGTAACAGTCATACAGATGGTGGAGTTGGAGAAGCTTTTGCATTAAAGGTAATGCAAAAACTAAATGACAAATGTAAACAGTGGAAAGAAGCAGAACAAATAGATTACAGTGTATATGGAACACCAATAGAATCTACAACATATAAATTTGCGAAATGTCTAAAAAAGAGATTTGGAGTAGTAGAAGGAATTACAGACAGAAACTATATTACAAATTCTTACCATGTACCAGTATTTGAAGATATAGATGCATTTTCTAAGCTAAAATTAGAAAGCAAATTCCAAAAATTGAGTCCTGGAGGAGCTATATCATATATAGAAACGCCAAATCTACAAAACAACTTAGAAGTTGTATTACAAGTAATTCAATTTATATATGATAATATTATGTACGCAGAACTAAATACAAAATCAGACTATTGCCAAAAATGTGGATTTGATGGAGAGATTTTGATAAATGATAATTTGGAATGGTATTGTCCGAACTGCGGAAATAAAGATCATAATACTTTAAATGTTGCAAGAAGAACTTGTGGATATATAGGAAGTCAATTTTGGAATAAAGGTAGAACACAGGAAATCAAAGAAAGAGTATTACATATAGATAATAAAGATGACGAGTAAAGAAAAATTTATAATTAAATTTATGACATAATGAAGGGAAGAGATAAAATATGAAATACAACAAAATTAGAAAAATGGATATAGCAGATGGCCCAGGAGTAAGAGTATCCATATTTATGCAGGGATGTGCTTTTAACTGTAAAAACTGCTTTAATCCAGAGACACATGACTTTAACGGAGGCAAAGAATTTACAGATGAAACAATAAATAGGGTAATGGAACTTTGCAATAATGACCACATAGAGGGATTGTCTATTTTGGGCGGAGAACCAATGCATCCTAAAAATATAGAAGGTACAACTAAACTTGCAAAAACATTTAAAGAAAAATTTCCAAATAAAAATTTATGGGCATGGACAGGTTTTAAATTTGACAAGGACTTGAAAGATAAAGAAGTAATGCACTATATAGATGTACTAGTAGATGGGCAATATGCAGATGAATTACACAATCCCAAACTAGAATGGCGAGGTTCAGAAAATCAAAGAGTAATAGATGTGCAAAAAAGTCTAAAAAAAGGAGAAGTGACAGTATGGGAAGATGCTTCCTAACTGGCACTTTTGCCTTTTATTTTTTTTGCAAAACTATTTATTTTGTAGTGACTATATGCTATAATTATGTCATAATTGTTTTGGGAGGCATAATATGATTTTTAAAGACTATTATAAAATACTTGGATTAGATACATCCAAAGCAACTAATGAAGAAATAAAACTGGCATATAGAGAACAGGCGAAAAAATATCACCCAGACATAAACTCAAATAATAGATTTTCAGAAGAAAGATTTAAGGATATAAATGAAGCATATAAAACTTTATCTGATATGGCTTCAAGAAGAAAATATGATAGAATGTGGAATTCACGTATAGGTAAAAACAAAAAAGAGGAAACAGCCAATAGCTCAAACAAAAGTTCAACAATTGGAGATTTTTTTAGCATGTTTTTTGGAGAGAATAATTTAGAAAATGGAAAAGTCACAAAAAAAATCCCTGTAAAAGGTGAGAACATAGAAACAGAAGTAGATGTTAATATAGAAGAGGCTTTTTTTGGAACAGAGAAAAAGATATCTCTTAGAACAATAGATGGCAAGATGAAAACTTTTGCAATTACCATTCCAGAAGGAATAAGAAATAATGAAAAGGTAAGATTGCTTGGACAAGGTAAAGAAGGCGTTAACGGTGGAAAGAATGGAGATTTATTTATTAAAATAAATATACAAAATGGAAAAAAATACAGACTAAATGGATTGGATCTATATACAGACTTAAAAATTACGCCTTGGGAGGCAGCACTTGGAACAAAAGTAAGCATAAATTCTATAGACGAAACAGTTTCGTTATGTATTCCACAAGGAACAGAAAGTGGAGAAAAAGTTAGAATTCCAAACAAGGGTTACAAAGATGGAAAAGGCGGAAGAGGGGATTTAGTAGCAGAAGTTAAAATAATGGTTCCAAAAAATTTAAATGAAGAAGAAAAAAAATTATTTGAAGAATTTAATAAGATATCAAGATATAATCCAAGGGAGGCATAAATATATTGACATAATACAAAAAAGATGCTATAATAATAAATGAGTTAAAAACGAAAGAACAAACCTATTAATGGATTATAGGAAAGGAAGAAAAATGGATGCAATAAAAGGTAAATATTTTAGTATCACTGATCCAAAAGGAGTAAACACAGTAATATATAAAGTTAATCAAACAGAAAAAGAGATTTTCGAAAATGCTCCTAAATATACAGTTGAAAGATTATTTGTTACAGAAGAGCTTAAGGGTGATTTAAAGAAAAAAACTTTCTTTGTAGAAGAACCAGGTGAATCTGAAAAATTAGTTATTTTATCATTTGGCAAAGAAAAAGTTATAGTAAATATGGGAATTTTAGAGAATGGCAAATTAAGCATATCTAAAAAACCATTACCAATAAAGCTAAATACTTTATATTCGGAAAAAGAAATGGAATATAGAGAATTTAGATATACACCAAATTTAAAAAGACCTATATCAATAATTGACCCAGAAACAACAGAGGAAGTCAAACCAGTACTATATTTTGATAAAGAAACAAATGAGGTAAGAGGCAAATGCAAATTAAAACCATATAAGTCATATTTTGCATTTGAGATAAAAGAAGACAATAGTGATGATATATAGGAGGTATTATAATGAGTACAAATGTACAAGTTAGAGTTATTACTGGCGAATTTGAAAAAAAAGCAATGAAGACAATTGCTAGAGGAACAATGCAAATAGGGGAAGATGTTACTTGCATACCTGCATACGACGGAGTTTTTAAAGATGGAATAATAGAGAAAGCGAATGAGGAAGTAAAAGAAAAATAGAAGATAAAACTAAAGAAAAGGTGATTTAATATGGGATATAAATTAAATACTGCATTAAAGAAAAGCAAAACAAGCATAATTATAGCACTAGTATTATGGGTAATTGTAACTGTAATACTAGTTTCTCCATTTTCATACACATTGGGAAAGTCAATGGCAAATGGAAAGTTTGACTTAAGTATATTTTTAGAACAACTAGGACCTGCAATGACAAGCTTTACAACATTATTTAAGATTTTTTCAGAAGGATATGCAAAATATTTTTGGTCAACCTTAAAAATATTTTCCGTAATATACTTGGCAATTACTGTAATAGGAATACTTAAGGCAAGACCAAAACATGAGTATACAGATATAGAGCATGGCTCAAGTGATTGGAGTGAGGGCGGAGAACAATATAGTATTTTAAGTAAAAATAAAGGAATTATATTAGCCCAAAATAATTACTTGCCAGTAGATAAAAGAGGAAATGTTAACGTATTGGTAGTTGGACGGTTCTGGTTCTGGTAAATCAGCATCATACTCTATACCAAATGCATACCAAATGCTTGGATCATATATATTTACAGATCCAAAAGGCGAATTATACGATAAAACAGCAGGATACTTAAAAAAGAATGGATATGACATAAAAGTATTAAATTTAGTTAATCCAGCTAATAGCGACGGATATAATCCATTAATGCACATAGCAAGTGAAATAGATGTAGACGTTATAGCAAATACAATAGTAAAAGGACAACAAGGAGAAGGAAGCAAGGCGGATCCATATTGGGACGATATGGCAGAAATGCTTTTAAAAGCGCTTATTTACTACCTTATGGCGGTAAGACCGGAAGAAGAGCAAAACCTAGCCAGTTGTTCAGAGCTTGTAAGGGCGGCTAATGCAAATGGGGGAAGCAACTTACTTACAGACTTAATTAACCAGTTGCCATATGATCACCCTGCAAGAATGTATTATAAATCTATAGAAATAGCACCGGAAAAAACATATGGTTCAATATTAAGTTCTTTACAGTCGAAACTTGGTAAATTCGATTCAAAGGAAATTGCAGAGGTAACATCTACAGATACAATAGATTTTGAAACAATAGGAAGCAGAAAAACAGCAGTGTATGTAATATCTTCAGATACACATAAGGCATATGACTTCTTGCTTACAATATTCTTCTCACAAATGATACAACAATTATATGATTTTGCAGATAAAAGTGGAGGAAGACTAAAAGTACCAGCATTCTTTATTTTGGATGAGTTCGCTAATATAGGACAAATACCAGACTTTGATAAAAAAATATCAACAAGTAGAAGTAGAGGAATATCATTTAGTGTTATATTGCAAAACTTAGACCAATTGGAAGCCGTATACGAAAAATCCCACGAAACTATTATGGGAAACTGTGATACACACGTATTCTTAGGAAGTAACTCTTTTAAAACGGTAGAATATTTTTCAAAAGCATTAGGAGAAAAAACAATAACAAGAGATAATATTTCTGTAAATAAAGATAAACAAATGGCTAGACAGGGATATAGTACATCAGACCAAATAATGGCAAGAGCTTTGATGACACCAGATGAGTTGAGAAGAATGGATAATGATTTATGTATCATATACGAAAAAGGCTTAAAGCCAATAAAAGCAAAAAAATATTATTATTTTGAAACACCAATGATAAAGCAGTTAAATGAATATAAATTAAATCACTTGGAGTTTGACGTTGGAAACAGAGGAGAATGGAGAAAATTTAATCCAAACAACCCATATTTTGAAGAGGAAAAAGAGCAACCAAAGGATTTAAAAGTAGATTCATTAGATGATTTATTTAATGATGATGATAATAAACAGGAAAGCAATGAAAAACCTAAAAATAAAACAAATAGTATACCAGATGCTCCAATCCTACCAGATTCTGACGACTTTTCGTATGATATACAAAAGGAATTAGAAGCAAAGTTTGACGAACTGTTTGGAACCGAAGGCTCAGATACATCAAATAAAAATTCATAAATGAAAAGCATTCAAAACGAATGCTTTTTTCTATTGACAATATAATAAATATGGAGTACAATTGTTCTGTATAAAGGAGGCAATATGAAATTTGTACATATAGCAGATATGCATTTTGATGCGCCATTTGTAGTTTTAAATAGTAGAACCAATTGGGGAGAAATACGCAGAATAGAGCAAAGAGATGCACTAAAAAAAATAATAAATTATATAAAAGGAAATAATATTAAGTTTTTATTTGTGGCAGGTGATTTATACGAAAACGAACAAATAAGAGAATCAACAATTGAATACATAAATGACTTATTTAAACAAATTCCTAACACGAAAGTATTCATTTCACCAGGCAATCATGACCCTTATATAAATAATTCTTATTATAAAACATTTCAATGGGCAGAAAATGTAATAATATTTTCTCAAAACCAAAAAGTGTATGAAACTTCAGATGCTGATATATATGGTATTGCATTTACAGACTTCTATTGTAAAGATTTAAAAGTAAATGAAATAAAAATAAATAATAAAGACAAATTGAACATCTTGGTAGTACACGGAACCGTAGATGGATCATTAGAAAATGTAGAATACAATCCAATGAAAAAGTCTATGTTAAAAGAATTGGGTTTTGACTATATTGCACTGGGGCATATACACAAATTGAACTATAATACAGAAGAAAATCAAAGAATAGTTTATCCAGGCTCTACAATATCATTAGGATTTGACGAATTAGGACAACATGGAATGATAGTGGGAGAATTGGAAAAAGATAAAATTAATCTAAAGTTTATTCCTGTAGATAATAAAGAATTAAAAGAAATTAATGTAGAAGTAACAAATATAAATGATAAAGAAGAATTAGTAGAAAAATTGAACAGTTTGCAATTAGAAGAAAATATTTTATATAAAGTAATTTTAATAGGAAAAAGAAAATTCGAAATTGATATTTATAATTTATATAAGTTAAATATTGATGACAGAATAGTAAAAATTAAAGACAATACAAAACCGGATATAGACATATCAGCAGTAGCTAGACAAAATAATTTAAAAGGATTATTTGTAAAAGAAATTTTAAATGAAATGGAAAACAGCAATATAGATAAGAATACGTTAGAAAATGTATTAGAAATAGGATTAGATATATTAGAAAAATAGAGGAGAACAAATTTTGAAAATAGAAAATATTAAAATAAATTCTTTTGGAACATTAAAAAATAAAGAAATTAATTTAGATAAAAATGTGAACATTATATATGGAAAAAACGAAAGTGGTAAGTCTACCCTATTAACATATATAAAAACAGCATTTTATGGAATATCAAAGAATAAAAATGGTAAACAAATATCAGATTTTGACAAATATAAACCATGGAGTGGAGAAGAATTTTCTGGGAAAATTAAGTACATCTTGGATGATGGAAGCAAATATGAAATTTTTAGAGACTTTAATAAAAAAAATGCTAAAATATATAATGATAATCTAGAAGATATAACAAAACAATTTAATATGGATAAAAAAGAAGGTTCACAATTTTTTTTAGAGCAGGTGGGTTTAGACGAGAATATGTTTACATCAACAATAATGTCAGGTCAACAAGAAGTCAAATTAAATGAACAACAACAAAATGTATTGGTACAAAAAATAGCTAACATAGCGGGAACAGGAGATTCAAATTTATCTTATAATAAAGCAAAAGAAAAATTAAATAAAAAACAATTAGAAGAAGTTGGGACAGAAAGAACGCAAGGTAAGCCAATAAATATACTAAAAAGTAAAATTAAATATATATCAGAGATGTTAGAAAAGTTAAATTTGTACAAACAAGAAAAAATAACAATAGAACAAAAGAAAAAAGATTTAGAGAACAAAATACAAGGACAAGAGCAAAGAAGAGAGCTAATAAAAAAAATAAGTGAATTAAGTGAAAAAATAAGAATAGAAAGTGAAAAGGTTAATTATAAAAATAAAATTAAAGAAGAAAAGCAAGATGAAATAGAAAATTTGAAGAGAGAAAAAGAAGAAATAACAAATATATCAAGAAACAAGAAAAATAAAAATGAATGGTATTGGATAATAAATGCAATAATGATTGTTTTAATGGCTATTAGTATAATAGCGTTAAAAAACAAATATATTACGTATATTATTTTAACAGTATTAACATGTACATTAGTATTAGAATATATAATAAAAATAAACAAAATTAAAAGAAATAAGGATTTACAAAAAAATAAAATTGATTTGTTAAATACAAAAATTGACTTTTTACAAAAGCAGAAAAATGATATAGAACAAGATATAAAAAGAGAAAAAGATAATTTAGAAAAAGAAAAAGAAGAAATAAAAAATAAATATAATATTGAGTTATACGACATAGAAAATAGTAAAAATGATTTAGAAGAAATAACAAGCAGAATAAATGAAGAAAAAATAAAATTAAACACATTAGAAGTAGAGGAAAAAAGTATAGTAAATAAACTTGAAGACTTAATAAAATTAGAAGAAGAGTTTGCAACAATACATGAGCAGTTAAAAGAAATTGAACAGAAAAACTATGAAATTAATTTAGCAAAAGACTTTTTAGAAAAAGCATATGAAAAAATGAAAAAAAATATTACACCTAAATTTACATTTAATTTATCAGAAAATATAAAAAATATAACTAATGGAAAATACACAAATATTAATGTTAATGATGAAAACGGATTAATTGTAGAGATTCAAAATGGAGAATATATACCTGCAGAAAGATTGAGCATTGGCACAATAGATCAATTATACCTATCTCTAAGAATATCTATGATAGAAGAAATTTCTAAAGAAAAAATGCCTATAATTTTAGATGAAGCATTTGCATACTTTGATGATGAAAGATTAGAAAATATACTTAAATATTTAACTCAAAAATATAAACAACATCAATTAATTATATTTACATGTACAAATAGAGAAAAGAACATACTAGATAAATTAAATTGTATATACAATAGTGTAGAACTTTAAAGTTGCAGAGGCATTGAAAAAGCTATAAATATGTTGTATAATAAATAAGTCAAATTTTATTAAGGAGAGGAAAAAATGTTTCAAAAATTAGAAGACGTAGAAAAAAAATATATTGACTTAACAGAAAAAATAAGCGACCCAGAAGTTATAAGCAGACAAAATGAGTGGAAAGTAATGATGAAAGAGCATTCGGAATTAGAGCCAATCGTTGAAAAATACAGAGAATACAAAAAAGTAGAAAAAAACTTAGAAGAAGCAAAAGAAATGATGAATGACCCAGAATTGAAAGAATTGGCAGAAACAGAAATGCTAGAAGCGAAAGAAAAACTACCAAAGATAGAGGAAGAACTTAAAATACTGCTAATCCCAAAGGATCCAGATGATGATAAAAACGTAATATGTGAAATAAGAGGAGGAGCCGGAGGGGACGAGGCAGCACTATTTGCAGGAACTTTATATAGAATGTACTCAATGTATGCAGAAAGAAAACACTGGAAATTAGAAGTATTAAATGAAAATGAAACAGAGTTGGGCGGATATAAAGAAATATCATTTATGATTTCTGGAAGAGGAGCATATAGTAGATTAAAGTTTGAAAGTGGAGTTCATAGAGTACAAAGAGTTCCAGACACAGAAGCAAGTGGTAGAATACACACTTCTACAGCTACAGTTGCAGTATTACCAGAAGTTGAAGATGTGGATATAGAACTTAACCCAGCAGATATAAAAATGGAAGTATTTAGATCATCTGGTGCAGGAGGGCAACACGTAAATAAAACTTCATCAGCAGTTAGATTAATACACATACCAACAGGAATGGTTGCAGAATGTCAAACAGAAAGATCACAAGTTCAAAATAGAGAATATGCCATGAGAATGTTGAGATCACGTTTATATGAAAAAGAAAAACAAGAAAGAGACGCTAAGTTAGCAAATGAAAGAAAAACACAAGTAGGTAGTGGAGATAGAAGTGAAAAGATAAGAACATACAATTATCCACAAGGACGTATAACAGACCATAGAATAGGAATGTCTATTTATCAAATAGAGGACTTTTTGAATGGAAACCTAGATGAAATGATAGATAATCTAATTGCCGCAGATAGAGCAGAAAAATTAAAAAGTACAAATGATTGCTAGTTAAACTTAATGTTTAAATGAACAATTTTAATCATCTATTTTAAAGAAATATAAAAAAAGATTGAAAAATGGAATTTTTTGTTGTAATATGTAAGAAAAAAGAAAGGGGGAGTTTGAAATGTATAATAGTTACGGTGTGAGTCCAACAATATTAGATTCTTCACCAAAGTTTGTAGCTAGTGGTATATGGACAATTGTATCAGTAATACTTGCAATAATTGGAGGAATAGTATTATATTTTACATTTTTGAGCAAAAAAAATGAAGGAAAATTTACAGGATTTCTAGGATGGTTGTATGATTTTCTTACATTTAAAAAAATGATGATAGAAAACGTATTAAAAATACTGTATATTATAGTTGCTTTATTTGTTACATTGTCATCATTTGGATTAATGTCAATAAGTTTTTTAGCATTTTTATTAACATTAGTTATAGGCAATGTATTAACCAGAGTTATATATGAACTATTACTAGTAAAACTTGTAATATGTAAAAATACAACAGAGATAAACAAAAAATTGAATAAATAAAATAATTATACAACAGAAACCTAATGGCTATTTAAGCTATTAGGTTTTTTTTCTAAAAAAGATAATTAGATTGCAATTAATAAGATAAAAGATATATAATAAAAAAAATGAACTAAAACACAAAGGCAAAAGTCTTATTAATAGGAGGAAGAAAAATGGTAGATATAGAAAGAGCCATAAAAGGAGATAAAGAAGCATTCAGCAGAGTGATAATGCAAAATAAAGAGGTAATGTACAAAACAACTATGATAATACTAAAAAATGAAGATGATGCTTATGATGCTCTACAAAATGCACTAATACGAATGTACCAAAACATAGGTAAATTAGAAAGTAAAGAAGCATTTAATTCCTGGAGCAGAAGAATAATAATTAACTGCTGTTATGATTTAATAAATAAAAACAAAAAAGTAATAGATATAACATCAAAAATGGCAGAAAGTTATGAAGAAACAAAAGAGGATGTTTATGATTGTGAAGATTCATTTGTTCAGCTTCTAGAACAAATAAAACCAGAGCTAAGGCTCACTGCTACATTGTACTATTATGATGATTTATCAATTAGAGAAATTGCACAAACACTGGACATACCAGAAGGAACTGTAAAATCAAGGTTAGCAGTAGCAAGAGAAAAGTTATATGAAATGTTAGTACGAGAAAGGAGGGAAGTAAATGGTTAGTGATAAAGAGAAAGATTTATATATAAAATCTAATATTAAGGATGGAAAAATACCACATAAAATTGATGAACTATTTGAAAATCAACTAAAAATAATAGGAGGAGAAAAAATGGAAGAAAATATTAATGAAACTATAAACGAAGAAAAACAACAAAAACCAAAGAAAAAAGGAAAAGCACTAAAAATTATATTATCAGTTGCAGCGTGTGCTGTATTAGCACTTGGAGGAGGAAACATATATGCAACAACAAAGGGATACGATAACGTATTTTTCATGATAAAAGATTGGATTACACAATCTACAGAGACAGATAAGAAAGATAAAATATTATCTGACAGAGATATAACAATATCTTATCAACCTATACAGATAACAGACAACATTAGCATATTGATATCTAAAATGCAAATTAAGGACAATGATGCAAAATTATTTGTGTCAGTAAGAAGAAACGATGTTGAAAAAGAAGGAGAATTACCATTAAACTATAAAATATATAATTTAAAGAAAAATATTTTATGCGACCAAAATAGTAAAGAAGATAGTAATTCAAAAGAATCTATTTTTGAAGACGAATTAATTATAAAAAATTATTCACAACAAGATACAATATTAGACTTTGAAATATATAAACCTAATGGTGAATTGCTAACAACACTATATATAAATCTAGAAGATAAAGAAATAAATGTAGTTGGAATGGGAGAATATTTGGAAAAAATTTCTGAAATAGAGTTGAAAAAATTCTTAGAAAGCATAACTGAATTACCAAAAGCAGGAAAGAAATATAATAGCGTAAATTGCATAGACATCCCTAATATATCATATAGTAATGGGATTTATACAACAACATACACATATTGCTTTTTAGTTAATTCATTATTTGATATACAAGATACTAGTAAAATAGATATATACCAAAATACAGCAGTAATAAAATTAAAAGAAAGTAATGGAACAAAGGAGTTTGAATTAGTATCTATAGGACAACCAATCCAAATACAAAAAGCAGAAATACCAGAAGGAAATTTAGATTCATTGCTTTATGGAGATGTAAACTGTGATGGAATGGTTAACGAAGAAGATGAAACATATCTACTAAGACATTTGGCAAATTGGCCAGGATACGAATTAACAGAGCAAGGATGGATAAATGCAGACGTAGATAATGATGGCAAAGTAAACAATAGAGATGGTATGATATTAGCAAGACATTTAGCAAATTGGCCAGGATATGAAAAATTACCATTTGAACCAATATTATCAGTATTATATGGAGATGTAAACTGTGACAGAATAGTTGATAAAGCAGACGTAGAATATCTACAAAATAGTTTATTAGAAATGGAAGGATATCCACTAACACCACAAGGAAGAGTAAATGCAGATGTTAATGAAGATAAAAAAATAGATGATGCTGATGCATTAATAATATTAAGACATATAGAAGGAATGGCAGGATATGAAACATTACCAGTAAAACCATCAACTTCAGTAATATATGGGGACGTAAATTGTGATGGAGTAGTTGATAATGCAGATGTAGAATATTTAACAAGATATTTAGCAAATTGGCCAGAATACGAATTAACAGAGCAAGGAGCTTTAAATGCAGACGTAGATTGTAATGGAAAAGTAAACAATAGAGACCGTCTAATTTTAACAAGGCATTTGGCAAATTGGGAAGGATATGAAGTATTACCATACTCAGAAACAAGATTATATGGAGATGTAAACTGTGATGGAATAGTTAACGAAGAAGACGTTACTCATTTAGAAAGATATTTAGCACATTGGGAAGGATATGAATTAACAGAGCAAGGAAATTTAAATGCAGATGTAGATTGCAGTGGAAATTTAAATCCAAAAGATTGTGTAATATTAGCAAGACATTTAGCAAACTGGGAAGGATATGAAACATTACCATATACTAAATAAAAATATTATATGTAATTTTTATAATTTTTCTTCAATATATTAGTAATAAAATAATTTGTAAAAGGTTAAAGTAGAATACTATCTATTTAATGCCTTTAGAAGGGAGATTATAAATGAACAATCTGCTAAAAACAACATTAATAGGACTTTTCTTTGGCACATTTGGAACTACAATAGGAGGAATAATAGGAGTCACCTTTAAAAATACATCAAAGAAATTTTTAAGTTTTGTTTTAGCATTTGCATCCGGACTTATGATTTCGATAGTATGTTTTGACTTAATACCAGAGGCCTTTAATTTAACTGGCATAGTAAACATATTTATAGGAATAATGTTTGGAATAGTTACAATGATAGTATGTGATATATTAGTAGATAGAAAATTTAATAATAAGATTAAATTTAAAGACAATAAAAATACATTGCTAAAAACAGGAATAATAGTAAGTATAGGATTAGCATTGCATAACTTCCCGGAAGGGTTAGCGATTGGCTCGGGACTTGAAGCATCAATAAAACTAGGACTATCACTTGCAATAGCAATATGCTTACATGATATCCCAGAAGGAATATTCCAAAGTAGACAGTATGCGTGATAAGGCAATTTGAATTTAATATAAATACTTAAATTTCAGAGTTTGAAAAAAACTTTGAAATTTATTTTTAAGCATTGACAAAAACAAATGTTGATATAAAATTGAGAAAAATAAATTTTGTAAGTTTATGAAAAAGCTTTAAATATTATGATAAAATATTAAATAATTTTATATATAATAAAGATTTATTGAATGACTATAATACAGATATTCAAAAGCTAAAAAACGAGATAAAATCGATAAATATAATATTAAGTTGTTGAGGAAGAATAATAAATGAAATATGATAATAGAAAAAAAGCAGATAAATTAACTCGTTCAAGTGCTGCTGAGTATTTAACATATGTAGCAGCTGCTGAACAAAATGGATGATATATTTTACTAACAAGGGTAGGTATGCGATATCGAAAGATATGGTATACCTACCCTTAAACTATTTATGAACAGATGTGGACATATTTAAAAAAATCAAAAATAAATTTTAATATAAGGAAGAATTTTTGTAAGAAAACGGATGTATATATAGTATAGGGAGAGTGAATTAATATGAGTGAAACTTTCAAAATTAATATGTACTTCGACGAAAAGGGTGAAGAGTTAGAAAGATTAATAAAATATTTAATAATTAATACCTTAAAGAAAAATACTTTTGGGCATCAAAAATTTGTTCTAAATAAAATATAATAGAAATTAGATACAAATACGCGGACTTTAAAATGTTCTAATAAGTGCCAATGTTTTAATGTCCGCTTTTGTTATTAACAGCATATAAGGGAGAAAAGATGCTTGAACAAATAGAAAAAACAATATACAAGGTAGCAATTTATATAAGGCTATCAAAAGAAGACGTAGATAGAGGCTATGACGAAAGTGAAAGTATAAAAAATCAAAGAATGTTACTAACAGAATATGTGCAAAAATTAGGATGGAAGTACCAATTAATAGATACATATATAGATCAAGGCTTTACAGGAACAAACTTTAATAGACCAGCCTTTCAGCGAATGATTAAAGATATCAATTCAGGAAAAGTTAATATGGTTGTAACAAAAGACTTGTCCCGTTTAGGCCGTGATTACATAGAAACAGGAGAATATATCGAAAAATGGTTTCCTGAAAACAATGTTAGATATGTTTCTCTAACTGATGGTATAGATACTTTTGAAACATCAAATGGAAATAATGATATTGTACCTTTTAAATCAATATTAAATGATATGTATTCAAAAGACTTATCAAAAAAAATTAGAACAGCACTTCACACAATGCAAAAACAGGGGAAATGGGTAGGGGGAAAAACGCCACTTGGATACATAAAAGATTCAAATGACAAAAATAAATTAATAATTTATGAACCAGAGGCAAAAATAGTAAGAACCATCTTTAATATGGCAGCTAATGGAAATCAAGTTGGAGCAATAAGAGATTACTTAAACAATAGCAATATTCCAACAGCAAATAAATCAAGATATAATAAAGATTCATTTTGGGAAAATAAAACAGTAAAAAACATATTAAAAAATAAGGTTTATATAGGCACAACAGTGCAAAATAAAAGAAGTAGAATAAGTTATAAAAATAGAAAAATTAGACCAAATCCAGAAGAAAAATGGATAGCTGTAGAAAATACACATGATGCAATAATAGATAAAAAAATATTTGATACTGTGCAAAAAATTGTAATAGTTCAAAACTACAATAGAAATGAAAAGAAAAATACCTTTTTGCTAGATGGTTTACTTTTTTGTTATGAATGCAAACATAAAATAGGAGTAAGAGGAAAAAAGAATGGCAATTATTATATGGTATGTAATAATTATCGCAGAAATTCAAAGTTAAAACTTTGCACATCACATGGTTTTAGCTATTCTAATTTAGAAGAGACTATAATTAACTGTATAAAAAATTTATTTCAAAAAATAGATAGTGAAAAAGTAGAATTAGAAGTAAAAAATGGAATGACAAAATATGATTATGGAAAAATACTTAAAAAACTAGAAAACGAGATAAAATTGATAAATAATAATATTGACCAAATGTATGTAGACAAATTAAACAATAAGATAAGTGAAGAAATGTATGAAAGATTATTGAAGAAATTTAAGAATGAAATAGGGGAAAAAGAAAACGAATACCTAGAAATTAAACAGCAAAAAGAAGAATCAAAACAAGATAATACTGAGAAGATAAAAAATGTTGTACAAGAATTTCTAGAGTTAAAAGAACTAACACCAGAATTTATGAAAGTAATTATTAATAGAATTGAGATACATCAAGATAAACATGTAGATTTATATTTCAATTTTAAACAATTAAATAACTTAAAAGAAAAAACATAAGGCTAATTTAATGTCAAATATTAGATTAGTCTTAAATAAAAGGTTAAACTGCCTATTTTTGTATCAACCAGAAGGAATTTCTATGGCAGTACCAATGAAAAATGGTGGTATGAACCCAATACGAGTAGTTTTTTACGTAATTTTATCTGGAATAACTACAGGAGTAGGTGCCTTTTTTGGTGGACTAATAGGTTCAATATCGCAAGCTATAATTGCGCTATGCTTAGCATTTGCAGCAGGAGCAATGATTTATGTAGTTTCGGGAGAGCTAACACCAGAAGCAAATAAGTTATATAGTGGTAGAATGACAGCAATTGGTAACATTTGTGGATTATTATTGGGGATAATAGCATTAAATATTACCTAATATGTTGAAAAATAAAAAATATAAATGTTATAATATTAATACTAAAGAAAAAGATAGGAAGTGAAACAATTGAAAATAATGTTTGTGTGCACAGGAAATACATGTAGAAGTGCAATGGCACATCATATGCTTGAAAAAATGATAAAAGAAAAAGATAATGTAGAGGTATATTCTTGCGGAATATATGCAGATAGTGGAGAACCAGCAACATATAGTGCAATAGATGTAATGAAAGAATATTGTGTTGATATGAATAATCATAGAGCAACAAATATTAAAGAAACAAAAATTGAGCAGATGGATTTAATATTATGTGCAACAGTATCTCATAAGCAGATAGTGCTAAATATGTATCCTGAATTAACTGGTAAGGTATATACATTGAAAGAATATGTTGGAATTGGAAAAGAAGGAAAAAATATGGACATAAAAGACCCATGGGGGTGCAATATAGAAACATATAAACAATGTGCAGAAGAAATAAAGCAATGTTTAGAAATGCTGATAGATAATAATTCTAAGAAAGGAATATAAACAAAAATGCAGAATCTAATAGAAGGATTAAATGATAAACAAAAAGAAGCAGTCTTAGCAACAGAAGGACCATGCCTAGTTATAGCGGGAGCAGGAAGCGGAAAAACAAAAGTGTTAACACATAAAATTGCATATCTATTGTCAGAAAAAAATGTTAAACCATGGAATATATTATCAATAACATTTACAAATAAAGCGGCAAACGAAATGAAACAAAGAGTAGAAAAACTAGTGGGCGAAGCATCTCAAGAAATGTGGCTAGGAACATTCCACTCTATTTGTGTACGTATATTAAGAAGATTCATAGATAGAATAGGGTTTGACACTACATTCTTGATTTTTGATTCGACAGACCAAAGAACATTAGTAAAAGAATGTATAAAATCAATGAGATTAGATGATAAGCTTTTTACAGATAGAAGTGTATTATCTGAAATAAGTAACGGAAAAAATGATATGTTAGAACCAAAAGCATATCAAGTAAAATATAATGGAGACTTTAGAAAAGAAAAAATAGGAAAAGTATATGAATTATACCAAAAAAAATTGAAAGAAAACAATGCACTAGATTTTGATGATATTATAAACTACACAATTAAAATATTAACAGAAAATCCGGATGTTTTGGAATATTATACAGAAAAATTTAAATATGTACTTGTAGACGAATATCAAGATACAAACAAAGCACAATTTATGTTAGTATCTATATTAGCCTCAAAATATGGAAATATAACAGTTGTAGGCGATAATGACCAAGGGATATATTCATTTAGGGGAGCAGATATTACAAACATACTAAACTTTGAAAAAGACTTTCCGGGTAGTAAAATAGTAAAACTAGAGCAAAATTATAGATGTACAGGTAATATATTAAAAGCAGCAAATGCAGTTATAAAAAACAATGAAAACAAATATGATAAAAAATTATGGACAGAAAATGAAGAAGGAAAACTACCTTGTATCTATAAAGCAGAAGATGAATATGATGAAGCATCATACATAGTAAAGCAAATAAATATGCTTAAAATGGAAGAATATTTAAAATTATCTGATTTTGTAATATTGTACAGAATGAATTCACAATCAAGGGCAATAGAAGATATATTTAGACGAGAAAATATTCCATACAAAATTATTGGAGGACTAAAATTCTATGAAAGAAAAGAAATAAAAGATATAATTGCATATTTAAGATTAATATTTAATACTTCAGATAATTTATCACTAAAAAGAATTATAAATGAACCTAAAAGAGGCATAGGAAAAACAAGCCTAGATAATATACAAGATATATCTGATAAAACAGGTAAGTCAATGTATGAAATAATAAAATATGCAGAACAATATGAGCTAAATAGGGTAAAGGCAAATAGCATACAATTTGTGGAAGTAATAGAAGAGCTAAGAAAGCAAGTAAACCAAATTCCTATATCAGAGCTAATAAAATTGACATTAAATAAAACAGGATATGTAAAAGCATTAGAAAATGAAAATACAATTGAAGCGGAAAGTAGAATACAAAACTTGGAGGAATTTTTAACAGTAGCAATAGAGTTTGAGGAGCAAATGGCAGAAAACACATTGGCAGAATTTTTAGAAAGTATAAGTCTAACAAGCGACATAGATAATATGGAAGAAAGCGAAGATACCGTTACTTTAATGACTTTGCACAGTGCAAAAGGGCTAGAATTTCCAGTGGTATTTTTAGTAGGAATGGAAGAAGGAATATTTCCAGGATATAAATCAATAGGAGAAATTAAAGAATTAGAAGAAGAAAGGCGATTATTCTATGTTGGAATAACCAGAGCAATGCAGTATTTATATTTGACTTGTGCAAAAAGAAGAACAATATTTGGTTCTACAAGCTACAACCAGATGTCAAGATTTTTAAAAGAAATACCAAAAGATTTATTAGACGGTTATGAAGAAATAGACAATGAAGATAATAATTCATTTAAAGACTCAAATTATGGTTGGGAATATGGAACAAATTATGCAGGAAAAGTTAAAACATATAAATTTGACAATGTAGAGAAAATACCGGAAGTTAAAGAAAAAGTGGGGGCATTTCAGTTTAGAACGGCAGAGAGCTTTTTAAATTCATTAAATAAAAAGGCAAGTGATAGACAAGTGGATATAACTAAATATAAAGAAGGACAAAGAATCTATCATAAAAAATTTGGAGAAGGAACCATAAATAAAATAGAACAAGAAGGCGAAGATTATAAGTTAGACATACAGTTTGATAAAGTAGGACATAAAAGGTTAATGGCAAAATTTGCGGAATTAGAAATAATAGAATAAACAAATTGAGTTATATGTAAATAAGAGCAGTTCAGTACACAGAATGACTGCTCTTAAACAAGGATGTCCCCAATTGTGCAAATGGAACAATTAGGGACTGTTCCTAATTGAGAAGTTCTGTTTTTACTGTTTGTATTTCTGTTATTGTTGCTGGTTGAGCAGGTTTGTAATAGCCTTTGTTTTGTGCTATTTTAAATAGCTCGTACTGAAAGCTTTCATCACTATTGCGTATTTGTTGTATAGTTTGTCTTAATTGCATATTTTCTGCTTCTGAAATGACTCCTTGATATGTTGTAAGACTTGCTTTTACTCCGTCTAAAACGTCGTTAACCATTGTTTTTTCATCCATTAAAAAATCCTCCTATCCATTTAAAAATGACATTAATTTTTGTTTAGTATTTAATGCATCTTGAGCTGATTTTGTAAAAATTTGCTTAATTTGTGGGTCTACTGCTTGTGAAGCATATGTGTTTAGTTTTTGATAAGATGTTTCGTGTGCTCCTATCAAATGTCTTAAATTCTGTAATTCTACTTGACTTAAATTTGGCATTTTCACCCTTCCTTTCATAAGTAATATAAAGATATTATGAACATTAAATATTCATTTTATACAATAAATTGAATAAAAATGGAAGAAAAACAGTATAAAAATGAGGAAAAGACAGTAAAACACTATGTAAGCACGTAGAAGAAAGAATTCAAGTTGAAGTTGTTATTGTAAAATAAATAAAAATGGTATAAAATAATACAGATTATAATGATAGGAGAGTGTTTATTATTAATATACTAAAAAATGTAGCTATATACTCAAGAAAAACAATAAAAATTCTTGTTTTAGTGGCATTAGCAGTTATTTTTATTGGCAGTATTGTGTTTTTTTACTACAAACCGACATATGCAGTAACATTAAATGGAGAATTTGTTGGATATACAGATAACAAAAGTAATATGCAAAAAAAGATAAATAAATATATAAATGCAGAAGAACAATCAAATGTTGCATTTATTCAAGTTGACCAAATGCCAGAATATAAGCTTTGCCTATTAAAGAAAAATGTAAATTGTAACGACGAAGAAATTTATGCAAAGGCTATAGAAGATGGGACAGCATATTATAAATATTACGCAATAACAGATGATAAAGAGGAAAAGGCTTATGTGGCGACATTTAATGAGGCAGAAAAAGTTATTGCGGAATTAAAGGAAAAAGATAGTGATAACAAAGAAGAGTTAGGAATTGTAGAAAAATACGAGACAGAATTAAAAGAATTCACAGATGTTGAAAAATGTGTGGCTAAATTATATGTAGAACCGCCACCACAGATAGTATACGCAAGTGTTGCAGGATATGCTTCTGGAAATTCAAATGCAAAAGTTGATATAGGAATTAGTTTAATACAACCTGTATCTGGAATAATAACTTCAAGATTTGGACCAAGAACAAGAAACAACCATGGAGGACTTGATATTGGAGCACCAGGAGGGACACCTATAATGGCAGCAGCATCTGGAACTGTAACAACAGCGGGTTGGTTAGATGATTATGGATATTTGGTAGTAATATCACATGGAAATGGAGTTCAAACAGCATATGCACATTGTAGTCAAATATTAGTATCAACAGGGCAAAGCGTAAGTCAGGGAGAAGTAATTGCAAAAGTTGGAACAACAGGAAGGTCAACAGGAAATCATTTACACTTAGAGGTAAGAGTAAATGGCGTAAGATATGATCCACAAAATTATGTATATTAAAAGGATGTTAATTAAATAACATCCTCTTTTTTAGATATATGTTTATAAAATGCTATATGAGTTAATTGAATATATGGTAACAACCAAAGCATACCTATACCAAAGGTTAAAGATGCTAATAGAGCCCAACCAATAAAGCTTAAATCAAGTATAAAGAATTTCCAACGGTTATTTGTCATTAGTTCTTTTGATTTTGCAACTGCATCTTTTGGTTGTAATTCAGTTTCTTCAATAGATATCACATCAGACATTATATAGTAGTATGATTTTACTATAAGCCATATTAAAGAAACTGGGCAAATAATAGCTAAACAAATGACCAATACAGTAAGGTTTGCAGGCTGAGTCCAGTAAAAGACTATACCTAATGAAGTAAGAAGTATTGAAGAGATTATTAAAAGTATAAATGGAACTAATAATTTTAAAAACACATTAAGAGCTACCTTCCAAGCTCTAGCAAAATTATTAAATCCTAATGTAAAAAAGTTAAATGCTGATGTATCTTCGCCATTATAAAGCTTTACAAATTGGATTAATAAACCATATGCTAAAGGAACATTTATAATAGCAAAACCAATAGAAAGTATAGTATTAAGGCCATTGAATGAATAGCTTAAAATGGTATTAAAAATAAAATTTATAGCCATATATGCAAGAGTTATACAAGCTGCTTTTCCCCATTTTCCAGATAGTTTTTCACGAGCTTTTGCTCTAAAACTTGATAAATTCATATATAAAATCTCCTTTCCTTTTTTATAATATTATGATATATTAAGTATATGAAAAAATCAAGTAAAGTAGTAAGAAAAAACTCGAAAAATGTAAAAAGGAGCAAAAAAGATGAATAGAATTATTCAAATAATAGCAGATGAATTAAATGTAAAAGAGGAGCAAGTTACCAATACTATAAAATTAATAGATGATGGTAATACTATCCCATTTATAGCACGATATAGAAAAGAAGTTACAGGAGGTTTAAGTGACGAGATACTTAGAGATTTAGATGAACGACTTAAATATTTAAGAAACTTAGAAGAAAGAAAACAAGAGGTAATTAAATCAATAGATGGACAGGGTAAACTTACAGACGAAATAGTACAATCATTGGAAAATGCCAAAACACTTTCAGAAGTGGAAGACATATATAGACCATATAAACAAAAAAAGAAGACAAGAGCAACAATAGCTAAGGCTAAAGGACTAGAGCCATTGGCACAAATAATATTTGAGCAAAATAATAAAAGAAATATAAAAGAAATCGCAAAAGAATTTATAGATGAAGAAAAAGGAGTTTTAAGCGTAGAAGAGGCAATTAAAGGTGCAAAAGATATAATTGCAGAAAACATATCAGATAATCCTAATTATAGAAAACAAATTAAAAGAATGTGCTATAGAGAAGGAATAATAATGGTTAAAGGCACAAAAGAAGAAAAATCGGCATATGATATGTATTATAATTTTAATGAAAAAGTAAACAGAATACCTAGTCACAGAATCTTGGCTATAAATCGCGGAGAAAAAGAAGAATTTTTAAAAGTTAAAATGGAAAAACCAGAAACTACTATTTTAGAAATGATTAATAAAGATATTATAAAAGGTTCTACGCAATATACTAAAATGTTAGAAGAAACAATAGAAGATAGCTTTAAAAGACTAATAGAGCCATCAATAGAAAGAGAGATACGCTCTGACTTAACAGAAAAGGCAGAAACGCAGGCTATAAAAGTATTTGGAAAAAATGCAAAACCATTATTGCTAGCAGCGCCGCTAAAGGGGCTAACTGTAATGGGGTTTGACCCAGCATATAGAACAGGCTGTAAAATTGCGGTAATAGATGAAACTGGAAAACTACTTGCTACAACAACTGTGTATCCAACAGAACCACAAAATGATGTAGAAGGAGCTAAAAAAGAATTAATAGCACTAATAAAAGAATACAATGTTAACATTATTGCAATAGGAAATGGGACAGCATCAAGAGAATCAGAAAACTTTGTGTCAGATATGATAAAGGAGTTAAGCAATGTTCATTATGCTATAGTAAGTGAAGCAGGAGCATCTGTATATTCTGCATCAAAACTTGCAACAGAAGAATATCCGGATATAAATGTATCTTTAAGAGGAGCAATTTCGATAGCAAGAAGATTACAAGATCCACTGGCAGAGCTTGTAAAAATAGATCCAAAATCAATAGGTGTGGGTCAGTATCAACATGATGTTGATCAAAAGAAATTATCAGAGAGTTTAACAGGAGTAGTAGAAGACGCAGTTAATAAAGTTGGGGTAGATGTAAACACAGCAACACCTTCTTTATTGTCTTATGTATCTGGAATTAATAAAACATTAGCAAGCAATATTGTAAAATATAGAGACGAAAATGGAAAGATAAAAGAAAGAAAGGAATTACTAAAGGTTCCAAAATTGGGAAAAGCAACATTTCAACAATGTGCAGGTTTTATGAGAGTATTTGATGGAAAAAATCCATTAGAAATAACAGCTGTTCATCCAGAAAGCTATGAAGTTGCAGAACAACTATTAAATATAATCGGCTTTAAAAAAGAAGATTTATTAAATAAAGAAAAGTTAATTATAATAAAAAATAAATTATCAGAAATAAAAACGCAGGAAACAGCAGAAGAGCTAAATGTGGGGGAAATAACATTAAAAGATATTATGCAAGAGCTTTCAAAACCAGGACGAGACCCAAGAGAAGATATGCCAAAACCAGTATTAAGGGCAGATGTATTGAAATTTGAAGATTTAAAAGAAGGAATGATACTAACAGGAACTGTAAGAAATGTAACAGATTTTGGCGCATTTGTAGATGTTGGAGTGAAACATGATGGACTAGTACATATTTCACAATTAAGCAATAGTTTTGTAAAAAATCCTTCAGATGTAGTATCTGTGGGAGATGTAGTAAAAGTAAAAATAATAGGAATAGATGAAGATAGGAAAAAAGCACAATTATCAATGAAAATCTAAAAAAACTGATAATATAAATAAAATACGGACATTTATTTGTCCGTATTTACCTATATTGTTCTTGAATTTTTTGTATTTCTTCATAATTTTTATTCAAAATATCTAAGAATACTTTAGCAATTTTAGGGTCAAACTGTGTTCCGGCACACCTTTCTATTTCTGCTTTGACTACCTCTAAGGGTAAAGCATCTCTATATGTTCTTTTGGATGTCATAGCATCAAATGTATCAGCAACAGCAGCTATTCTGGCGAAATATGGAATATCTTCACCAGCTAGTTGAGAAGGATATCCTTTTCCATCATATCTTTCGTGATGATGTTTTACAATAGGTATAATATCTTGAAATACTTTTGCATTGCATAAAATATGTGCACCAATAGATGGATGATTTTTAATTTCAGAATATTCATCATCTGTAAGTTTGCTATCTTTAAGCAATATGCTGTCTGGAATTCCTATTTTGCCGATATCATGAAATAAGCCACCAATTTTTAAAGTATTAATATCAGAGTCAGATAAACCAAGATGCTGACCAATTAAAACAGAGTATGCAGATACTCTATCTGAATGACCTCTAGTATAAGGGTCTTTTGCTTCAACTGTAAATCTAAGTGTTTCAACCATGTCTAAATATGCCTTTTCCAGATCACTATAAGCATCTGATAATTCATTATTTATACGATTTATTTCATTTAATTGTTCAACAGATTTTATTGCAGCCTCAACTAATAGAAGCAATTGGTCAAATTTATCGCTTTTTTCACAATAACATTGTATATCCAATTTTCTTATAGTCTCTAATGGTGGAGCTAAATCTTTGTGTCCTGTTAGTAATAAAATGTAAAGTTCTTTATTAAATTTCCTTATTTCCTCAACAACTTTATCTCCATGAATAGGTGTCATCATAAAGTCTAATAGCATTAAATCAAAATGTTCTTTTTTTACACGTTCTATTGCTTGAATTGGATCAGTTATTCCTACAAAGTTATAACCATTTCTATTCAAAAGGACAGATAAAGAATCTAATACACCGCTATCATCATCAACTGCTATTATTTTATATCCTGTAGTGGTATTAGATTGAATATGCTTTCTCATAATATCACCTCTGTATTAAACAATACTATATTATAAAGTGGGGAAAAAATCAATAAGAAAGATGAAAAAAATGAAAAAAACTGTAATAAAAGTAAAGTTTTACTTACATTACAGTTCTATTTTAACTATTGTGGTAATATAATATTAAATATTGTGCCTTTTCCTTCTTCTGTAGAATATGTAATATCTCCATTAAAATGTGCACGTATATTTGAATATGACATAAATAAGCCAATTCCAGTTCCATCTTTACCTTTAGTTGTTATCATTTCTTTAAATAGTTTCTCTTGAACTTCTTTAGGAAGACCGCCAGCATAATCTCTAACAGAAACAATAACATCATTTTTTTCTTGAGTTATAATTAAATCTATTGTTTGTCCCTCTTTACCTTTATAGGCCTGAATTGCATTTGATATCATATTATTTATAACTTGAACCAAACCATTTATATTGCCATGAATCATAAGGGAAGTAGGAACTTTAAGGTCTAAATTCAATGTAATTAAGGTTTTTTTCAACTCATGTTTCATAAGAATGTCAACTCTTTTAGTAAGTTCCTCAACCGTAAATGAATCAACAGTATTTTCAGATAAGGCAACAGCTTGACCTTTAACAGCTGTAATAATATCTGACATATATTCTAAATATGATTTTATCTTAGAAATCCAATCCCTCATATCGTTTGCAATAGCCAAATGGTCATCAATAGTAACATCTTTGTCAACTATAGACTCCTCATATTCTTTAATTAAATCTGTAAGACCCTCTGTAGCTCCCGAAATTGACATTATAGGAGATTTTAAGTTATGAGCAATACCACCAATCAATTGACCAAGAGAAGCCAAACGTTCCCTCTCAATTAAAATATCTTGGTTATCTTTAAGAGCCTGCATGTCTAATTTATGCTGAGTAATATCCTTAAATAGCATAAGGATTCCAAGAGAGTTTCCTTTTACTAATATATTATTTATTTCAACAGTAAAGTATTTATTTATCTTTTTAAAGTGTTGTTCAAATACTATGGTTTCAGACGAATGCTTAACTCTATTTAAAGAATTTTCTAACTTTGGAAGATTCATATCATACTGCTTATGTGTGCTAAGAAATTCTAATATATTTTCTTCTCTTATATCACTTGCACTTAAATTAAATGTTTTTAAAAAAGTACTATTAAAATCTGTTATAAGTAAATTCTCATTTAAAACTAAATAACTGTCAGAAATTCTATTAACAATAGTTTGTAATGCAACAGGCGCTACTCCCAAAAATTTAAACTTAAATATAGAAAGAGCGAAAAATAACATTGTAAATGCAAAAGATATTGGCGTAATGTATACAGTCATAGAAATAATTTTTAATGTTCCTAAAATATTTGTAATTAAAGGAATACTAATTCCTACAACTATTAATAAAGTTTGCTTTGAAAAGAAACCGGAATTTTTAGAAGCTACATTTACAATTTGGATAACTCCAAGAAATAATAATGTATATGAGTAAATATTATGAATAATCATATATGGACCAACTTTGCAATCACTAAGATATAAATATGAATATATTTTATAGAACAAATGATGATAATCATTTGTCCATAATACTATTAGTGATAATGCAGGAACTATAAAGAATAGAAGATATTTTTTTTTAAAAGTAATTTTTGTTTTAGCAAAAATTAATCCTGTAAAAAAGATTGCGACTGGTAAAAAACAAGTTCCTATATATATAAAGTTTTCAAAGTTCCAAGGATTCCAACTAAAGTATTTACTTAGAATATCCTGAAATATTACGCCTAGGCAAATAACCAATACACAGATCAAATCTACGCAAAAAATTGTTTTTAATTGGGATCTTCCTTTTGTCCTTAGAACATATATAAGAGTAATGACTATTGATAAGGCTGATAACATTAATAAAAATAATGGTATAGAAATTTTATCTAACATTTATTTATCTCCTTCTATAAAATGTACTTTCTTAAAATAATCAAAACATTTATTGATATAGAGACTATCATAAGAAACCCAGTTAAAACCGACTCTATTCAAAAATTTATTTGTAAAGTCGCAATCTAGTCTAACCTTAGAAGTATATGTGAACTTTTTATTTTTGTCAATATCTTGTATGATTCCAGAAATAGTATCTTTCTTTTTATTGTCTTCTAATATACCTGTTATAATGTATGACATTAATTCATCAGTAACAGGAATAATCTCAAAACCTCTATCTAATAAAGTATTATACAATAAAGGAGCAGGCATTAAATTTGGATTGTATATATGGAATACATTGCAAGGACTGCTATATTCTAGTATTTTTATTATTGCATCAGCACATAAATCAACTGGAGTAAACTCAAGAGCATGCTTTAAAGTTTCTTTTGGGAAAGCTCCAATTTCAATAAATGATTTCAGTCTTCTAACAAAAGCATTGTCTTTAATATTTTTTTGGAACATTCCATCAGAATATCTATTAGTGATATTACCAATTCTAACAATTTGGGCATCTAATTCATCTTCAATAGCTTCCAAAACTGAAATTTCAGCTTTGTATTTAGTTGTACTGTAAATGCCTTTAATACTTTGACCAACATATAAATTATGTTCAGTAAATAATTTCGAACCTTCTTCTTCAGGAGTAGTCGCAAGTTCCTCTTTTTCTCCAAAACCAGATATACTAATAGTCGAAGCATGAATTAATCTCTTATTGTTCTTCTTACACAAGTCTACTATATATTGAGTACCTTTTTCATTAATATCCTCAAATTCTTTCTTTAATCCAAAATGCTTAACAATAGCACCAGAGTTGATAACAACATCAACATTAGACACAACTTCATTATAATCACTTTTAGATAAGCCTAAATTTTCTTTTACCAAGTCTCCTGCAACAACTTTTATTCTATCTTTATAATTATTATAGAAATCTTCTCCAAAATAGAAATTTAAGTAACTGATAATTCTATCTTCTGGGGACATATTGCTCTTTGGTCTGATTAAACAGTAAGCTGTACCTGATTCGTGTATTAAGAACGAATGGAGTATGTGAACACCTAAATATCCAGTGCTTCCTATTATAAGGGTATTTCTAAAATTATACTTCTCAATTTTATCCAAGTTGTCAATAGAGTTTGCTTTTAAAAGATTATTGATTTTAGAATAATCATAATTTGCCATAAAATGTTCTTCAGGGCTTGGCAATTTCTTTGATAATTGTCTAATAGTAGGGAAGTTAAATATATCTGCATACTCAAATTCCAAACCATATTTCAAAGCCTCTATTTGCATATTAATTGCAAGGATAGAATCCCCACCAATATCAAAGAAATTATCATCAACAGAGATCTTGTCTGTTTTAAGGATATTCTTCCAAATCTCTAATAATTTCTCTTCGTTTGAATTAAGAGATCTAATATCAACAGTCGCAGAAGCAAATTTGTTTACAATAGGAAGAGGAAGAGCTTTTCTATCAACCTTTCTATTAATAGTATAAGGCATTTTATCAAGCTTTATAATATAAGTAGGAACCATGTAAGGAGGCAAGAACTTCCTCAAATTTTCCTTAACTACATTCTCTGCTAAGTTGTTATCTGCTATGTAGTAACCACATAAAGATTCTTTTCCATCAATAGAAACTTTATTAACTATTGCAGAAGTTACTCCTGGCATTTTTAACATCTCATCTTCTATTTCTCCAAGTTCAATACGAAGGCCTCTTAATTTTACTTGATTATCTATTCTGCCTAAACACTGAACTTTACCATCAAATGTCCAACGACCAATATCACCCGATTTATATATTTTTCCAGAACCAAAAGGATTTTTTAGAAATCTTTCGGCAGTCATTTCTGCTTTACCAATGTAGCCATCTCCTACTTGTATTCCTCCTATATATATTTCGCCTATCACACCAATAGGTACCTGTTTCATATTTTTATCTAATATATAAATTTGTGTATTTAATATAGGCGGACCAATTGTAATTTCCTTTTCTCCATTTAGGTTTTGAACATTTGAAAGTATAGTGATCTCACTAGGACCATATATGTTATATATAGTTATGTCATCTGCTAATGCTCTTAGGTCTTGAACAAATTTTTCTGGCAAAGGCTCGCCACCAAAAACCATGTTTTTAACTCTTGCAAGAGCAGTATCAGGTTCTCTATTATCATAGTTTATTTTCATTAAACTTGGGGTAACAGTCATTACATCAACATTGTATTTTTTTATTAATGCATCTAAAAGTTTTGGATTTCTGTGCTCTGCATTATTAGCCATAACGACTTTTAAACCATGTGTTAAGGAAACGATAATTTCATAAACAAATATATCAAAAGGTGTAGAAGTTACAGAAGCAATAGCATGCTTGTTGCCTTCTTTTAAATAATCTAATACTTTTGTCATAGCCTGTACCATATTAGACATTCCTATTTGATTTAGCATTACACCTTTTGGTGCTCCCGTAGAACCGGAAGTATATATAATATATGATAAGTCTGTTTCTTTAACAGAAACATTTGGATTAGAAGTGTGTTTACCATAGATTTCGGTATTATCTAGGTCTATTTCTATAGAATTTTTAATTTGCGCAACTCTTTCACGCAGTTCTTTCTGAGTTAAAACACGTTCTATCTTACTGTCGTTAATATAATATTCGGTTCTGTCAATAGGGTAGGTAGGATCTACGTTTAAAAATGCAGCTCCAGCTTTTAATATTCCTAGCATACAAACAATAGTCTCTAAAGAACGATTAGTCATTATTGCAATAATGTCATTAGGTTTTACACCTTTAGATATTAGGTAATGTGCTAAACTATTTGCTCTTTCATTAAGTTCCTTATAAGTTAAAAATTTATCATCACAGATAACGGCTACATCATTAGCATGCAATACAGCTTGCTCTTCAAAAATTTTAGAAACAGGAGCTCTGTTAATTTCTCCATAAGTATTATTAAATTTATCTAATAACTTTTGTTCATCATCAGTTATAATATTAATATTTTGAACTTCACCATCAAATCCATCTATTATTTGTTTTAAAACAAATAGATAATGTTTTAAGAAACTTGTCATAGTATTTTCTTTAAATAAATCACTTCTATATTCAAGATTTATTTGATTAGACTTAGGTGCAATTTCTAATGTAATAGCAAATTTTGCAGTATTAGTTACAGTTGGAAGTATTTCAGCTTTGTTGTTAGTCAAAGTAGATGTATCTTCCTGGTTTTGATAAGTTAAAACTACATCAAACAAAGGATTTCTCGAATGATCAACTGGAACTTGCAAATCTTTAACAAGCATATCGTAAGGATAAATCTGATGATCTAAGGCACCAGTAACAGTATTGTTTACAAAAGTAATTAAATCTAAAACTGATTGAGTTTCTAATATTTTTGTTCTCAAAGCAATGTTATTAACAAACATGCCAATAATATTTTGCAAGCATTCAATACTTCTGTTGGCAACAGGACTTCCGATAACGATATCTGTTTGTCCAGTATATTTATAAAGAGTAACAAATAAAGCTGTTAAAAATACAGAATAAGTTGATACGTGCTGTTCTTTTGCAAAAGTTGAAACTTCGTCAATTATAGACTGCTCAAGATGATTATAAAGTTTATTGCCGGTATAAGTTTGATTTGCTGGCACAGTATAATCAAAAGGCAAATTCAAAGTTTCAAAATCGAAATCCTTAAAACAATTTGACCAATACTTTTTATCATCAGAAAGCTTATCTTCATTTATTAAAGTGTTCTCCCATACAGAATAATCTGTATATTCCACTTCAAGAGGTTCAATGCTTTCACTATTATATAGCTTAAACAAGTCATTTACTAATATGTTTAGAGAGACACCATCCATAATAATATGATGAGAATCGAACAATAGTAATGATTGATTATTATCTATATAATGAATTTCAACTCTTAATAAAGGTGCTTTTTCTAAATCAAAAGGTGTAGCAAAATTGTTTACTAGCGAATCTATTTCACTACTTGTATTGTTAAATGATTCGACTGCAAAATCAACATTGTCTAAAATTTTCTGCTTTACTTCTTCATTTTCGATGACGAAAACTGTTCTAAATATACTTTGACTATTTATAATATCCCTAAATGCAGACTCAACCTTTTCTTTACTTAACTTAGAATCTACTAATATTGCGCCAGGTGTATTATAAACAATACTATCATTTCCAGCCATTTTACAAGCGTAATAAATTCTCTTTTGACCAGATGATAAAGGATAAAAATCCTGAGCATTTGTTTTTTGTATTTCTGGTAAGCAATTTTTATTAGAATGGACTTGGTTGTCAACGAAATCTGCTAAAGCACGAATAGAATCATACTTATATAAATCCTTGATATCAATATAAATTCCAAAAACTTTATGAGCAGCGACAGAGAATTTTATAGCCATTAATGAATCTAATCCCATATTAAATAAAGAATCATCAATAGAAACAATGTCAGTATCTAACATAGTCTCAAATATTTTTTTAAATTTAATTTCTGTATCCGTTGTTGCTTCAGTCGTTCCAGTGTGCTCAATTACTATATCAGGAAGTTTCTTTTTATCAACTTTACCATTTATTGTGATAGGTAAAGCATCTAAAAAAGTTATGTAGGTAGGCACCATATAAGATGGAAGCTTATCAAAAAGAATTGATTTTATTTCCTGAACGGTAAGTGATTTATTTTCAAGGACTACATAAGCACAAAGTGTATCAAAGTTATTTACTTTTTTTACAACAGTTATCGAATTCTTTATGCCAGAAATCCCTCTTAATGCGTTATTAATTTCACTTAACTCTATTCTATGTCCTTTTATCTTTATCTGAAAATCCTTTCTTCCAATAAAGTGTAAAAGGCCAGTATTATCCCAATAAACAGTATCTCCTGTTCTATATGAAAGTGCTTCGCTTGTATATTTGTAATTAACAAATGATTTTGCAGTCAACTCTGGATTATTTAAATATCCAGAAGAAACATTGTTACCACAAACATATAACTCACCAGGAGTTAGTACGGGTTGAAGACTACCACCTTTGCTTACAACTACCAATTTGTTATTTGCAAAAGGTCTTCCAATTGGTACAACACCATTTGTATTGTCACTAAAAACATATTTATAAAAAGTTGTACAAATGGTGGTTTCTGTTGGTCCATAACCATTTACAATTTCAAAATTAGGATTAATTTTAAAATACTCATTTAAAGTACCATTTTTAATAGACTCAACACCAACTAACATTTTGTTCATAGAAGTTTGTATATTATTCTCAAGAATATAACTTGAAACATCTTGAAGAATGTTTGGTGGCAAGTATAAAAATGTTATCTTATCTTTTTCTAATATCTTACATAGTAAATCGATATTAGTTAAACTTTCCTCTGGATAAATAACTAATGCACTTCCAAATATCAATGGAACAAACAACTCGCATATGCTTACATCAAATGATACACTTGTTAAAGATAAGCAACTATCATTTATCGAGAATTTACTATTAAAACAATTATTAAAAGTGTAAGCAAAATTAATCAAGTTTTTATGTGAAAGCATTACCCCTTTTGGATTTCCAGTTGATCCAGATGTGTAAATAATATAGCATAAATGTGTATTGTCATAGTGCATATTAAGGTTGCTAGTATCAAAACTATCCAAGTTGATATTGTAAAAATTAACAACTTTTGCTTTATCTTCCAAATAGATCATTTCCTTATTAGAAATCACTATACGAGCTTTACTATTATCAACAATATATGAAATTCTATCTTCTGGATATTCTACAGAGATTGGTAAATAAACTCCACCACATTTTAGAATAGCCAATATGGATATAATAAATTCTATATTTTTATTAAAGCAAACACCAACTATATCATTATTTTGTATGCCATTTTCTTGTAAATATCTAGCTAACTGATTAGCTTTTTGGTTCAATTCGTTATATGTAAGTGAAACATCATCTAATACAACAGCAGTAGTATCAGGATGCTTAGTAACTTGATCTTCAAACAACTCAATTACATTTTTATCATTAGGAAGCTCAACTTTCCAATTATTAAAATCATTTAAAATCTGACTTTTCTCTTCTGGACTAACAATTTCTATATCAGAAACATTAATCTCGTTATTTGATAATACTTGATGAATCATGTTTTCAATACGATTATGTATATTATTAATGTCATTTACATCATATTTTGATGTTTTGTAATCATAAAAAACATTTAAGCCAGTAGAGTTGTAATCCACCATATGAATCTGCAAATCATCAGCACAAGTACCATTAAATACCCAATGAGAATCACAATCAATCTCATCATTTACAGTATTTGTAATCTGATAAGATAAAACAACATTATATAAATTTGGAATACTAGAATCTAATTTTCTTAAATCTTCTAGTATGTTTTGATATGGGTATCTTTGGTGTCTTAACATAGATAGGCAACTTCTAGCCATAGATTTACTAAAATCTACGAAAGAAGAGTCGTTTAAAATATTTACGCGCAAAGGAACAGTACTAATGAACATACCATTAGTGTTCTTATCCGTAAAATCTAATCTATTTAAAATTGGTGTACCAATAACAAAATCATCTAAATTTGATACTCTACCAATATAAATCGAAAAAATCGACATGAAAAAATTATATATTGAAATTCTATTATTCTTACAAAATTCAGAAACTTTGTCCATAACTTGCTTAGAAATAGCAAACTTTTGCCTTTTAGCAGTACAAGAAACTTGATTAGAAGATTCTGCTGAAAAGCTTGGAATTGTAGCAAGTTCAGGTACAGTATTAAAAACCTCAGCCCAATATTTTTTGTCTTTTTCAAAATAAGGGCTGTTTAAATACTCTTGTTCTTTTTTTATATAATTAATATATGAATATTCTACATCATCAGATTTAGTATTTTTTATCAAGTTGGTATATTCCTGAACAATTTCCTTGCAAAATAGGCCAACTGTCCAAGAGTCCGAAATAATATGATGCATAACAGAGATAACGCCACCAGTGCCGTCTGGTAATCTAAAAATTTTGACACAAAATAAATTAGAATTCTCCATAGAGAAAGTAGTTTGACACATTTTTTCTTCAATTAATAATAGCTCAGCCATGTCGTTTAAATCAATAATTTCGACGAAATAGTTTTCTAAACTAACAAAAATTTGCTTGATATTATTACCGTCTTTAGTAAGTTTTATATGGAAGTTATCATGTGCCAAAATAACATTAGACACAGCTTTAGAAAGTGCAGAAAAATCCAATTGCGTTTTTAAATGCACTGTACCGCCAATATTGTTGACAGATGTTCCTTTGTAATATTGTTCTGTATTCCATATATTCTTCTGAGGATTTGTTAAGTTATAGAATTTTTTCCCCATAATAAACTTTCCCCCCATTGTTAAATTTTTCTCTATTGTATAATAACCAAGGCAAAAAAGCAAAACTTTCAACGTGAAAAGTCAAAAAAAGTGCATATTCGACACGAAACGACAAAATATAAACACAATTTTGACGAGTTAATTATACTAAGCAAATTATATATTAAACACATAAAAAAATCAACAAAATAGCGTTATATATTATAAAAAACTTGATTTTAAAAGTGAAATATCAGGAAAAAGGAATGTTGTTGTAGAGGTGATTTTAATCGCCCGCCATGAATTCCTTAGAAACGGTTGATTTTTTCGAAAATTGTTGTAAAATGTAATAATAGACAATAAAGAAAGTAGGTAAAAAAATGCTAAAAAAAGCATACAAACATTTTTTGACAGTAACAAAACATAAATATTATGTTTTTAGGTTAAGTATAAAAGCGGGTATTCCAGTAAGAGGATTTCTACATGACTTTTCCAAATATTCTTTTACAGAATTTTGGGAATCGGCTAAGTATTATACAGATGGTAAAAGCAGTCCAATAACAAATTGCAAAAGAGAACGCGGGTACTCAAAAGCATGGTTACATCACAAAGGAAGAAATAAACATCATCACGAATACTGGTATGACTATGAAACTACAGATGAAGTGCCTGTTATACCATATAAATATACAGTAGAAATGATATGTGACCAATTGGCAGCAGGAATAACATATAATGGAAAAAATTGGAGAAAAGATACACAACTAAAATATTGGAGAAATGTAGAAAACAGAAGAAAGATAAATCCAAGAATTGCTAATATGCTTGATGAAGTATATGTACAGGTAAGCAAACAAGGAATAGACAAAGTGATAAATAAAAAGAATTTAAAAGAATTATATAAAAAATATTGTGAATAAAATAAAAACCTATGCATACGTAGATAATACATAGGTTTTTTATATGAGCAAATTATTTAAAATATTTAATTCCTGTTTTAATAGCGTTGTTATTCATAATAATTTCGCCATTTTCAAGCAATTTACAAATAAAAAGACTTGAATTGCTAATAAACTTTGCAAATTCAATAATAGCAGAATTGAATTTGGCAATATTAGAATATTTAAGATTAATATTATCAAAAACAATGTAGTAATCTTCTTTGTACAAATATAGTAAAATGTTTTTTGCAACCTTGTAACTTAAAGAAAGATTGTGATTTTTTAAGTATTTAACAAAATTACAATAATCATCAAAGCTAGCAAATTTATAAATAGCATATTTTGAATCTATTTTAGTATTTTTTCTTTTTACAGATACTTTTTTATGTAGGTTTTTTGAATCGGGTACAACCCTTGTAACAGTAACAATAAACTCCCCATTTGCCATAGCTAAAGCCTCTATACGTACAGGATAATCTTTAAATTCAAAACCAATTTCTTCTTCTGCTTCTTCTAGAATATCCAAAAATAAATCTTGTTTTTCTAAAGGGTTAGACATAAAAGAATGAAAATCAATATTTTTATCTTTTAAATCTTGAGAAGTTAGGGTAATTTTAATTTTATTTTCACTAAGTTTTTCAAACTTCATTATACAGCCTCCAAACATCACTACTACATATAATATTATAAATCCATATAATTGTGACAATTTTTACTATAACACAAAACAATCTAAAAAGGAATAGTAAATACAAAAAATATTGGTAAATGCAAATTCGACATTTGCATTTAATAAATTTGCCTTAACTATATGATACATCATTAATAATTATTAAAATAATTATAGCACATATATAAATAAAATTAAATGATAAAAAAATGGAAAAAAAGTTACGCTACATTTCTTTTAAAAACTTTTTAATAGAAATGTTAAAAAGTAAGGATATATTCCGACAAATTTGAGTATATAGCTTATCACAAAATTCCAATGTTTTCAATACAAAAAATCACAAAATTCCGGACAAAATTAAACAAAAAATCACATTTTTCAAATATATAACTCATATTAATTCCTGGGGTTATTACATAAAAAATGTGATTTTTTATATAGCTTCTTGAAAATCACGACATATTTGCCTTGTTAAAATAAATAACTTATTTTTTTTCCTATACATATTGAAAAAAAAGCATATTGCATATATAATACAGTAGAACAAAAGAAAAGTGGGAGGGAGAAAAATGGCAACCAAGAATAAAAGTGTATTAATATTGTTATTGTTCATATTATGCGGATTGGTAGTAGGTGGATTCCTAGGAGAGCTTGCTTCAAAAGTTGACTTCTTGTGGTGGGTGTCATATGGCGAAGAATTTGGAATTTCATCACCTGTAACAATAGACTTAAGTATTATAAAACTTACAATAGGATTTATGTTTAAAATAAATATTTCATCTATTATTGGGCTAATATTAGCAATATTTATATATAGAAAAGTTTAATTTATTCTAAAGAATTTTACGGGGGAAGAAAGGACAGAAATATGAATATCAAAGAAATCCCCCAATCAGAAAGACCTTATGAAAAATTGGAGATGTATGGTGCACAAGCACTTTCAAATGCAGAATTATTGGCAATAATAATCAAAAGTGGAACAAAGGAAGAAAGTAGCATAGTGCTAGCACAAAAAATACTATCTATGCAAAAAAATACACAAGACAGTTTGAGATTTTTACAAGACATATCTATAAAAGAATTTATGAGTATAAAGGGAATTGGTAAAGTAAAGGCAATACAGCTATTAGCAGTGTGTGAATTAACTAAAAGAATATCAAGACCAATTAATAACTTTAATATACAAATAAAATCTCCCCAAGATGTAGCAAATTTACTAATAAATGAATTGAAATATGAAAAAAGAGAAATAGTAAAGGTACTAATGCTAAATTCTAAAAATAATGTTTTAAAAATACAAGATGTGGCATATGGTGGTACAAGCTTTGCTGTTTTTGAAATAAAAGATGTGTTAAAAGAGGCAATAAAAATAGGTGCACCTAAAATAATTTTAGTACATAATCATCCAAGTGGAGACCCAACACCAAGCGATGAGGATATAGAACTTACTAAAAGGCTGATTCAAGTAACAAAAATGCTAGAAATAGAAATGATAGACCATGTAGTATTAGGAGATGGAAAATATAAAAGTATAGTTTCTATGCTTACTAATGGTAAAATTGGATAAAATTATTTAAGAATCAACTTTTAATACACGAAAGGAAGAATATAAAATATGAAATTTTTTAATTTTGTTTCAAAAGATATAGGTATTGATTTAGGAACGGCAAACATTTTAGTTACCTTAAAGGGAAAAGGCATAATACTTAAAGAACCATCAGTGGTAGCAATAGATAGAAAAACAGGGGCGATACTAGCAACAGGACATGAAGCTAAAGAAATGCTACGGAAGAACACCAGGAGATATAAAAGCTGTTAGACCAATGAAAGATGGAGTAATAGCAGATTTTACAGCTACTCAATTAATGCTAAAAAATATAATGAAAAAAATAGTACAAAGACATAACTTGGGCAAGCCAAGAGTTGTAGTAGGAGTACCATCTGGGATTACAGAAGTTGAAGAAAGAGCAGTGGAGGAATCTGTATTACAAGCAGGTGCTAAAGAAGTCTATTTAATAGAAGAACCAATGGCAGCTGCAATAGGAGCAAACTTAGATGTAGCAGAACCAAGTGGAAGTATAATAGTAGATATAGGCGGAGGAACTACAGAAGTGGCTGTTATTTCTTTAGGTGGCATTGTTGTAAGCAATTCGCTAAGAGTAGCAGGAGATGAACTTGATGAAGATATAGTAAATTATATAAAAAAAGAAATGAACTTAGCCATAGGAAGTACTACGGCGGAGCAAATAAAAATAGAAATAGGATGTGCTATGCCACTTATGTCTGAAACAAGTATGCAAGTAAGTGGAAGAGATCTAGGAACTGGATTACCAGAAACAGTAACAGTAACATCTACACAAATACAGGAAGCAATGCAAGATTCAATAGAAAAAATAATAGATATAGTAAAGCAAACATTAGAAAAAACACCACCAGAATTAGCAGCTGATATAATGGAAAAAGGAATAGTGTTAGCTGGTGGTGGAGCACTTATCAAAAATTTTGATAAATTATTATCAATAAGAACAGAAATGCCAGTATATGTCACAGAAGACCCATTAGACTGTGTAGTTAAAGGAACTGGAAAAACAATAGACGATTTAGAAAGATTAAAATCAGTTTTAATAAACTCTAGAAGGAAAAGATAACATAACCGGAGGAGAACATGTATAAAAATAAAAAAGGCGGAATAGTAGGTATAATAATAACAATTATTATATTAATAATTATAGTTTTATTAACAAATGTGGAAATAAATAAGGTATCAGGGCTAGAAAAAGCCTTTGATACTATTGTTATGCCAATACAAAATAGCCTTGTATATTTAAAAAATAAAATTAAAGGAAATGATAGTTTTTTTCAAAATATAGATAAGCTAAAAGCTGAAAATGATGACCTAAAACAAAAAAATAGCGAGTTAGAGCAAAAGTTAAGAGAATATGAAATTATTAAATCAGAAAATGAAACATTAAAAGAATATATGAATTTAAAAGAAAAATATAGTGACTATGAAAGTATACCAGGATATGTAATAAATAAAGAAATAAGTAATTTTGGAAATACTCTAATAATAAATGTAGGACAAAAAGATGGAATAGAGCCAAACATGACGGTTATTTCTGACAAAGGTTTAGTTGGATATATTATATCTACAACTAACAACACCTCTAAGGTACAAACAATAATAGATACAGCAACGGCTGTAAGTGCAACAATAAGTACTTCAAGAGATAGCATTATTGTAAGAGGAACATTAGATGAAAACTATAATTTAAAGGCAACATATATACCAACAGATGCAAAATTATTACAAGGTGATACTGTAGAAACGTCTGGAATAGGAGGAATTTATCCTAAGGGTATAAAAATAGGAAAAATAAAAGAAATAGTAAACACAAAAAATATAACAGACAGGTACGCAATAGTTGAAACAGCAGTTGACTTTTCAAAATTAGAAACAGTTTTGGTAATAAAATAATAGGAGGGCTAATTGAAAAAAACATTATCAATAATACTTATATTAATAACTTTTTTTGTAATATATTTTTTGCAAATAAACTTGTTTAATTGGTTTAATATATACGGAGTTTCTCCAAATTTGTTTATAATTTTAGTATTAATTATAGGGCTTTTTATTGGAAAAAAAGTTGGATTAGCTTTAGGAATTGTACTGGGATTATATATAGATGTTGTAAATGGAAAAATATTTGGACAAACAGCCTTAATGCTTGGAATAGTAGGGTTACTAGGAGAATATTTGGACAAAAGTTTTTCAAAAGAAAGCAGAATTACATTAATGTTTATGGTGGCAAGTACAACAATAATATATGAAGTAGGAATATATATAATAAATATTATAAAATTAAGTGCAAGTATAGAGTTAGCATTATTTTTAAAAATACTAGCAATAGAAACAATATATAATACAATTATTACAATTATAATGTACCCGATAATACAGAGACTAGGAGAAAAACTAGAAAGTACGTTTAAACCGAAAACAAGAGGAATGTATTTTTAACAAGAAAGGAACAATAAATGTATAATGATGACAGAAATACTAATTTAAGATACAATTTAATGACAATTCTTGTATACATAGTTGGAATTGTTCTTATTGTTCAACTGTTTAATTTGCAAATAGTTAATGGGAAAGAATATAGAGAAACCTCAAATACAAGATTAAGTAGAGAGACTGTAATTAAAGCGGCTAGAGGTTCAATAAAAGATAGGACAGGCAACCTGTTGGTAACAACTAAAATGGGATTTAATATAGAATTGTATAAAACAAAAATTAATACAACTACATTAAACAAAACTATATTAAATACTATAAAAATTTTAGAAAACAATAATGATAAATATATAAATAATCTGCCAATATTAATAGAACCATTTAAATTTACAATAGATGATGAAGAAAGCCAAGTTAATTGGAAAAAAGAAAATGACATTAAAGAAGATGCTACACCGGAACAATGCTTTTATGAATTAAAAGAAAAATATAAAATAGAACAAGATAATATTCTAGAAGCATATAAAATAATGGTAGTAAGATATGAAATATCTAGAAATGGATATAGCAGTATAAGACCAGTAACAATAGCAAAAGATGTTAGCAGAGAGAGTGCAGTAAAATTGGGAGAACAGAGCATATATTTCCCAGGAATATCTGCTACAAACGAGCCTATGGTGTCATATCCGTCAGGAAGCTTGGCATCACACATATTAGGATATGTTGGAAATATAACGGAAACGGAATTAGATGGTAGAGAAGATACATATGGAATTAATGACGTAATTGGTAAAGTTGGAATACAATATGTGTTTGAGGAATATTTAAGAGGAAAAGATGGAATTAAGCAATTAGATATGTCTGTAGATGGCACTATTACAGATGAATATATTACACAAGAAGCGGTTGCGGGTTCTGATGTAATATTAACAATAGATGCAAATTTACAAGCGGCAACAGAAAAAGCATTAGCAAACAATATAAAGAAAATTGCAAGTGGAGGTTTTAGCAAAAGAAGTGACGCAAAAGCAGGGGCTGCAGTGGTAATGAACGTTAAAACAGGCGAAATATTAGCAATGGCAAGCTACCCAGACTATGAACCAGAATTGTTTGTAAATGGAATTAGCCAGAAAAAATTGGATGAATATAACAAAGGAGATAATATATTTAATAGAGCAATAAGTGGAGTATATGCACCAGGTTCAACATTTAAAATGATTACAGCAATAGCAGGTTTAGAAACAGGTGTAATAACACCAACAGAAAAAATAAACGATATAGGAGTTTATAAAAAAGCACACGAGCCTGCATGTTGGATATGGAATAGCTATGGAATGAGTCATGGATGGCTAAATGTTACAGAAGCAATAACACATTCATGTAACTATTTCTTTTATGAAGTAGGATATAGAGCAACAATAGACAATATAGCAAAATATGCAAAATACTATGGTTTGGGAGAAAAGACAAATGTAGAATTGCCAATGGAAGAGAAAGGAATTGTTGCAACAAGAGATAAAGCAAAAGAAAGAGGGGATGAATGGCAAATTGGAGAAACTCTTTCAGCTGCTATAGGGCAAAGCTATAATTCATATACACCGATACAAATGGCAAAATATATAAGTATGTTGGCAAATGGTGGAGAACCAATAGATGTAACAATTGTAAAATCAATAAATGATGTAAATGGCAATCAAGTTTCAAAAGAAGATATAACCAAATTTGTAAATGCTAAACTTGGACTGACAAAAGAAAAAAAGGAAAACTTGAATATTAAAAAGGAAAATATAGATGCAATATTAAAAGGAATGAAAGGCGTTACAAGTGAAGAAGGCGGAACAGCATATAGTACATTCGCAAATTTTAATATAGAACTAGGTGGAAAAACAGGTTCTGCACAAACAGACGTACAAGGAAAAATAAATGGATGGTTCGTGGGGTTTGCACCATATGAAGAACCGGAAATTGCAGTAGTAGTTTTAGTTGAAAATGCCGGTTCTGGTTCATACACGGCAGAAGTTGCAAGAGATATATTGCAAGAATATTTTGGAATGAATATGGAAAAAGTTGAAGAGGACTTAACAGCAATGCCAAGTACAGAAATTCAAAATTAGAAAGGAAACAATTATGGAAATTAAAGATTGTATTAATGTAACACTAAAGAAAAATGAAGTAATTATAAAAATAGATGTAACAGCAGACCACAAAAAGGTTATGGCAAATCTAAAAAAGAAGATTCCGGAGTTGAAAAAGCTATATAAGGAAGACAAAACACCAATATTAATAAAAGGTAAAATATTATCAACAAAAGAAAAAAAAGAAATTAAAACATTAATACAAGATGCAATAGATGTAGAGGTAAGATTTGAGGGGGCAAAAGCTCTAGGGCTATACGGGATACAAGAAACCTATTGTAGAGAAATTTCTACTTCTGAAACAAAATTCCATAGGGGTTCTTTAAGATCTGGGCAAAGACTAGAATTTGAGGGAAGTATTGTAATATTAGGAGATGTAAATGGAGGAGCAGAAGTTATAGCAGGTGGTAATGTAGTAATATTAGGAACACTTAGAGGCTTGGCACATGCCGGAGCAAATGGTAATAAATCAGCTATAATAGCTGCTAATTCAATAGAAACTTTACAAATAAGAATAGCAAATATAGTTAAAGAGATAGAAAGAGATGAAGTAGATATACTAAAAACATATGCATACATAGAAAAAGATGACAAAATAACAATGGAGTAAATCAACTAAGTAACAGCATAATTAAAGCAATAAACAAATATTGGTCATCAACTTTTTCGGTATACAAAAAGAAAAGTAATCCCATAAGAAGTATATCATCAGAGTATAATTTTATACCAAAAATTTCAAATAGAATATCCTCGTCCTTTGAATCCGTAGGCTTAGGCTCTGCGGATTTTTTTTGATTTGCAGTTGCCTTTTCTTTCTGCGTTGTACAAGTAGGCATTATCTTTTTTAGATTATTGTACGGATAATTAGCATATCCGTAAGGAGACATGTAATTTCTTCTGTAAAAAGGATAAAAAGGAAAATTAAACATTATTTTTTTTGTCACCACCTAATGGGTTAAATGCTTCAAAAACTTTGCCCATACTAAAAATTTTTATGTACTGATCTACTTTGGACTTTCGGCTATCTCGTAAATAAGGCTTTAAGGATTTTAAAAGATTAGACCTAGGGTCATTTTGAGGATTATTCATGGAGTCCATAATTGTTTTCATTTTTAAAATAGTATCAAAATCTATACCAGAAGTATCAAATGAGGTATCATTATTAGAAGAAGTACTTGAGTCGTTTTTAGCAGAGTTAGAGAAATTATTTACAATGTTTTTAATATCATCAGGCAATTCATTGTTTTTTAGCATACTATTTAATTTGTTCATAATATCAGACATATCGTTACTCATAAAATCTCCTCCTTCTATATAGGTAATAATAGGGCGAAGCTAATCGCCCGTAAGACTTAATGATTACTATTATTATTGTTTTTAATTTCATTTATAATAGTTTCTTTATCTTTAGAGTTTAAAATTTTACTAGCTTTTGCAATGCCAGCCTCCAAATCCTTTTTATCCATTTTAGACAAAATTGACATTAACTTAGCCATATCCATATTGTTGCCATTATTCATAAAATCACCTCTATAAAATATATGTATAAAATACTATAATATAATATTAGAAAAAAGAAAAAATGTTACAATAACAAAATAAAATATTAAGTTGCCTTACAAAATGGAGTTAAAACAATAACAATGACTGCAAAAGGGCGTGTCCCTAAAGCAACAAAAAATTACAAAAAAGAACATCCCAAAAGCGATGATTTGTAATATAAATTTAATATTAGAGGAGTAAAATGTAGTTCCGTAATGTGTTAAGCATATTAAGGGAGAAAGGGCGTAAAAAATATGTTGAAAAATAAATAAAAAATGCTAAAATATAGTATATGTATATATAGAAACTATGAAAATGTCTATTATTATACATAAAGAGTTGAAAAAAGTCGGAAAACTCTTGAAAATTAAACTAAAATTGAGTATAATAAAATTATAGTGTATTAATATGGGTGAACCATAATTATATATATAAAATATTAATCTTTATTGGGAGGTTTTTATGAAAAAAATTACAAAAAAATTATTAGCATCAGTTCTTACATTTATAATATTTTTTGCAGAGCTATCAACATTAGGAATGTATGGAATAGCATATGCAACAGAAGCAAGAGATACTGCAACAAGTAATCAAAATGTAGAATTTGATGTTTACTTTGCAAATGAAAAAAGAGAAATAGTATCAGACGTAAATACAGAAGATGCAAAAATGTATTTAAATATTAAAGTAAAAGAAGCTGGCTATCTAAAAAATGGAATAGTTAGTTTTTCTAGTGCAAACTTTAATGTGAAAACTGGATTTGAAAATGAATACATTCAAGAGATTAAGGAAGACAAAATATATTTAAAACAACTAGATACAAATTCAAATATATTAATAGAACTTCCAATAATTCCAAAAAAAGATGATATTGTATCAGCAGACAATTTTATACAAGAAAGCAAAGTTAGAATAGATGGTACATATGTAAATGCAAAAGGAAAAGAAATAGCAATAGAAAAAGAACATACTGTTAAATTAATATTAAATGGAGAAGCAAAAATAGTTGCAGAAGCAACTATTAATAAGTATGTTCCTTACAAATTAGGCGAAGAATATGGAGTAATTTTACAATATAAAATTAAAACAGGATTAGAAAACAATAATCTACCAATAAAAACAACAGAATTACAAGTAAAAGTTCCAACAATAAATGAAAATACTCCAAATGATATAAAAGTAATGGCAAACAATACAAAAGCAACAAATGGAAAGGAAGATGGAATAGATTTTGTACAAACTAACTGGAACTATAATGAAGAAACAAAATTAGTTGATATAAAGGTAGAAAACATTTTAGAAAATAACAACATAACATGGAAAAAGAATTGTACAGATGAATATTTAGTTACTTTTAAATATGAAGGAAAAGAAATATATGACTATGTAAATTCAACAGAAAAATTTAATGTATCAACAGATTTTACAGCAAAAATAGAAGCATATAATAATATAGAAACAATAAAGGAACAGGAATTTACAGGAAAAGCAGAAATTACAAAGAAAATAAATGAAATTGTGGATTTTAATATAGAAGCTACAAAGGAAATTAGTAAAGGACATATATATGCAAACTTTAATGCAAAAGAAAAAGTTGAAACATCATATACAGTAAAATATACAGCTAACATTGCATACGCAAATTTAATTAATGCAATAGAATTTACTCAAGAGGCAGATAATTACAAAGATGGAACAACAGAATATAGCACAGTAGTTTCTAATAAAAATGAAATTTATACAACTAAGATAAGCGTTTCAGAAAATGTATTTAACAAAATTTTGGGAACAGAAGGATATATAGATATATTTAATCCAAACCTAGAAAAAGTTGGAACAATAAATAAACAAAGTTTAAAAGATGGTTTATATACATTTGATTGTAAAGACTTAGATTTAAACAAATTGACATTAAAAACAAGTGCTCCAACAACAGAAGGTACATTGAATATATATGTAGACAAATCAATAAAAGGCGAAAATGGATATAGCAAAGAAGAAATTAAATCATTTAAAGAAATAAATGCAAGCGTAATAGGAAAAACAGAATTGGCAGAACAAACAAAACAGGGAAAAATTACTTTAAAAGAACCTATATCAAAAGCAGAATTAACAATAAGCAAAAATAACTTATCTACAATAACCGTAAATGAAAATGTAGAAATAAGAGCAACATTAGATACTTCAAATATTAACAACAGCTTATACAAAAACCCAACAATAAAATTGGTATTTCCAAAATACTTTGAAAAAATAGAAATATCAGATGCAAAATTGTTGTTTGAGAATGAATTGAAATTAAAAAACAATAATTGGTCAACTGAAAATGGAAATAAAGTATTAACTTTATCATTTGAAGGTACACAAACAAAATATAATTCAGAAGCAACAACAAAAGGTGCAACAATATCTATATTAGCTGATATAACATTAGAAAAACTAACACCAAGTATGCAAGAAAAAATAAAAATGTATTATACAAATGAAAATACAAACCTTTATGATAAAACAGAAAATAAAATAGGAATAACAGAAACAAATATTAATCTTGTAGCTCCAACAGGAGTAGTAACAGCTAACGGAGTTAAAGACTATGCAGATGGAGAAAAAGCTATTTTATCAATGTCAGGAGATACACAAGTTGGAAAAATAGCAGTAGGTGCAGATGAAAAAGTAGCAACAATTAACGGACTTATACTTAACAACAATAACAACAGTATTTCAAATGTTAAAATATTAGGAAGACTACCATTCAAAGGTAACAAACAAATAGATACAGATACAGAATTAAAAAGTACATTTAGTGCTACATTGCAAGATAAAATACAAATAAATGCTAACAGCGAAACAGTAAAAGTATATTATTCAGAAAATGCAAATGCAACAAAGGATTTAGAAAATGCAGAAAATGCATGGACATTAGAAATGGATAACATGGAAAAAGCTAAGTCATATTTAATAATATTAGATACAGATTTAAACACAGGCGATAAAGTGGAATTCAATTATAAAGTAAAAATTCCATCAGAGTTACCATACAATAATACTTCATACACTACATATAAAGTATATTATGATAATAACGAACAAGCTGGAACATCAGCAGAAACAAAGCTTTCTCCAATAATAGGTATATCAACAGGAGAAGGACCAAGATTAAAAGTTACATTAACATCAAATATGCCAGAAGGAGCAGAAGTTAGAGAAAGACAAATTGTAAGATTCACAGCAATAGTAGAAAACGTGGGAGAAACAACAGCAGAAAATGTTGAATTAAGCATAGATGCACCAGAGCATACAACACATGTTGAATATGATGTTTCAACAAGAAGTTTTATAGAAGCAAATGAGAAGAACAAAAAAGTATTATTAGGAAGTATTGCACCAGGGAAGTCTGTAGAAAAAATATATGAACTTAAAATGAATAATATAGAAGATACATCAGAAACTGTAGAAATATTAAATAAGGTAAAAGCATCAGGTACAACATCTAATGAATACAAATTATCACTTAAAAAAGCATCATTAAAGGTTGAAACAACAACTCCAATTAAACCACAAACCTTATTAATAAAAGGGAATAAAATAGAATTTATGACATCAATAAAAAATGTTTCTGAACAAGATATGAATGATGTAATCTGGGAAATGAGTATTCCAACAGGATTAGAAGTAATGAAATCTATAGGTCATAATGATTTTATATCAACAAAAGACAACAGCAATGATGGCGAAACAAAATCTGGAGCTACAAAAATCTTGTTAGGAGACCTTAAAGCAGGGGAAACTAAATATGTAACAATAGAATTAGGAGTACAAGAACCAGCAGAAGAAATAAATATTGTTTCAAAAGTAAGTGCAAAAAATGTACCAGAGCATTATTCTAATGAATTTATATTCTATGGAAAGAAAATAGAATTACAAATAGAACAAAATGTAAAACAAGGACAAAAACAAACTGTAAAAGAAGGAGAAAATATAGAATACATTGTTACTGTAGAAAATATTGGAGAATTAGTTTCAACAGAAAATGTAGTAGAGATAAAAATTCCAACAGAAACAAGATTGGTAGAAGCTAAATATATATACAATGGAACAGAATATGTAGAGGATTCAACATATGACAACATATTGTCTATAGATATAAATAGTTTACAACCAAACGAAAAAATTGATATAAATGTAAAACTTGTTGCAAAACAATTAGGAGAACAACAAGAAAAAGAAGTAATAATTGAACCTGCAACATTAACAGCAACAGCAATAGACAAAATACAAGCTACAAATAAATTGAAATTTTATATTCAACCTTCATTAGAAAACAGAAAATACAAAATATCTGGTACTGCATGGTTAGATGCAAACAAAAATGGACAAAGAGAAGAAACAGAAACATTATTGCCAAATATGCAAGTAATGTTAGTATATAAAGAAAATGGCGAATTAGTAAAAGATTCAGAAACAGATATGCCTAAAAAAATAACAACAGATGAAAATGGAAAATATGAATTCTTAAATCTAGACAAAGGCGAATATTTAGTAGTATTTATATATGATACAGAAAAATATAGTGTTACAGAATTTAATGCGAAGGGTGTAGAACCAAGCATAAACTCAGATGCAATAGAATTTGAAATGGAAATAGAAGGAAGTAATAAAAAAGTAGCAGTATCTGATGTATTAAAAATAGAAGATACAGATATTAGAGACATAGACATAGGATTATATATAGCAGAAAAATTTGACTTAAAATTAGATAAACATATAAGCAAAATAACATTAACAACACCAACAATAGGAACACAAGTATATAACAAAAATAATGAAAAACTATCAAAAGTAGAAGTTCTAAACAAGAATGTTGGACAAAGTAGCTTTATAGTAGAATACAAAATAATTGTAACTAACGAAGGAACAGCAGTAGGATATGTTAAAAAAGTAGTAGACTACTTACCAAAAGAAGCAAAATTTAACTCTGAGTTAAATAAGGATTGGTTTTTAGCAAAAGACGGAAATGCATATAATTCTATATTAGCAGATGTAAAATTAGAGCCAGGACAAAGCAAAGAACTAACATTAGTATTAAGCTATAATATTACAGAAGATTTAATAGGAAATATAGTAAATAACAATGCCGAAATATATGAAAGCTATAATGAACAAGGTTTACAAGATATAGACTCAAAGGCAGGAAATAAAATACCAACAGAAGATGATATGTCAAATGCAGATATAGCTGTATCAATAGTAACAGGTAAAATAGTAGGATATACAACACTTACATTATTTATATTAGCAATATTGGTATTTGGTATATATGAGATAAAAAAACAAGTTTTGAACAAAAAAATATAGGAAAGGAGGTTAGTAGAAATGATAAAAAACAAATGGACAGTTAAAATAATACTATTAGTAACAGTTATATTGGCTGGATTGATTTTATGCATTAATTCAATTAATGGTATTCCAGATGCAGAAACAAATTATAAAGAAATATATTCTGCAATGCTTAATGCTAATCAAGAAGATAATTTGAATTGGGGAAATGAAACAGGCTTTGAAGTTAACCCTGATAACATACAGAGCAATGGTTTTGAAGTTCCTAAAGTAGAAGGAAGAGCTATATATTGTACTCAAAGAGACGTCACTTTAGCTATGACTTCTGCAATGTGGAGAGGAGAGAGCAGTGCATATACTTACTACTGGTCAACGCCTAAAGTAGAAGATATATTTAACCCTGCAAATGGAAATTTATGGTCAAGAGAATTAACAGATACTGAAATAAGTGCAATTAATAATGTAAATAACTTTGGATTGCCAGCTACAATAAGAACTAGGGGATATTATAAATGTAGTAATAATCATACAACTATTTCAGCAGATAAAGCATATGTTATTACTGCAGATCCTTGTAATCAATGGACACCAAGAAAGCAAATTGTTATGTGGATGTTACAAATAACTGGTGGAATAAATGTTGATAATGCCGAAACTATTATTGCAAAACTGAAACTTGATGGTAGCAAAGCGGAGTTTGTAAGGAGCGACATAGAAGCCATTAAGCAACTTTACAATGAAGCAAAGGCTTATGGAAGATTTAAAAATGGAGTTAACAAAGCACTTTCTAATGGTGGGAGCTATGCAACTAATCTTACAGATGTAGATAATATAACATCAGAATATTATACAAGTAATTCAAATGAATATATAAAAGTCGGACCATACACTATGAAATATGTAAACGGAAAATACAAAGATGAAAAAATCATATTTGGTGGAATTGGTGGAAAAGTAGATAACGAAACGCTTGGATTATATATTCAAAACGGAAATCAGAAAATAAAAGTAGAAAAGATAATAACAAATGATAACGAAAGGAATACAAAAAACTTTAAACCATGTGAGGAAAGTGATCCGGTTTCAGGACTTTATGTGGAACACACAACTGATTTTATGAGACCTTCATCAGAAAAAGAATTTTACATTTTAATTCCAAAAACAGAATTAGAAGATGATGCAAAACTATATGCACATTTTACATGGATGGAAGCTAAAGGAGAAAAATGTGTAAAAAATGGAATAAGTTATCAAATTTCAGAAGACAGTTTAAAGAAAAGTAATGGAAAAACAAAATTAAAACCTGATGCTAACAAAAAAATAGAATTTGAAGCTACGTTTACTCAACAATTAACAGAATTTAATGGAGAAAGAAAACTAAAAGAATTTACTTTAGACTTAGGCACAGTTCAACCACCTTCAAAAGAGGGTTCATATTCTATTAACATGAGAAAAATTGATGAAAAAGGAGATGGACTAGAAGGAGCAGAATTTTTAATTAATGGTCTTCTAACATATGTATCAGATAAAGATGGATTTATATTAAGAAGTCATCAAGTTATAAATGCTTCGGGAACTGAAACATGGACAGTTGAAGAGAAAAGTGCACCAGAAGGATATATTACGCAACCATTAAAAATAGTATTTAATGTATATAAAGTATATAACTCAACAACAAATACCTATGAAGTAGATAGAATTGAAATTGTTTCAGCAAATAGTAATGCAAAAGTTACATTTAATAAAGAAGATCAAACTATTACAGTACAAATAAAAAATATTAAGGCAAATCCAGATGACCTACTTGATACATATGAGATAAAAGCAAAGAAAGTAAATGAACAAGGAAATGGACTAGCAGGTGCTAAGTTTAATATAACATGGCCAACAGGAAAAACAAGTGAAGCAACATCAAATGAAAACGGAGATCTTGTTATATCAGGTCAAACACCTATATTAGGACTTAATTCAGAAGGAGAAGATCATTTCAAAATAGAAGAAATAGAAGCTCCTGCTGGATATAAAATGATAAATGGAGCAATAGAATTTGATGTTAAAAAGGAAAAATTAATAACAATAGATGGAACAGATAAGTATGGAATAACAGGAATAATAAATGTAAATGCTCCAGAAGGTGTTACAATTGAACTAAATGGAAGAGGAGAAATATCTATTGTTATACCAAACCAAAAAGATATAAAACTAATTTCAATTGGTGGAAATGTTTGGGAAGATGCAAAAACTGGAAAAGCAAGTTTAGGAGATGGTATAAACAGTACAACAAATAATGTTGACAAAAACTTAGAAAACATAAAAGTAAGTTTATATACAGAAGATATGAAACTTGCAGAGCTAATGCCAGCTGATAGTGTAACAAACATATACAATAGAATAAACCCTACTTTAACAGATGCAAACGGAAATTACAAATTTGAAGGTGTAGACGAAAGCAAAAAATATTATGTTGTATTTGAATATGATGGTCAAGTATATATGCCAACAGAATACCTGGCAAAAGGAATTTCTGGCGATACAATTCAAAACTATAATTCAGTAGAAGAAATGTTGGGAGAACTAACTAATATTGGTACAGGAAGAGATAATGGAAATAGTGGAAGCGCAGGAGGAAAAAACACTGGAACAGGAACCAATACGGGTTCAGGTAAAAATACCCAAACAAATACAGAATGGTTTGAAAAATGGAAAGCAAATTCAAAGGCAAGTGAATTTGAAACAAATACTGGAAAAAACACAATAGAAGGAAGACAAACATTTAATAATAGATTTGCAGAAATTGGAGCATCTCCAAAGAACTATATAAGCAAAAACACTTTAGGAATAAGTACATATTTAGTTGAAGAAGAAGGAATATATTATAATAAGTCTTACACAAGATTAGAACTAATGGGATATACTTTAAAGAAAACATCAAAAGGTGTAGCATATGTACAAGATAAAATACAATTAGTGGATGGTTATAAATATAATAAATATGGAACTTTAGATTATGACGACAATGGAGCTATAACAAGCGAATGGTCAGAAGGTTTAATTAGCCAGAAAATAAAAGAGTTTATTGTTGCAAATGGACATTATCCAAATGAAGCTGAAAAAGTAAGAATTTATAGAAGTATAGTTGGAGATATGAATGATAATGAGGCATGGAATAAATTACAATTTATAGAAGATTGCAAAATGTCAGCACTAACAAAATCACCATTTAATAGTGGTATAGAATATTACCCTACTAATAAAAACGCAACATTTGGAACAGATTTATTGACAAACTATGTTAACTTAGGACTATGGAGAAGGCAAGAATTTAATGCACAGTTAACTAAAGACGTAGTAGAAGTAACAACTACAAATACAAAAAATGGAAATTCAGATAAAACAGTATTTAATGGTAAAACATATGCTTTAGATAGTATTAAAGACTATATAAATGACTATACAAATGCAATAAAAGATAACAATGGCAAAATAAATCTTGCAAAACAATATGCAGATTCACAACAAGGTATATATATAAATAGATTAAATGCACAATATTACTATAATAAATATTATGATAGACCTATAAAGCAATCAGAATATATGGGTCAGAGAAACTTAGAAGTAGAGATTAAATATAGAATAACAGTATATAATTTATCACAAAGTCTAGAAACACAAATTACAGAAGTTGTAGATTATTATGATGATTCTTTACAGCTAACATCAGCTGTTGTAAATACTAATGGAAAAAATATTTCTAAAGATAAATCTTCAGCGGTATCTGAAAGTATATATGGTCAAGTGACGGAAAAATCATTTCCAGGATTTAATAAAGTATATATAAGACTACAAAATAAACAATTAGCAACAGGAGAAGGAATAACAATTGATTTAACTTATAAAGTTAAACGTATGGCTTTACAAGGATTTGAAGGCTATATAAATATTGGAGAAAAAACTAATATAGCAGAAATAAATGGATATAAAACATATTATTCAGCAAATACATCAACTCCAAATAGACATGGAGCAATTATAGGAAATAATACTACAGTAGCTGGATTGGTAGATGTAAATTCAACACCAGGTAACTTAGAAACAATAGAAGAGATAACAAATGGAGTAATAAACTTTGAGGACGATAGTGACAAAACAACAGCTACATTAACCATAACTGATGACCCAACACCACCAGATCCAGATACACCACCAGATTCCAATACACCAATAGATTCTACAAATACAATAAGTGGATGTGTATGGGAAGATGCAAAAACTGGGAAAGCAAGCTTAGGAAATGGTATAAGAGATTCAGGTGAAAAAAGAATAGCGGGTGTAAAAGTTGCATTATGTAAAAAGTATGAGAGAGATGATGGCACTCAACAAGTTGCAGGAGATGAGAAGTTAGGATGGATAAAAAAATATAATGATAAACTTAAACTTTATAACAAAGAATATATATATAAGTCAGTAGGAGAATACACAACAGGGGAAGATGGTACATATTCTTTTGAGGTTAAGGAACCAGGTGATTATTATGTATTATTTGGATATGGACTTGACGATGCTACAGTTTTAACAAACGACGAAGACAATGAAACATACAAAGTATTGGTGGAGAGAAGAGGAAAAAACGAAAAATCATATAATGGTCAAGATTACAAGTCTACAATATTCCAAGCAGGTTTTGAAAACGGTTACGATATAGAAAATGTTGATTATGATAAGAGCTTAAATGAAGCACATGTATCAAAAGCAATAGATGACTGGGATAGAGTAAAAGAGGTAAATAAATATTCTAAAATTCAAACTAACCATATAGCAGAAGTATTAGCATCTCCAACAAAAGTACCTACATATTTGGGCGAACAGTATGGAAGCGATTTAATGGGAAGATTAGTTGATGAATTAACCACTAATACATGGAAAATAGCAAAAACTCAAAAAATAAAAATAGAAGGCAGAAGAGGTGGCGAAAAAATTGAAAATGTTGACTTAGGATTAGTGGAAAGACCAATAACACAATTACAAATTACCAATAATGTAGAAAATGTTAAGGTTACATTATCAGATGGAAGCATTGTATTTGACGCTACACAAACAGCAGAAGCAACAAAAGGAAATGAAATAAAAAACGTAATATGGAAATCAAATAGAAGTACAACAAAAGGAATTACAGGAGGATTTATACAATTGTATTTGGATGAAGAGCTAATGTATGGTGCAACAATACAGATTACGTATAAAATGCAAATCAATGAGCTAAATGATTATGTGGAATATGAGGGATTAGAATATTATGCAAAAGGTCGTACAAATTCTGAAAATAAAGTAGAATCAAAAGCTAAAAAATTAGTATGTTATATTCCTAATAAAATGCAATTTAATAAAACTCAAAGTGGGGATTGGAACTCAATTACAGACATTAATGAAATAATACCAGCAGAAGAAAAAGATGGTGAAAATATTAATAATAACTTAGTAAATTATAGACTAAAAGACACTATATCAAGTCAATCTAACACTATAAGCAAAATAGAAGCAAATAATATAAACAATGAATATTTAAACCACAACATGCTAACAATTTCTCAGTTAATTACAAAAGAAGGTGCACAAGGCGGATATGAATGTAAAGTAGAAATAGTAGAACTAGAAAATGCAGTAGGTAGAAGAATGGAAACAAGTATAGTTGGTAACTTTAACCCTGCTAATGATCCAGTAGAAAATGATGAAGCAAAAGCTGAAAATGTTGCAGTAATGCCACCATTTGGTATAGGTCAAGTATTTTATTATGTACTTACTATTGTAATAGCTGGAATGCTAGTTGTAGGAATAATCTTTATTAAGAAGAAAGTTCTTGTAAAATAAAAAATTGTACTTAAGATAAAAAGAAAAAAGGATGAGTTTTCGTCCTTTTTTCTTTACATTGTTGTGTTTTACTACAGAATACGATAAAATTATAAAAAGAAAATGTTTTATAAAAAAGTAAAATAAAAAAAATAAACGCATAATGTAAAAAACTTTTTTAAATTATGTATCTAAAACGACAAAAAAATATTTAACAAAGTATTAAAATAGAACATAATAAAAAAAGTGAAGGGTGGTAAAAATGTTTCAAAACATTTCAAAAGAAAGAGAACAAAAAATTAATGAGAAAATAGAAGTAAATAAAAAAGATAAATTAAAGGTTATATTAAAAAACCTATTTACAGTGCAAAATATAATCTTGTATACAATAACTTTTATGATTTCAATGGTGGGAATTAGTACAGATAATATAATGTTTACAATAACACCATTTGGATTAGCAATAATAGCAGCAGCTCTGAGCTGTAATATGCCTGTAGGGATAATGTATTTAATATCTTTAATATCTACTTTTATAAAATTTGGGCCAAGTAGTTTATTGACATATATCTTAACAACATTAGTATTCTTTGTAGCAATATTAATAAAAAAACCAAAAATACAGGATGAAGTCAATGAACAAAAAAGATTAGGTATGCACTTATTTGTATCTACTTTATTAGTACAAGTTATTCCAATGTTTTTTAGGACATTTATATTATATGAATTATTAACATCAATAATGCTAAGTATTTGTACATATATTTTCTACAAAATATTTTCAAATTCAATAACAGTTATTAGACAAGCTGGAGTAAAAAAAGTATTTTCAATAGAAGAAGTAATGGGGACGAGCTTGCTTTTAGCCATAGCATTTACTGCATTAGGGGATACAACAATATTTGGATATAACTTAAAAAATATATTAAGTATATTATTGGTACTAATATTAGGTTGGAAAAATGGAATACTTGTAGGAGCAACTTCTGGAATTACAATAGGAGTTGTTTTAGGAATAATATGCAATAATGAACCTGTTATGATAGCTTCATATGCAATATCTGGAATGGTAGCAGGTATATTTAACAAATTTGGAAAAATTGGGGTTATATTGGGATTTATAATAGGAAATGTGTTATTAACATATGTTGCAAATGGAAATACAGTGCCTATAATACTAATACAAGAAATTTTAATAGCTTCTCTTGGACTTTTAGCAGTGCCTAAAAATATTAAAATAGATATTCAGGATTTAGTAAGTAAAACAAAGATGCTTCCAGAAACAACAGAAAAAACTTTAGAAGAAAATAAGGATACAATATATAAATTAACAAGTATGTCTCAAACTATATCAGATATGGCAAAAACTTATCAAGAAGCAGCAGCTACAATTGTTTCAGAAGAAGAACTTAAGGAACAAGAGCTTTCTAATGAAAAAATATTTATAGATGAGCTAAGAATAAACTTAAGCGGTTTAGAAGAAAATATGCTGTATGATGATATATATAACGATAAAGATATTTTAAAAGATGTTTTTGAATATTTACTAAAAGAAGAAGTTATGGTAGAAAAGGAATTGATTAAAATTTTTGCTAACCATAATAATTACATAGTAGGATTTGAAGAGAAAAATAAAAAAGTGCAAGAAGAAGTTTCTAAAATTACAAAAGTAATTAATTATTCATATAGAATTAGTAAACTAAACTTTATATGGAAAAAGAAGATGGAAGAAAGCAAAAAAAATGTATCTAACCAGTTAGAAGGAGTTTCAGAGGCAATATCTAAACTGGCAAACGAGATGAATAAGAAAACTGATGAATATGAAGAAAAAAAACAAGAGATACAAACATTGCTAAATCAAAAAGAAATAAATATAAAAGATATAAGTATTAAAAAGCAAAAATCAGGAAGATATGTTGTAGATGTATATACAGATATCTGTGATAATTTAGATGGAACCTCATGCGAAATAAAGAGAATTGGAAAGATATTGAACAAAGCATTTGATGATAAATTTATAATACAAAATCAAGAATGTGGGCTAAGAGAGAATAAAACAAAATGCAAGTTTACATATATGTTACAAGACAAATATAATATACAAATAGGTGTTGCAAAAACAACAAAAGCAGATTCACCAATTTCGGGAGACAGTAACTTACAGACAAAATTAGAAGATGGAAAATATTTGTTAGCACTAAGTGATGGAATGGGTTCAGGTCCAGAAGCAAGAAAAAGCAGTAAAATAGCAATAAAAATGTTAGAAAGATTATTGGAAGCAGGTTTTGACAAAGATATTTCAATAAAATTAATAAATTCTACATTAATAGCAAACTTGGAAGAAGACATGTATGCAACATTAGATGTAGCAATATTAGATTTGTATAAGGGAAACTTAGAATTTATAAAAAATGGAGCATGTCCAACATTTATAAAAAGAGGAAAAGAAATACAAATATTAAAATCGTTAGAACTGCCAACCGGAATAGTAGAAAATATGGACTTAGTAGTATACGACTATGACCTACAACCAGACGACCTAATAGTAATGTGCACAGATGGTGTAATAGAATCAAATACAGAATATATAAGCAAAGAATTATGGATAAAATACTTATTAGAAGACATGCAAACAACAGATGCACAAAAAATAGCAGATATAATATTATCAGAAGCAATAGATAACAATTATGGAAAACAAAAAGACGATATGACGGTAATAGTAGCAAAAATCGGGCGTTTTTAATCGCCCGCTAATTGTAGTATTATTACTATATTCTAAAATATAAATATATTTTGTTTATATATCTAAAAAATTATTAATATTTTCCCACACTTTGTCAACATATATTCTTCTTTCAGAAGAATATGGCAAAAAAGTTAAATCCTTAAGAGGATTTAATATTGACTGTAAATTATCTACTTGATTATCTACTTTTGTTATTGCAATCTTATCTGCTTTATTTGCAATAACCAAGCAAGGAATACCGCATTTTATTATATAATCATACATCAATTTATCATTTGCAGTAGGAGTATGCCTAATATCTATTAAAAACAATATTAAGGCAATATTCCTACTTTTTTTCAAATATTCTTCTATAAAATTACCAACAATAGCCTGTTCTTTTTTAGACATTTTGCTATATCCATATCCAGGCAAATCTACAAAATAGAAATTGTTATCCATATTGTAAAAATTTATCTGTCTAGTCTTTCCCGGCTCGCTACTTGTCCTAGCTAGTTTTTTTCTATTAACCATTGTATTTATAAAAGAAGACTTACCAACATTAGATTTGCCAACTAATACAATCTGTGGCAAATCATTATCAGGATATTGCTTTGGGCTTACTGCAGAAATTTCAAATTTAGGGTTTTTAATTAACATATTATCCTCCATTAATTATTTGGTATAATTTTTTCTAATCCACCCATATAAGGCTGTAAAGCTTTTGGTATATTAATGCTTCCATCAGGATTATAATTATTTTCTAAAAAGGCTATTAGCATACGAGGAGGTGCAACAACAGTATTATTTAAAGTATGAGCATAGTAATTACCTTTTTCTCCTTTTATGCGTATTCCCAAACGTCTAGCTTGAGCATCAGTTAAATTTGAACAACTGCCAACTTCAAAATATTTTTGCTGTCTAGGACTCCACGCCTCAACATCGCAACTTTTAGCTTTTAAATCGGCTAAATCACCACTACAGCATTCAAGAGTACGTACAGGAATATCTAAGCTTCTAAATAACTCAACAGTATATGACCACATTTTGTCATACCAATTCCAGCTATCATCAGGTTCACATACAACAATCATTTCTTGTTTTTCAAATTGATGAATTCTATAAACACCACGTTCTTCTATACCATGGGCACCTTTTTCCTTTCTAAAGCAAGGAGAATAAGAAGTCATAGTATAAGGTAATTCAGACTTTGATAAAATTTGATCCTTAAACTTACCTATCATAGAATGTTCACTAGTACCAATTAAATATAAATCTTCTCCCTCAATTTTATACATCATAGCATCCATTTCTTCAAAGCTCATAACACCAGTAACAACATCACTGCGAATCATGTAAGGAGGAATACAATATGTAAAACCTTTATTAATCATAAAATCTCTTGCATAACTAAGTATGGCTGAATGAAGTCTAGCAACATTTCCAATTAAATAATAAAACCCATTACCTGCAACACGGCGAGCAGAATCTAGGTCAATTCCATTTAATCTTTCCATTATATCGGCATGGTAAGGAATTTCAAAATCTGGAACAAAAGGTTCACCAAATTTTTGAATTTCTACATTTTTACTGTCATCTTCTCCAATAGGTACAGATTCATGTATAATATTTGGAATTTTCATCATTATTTGCTTAATTTGTTCTGCATACTGCTCTTCAAGTTTTTCATTTTCTACAAGTTGACTATTAATATCTTGCACTTGTTTTTTTATTGCTTCAGCTTCATCTTTTTTTCCATCTTTCATAAGCAACCCAATTTTGCTACTTAAGGAATTTCTATTCATTCTTAAGTCATCACCATTAAGTTTAACTTCACGATTTTTTTTATCTAATTCTAAGACTTTATCAACCAAATCAATTTTATAATCTTGAAATTTCTTTTTAATATTTTCTTTAACCAAATTTGGATTTTCTCTAATTAATTTAATATCAATCATAACTTAACTCCTTTATTACTTGGAACATTGCTTTCCACAACAATCTGAACTTAACCATAGTATGAGGATATTTTACCACTAAAATGTGTAAAAATCAATATACATAAAAGTTTTGGTAATATAAATTTGTATATGTGTCAATGATGTGAAACAAACTTTTATAAAAAAATGTAGTACCATTGAATTTATTATTGGTGCTATCGCACCAGTACTTATCCATTATGTTCTGGCGTTCTTGGTCTTATTTTGTAATGATTTATTTTCAGTTCTTTTAATAAAGTAGAACAATTACAAACGGACCAAGAGATGCGTTGAATCTCTTGGCCCGTTTGGTGTATCCAACATAGGAAACGGCTTTTGAATGAAAAATAACATACTTCACCTAACAATGGAAAATTGCTAGAAGATGATAAGAAACCATGAAGTACAATATGAAACAAGTTAATAATGAATTTTATTTTTTTCTAAATATTCAGAGAACTTAGGTAATTGTTTATTATAATCTTCAAAAGATAACTGCTTTGAATTTAAAATTTCTCTTTTAATTATTTTGTTATCCTCTAGAAAATCTATAGCCGTTTGTAATGTATAATTCTCATTATTTTTGGATAAATAATAACAAATATATTTTTTACTATTAATTTTTTTATACATACAATGTACAGTTTCAACCTGAGAGCTATAATTTAATAATCTGTCATTTGAATCATAATAGTAATTGATATTGCCACCATTATCATGATATTTTATATACATTATATTTCCCACATTAAGCAAAGGCAAATGAACTTGAAAGTTAGTAGGACAAGGATTATAAGACAAACATATATAGCCATTAAAATTTATATCTAGCAAAGAAAAAATATTACTATAATTTATGGTTTTATTTAATTTTTTGCATACAGTCTCTTCAATCAACAGATTTTCATCTGTATAAGTTTCAAAAATAATACATTGTTCAGAATTGATTTCAAGGGGAGATATTTTATAAGTATTATTTACTGGATGAGCAGTGTCATTGTCATATATCATTGAAGTGTTTATTAATGTAATATTATCAACATAATTGAATTTGTGTGTATAATTAACAGTAATAGAATTTTCAAATAATGAAACACCTGATATTTTAGAAAAACGGTTTTTGTTATCATATGATATATTAATATAAGCTCCATAGTTATCAGAAACTCTTGTTATTCTATTATTATTATCAAAAATATAATCAATGGTGTACTCTTTTTCATCCATATTATCATTTTCAGACTGAGGTTTATATTTATAATGAGTTAGGTTTCCAAAATTATCAAACACTTCTTCAGATATTTCTTTTGTATTTCTAAACCTACCTTGTTCATTTGCCTCATATACAACAGCAATATCGCTATACTTTTTAGTGTATAAATGTATACCTATTAATGCGGATAAAATTAATAGAACGAATAAAACTAACATGAGAAATTTCTTGTTCATAGCATTTATAACCTCCTTAGATAATGCTATTTAATTTATAGCATGATATTTGAAGAAAGTCAATCTTTTGTAGATATTAAGATAGTATTCTTAAATTTAAAAGTAAATTCCAGTGAAGTTCCAACAGAAAATCAGTTTTGCCCCCAATAATGATATAATTGTATTTGATACTTTACTTCGGCATGCGAGGTATCATTATGCAATTGGTAATTTTATTTTCCTTTTCTGGCAATTTTGGTATTTACTTTTATAAAAATCCATAATTATCATATAATAATTTAAAAAAATGAAAATTAAAATATAAAAGCGGAAACTGGTAAAATCTACTTAATTATGAATAACTTGTCAAGCAGATGAATATAATACATATAGATATTTCTAATGAGGAGAGTAAAAATGTACGAAGAATATGTTAGGGAAGATAAAATTAAGGATAAGACAGATGAAGAGAAAAGACTAGAGTTAATAATGAGCATTATAAAAACCAAGCAAGATCTACATGATTCAAACAACAATTTTGAATATGCAGAAAATGAACTAATAGATTATTATGCATATCAGATAAAAGCTAATAAGACTAAATTGGATTATTTAATTAAAAAGGCACAGAGCAAAGGAATAATATTAGATTCTATAAATGAATTGGAAATAAGAAAAATAATGTAAACATATTTGTCCCAAATTAGGCATAAATATTAATAAAGGTGGTGTTTAATTTGGATAATAATGCAATAATAAGTTTTTTAGTGTGTATAATATGTTTATTTGTGTTTGGTAAGATATTTATATTACCATTAAAGAGCATTTTGAAATTAATAGCAAATTCGTGTATTGGAGCAGCAATTATATATATAATAAACTTAATAGGGGCTAATTTTGGATTTTACATAGGAATAAATTTAGGAACAGCAATATTTGTTGGAATTTTGGGAATTCCACGGAGCAATATTGTTGGTAATTTTAAGATTATTTGTAATACACTGTTAAAAAATAGTCACGGAAACCATATATAAAATGATTTTCGTGACTAATTTTTTAGCTTATTCAACCGTTACAGATTTTGCAAGATTTCTTGGTTTATCAACGTCTAATCCTTTATTCTTAGAAATATAGTATGCTAATAATTGCATAGGTATAACAGAAAGAATAGGAGATATTAAAGGGTTAGTTTCTGGTATGTTTATAACATAGTTAAAGTTGGAATTTGGCAAGTTTTGATTAGTAATAATTAATGTATTAGCACCACGAGAAATAACTTCTTGCATATTGCTAACGCATTTTTCTACAAGATTAGGTATTGTCATAATTCCAACAACTGTAATACCATTTTCTATTAGTGCAATAGGACCATGCTTTAACTCTCCAGCAGCATATGCTTCTGAATGTATATAAGATATTTCTTTTAATTTTAGTGAACCTTCTAAGGCAACGTGATAATCAACACCTCTGCCTAAAAAGAATATATCTTTTTGCGTATATATTTTTTTTGCAAATTCTTGTATTTCTTCTGTATTGTTTAGTAATGCAGTGATTTTTGCTGGTAAATCTAATATGTCAGATTTTAAATGTTCTATAACTTCTTTATCTGCACTTTCTAAAATTTCAGCAAAATGTATAGCTAAAATAGCAATTAATACAACTTGTGATGTATATGCTTTTGTAGAGGCAACGGCTATTTCTGGACCTGCATGTGTATATATAGTATAATCGGCTTCGCGAGTTATAGAGCTACCTATTACATTTGATATAGACAATGTTTTAGCTCCTTTAGATTTGGCCAACTTTAGTGCAGCAATAGTATCTGCTGTTTCACCAGATTGGCTAATGTAAATACACAAGGTTTTATTGTCTATTATAGGATCCCTATATCTAAATTCAGAAGCAATTTCTACTTCTACTGGAATTTTACAAAGCTTTTCTATAATATCTTTGCCAACTAAACCGGCATACATGGCTGTTCCACAACCAATTATATAAATTTTATTAAGACTATTCAAATAATCTTTTGATAATGTTAAATCATCAAAACTACAGTTTTCTCCTAATTTAAACCTTGAACCAATAGTTTCTCTAATTGAATTTGGTTGTTCAAAAATTTCCTTTAGCATATAATCATCAAAGCCATCTTTTTCGGCTGCATTTGCATCCCAATCAATAGTTTTAATACCTTTGTTAATCTTTGACAAACTATTATCATAAAATTCAACTTTATCTTTATATATAACGGCATATTCATTATCATTTAGTAAGTAGAATTTTCTAGTATAACTTAAAACTGCCGGAATATCAGATGCAACGAAATTTTCTGATTCTGATGTTCCAATTACTAAAGGGCTATCTTTTCTTATAACAATAAGTTTATCAGGATGAAGTTTAGATAATACCTCAATAGAATAACTACCTTTTAAATCATCACAGGCAGATTTTACTGCACGTAAAAATTTGTCATCATCCTCAATATTATTATAATAATAGTAATGAATTAAATTTGGAATTATTTCTGTATCTGTTTCAGAATAAAATGTATAGCCTTTATTGATTAAAAACTCTTTTAAAACAGCAAAATTTTCTATAATTCCATTATGTACTACTGCAAAAGTATTGCTGTTGTCAGAATGAGGATGAGCATTTTCCTTTGATGGCTTACCATGTGTTGCCCATCTTGTATGTGCAATACCAATATTTCCACTCAATTCATTTATACCATCTATGTTATATAAATTTTTAACTCTACCTTTATCTTTTAATATACATATATTATTTTTTTCTAAAACAGCGATTCCAGCTGAATCATAGCCTCTGTATTCTAGTGCAGAAAGACCATTTAAAAGTATAGGTGTTGCTTTTTGATTACCTATGTAACCTACAATTCCACACATAAAAACCTCCTTATATAAGTCAAAATTAATTTAATATTAATATATTACTACAAAAGTTAAAAAGTGTCAAAATTTTGTGGAAAAAAACGCAAAAAGGTGTTAAAATATATGATAGATTGGTTATTATATACAGATAAAATATGTTGGGAGATAAAATGTTTAATATAGAAGAAGAATTAAAAAAGTTGCCTAACAAGCCAGGCGTATATATAATGCATGACAAAGATGACAATATAATATATGTTGGAAAAGCGGTTTCATTGAAAAACAGAGTAAGACAATATTTTAGAAAAAATAAAAAAACAAAAAGAATAGAAAACATGGTTAGCTTAGTTAATTATTTTGAGTATATTGTTACAGATAATGAGGCAGAAGCGTTAATATTAGAGTGTAATTTAATTAAAAAGAATATGCCCAAATTTAATGTTTTATTAAAAGATGATAAAACATATCCATATATAAAAATAAATGTAAGAGCAGATTACCCAGAGGTTTATATTACAAGAAGGATAATAAATGATGGTTCAAAATATTTTGGACCATATGCTAATGCCGGAGCGGCTAAGGAAATGGTGGATTTTATAAAAGATAAATTCAAAATAAGACAGTGTAAAAACTTTAAATATAAGGATAGACCCTGTTTGAATTATCATATAAAAAAATGTTTTGCACCTTGCATGGGGTATATATCAAAAGAAGAATACAGAAAAAACATAGATGAAGTTATAGCACTATTGGAAGGTAAAACAGATAAGATAAAAAGAAGTTTAATGGAAGAGATAAAACAAGCATCAGATAGTATGCAATATGAAAAAGCAGCATATCTTAGAGACAAAAAGTTAGCCATAGAAGCAATAACAGAAAGGCAAAAAGTATCTAATATATCAGAAAATGATATAGATGTAATAGGTATTTCAAGAAATGACTTTAAAATATGTGTAGAAATATTTTTTGTAAGAAAAAGTAAAATGCAAGGCAGAGAACATTATTTTATAGATAATTTGGAGGACGAAACAGATAGAGAGATACTTTCAAGTTTTATAAAGCAATATTACATAGACAAAACTCCTTTACCAAATAAAATAATGGTAAAAGAAACTATAGATGATAAGGAAATTATAGAACAATGGCTTACAAAGACAGCAGGAAGAAAAATAGAAATAAAGTCTCCACAAAAGGGAGAAAAGCTTAAATTAGTAGAAATGGCCGAAAAAAATGCATTAATCACATTGGAAAACAAGGAAAAAGATAAATATAATATTTTACTTGAATTAAAGGAAATATTAAATTTGAAAAAGATTCCTCAAAAAATAGAAAGCTATGATATATCAAATATAAATGGAAGTTTTATTGTTGCTGGAATGTGTGTAATGCAGAATGGGATTGTAAAGAAAAATTTATCCAGAAGATTTAAAATTAAAACAGTGTTACAGCAGGATGACCCTAAATGTATGCAAGAAGTTATAGGAAGAAGACTAAAACACTCATTAGAAAATCCTAATGGAGGATTTGGAATATTACCTGACTTAATATTTGTAGATGGAGGAATAAATCAAATAAAAGCAGCTAAAAGAGCTTCTTTAAAGTACGAGTTATCAATACCTATATATGGAATGGTAAAAAATGATAAACATCAGACAAGAGCCTTGATAGACGAAAACAAAAGAGAAATAGAATTATCAGATGAATTAATGAAGGCAATTACTAATTTTCAAGATTGTGTTCATAATACAGCAATAGAATATCATAGAAAAGTTAGAAGTAAAGAGGTTACAAAGTCATTATTAGATAATATAGACGGAATTGGAGAAGTAAGAAAGACAGAATTATTAAAAAGATTTGGCAGTGTAGAGAAAATACTTAATGCTTCAGATGACGAAATTTCTCAAATAAATGGAATAAATAAAAAAATGGCTCAAAAGATAAAGGAAGAATTAGGAAAAATGTAATAAATTTGTATACGAATATATACATAAATAATTCATTGCAAGAATATATATTAATTAGGGGGGATTATTTATGGAGTATGCTAAAGATATTATATACAATTTAAAATATGACAGGCTTGTGAGCAAAAATAAAAGTAGGACAGGCAAATTAATAAAAACAATTAAAGAAAATAAATTAATAATACTATCAATAATATTATTAATTGGGTTAATTGCATTTGATTATGTACTTATAAAAAATTTTATAAAATTATTAATGATATTATGATGTATACTTAAAAGAACATAAAGGGAGTAGAAGAATGGATGTAGCAAGAGATTGGAAAGATTATGAGATATTAGATATGGCAAATGGAGAAAAACTTGAAAAATGGAAGGATGTTATTTTGGTTAGACCAGATCCGCAAATTATTTGGAAGAGTAAGAGTTTTCCAGAGAGGTGGAAAAACGCAAATGCTAGATACATTAGGAGCTCAACAGGAGGCGGAAATTGGGATTTTAACAAAAAGGTTCCTGCCAATTGGCAAGTAAAATATAAGGAGTTGATATTTAACATTAAACCTATGGGATTTAAGCACACAGGTTTATTTCCAGAGCAAGCTGTTAACTGGGATTGGATGATAAATAAAATTCAACATGCAAATAGAGATATAAAGGTTTTAAATTTATTCGCTTATACTGGTGGAGCAACGGTTGCATGTAGCTATGCAGGTGCTTCTGTGTGCCATGTGGATAGCTCGAAAGGAATGGTGACCTGGGCAAAAGAAAATATTACATCATCTGGACTTCAAAATAATCCTGTAAGGTATATTATTGATGATGTTGTAAAATTTGTTAGTAGAGAAATAAGAAGGGGTAATAAATATGATGCGATTATTATGGATCCTCCTTCTTATGGAAGAGGAACAAATGGAGAAGTATGGAAGTTTGAAGAAAACATTTCTGATTTAGTAGAACTTTGTACAAAGGTTCTTTCCGATAGACCGCTGTTTTTCCTTATTAATTCATATACAACAGGAATTTCAAGTACAGTGTTAGAGAACATTTTAAGGCTTAATATAAAAGCAAAAGGAAAATTATCTAGTGGAGAATTAGGTCTTCCTATGAAGGATTCTAATTTAGTGTTACCTTGTGGAATTTTTAGTAGGTGGGAAGAATAAAATATGGAAAAATTAAAAGTAATATTTGAGGATAACCACATTATAGTAGTAGAAAAGCCAGTAAATATACCATCACAAGGGGATAAAACTGGTGATATTGATATGATTTCTATTATAAAAGATTATCTAAAAGAAAAATATAATAAGCCAGGAAATGTGTATTTGGGGTTAGTACATAGGCTAGATAGACCTGTTGGTGGAGTTATGATATTTGCAAAAACATCAAAAGCAGCAGCTAGATTAAGTGAACAGGTAAGAGAAAAGATATTTAAAAAAACATATTTGGTAATTGCAAATGGAAAATTTGAAAAGCAGAAGCGGAATACTTGAAGACTATTTGTTAAAAAATGAAAAAAATAATATGAGCAAAACTGTAAAAGGAAACACAAAAAACAGCAAATTTGCAAGTTTAGACTATGAGGTTTTAAAGTATAATGAAGAAATAGATTTGTCATTACTTAAAATAAATTTGCATACTGGAAGGCATCATCAAATAAGGGTACAGCTGTCAAGCAGAAACCATAGTATTTATGGAGATCAAAAATATGGAGGAAGAGGGCATGGAAAGCAAATAGCTTTATGGGCATACCAATTAGAAATAGAACATCCTATTAGTAAAGAAAAAATAAAATTTACGTCTGTACCAGAGCATATTGGAAGTTGGAAAATGTTAGATGATATACAACTATAATTTAGATTATATGAAACAGCTAAAAACATATATGAAAATACGAAATATATATTTTCATATATGTTTTTTTGCGTTATGAAAACAAAATGGGAAAAATGGTTAAAGTTAGTATATTATTAAGACATAAAAAAAAGGGGGGGTAAATGATAGAAAAATTTTGTAGTTATATTGTAAAAAGAATGAGAAATAATATGGAAGACATTGATGATGAAAGAGCGGAGGTTATCCAATATGGACTAGAATTAATAATAGGGGAAATACCAAAAGTGATATTGTTATTTGCAATAGCATTTATTCTAAAAATTGGTTGGCTAACAATGTTTGCATATATAGCAATATTACCATACAGAGCCTGCTCTGGAGGATTTCATTTAAAAACACATATAGGATGCATTATAAATACAAGTTTGTTTTATTATGGAGTTGTCTTAGCTAGCAAATATATAATTTTGCAACCAATATATAAGTACATATTAATAAGTTTAGTTTTAATATTCGGAATAATAATGATAACATTATATGCGCCGGCAGATACAGAAAACCTACCAATTATTAGCATAAGAGAAAGAAAAAGAAAAAAGATTTTTTCATATGTATTTTTAGTATTAATGCTAATATCAAGTTTATTTATAAATAATAATTCCATTTCTAATATATTGATATTTGGAGCTTTAGTACAAACACTATTTATAACAAGACTAGCATATAAAATAACAAATAATAAATATGGACATGAAGTATATAGAGCAGAAGAGCAAATAATTAGCTAATCACTCACAAATATGTGTAGAGATATAGAAAAAAGAAAGGGGGGAATACAATGATAAAATTAATAGCAAAAATGGCAGAGAAATATGCAAAAGCAACTAATAATGCTTGCATAATAGTAGGATTAATCCATCAACCTAAAATGCCAGCATCATTAATAAAAAAAGACTAATTTAAAATTAATATCCTTAAACGACAAAAAATTAAAAAATCAAAAAATCAAAAGAGAGTCAAAAAAATTCAACTCATAAGAGTTGGATTTTTTTTAGTATATTTCTAATTGCTGTTTAAAATATTCATCATTTTTGGTAGTAAATAAATTTAAGTTATTGTTTCTTATTAGTATTTGTCTAACTTTCCATAATCCTAAACCAGAGTTTCCAGGTTTAGTAGAAAAGCCTTTTTCATATATCTTTTCAGTATCAACATCTTTGTTTTTATATGTATTTTCTACAATTAATAATAATCTATTTTTGTTCAAATCTTTTCTAATGGTTAAATTTATAAGTTTTTTATCACATTCTTTGGTTGCTTCTATTGCATTATCAAAAAGTATTCCTAAAATCCTTGCAAACTCATATATTTTCATATGGTTTTCAATTTCGTTTAAGTCTAAAAACACTTCTAAGTTAATCTTTATACCAAGTTCATTTGCTTTATGGTATTTACTTGCCAAAACATTGTATATTGCTGGATTATTTATAGTGCTAGGACTAAGACCTGTTAAATTATTTGTACATTGACAATCATTTAAAAGTTGTTGATAATATTTTTTTAAGCCTTCAATATCTTCTGTATCTATATATCCACCAAGTGCGTGAACTATATTATGAAAATCGTGTTTAAATGCGCGTATATTATCATGCAGAACAGTTAAAGTTTTATTATACAATTGTGCTTGTTTTAAGTCTCTAGAAGTTATTTCTAATTTGGAAATATTTAAAATACTGTAAATACTAAGTGCAAAATATGATAATAATCCAATAATACTTATTAAAGTAATATAAATAGGAAGAGTATTATTATAAAACGCTATTAAATAAAATTGGGATATAATAATTAGAAGGAGTAAAATAGCATTATATATAAGAAGTTTTTTTAATTTTTCAGAGATTCCTTCAAATATTTTTAAATATAATTTGAAATGCTTAACTAAAAAAGTTATACCGTAAATTATACCATATATTAACAACGCTAAAGAACATCTAAGTAAAGGAACTGTAATAATTGTTTGAAAAGGTATTTTAAAAATAATGTAAAATAGCTTCGTGATAAATAACTCTAGGCAAAGAGATAGTACGTATGGTATAATTTCAGACAATATAGACTTTAATATGGAAATTTTAAAAATATAAAATACTAATACAGGCCATATAATAACGCTTAGTAGTAAAACTGCAAATGAGTTTGAAATGGTTAGATTTATTAAATTAGTAAATACTCCAAAGGCAAGAACATAAATTAATCTTTGTTTATGAGTTGAAGGAATATTTAAAATTGTTGTAAATAATAACATACACACATATGCGTCTAAAAATGCAAGTGGTATAGAAAGTAGATTTGTTAAAATTTCATTTGGCGTAGTTAGTGCTGTCCAAATTGTTTGGAATATTTCCATGGCTTAAAACCTCCTCAAAAGTATTTTTATATTTAGGTCCAATGTAACAAACTAGATTATTACAGAACATTATTCTATCATTAACAATGTTTTGAATATTATTAATATTTACAATATACGATTTATGACAACGAACAAAATTGGTTGGCAAACTTGGTAAAATATTAGCAAAAGAATCATATGAAGAATATATTTTTTCATGAGTCTGAAAAATCAATTTCATTCCATCTTTTTTTATAAAATAAATAGAATCATAAATCAAAAAAGTATTACTATTAGCAAGTTTTAAGTATTTACAAGGTGTATCAGCTATATCCTCTAAGAGCCTAGAAATAGTAACCTCTAATCTTTCCACAGAAACTGGCTTAGGTAGATAATCAAATGTTTTATATCTGTACGCCATAAGACCATATTCTAAATGAGCTGTTGTAAAAATAATATAAATATTTTTATTATATTTCCTAATGGTTTCAGCTAAACTTAAACCATTAATATTACTTTTTAAATCAATATCTAAAAATATTACATCAACTGGATTATTAATAACATAAGCTAAAAAAGAATTTGGATCAACGGAAGTAAAGGTTACTTTACAGTCAAAATTATACTTAATAAACAAAGATTCAAGCATTTTTGAGAGTCTGGCAAGGATACTTTCGTTATCATCGCATAAAGCGAAATTTAACATATATTCCATCCCCTGTGCTAATAATACTTACTACTGAAAAATCGACAAAGTGTCATAAAATTAACCAAAATTTTCCAGAGTTATTTTTAATATAATCCAAAAAAAGAATATTGTCAAGGAAAAAGTAGAAAAAAGTTGTTTAGAAGTAACGCGCTGTAAATACTCTGAAATCAATACTTTCAAAATCCAAATAACATATTGAAAAAGTAGATAGTAAGCTTATATACAAATTTGAAATGTGGGGTCGAACTTGTTCGCCTCTACAACATCCGTTATAATATATATCAAATTTAATCAAAATTTATTTGAAAAATAATGAGAAAAATTATTATTTTAATAACGAAACTAAAGAAGTAAAAAATGCATATAATCCTTGACTATCTGCATATAGAATGATAAAATATATGCAGAAAACAAGAAATATATGCATATAAAAACAAATATAGTATGCAGAAAGTGAGAAAAAATGAAAAAATTTGATTATTCTTTTTTAGATAATGGACTATTACCTGCTAATTTAATAAATATTACAGGAACAATTTATTCATTGAAAGCAGGAGCAAAAATTAGGCAAGATGAATATGAAAAGATATTTACAGAATTAGAAAAAATAGCAATTGTCCAATCTGTTAAAAGTTCAAATGCTATAGAGGGAATTATAACTAGTGATGAGCGCATAAAAGAAATAGTAAATCAAAATAGTAAACCACTAAATCATAATGAAAAGGAGATTGCTGGATATAGAGATGTATTAAATGAAATACATTTACATTATGAAGATATAGAGTTTAATGAAGATACAATATTAAAGTTACATGAAATAATGATGTCATATACAGGAGTTGAAGATGCAGGAAAATATAAAGTTAATCAAAATTATGTAATTGAAGAAGATACGCAAGGAAATAGAAAGGTTAGATTCAAACCATTAGAGCCTAAAGAAACACCAATTGCAATGGAACAACTTGTATTAGCGTATAATGATGCATGTAATAATATAAATATTAATCAATTACTTTTAATACCTTGTGTTATTCTTGATTTTCTTTGTATACATCCATTTAGAGATGGAAATGGAAGAATGTCTAGGCTGTTAACACTGCTATTATTATATAAAAGTGGATTCAATGTTGGTAAATATATTTCATTTGAAGAACAAATCAATAATAGTAAAGGAAACTATTATGAGGCATTGAGACTTTCCTCTATTAATTGGATAGAAAACGAGCAGAGTTATGTTCCGTTTATAGAAAATTTCTTATTAACATTATATATGTGTTATAAAGAATTAGACAAAAGATTTAGTGTTGTAAACAGTAATAAAATTACAAAAAAAGCAAGAATTGAAGCAACGGTGTTAAATAATTTAACTCCTATTTCAAAAGCAGAAATATGTAAGATCTTACCAGATGTAAGCCCAACAACAGTGGAAGTAGTATTAGGAACAATGGTAAAAAATGGGGCAATTAAAATAATAGGAAGTGGAAGAAATACAAAATATATGAAGAAATAATTAAAATCGCCCCTACAACATCTACTATAATATATATGCAATATGGAAAAAAGAAATCTACCTAAATATGTATATCTAAGTAGATTTCTTCTTTACGTATTTATAGAAAACTAAAAGTTACGCAAAAACTATTTCATATTGTGTTCAGCTTGCTCTATCATTTTTTTAACCATTTGTCCACCGATTTTACCAGCGTCTTTAGCTGATATATCTCCATTATAACCTTGCTTTAAATTAACACCTACTTCGCTAGCTACTTCATATTTGAATTTATTAAGTGCTTCTCTTGCTTCTGGAACTACAGATCTATTACTGTTATTTGTCATGTTTTTCACCTCCTAGAATGTGTTTACTTATTTTAATAAAAAAACATTTTGTTTTTTCAATATATATATTGCTCAATAAATAAAAAAATAAACTGGTAATTTTTGTTGAATTTTATTGTAAATGAATATTGATTAATGATATAATACTAAAATTATAAACAAAGGAAGTGGTAGACAAAATGTATAAATTAATTGCAGTAGATTTAGATGGAACTCTTCTAAATTCGTATAGTCAAGTTTCAGAAAAAAACAAACAAGCAATAAAAAATGCAAAAAATAAGGGGATAGAAGTTGTACTGTGTTCTGGTAGAGGATTTGCATCTGTAAAAAGTATTGCAAATGAAACAGAAGCAAATAACTATGCTGTTTGCGGAAATGGAGCATTGGTTTATAACATAAAAAATCAAAAAATAATGTATAATAATTTTATAGAAAAAGAAAAAGTATTACAAATAATACAAATATGCGAAGAAAACAGTATATATTATAGTATATGTACAACTCAAAATATTATAGCAAAATCTTTAAACTATAATGTGCTTTTTTATCATCAAGAAAACGAAAAAAAACCAGATGATCAAAAAACAAATATTAATGTAGTACAAGATATTTATAAGTATATAAAAGATAGGGAGAAAGAAGACTATTTAAAAATAAGCATTTGCGATGAACATAATGTAATATTTAATGGAATAATAAGAAAACTTAGAACAATAAATAAAATTGATGTTTTAGATGTTGCGCACATGTCAAAAAAAATTATAAAAACACGGAACAGAAGAAACGGAAATAAACTATTATTATACAGAAATAACGAATCAAAATGTAAACAAATGGCAAGCGTTGGAGCATTTAATTAAAGAATTAAACATAAAAACAGAGGAAACTATAGCAATAGGAGACAATGTAAATGATATACAAATGATAAAAAATGCAGGACTAGGAATAGCAATGGATAATAGTGCTGACTATATAAAACAATATGCAGACTATATAACCACAGATAATAACCTAGATGGTGTTGCAGAAGCAATAAATAAATATATTGAATAAAAAAATAAAAATGCACTAAACTATTAAAAGAGAGGTGCATTTTTTATGAAAGAAGATAAAGATAAAATAATTAAAGAAGACACAACAAAATATGGAGAATTTGTTTCGTCATATTTTGAATGGATAACGCCAGATGAGCAAAAACAAAAAGCAAAAGAGTTAGAACAACTAGGCAAAAAAGATAAAAAATAAAGCAAATATAATTTTAAAAAAATATAAATAAACTATTGACAACAAAAAAAAAGGTAGTATAATATAAATATAGGTCAAAGAAAGTCAAAGTCAAAAGGAGGCGATGAGGTGCGAATAGCAGATATGATAGAAGAATTTATAAAAGACTTATTTGAAGAAGAAAATTATATAGAAATACAAAGAAATGACCTAGCTGAGCATTTTAACTGTGTTCCATCTCAGATAAATTATGTAATTGCAACAAGGTTTAAACCTTCTCAAGGTTATTATGTAGAAAGCAAAAGAGGAGGAGGAGGATATATAGGCATAAAAAAAATAAATATAACAAAAAGCAATTCGCTTATGCATACAATAACAAGCATAGGTGATAGTTTAACAGCACAAGAGGTGGATATATTTATAAGCAACTTATTATCTTATAAAATGATAGAAACTAAAGAAGCAAAGCTTTTAAAGGTGGCAACAAGTGATAATGTATTAAATGTGCCACAAAATATAAAAGACAATTTAAGAGCGCGAATATTTAAAAATATGTTATTAAATTTAATTAATGATTAGGAGGTAGATAATATGTTATGTCAAAATTGTGGAAAAAATGAAGTGAATTTTAAATACACACAAGTAGTAAATGGGGTAAAAAAAGAAATGGCTTTATGTGAAAAATGTGCAAAAGAATTAGGCTTAGAGAACATGGATTTTAATATTCCAATAAATTTTTCTAGCTTTTTAGGAGATTTCTTTGGAGATTATGATGAGAATTTTTTGCCAAGCTTTACACAAAGTAATGCACTAAAATGCACAAACTGTGGAATGACATATGACGAATTCGTTGATAAAGGAAAATTTGGATGTGAAAATTGCTATAATGTATTTGAAAATAGAATTGATCCTGTTTTAAAAAATATACATGGATGCAATCAACATGTAGGAAGAAATAGCAAATTTATAAATAAGGCTAGTGAAAACCATAGTAAAACCGAGGAAAATACAATGCAAAATGATGAACAACATAGTAAACTAAAAAAACTTAATGAAGATTTAAAACAAGCAATAAAAGAAGAAAAATACGAGGAAGCTGCTAAGATAAGAGACGAAATAAAAAAGATAAATGATAAATAGAGGAGGAGAGTCTTATGATAAATTGGTATTTACAAAATGGAAAAGATTCAGATGTAGTTATTAGTTCAAGAATTAGACTTGCAAGGAATTTAGCAGATTTTCCATTTAAGGAAAAAGCAAAAACAAAAGATTTAGAGCAAGTGTTAAAAACTATAAAAGAAATAACGCCAAGCATAGGTTATAATATAAAATATATAGAATTAAAAAATATAGATGATGTTACCAAAATAAGTTTAATAGAGAAACATTTAATAAGTCCTGAATTTGCTTCAAATGAAAATGGTGCAATATTAATAAATGAAGAAGAAAATATTTGCATTATGATAAATGAGGAAGATCATATAAGAATACAAGTATTTGCTTCAGGGCAAGAATTAGAAAATTTATTGAATTTAGCAATAGAATTAGACGAAAAAATAGATGGACTAGTAAAATATGCTGTGAACAAGAAGTATGGCTATTTGACATCATGCCCTACAAATGTTGGGACAGGTTTAAGAGCGTCTGTTATGGTACATTTACCAGCATTAACCTTAACAGGTAATATAAGTAAAGTATTAAATGTGATAAATAATTTTGGAATGAATATTAGAGGAATATATGGAGAAGGAACTCAAAGCCAAGGAAATATATACCAAATATCTAATAATCAATCATTAGGTTTAACAGAGAAGGAAATTATTAAAAACATAAAAACAATAACAGAAAAAGTAATAGAACAAGAAAGACTTGCAAGAAAGTATTTAGCAAAAAGACAAATAGACTTAGAAGACAAAGTATACAGAGCGTATGGAATATTAACAAATGCTAAAAAAGTATCTTCAGAAGAATGTAGAAAATTACTATCTGACATAAAATTAGGAACAGATTTAGGAATTATAAGAGAACTAAATGATGCAAAAGTAAGCAAATTAGAGTTATATACAAAACCTGGAAATTTACAAAAATATTTGGGAAAAAAGTTAGATGCATATGAAAGAGATATACAAAGAGCAAAAGTTATAAAGCAAATAATAAATAGTTAAAAATATATAATGAAAGGAAGGTGTCTAAAATGACATATAAATTTACAAATAGAGCAGAAAAAGCATTGGAAATAGCAAATGAGTTAGCAATAGAATTAAATCACAACTATATTGGAACAGAGCATTTACTATATGGGTTAGTAAATGAAGGAACTGGAGTTGCAAGTAAAGTGCTAGAAATGCAAGGCGTAACTTCTGAAAAAGTATTAGAAGAAATAGAAATGCTTATTGGAAGAGGAAATGAAGAACAGGAAAAAACAGAAACAGTTGGATTTACACCAAGAACTAAAAGAGTTATAGAGAATGCATTTAGAGAAGCAAAAAGATTAGATTCGGAATATATAGGAACAGAACATTTATTGATAGGAATAATGAAAGAGGGAGACAGTGTAGCAGTAAGAATAATGTTAGACTTAAATGTAAACCCTCAAAAATTATACAATGAAATAGTGAAATTAGTGAATGAAGACGAAAACAGCAGCATAAATTCAACACAAACAAATAATAAAAATTTGGGAAGCTATAACCAAACACCAACATTAAACCAATTTGGTACTGACTTGACAAAGCAAGCAATAGAGGGAAAACTAGATCCTGTAATAGGAAGAGCAGATGAAATACAAAGAGTTATACAAATTTTATCAAGAAGAACAAAAAATAATCCATGTTTAATAGGAGAGCCAGGTGTTGGTAAAACAGCAGTAGTGGAAGGATTGGCAGAAAAAATAATAGCAGGAGATGTACCAGAAACTTTAAAAAATAAAAGAGTTGTAAGTGTAGATATATCTAGCATGGTAGCGGGTGCTAAGTACAGAGGAGACTTTGAAGAAAGAATAAAAAAATGTTTATCAGAAGTTAGAAAAGTTGGAGACGTAATATTATTTATAGATGAAATTCATACAATAGTAGGTGCTGGTTCAGCAGAAGGAGCAGTAGATGCAGCTAATATTTTAAAACCATTGCTAGCAAGAGGAGAAGTACAGGTAATAGGTGCTACTACACTAAATGAATATAGAAAATATATAGAAAAAGATGCTGCGTTGGAAAGAAGGTTTAGCCCAGTAAATGTTGGAGAGCCAACTCCTGATGAAACAATAGAAATACTAGAAGGAATAAGAGACAAATATGAGGCACATCACAATGTTAAAATAACAAAAGAAGCAATAGACTCTGCAGTTAAACTATCTGTTAGATATATTAATGATAGATTTTTGCCAGATAAAGCAATAGATTTAATAGACGAAGCTGCATCAAGAGTAAAGATGAGGAATTATACAAAGCCAGAAGGTATAAAAAAGCTAGAAGACAAAGTTGCAAGTATTGACAAAGAAAAAGAAGAAGCGGTAAGAGTTCAAGATTTTGAGAAAGCAGCAAGCTTAAGAGATAAAGAGAGCGAAGCAAAAAAGAAATTAGAAAAAGAAAAACAAAAATGGAAAGACAAAAATACGAAGAGTGTTTCTGAATTAACAGAAGAAGACATCGCAGAAGTAATATCAAGCTGGACAGGAATACCTGTTAAAAAATTAACACAAGATGAAAATGAAAAATTAAAAAATCTTGAAAAAACGTTGCATGAGAGAGTTATTGGCCAAAACGAAGCTGTAGAGGCAGTTGCAAAAGCAATAAGAAGAGGAAGAGTTGGTTTAAAAGACCCTAATAGACCAATAGGTTCATTCTTATTTTTAGGCCCAACAGGTGTTGGTAAAACAGAACTTTCAAAGGCATTAGCAGAGGCATTGTTTGGCAATGAAAATGCAATGATAAGAATAGATATGTCAGAATATATGGAGCCACATTCTGTATCTAAACTAATTGGCTCGCCTCCAGGATATGTAGGGTTTGATGAAGGTGGACAATTAACTGAAAAAATAAGGAGAAAACCATATTCGGTAATATTGCTAGACGAAATAGAAAAGGCACACCCAGATGTAATGAATATGCTATTACAAATATTAGATGATGGACGTTTAACTGATGCTCAAGGAAGAACAGTAAACTTTAAAAACACTGTAATTATAATGACATCTAATATAGGAGCAAGGTTAATTACAGATAAAACAACATTGGGATTTGCAAGCGAAGGCAATAAAAAAGATGAAACACAAAAAGAGTATGAAACAATAAAGAAAGATGTAATGGGAGAATTGAAAAAACAATTTAGACCAGAATTTATAAACCGTATTGATGAAATTATAGTATTCCATAAACTAAACAATGAGGACATTAGAAAAATAATGGATATAATGTTGAATCAATTAAAAAACAGACTAACAGAACAAGAAATAGACATAGAAATAGATGAAAGCGTAAAACAATTACTTATAGAAAAAGGAACAGATATAAACTATGGTGCAAGACCATTAAAAAGAACAATACAAAATGTATTAGAAGACAAGATTGCAGAAGCAATGTTAGATGGAAAAATAAAACCGGGAAAAGTTGCAAATGTAATAGCAAAAGACGGAGAAGTGCAAATACAATAAAAAAACCAATGATATATATTGACAAGGAACCTTCTCATGAGGTATAATAAATTGCATATGGTGAGAAATGGACACTAATAAATAGAAAGTTTATCCCACACGTAAAAGTGTAATTACTGAAGGGAGGGAAATATATATGTCAGAGGTTAAAGTTAATAATGGAAATATAGAGGATGCCCTAAAAAGATTTAAAAGACAATGTGCAAGAAATGGAGTATTGCAAGAAGTTAGAAAAAGAGAGCATTACGAAAAACCAAGCGTAAAAAGAAAGAAAAAATCAGAGGCAGCAAGAAAAAGGAAGTTTTAATAAACAAGAAGGAGGTTAAAAGTATAAAAGGCTTTTAACCTCTTTACTTTTGAAAATGAAAGTGTAAAGTAATCTATAAAAAATGTAGGAGCGATTTTAATCGCCCGCACTTCGAAGAAATTACTAAAAAAGAACATTAAAAAGTTGAAAATGAGGAGGAAATAATTATGTTAAAAGAAAAATTGTTAGAAGATTTAAAAGAATCTATGAAAGAAAAAAATACAATTAGAAAAAATGTTGTTCAAATGGTAAGAGCTGCAATATTACAAGTAGAAAAAGATAAACATATAGAAGTTAGCGATGACAAAATATTTGAAATAATTGCAAAAGAGGCAAAAAAGAGAAAAGACTCATTAGAAGATTTTCAAAAAAGTGGTAGAGAAGATTTAATAGAACAAATAAATAAAGAAATAGAAATATTAAATGAATATTTGCCAAAGCAATTAACACAAGAAGAACTTGAACAAAAAATAAAAGAAATAATAGCAGAAGTAGGTGCAACATCTATAAAAGATATAGGTGTTGTAATGAAAACTGCAAAAGAAAAAATAGGTGCAACAGCAGATGGAAAAGCAATAAACGAAACAGCCAAAAAAATATTAGGATAAAACTATAAAAAGAAAAAATTTAAAACTTGTATAAATATTCCTAAATATATTATAATAATAGAAGAAAATTAATAGGGAGGCAAGGTGTAATATGAATTATAACAAACAAGAAATTAAAAGAGGAATAACTTTACACCAAATAAATACAAATAACTTTAAAACAAATTTATATGCTATATTTTTAGCAACTCCAATTACAAGAGAAAATGTTACAAAAGATGCTGTCATTTCAGCAGTACTAAGAAGAGGCACAAATAATATAAAATCACAAGAATTAATAAGTCAAGAATTAGAATCAATGTATGGTGCAAGTTTTGACTGTGGAATAGAAAAAACAGGAGATAATCATGTATTCAAATTTTATTTGGAATCATTAAGTGATGAATTCTTACCTGCAAAAGAAGACCTGTCAAAAAAAAGTATAGAAATTTTATTAGATATAGTATTTAATCCACTAATTGAGAATGGTGGATTTAAAGCTGAATATGTAGAGGGCGAAAAAAATAATATAAAACAAATAATAGAATCTAAAATAGATAATAAAGGACAATATGCATATGACAAATGTATAGAAGAAACATTTAATGGGAAACCATATGGATTATACAAATATGGATATATAGAGGATTTAGAGAAAATAACGCCACAGAATTTATATGAATACTACAAAAAGATGATATCAGAATGCAAGATAGATATATTTTGCTCTGGAATAACGGAAAACATAGAAAAAGATATAAAAGAAAATAAAAATATACAAAAGGTAAATGAGAGAAAACCTAATTGCATAATTGGAACAACTGTAGAATTACCTGTGCAAGAAACCAAAACTGTTCAAGAAAGTATGCAAGTGTCACAAGGAAAGCTAGTTATAAGCTTAGATGTGGATAGTAAAATAGAAAATTTAAGCTATGTAGCTTCTGTTTATAATGCAATTTTAGGAGGAGGAGCTAACTCAAGGCTATTCCAAAATGTTAGGGAAAAAGAAAGTCTGGCATACACTGCAGGTTCAAGCTACTTAAAACCAAAAAATATGATATTTATTAGATGTGGAATAGAAATACAAAATTATAATAAAGCATTAGAAACCGTAAAAGTTCAGTTAGACGATTTAAAAAATGGAAAGATAGAAGAAGAAGATATAGAAAATGCAAAAAAATTAATAATAGCCTCTGTTAAAAGCATAACATCAGAACAAGATACAGAAATAACGTATTACTATGGGCAAGAATTGGCAGGAACACTTATAGAGATATCAGATTATGAAAATAAAGTTAATGCAGTAACAAAGGAACAAATACAAGAAATTGCAAACAGTGTAAGCATAAATACAATATATTTTCTTAAAGATTAAAAGAGCTTGTTTATAAAAAACAAGAAAGGAATGAGAACAAGAATGAAGATTATTGAAAGCTTAAGAATTAAAGAAAAAGCCTATGTAGAGACTTTAGAAAATGGGCTAAAAATAATAATAATCCCTAAAAACAATACAAACAAAAAATATATAATATGGGGAACACATTTTGGATCAATAGACAATCATTTTATAATGCCAAAAACAGGAGAAGAAGTATATATTCCAGATGGTGTTGCACACTTTTTAGAACATAAAATGTTTGAACAAGAAAACGGAAAAAACAGTTTAGATGTTTTAATGGCATTAGGATTAGATGCAAATGCATATACAACAAATGACCACACAGCATATTTATTTGAATGTACTGATAATTTTTATCAGGGATTAGATGAACTTATGAATTATTTGCAAAATCCGTATTTTACAGACGAAAATGTCGAAAAAGAAAAAGGTATAATAGGGCAAGAAATAAAAATGTATGAAGATGATCCAAGCTGGCAATTATATATGAATGCATTAGATTGTATGTATAAAAATAACCCTATAAAAATAGATATAGCTGGAACTATAGAATCAATATCTAAAATAACACCAGATGTATTATACAAATGCTATAATACATTTTACAATCCTGCAAACATGACTATGGTGGTATGCGGAGATTTTGAACCAGAAAAAATATTAGATGAAATAAAGAAGCGACTTATAAAAAAGGAAAATCAAGGGGAAATAAAAAGAATATATCCTCAAAAAGAAAAAGAAATAAATATGCCATATAAAGAAAGCAAAATGGAAGTTAGCATGCCAGCGTTTATAGTAGGATACAAAGATGTGCAAGGAGAAGAATACAATCCAAGAATTGCAGTAAAAAAACATATTGCAATAGAAATATTGCTAAATATGATAATAGGAAAAAGTTCAAATTTATATAAAGAGTTATATGAAAAAGGTATTATTTTATCAGAACCAGGTTTAGACTATGAATTTACGGACCAGTATGCACATATACTAATATCTGGACAATCAAACAATCCACAAGAGATACAAAAAAGAATAAAGGAAACAGTAAAAACATTTAGAGAGAATGGATTAAATGAACAGCATTTTGACAGAATTAGAAAAAAAGTATATGGAGATTATGCTATAGAGTATAATAGTGTAGGCAATATAGCTAGAATGTTCTTAGCAGATAATATGAAAGGAATAAATAGCTTTGACTATATAGATGACTATAAAACGGTAACAAAACAATATGTAGAGGAAATTTTAAAAGATATATTCAAAGAAGAAAATATGGTATTGTCAATTGTTAAATAATATATTAAAATAGGAATATAAAATAACTTTATAAGTTATTTTGTAAAACAATAGAAGAAAAGGATGAAAAGAGAGAATGAACACAGTAGAATTTCCACTATTAAATTTAAAACTAGAATTATCAGAAGTCGCAATAAAAATATTTGGCTTAGGAATAAAATGGTATGCTATAATAATAGTCTTTTGTATTATTATGGCATTGGTTTGGTGTAAATTCAGGTCGGAAAAATACAACATAGATTTTGACGAAATATTAAGTTTATTTATTATATTAATTCCAACTGTAATTATTTGTGCAAGATTGTATTATGTACTATGTAATTTGAACTATTATTTGAGTAATCCAATCCAGATAATAAATATTAGAGGTGGAGGGCTTGCTATTTATGGCGGAATAATAGGCGGAATAATAGCATGCTACATATTTTGTAAAAAGAAAAATATAAATATACTTAATTTATTAGACTGCATAGCACCAATATTAGCACTTTCACAAGGAATTGGAAGATGGGGCAACTTTATAAATGTAGAGGCTTATGGTACTGAAACAAATTTACCATGGAAAATGGGAATAATAGAGGACGGAGTAAAAAAATTTGTACATCCAACATTTTTGTATGAATCATTAGGAACTATAATTATATTTGTAATATTGGCAGTTTTACAAGACAAAAGGAAATTTGAAGGTCAAATAGCATATATGTATTTAGCATTATATTCTCTATTAAGATTTTTTATAGAAGGAATAAGGGCAGATAGTTTAATGGCATTTAATATAAGAATTTCACAAATATTGTCACTTATAATTTTTGTATTATCTATTGGAATTATAGTACAAAATATAATAAGAGAAAAACAAACGTCGAAAAAAGACGAATAATGTTGAAAAAAATCACTCGAAAAACCGGCTAAAAGCCTAAAAATCAACAAAAATGGTTGACTTAAATGTAAAAATATGGTATTTTAGATATATACAAAAGAAAAAACATAAAAAAAGGAGAGTGATTGTATGTTAAATGAAGAAATTTGTAAACTAAGGGATGAACTAAATAACAGCATTACATCCGGGAAAGATTATAATGAGATATACGAGATAAGTACAGAGCTAGATAGACTAATAGCTATGTACTATAGAAAAAGCATAAAAGATGGGACTAAAAGAAAAAGAAGAACAAGGGAAAAATTGTTTAGTATTGTAATAGCATAAAATAAATTAGGAAGGAAGTTAAAAAAACTTCCTTTTTTCAGGATTATGCGCAAAATAATTAACAAAAAAGTTTACATTAAAAAGTACATGTGTTATAATTTCAGATAATAAGAGGTGAAAAAATGAATCAAATTCTTTACGTAGGCGAAAATAAAGGAAATGGACCAATAGCAATAAAAAGCATTGTGAAATTTTTTGCAATAGTAATAATAGCATTTGGAATTATCTTAATAGGAAAAGGTTCATATGCAATATATAAAAATATAGAAATTAACAGTGGAGATAATATACCAGTAGTATATATGAATAGGGTTAACAATACGGTTGTAATAAAAGCTGAAGATAACATAGAAATATCAAAATTAATATACAGTTGGAATAAGGGAGAAGAAACTATATTACTTCCAAACAGCAAGAAGGTAGAAGAAGTAGTATTACTTCCAAATGAAAATAGTGTGTTGAATGTTACTATAGTTGATACAAAAGGTAAAGAAACAAAATTTATGCAAGAATGGAATATCGAAGGAACAGATATAAGAAAACCAGAAATAGAAATAACAACAGATGAAGATATTAGAAAAATAACAATTATTGCAAGAGATGAAACAGAAATAAATTATCTAATATATAAATGGAATGAAGAAGAAGAAATAAAAATTAATGCAACAGAAAATGACAAATTGAAAATTCAAGAAACAATAGATATGATATTAGGGGAGAATAAGCTAACAGTTAAAGCAGTAGATAAAAATGGAAATACAGAAACATTAGAAAAAACGATAATAATTTCATCTAAGCCTGTTATAGCTATAAAGCAAAGCAATGGCAAACTAGCAGTTACAATAAATGATGAAGTTGGAATAAAAAAGGTAACATTAAATATTAACGGCCAAACATATGGAGGAAATTACTCAGGAAAGAAACAATTAAAATTAAATGTGCCATTAAAAAAAGGCAATAATACAATAAGCATAACAGCAATAAATGAATCAGATTTAGAGCAAAAAGTAGTAAGAGAATTTACGTATAAACAATAGAAAAGAGGGAGAAAAATGATACAAGAAGTCTATTTAATAGATAACGAAGATGATATAAAAAACAAATTAGAAGTAATGTTTGAAAATGAAAGTGACTATAAATTTAAGAAAGCTAATACAAATGAAATAGACACAGTATTAAGAAATATTCCCGCGTTAATAATAATTAATGAAGACAATATTGAAGATGACATAACAAAAATATGTAACAACATTAGAAATAATGAGGATAACAGTATAACTCCAATAATTGTAATATCATCAAATAGAGACAAGAGTCATAGGATAGAAATACTAAAGGCGTGTGTGGAACATTATATAATAGCACCAATAGATGAAGAATATTTATATTATACAATAAAAAATGTAATTAGACTTTTATACATAAATAGAAGAGTAAGTCCATTAACAGGACTACCAGGAAATGTGCAAATACAGGCAGAAATGAAAAAACGTTTATTAAACAAGGAAAACTTTTCTATGATATATTTCGATTTAGATAACTTTAAGGCATATAATGACATTTATGGTTTTTTAAATGGAGACGAAATAATAAAATTCACAGCAAGAACTATAATAAAGAATATACATATGTCAACAAATGAAGAAAAATTTGTTGGACATATAGGCGGTGATGATTTTGTAGCAATAGTAGGAGGCATGGAATGCGAACAAATATGCCAAAACATAGTAGCAGAATTTGACAGAGAAGTAGTCAAATATTTTACACCAGAGGACGTAGAAAAAGGATATTTGGAAGTGCCAAATAGAAAAGGAATAATAGAACAATATCCAATAACAACAATTTCTGTAAGTGCAGTAGTAGTTGACGCAGGAAGATTCCATAATGCACTAGAAATAGGAGAAGTAGCAGCACAAGTAAAACATTTAGCAAAAATAACACCGGGAAGCACATATGTAATAGATAGAAGAAAAAAATGAAAGAAAAATGATAGTAACTTCATTTTTGTCACATTCTTTTAAATTATATTTTTTCTTTAATTGTTCAAATAGCTCGTTTGAAACACATAAATCAAGATCTCCAACTATTTCTCTTAATCCATATAGCAACATAGATCCACTAGATAAAATATAATATTCTGTTTTGGGCAATTCTAAGGAGTTTAGCAAATTTAATAGTTCCTCTTTATTCATTTTTAAATTTCTCCTCACATAAAATTACCATTATTATAGCAAAGTATAATAAAAATAGTCAATATTGCATTCACATATAAATAGCTGAAACATAAGTATTTGTAAAATCTAACGCGAATGGTAATATAAAATAAAATTGCCTCATATATATTAGGTGAGGTGATTTAATGATAATTTTAAGTAAAAAAAGGATATATATTATGCTAAGTATGGTTATGGTAGCTGTACTTGCATTTTCTTTTAAGGTGGCAGACAGTGAAAAAACTGTGCAAACTATGTCACTACCTGTTTCAAACAAAGTTATTGTATTAGATGCTCGGCCATGGAATACCAGATGAACGGAGCTCAAAGTAGTACAGGGACAACAGAGGCAGAAACTAATTTG
>ERZ779982.2-NODE-2-length-226388-cov-5.801112_pt1 | contig 226388 bp, 200 predicted proteins | sample MGYA00511936_ERZ779982 | MGnify/ENA primary metagenome ERZ779982 (study PRJEB29588, sample SAMEA2146682) | human gut metagenome | biome: human gut; feature: human-associated habitat; material: faeces | place: Denmark | collected 2008/2010 ... | reverse complement strand
TTTTAACTGATAATAGAACTGTATTTATATATAATGGTTTAAAACAAAAATCAATGGAAAAAGACACTCTAACTCAATTTGGTTATGCTTGTCATCAATTAGGTGTAGAACTTATTACGACTTCTATTCCTGAAAAAAAGAGTCGCATTGAGCGACTCTGGGAAACATTGTTAAGCCGACTTACCATCGAACTAAGACTTGCCGGCATTAACAATATTGAAGATGCAAATGAGTTTCTTAATACCTATACCACTAAATATAATAAACGTTTCGCTCTTCCCATTAATTATATCACATCTGTATTTGAAATGGTTGATAGAAACTTAATAAATACTACTTTATCTATTATTTCTAAAAGAGTATTTGATAAAGGTTGTTCAATCAAATATAAAAATAAAACTTATTTAACTTATAAAGGCAAACAACAAATTAATTTTTGTCGTAACACTAAATGTCTAGTTATCAAGACTTTTGATGGAAGACTTCTTTGTAATGTTGATGATGAGCTATATCAACTTGTAGAATTAGAAGATAAACAAAAATATTCTAAAAACTTTGATTTTGAACAACAAGAAAAGAAAAAGAAATATACTGGTCATATTCCACCAATGACTCACCCTTGGAAAATGGCATCATATCAGGCATATCTTCTTAGTAATAAACGTACTGAAGATTACGCTTATAATTAAATTTTTTTTGGACATTTTGCAAAGTTATTGACAGTAATTAGGAATTTATTTATCGGTTTTTCTAACGTAGATTACTTGATGATGAGTAATATCTTTCATTGAGTGATTGAATATACGCTCAATTTCATTTTTCTTTGATTCTAGTGTATATGAATTAACATAGATTTTATCATATTCATCTTCTAATGCCCAATCAATTTCAGCCCATGGTGTAGAGAAATAATCTTCTTTCATTTCTTCATCCCAGTTATCAAGATATGTATACATTAATAAGAAACGGTATAAATTTTCTTTATTATCAATTCTACCCCATTTGTTTTCAAATTCTTCAAATTGCCACTTTGGAACATGTTTAGCTATTCTTGTTCTTGTAGGGGCATCAATTGGTTCTGCACCTTGAATTGGTGATTTCATATCTCTTATAACTATAGCATCGAATTCTTTCATTTCTTTAAATATTTTTTCGTAGTTTTCTCTTCCTATTTCATGCCATACACTACTAAAAATTATTAAACTCTTCTTTTGTTTTTTTGAAAGTATTTTTTCAACATCTTCCCAATTTGATGTAAAAACCATTTCAGGTGAAATGTTTCGTGCTATTTCAAGGATATCTTCATTTTTATCAAATCCTACTAGTGTTGTTATAGTACGATCAACAACAGGTTGAATACGACGCAATAAGCGACCATTGGCACAACCGAATTCAACGATAACATCATATTCGTTCATATCTAAATGTGGTAAGAAAAATAATTTATCTTCCATACCTTTTTCTAATCTTCTAATATAACTATTTAAATTTTTCATATATTTATCCTTTCTTCAGTTATATTATACTAATTTTTGGTATTTTTGTAAAGTTCTAAATAACGTTTTCATGATTTTTTTCATTTTTTTATTTTCAATTATGTAAAAAGATATATTTTTATTTAATTTTGTGCTATAATAATTGTACTTAGGAAGGTGACTAATATGCTAAAAATTGGCGAAATAGGTAAATTCATTGTAAAGCGTGAAACAGACATCAGTTATACTCTTGCGCCATATGGTAATGATGAAACTACTTTTGTATTCTTACATTTTAACCAATCTATTAGACGTTTAAAAATTGGTGAGATTATTGATGCTTTTTTATATTACGATAATAAAAAGCGACTTTGTGCTACTATGGAAACACCAATTATCACCGCAACCAAATATGACTTTGTTGAAGTAGTAAATACTTGTGATGCGGGGGTATTTGTCAATATTGGCGTTGCTAAAGATATTCTTCTTTCTAACGATTACTTACCAACCAACAAACTTGCTTGGCCTAAAGTAGGTGACAAAGTCCCTTGTATACTTAAAGTAAAACACGATCAATTAGTTGCAAGAATTATTAACAAAGAAGATTTAAAAAGCAAACCTTCTCTTCTTTGCATTGGCGATAAAGTTGAAGCTACTGTTTGTAGACTAACTTCAACAGGATTAGGGCTTTTCACCGATAGTTATCAGTATATCTATATTCATAAAAGTATGACAAGACGTAAATATCATTTAGGTGAAATTGTCAGTGTTAAGATTATTCATATTAACGAACACAACGATGCGAATGGTAGTATGATTGAACAAAAAGAAAAGACAAGATTAGATGATGCATCCATTATATTGAATGAATTAGAAACTATGGGAGGAGTTATTCCTTTAGGCAATTCTTCAACCCCTGAAGAAATAAGCCGTCATTTTAATATGAGTAAGAGCGCATTTAAACGTGCAGTTGGTGCATTATACAAAGAAAAGAAAATTTTAATCTTTGATGAAAAAATAGAATTAGTAAAAAAATAGAAAAGATTCTATAAGCTTATTTGCTTATAGAATCTCTTTTTTAATATGTAATTGTAATTGTGGCACTTGTAGAAGTTATTTGATCTACTGTAATAGTAAATCCTGTACTTGTTCCATCATACCATATTGAATTTTTATATGTACTACCTTTTTGGAATAAATCAGAATTTTCACTATATCCTTTTATATCAACATCGTTTCTACCATCTGCTTCTATTAATTTTATTTGTCTGTGATCAGTGTATGAATTATCATACAATGTAATGTCTAATATAGAGAAACAATCTTTAGGATCTTTTAATGTTGAGTCAACATGATAAATGCGAATGCCCGATGTACTGAATAATCCGCTATTACCTGCACCAAATTCATTTAGTCCAGTTGGAGTGTAGAAATCAATAATGTAATATTCATCAAAGAAGGTACCATTCCATCCTTTACTAATAACAACACAGTCACCACTTGTAGCAAAACTATCTAGTGTAATTGTTGTTGTTTTACCACTTACTACTGTTGGACTAACCCAACCTAACATAAGTTTACTATAGGCATTGTGATCACCAACGTTACAATCCATCATATCGCCACCGCCAATACCACCGCTTGGACCTGTTGTATCGTCATAATCATAGTAATCATTTAATCCTAGTAAATGACCTGTTTCATGAATTATTGTTTCAGCATTATATTTAACTGTTTTACCTTGTAATTCATCAAATAGGAATCGATAACTCATAAAAATGTAGAAATCAGCTTCAACATTATCATATTTTTGTTCTTCACTTGAAAAGTATTCAGTTGTAAATGCCCACCATAAGCTGTCACTGTCTTCCGCATTATAATCAGTTGTATATACCAAGTAAATAGAATCAATATATCCATCGTTATTAGTATCATATTTTGAATAGTCAATTTCACCATCATAGTATGCTAAAGCTTCTTTAATAATAGAATATTCAACATTATCAGGATAAACATCAGTTAAACCTTTTGTATAGTTTTCTAATGCTTTATTAAACTCTTTTTGTAATTTTTCATAATAGCTTACTGTTTTGCCAGTATTAAATGGTTTCATTACATCGCCTTTAATATTTAATTTGCCATAAGATGATTTTTGATAATAACTTGATAAACTTTCCCATCCGGTTTGTTCAGATGTTCCAAAGAATGCTGTTTTTAAATCTTCTACCATTGATGACGGAGCTTTGCAATCGGTAAATTCAACTGGAATTACTAAAACATTTGGATTGCCAATTGATGGTAAACCTTTTGTAATACCTAAAATTTCACCAGTTTCTTCATCATATCCCATTTTGTCTAAAACATCTTCTAATAAGCAATGATCAACATTAGCTTTAAAAGTATCTCTAGCTGCCGCATTAACAACAACAGTTAATGTAGTTTTAACTCCGTTGTAACTAATTGTAATAGTATAACTTCCTACTGTATTAGTATCAATTGAGCCACTAACTTGATATTCACCATATGCTAATTGTTTTGTGTCTTTATTATTATAAGTTGCAATTACTTTTACCTTATTTTCTTTAAGAGCATCATCTAATTGTGTACCACAAGCGATGATTAATTGACTTGGTTCAACGCTTAAATATTTTATAACTACTGGATCACCTTGATGATAAGAATCTTCAATGTTTGCCGCATTTGTTATTGCAAGTTGATATTGATTATAGTAACTTACATGTAAACCAGTTAAATCAATAGTATCACCAACAGTTGCATTTTTAAGGATACTAAATATTTTTTCTTTACTTGCTTGATCTAAGTGTTTAGAAATAAATACAATTGATTCTACATTATTTACTGCTATTTTAAATGACACATCAGAGTCAGTTGTTGGATAACTTGTAGGTAATGTTTTTATTGTTGCATTGTATACATTAACAGGTTGACTAATATAGTTTTTTAAATTATCTTGTGATAAACTAGTCAATACTATTTCATTTAATTGATATTCGTCACTTGAAGTTTCAACGTTTTCAATATTAGATAATTGATGAATTGTTTTATATATTTGTACTGTACCTGTTACTGTAACAGTATTACCCAAAATTATTTGTGAAGCAAATGAAGTATTATTTCCACAATATACTAATAGACCATTTTGACCATCACTAATATAAAAGTTATTACCATAAATACCAGTGATAACACCACTAACTGTAACATCAGTAGTACCATCTGCTAATTTATACACATCGCCGATGGTTGTTTTACTTTCATCTTCGTATAGTTTTGCACTAGGTATGTTAAAACTCGCTTTATCATAATCAGAGATTGTAACCTCATATTCATAATCATGGCTTTCATTATTGTAAGTATAAATTGATTTAAGTGTTACTTTAGTTATTAAATTTGATTCAACATATACTTTGCATTCACTAAAAACTTCATCTTCATAATCTCCAACAAAGGCTTTACAGACAGTTTGTAAGTTTTCTTCTTGAGGTTCATAATATCCAGCTTCATTAAGATTAAATTTTTCGTTACTTAAACTATTTAATTTTAAAATTTCAAAATATGCAATGTAGTATTCAAAACCTTCAGTAGTTTCAGGAATATAGTACCAACTATTATTTTGCTTAAAAATATAACGATATTGATTATTTACTCTAGCTAAATATTGTGTTTCATCAGCTATTTCTACCGCAATATTTCCTTGATTGTAACTGTATGTAGTACTCGTTACTTCTCCATTAGATTTTGAAGAAATTGTGTAACGATAATTATTTTTATTAAAATCAATGTCTGCATTAAGCTTTGATAATATTCTTCCGTAATAAACTTTATCACCTGTGTCTTCCTTAGTGATTTTCGTTACTTTATCGCCTTTGTATGTCCTATCTTCATACCAACCATCAAAGATTTCGTAACTTTTCAAGTTTGGAATTGGTAATACTAATCCCTTTCCTTCTTCATAAGTATTTGGTGACAAAGTAATATTGACACTGCCTTCAACATAATAGCTTATTTTACTAACTTTTTTTTCAGTTGTTACACAACCAAACAATGCTATTGTTATTAGTAAAAATAAACAACATCTAATTATTTTTTTCATTTTCTATTCCTTTCTAACAGTCACAATCTTCAATACCACTTCTAGTAGTAAAGTAATTGGAGTTATTCTTTCGTAGATTTTCGTATCCCCCTAGATATATAATTATTTTTTTATATCCACATTTTTTTAAGTATTCTGCAACCTTTATAACGTCTTTACCATTTTCATCAATAATAAAAATAGTATCTTGTTTATTCGCAATAATTAACTTTTGCATTAGTTCTTCGAAAGAGCCATTATTAATATCATAATTGATAAAGCCTACAAAATGTTCTTTTGCGAATGAATTATTTAAATCTCTTAAATCAAGTAGTACATAATCATCTCTAGTAGTTGATGTGTATTTTTGGGTTTCATCTAAGAATTTAATCGCTTGGTTTTCTTCATAAACCTTTATTTTTTTTACAACACATGAAGTAAGAAAGACAATGCCAGTTAGCAGAAATAAGTTAATTTTTTTCATTTTTTATTTCCTCTAACATTTTTATGTCTTCATTTGTTAAAGCAATATTTCCTAATAATTCTGGTCTAGCCTCATAAGTTTTCTTCAAAGATTGGTATCTTTGCCATTTTTTTATATTGGCATGATGACCAGAAACAAGCACATCAGGCACCTTTTTTCCATCATATTCATATGGTCTTGTATACTGTGGATATTCTAATAACCCCATAGTAAACGATTCACCAACAATTGATTCATCACTTATTACACCAGGAACTAATCTAGCAATAGAATCAATAATTGCACAAGCAGGGATTTCTCCTCCAGTTAGTACATAATCGCCAATGGAAATTTCTTCATCAATATAATCTAGAATTCTATTATCAATACCTTCATAGTGACCACAAACAATTACAATATGATCAAGTTTTGATAGTTTTTCAGCCTTGTTTTGATTATATACATTGCCACTTGGTGATGTTAAAATTTTGTATGCTTTGTCTATATTGGGAATAGTTTTCATTGCTAGATGAATAGGCTCAACACTTATTAACATACCAGCTCCACCACCATATGCATAGTCATCAACTGTTGAATGTTTATTGGTTGAAAAATCTCTAAAATTAATTATGTTTACTTCAATTATCTTTTTTTCAATTGCTCTTTTTAAAATAGATTGATTTAGCGTGCCTTCAATCATTTCTGGAAAAAGCGTTAATATATCAAATCTTACTGACATTTTTCTAGCACCTTTACAACAATGTTTTCATCGTTAACATCAATAATAAATTCGTCAACGAATGGAATTAATATTCCTTGTTTGCCATCATCAATCTCCATAATATAACCTTGAGGTACTTCAATGAAATCTTTAACAACTCCAATATTATTGTTATTTTCATCTAATACTTCTAGGCCAATAAGCGCATCAGCCTCATATTCTTCTTCTAAGAGAGGTGGTTCATCTGCAGCATCAGCATAAACTTTTGAACCAACATATTTTTCTACCAAATTAATATCATTCCAATTATTAATCGTAATTAATACATTATTTTTATGAATACGCATGGAAGTTATTTCAACTTCTAATTTTTCTTTTTTGGAAACGATTTTTACTAAAGCTCCTTTTCTAAAGCGATAGTCGATAAAATCACTTTCAGAAAATACCTTTAATTCTCCTTTAATACCAAAAGTACCAATTATTTCTCCAATATAGATTAATTCTTGCTTATTCATTTTTTATTTCACCTTTTTTATTAAACATTTCTTTACTCTTTTTACTACGTAAAAGTAATAATGAATTAAGTATTGCAATTAATGAAACACCTACATCGGCAAATATTGCAATAAATAATGGGAACTCATATGTTGTGTTCATAACCCTATTGAACGCGGCTAACACGATTGCGGCGAGCATAACAATTGCTTTAATTGATAAACAAAATATGATATTTTGTAAAACTTTTCGCTTTGATTTTTTTGATAAGGTTATTAAATCATTTAATTTAGTTAGATTATCTCCCATTATAACTATGTCAGCAATCGCAATGGTTGCATCACTACCAGCTTCACCCATTGCAATACCAACATCAGCACTTGCTATTACTGGCGCATCATTGATACCATCACCAATAAATACGGTTTTCCCTTTTGAGTTTTTCTTTAATTTTTCCACAAATTCAACTTTTTGATGTGGCAATAGTTCTGAATGAGTTTCATCAATACCTATTTCTTTCGCCACGTTTTCCGCAATAGCTCTTGAGTCTCCCGTTAACATATAGCATTTTTCAATTTTTTGCTTATGCAACTTTTCAATAGTTTCTTTGGCTTCTTCCTTTATGATGTCGCCAATCTCTACATATCCTTGATATATTTTGTTCTTTACAACATGTATTACCAAGTTACTAGTTTCAACATCAGGTATTTCAATTTTATTAGCATGCATAAGTTTATAATTACCAACTAATATCTTATTACCATTAATTGTGGCTTTAGACCCACCTGTTACAGCTGTAAAATCAGAAATAATTTCTGAAAAGATATTTTCTCTTCCATATGCATCAACTACTGAAATTCCAATTGGATGGGTTGAATAGTATTCCGCATATATTACTAAATTTAATAAAGCTTCTTCAGTAATATCAGGTGCCACAGGGACAACTTTAGAAATAGAAAATAAACCTTTAGTAAGTGTACCAGTTTTATCAAACACCATATTTTCAACATTACTTAAAGCTTCAATATAGTTGCTACCTTTTACTAATATACCTTGTCTACTTGCAACACCAATTGTTGAAAAATAACATAATGGTACAGATATTACTAAGGCACAAGGACAAGAAATTACCAAAAGTTCCATCGCAGTATAAATCCATTCTTTCCAGTTAGCACTATCTAAGATTATGCCACATGTTGCAATTATTAAAGCAAATAGAACAATAAATGGTGTAAAATATCTTGCAAATTGTGATATGAAAGTTTCTGTTTTTCCTTTGTTACTTGCGGCATTTTCTACTAAATCCATAATTTTGGAAATCATTGAATCACGGTATGGTCGCAATACTTTTACTTCAATCATTTGCCCCATATTTATACTACCACTTAAAATAGTTTCGCCTACATCTACAGATCTTAATAAACTTTCACCAGTTAAATTCTTAGTATCTATATTGGTTTTGCCGCTAACAATTACTCCGTCTGCTGGAACCATTTCTCCTTTACTAACAATCATTATATCGCCTGGTAAAAGACTTTCAACATTTACTTCCGTTATTTCTAAATCTAATTTTATTTTTGCGGTTTTAACTTCAAAATTTAGTAGATTTAATATTGATTTTCTAGAGTGATTTACAGCCCTATTTTGGAGAATTTCACCAATTTGATAAAGTAAAACAACTACAATTGCTTCTACTTCATGACCAGTTGGGAAAGCACCAATACTTGCAATAGTCATCAAGAAAGTTTCATCTAATAATTGACCTTTAAATAAATTCTTTAAAAATCGCCATACTACTGGGTAACCTATCATTAAATATGGTATAACATATAAAATTTTAGGAAAATTAGCATATTTATGATTAATAATATAAAATATAATTGTTAAGATTATTCCTAAAATAAACAGTATTGTTTGGCTAGGCTTCATCTTTTTAGCATTATCAAAGTCTCGTCTTTTGGTTTGTTCTACTTCAGCTACAGTTATTCTATCATCAACTGTTTTTGCGATTTTTGTTACATCCGCAACCAAAGTTTCTAAGACGCTTGGATCATATGTTTCAATGATAAATCTACCAGTTGGAAAGTCTACAATAATTTGTTCGTGATTAATTGTTCTTTTAGCAATCGTTTCAACTCTCATTGCACAATGGGCACAATCTAATCCATTTAAATATAAAACTTTACGATATTTTTCAATTGTTTCAACTTTTATTATTTGCGCTTTTTTCTCATATTCCCGAATTGCTTTTGTTACGTCTTCTTCAAGTTTTTTTATATCTTCTTCATTTTTTATAACATCAGTGGAATATTCTAAATGTAATACATATTTATTATTTTCTATACTAGCAGAGGTAATATAATCGATTTTTTTAATTTCATTTATAATTCTTTTGAAATTCTTGTTACCACTAATTTTTAAAATTTGATAGTTTCTAACATCATTCACATCATTACCTCCTATTTAATTTTATTATATACATATAATACCTAAATTTTTGATTTTTTGCAAATAAAAAGTCCCAACTTAGTTGGAACTTTCTTCGTCTGCACTAAATTCTATATCCACATTTTGCTTTTGGCGAATTGCTACCGCATGAGCAAGTGTTCTAATTGCACTTGCAACTCGTCCTTTCTTGCCAATAACTCTTCCTAAGTCATCTTGATTAACTTTTACTTTAACCAAAACTTTATCATCTTCTGTAGAACTAGTCGCTTTTACATCACCAGGATGTGTTACAAGTGGCTTAATTAATTCTATTACTAAGTTTTCGTAATTAACTTCAGCCATTATCTACACCTATTCACCTTTTGTTTGGTTTTCTAAAAATTTAGCAAGTAGACCTTCTTTTGACAATAAAGATTTTACAGTATCAGTAGGTTTTGCGCCTAAACTTAACCATTTCATTACTTTTTCTTCATCAAGTTTAACTGTAGCTGGATTAGTTAGTGGGTCATATGTACCTACAACTTCAATAAATCGTCCATCACGTGGATTGCGTGAATCTGTTGCTACAATACGATAGAAGGGACTCTTTTTAGAACCATATCTTTGTGATCTTAATCTTACCATAATATTTGCCTCCAAATTTATTTACCTAGATATTTTAGCATATTTTATTAAATGTGTCAAGCAAAAACACTTGACACATTAACTATTTAAATATTTTAACATTCCATTAATAAAATCAATTTGCTTACGTAGATTTTCAATTTTATCAGATGTGGTCATTTTTAGATTTATTTTTACTTCTTTTTCAAAATCATTAATACTGGCAGGATTTTCATTTAAAGTAACATACCATCTTGGATTATAACGCAAATAATTTAAATATACATCATTACTATATATTTTATCTAAAACCGTTTGTAACATTAATCCCACCAGCTGTTGTAATTGTTATTATATATTCCGGTAGGTCTTCCCCCAAAGCTTTGGGTAATCTGCAATACTTTTTGAACCGTGTTTAGTGTTTTACTAATTGAATCTGGGTCAATTTTTTTTACATAATTTACAACGTTTTTTAAACTAGTAGATGATAACAATTCTTCGATCGTGTTGCTTTTTGCTTTTTGTTCGGTTTCTTTTAATACAGGCGCCGTTTGATACTTTTGCCATGAAGCATCATTTTCACCAAGTACTACCCAGTTTTCATACATTTGTTGCCAACTATGATTGCCGTTTTTTACATCTTCTACTATTCCTGGATATTTTGTAAGAAAGGCTCTAAATTCATCCATTCGACTAGCCATAGTTTATCCCTCCTACTTTTAATTTATTATAAAAATAACATTTTGTGACAAAAGTTTATTTTTTACATATGATAAATTGAAAGGAGAATTGAAATGTTTAATTTTTTGAAAAAAAATAACAGCAATCGCCAAGCAAACTATGGATATCCATATCCTAACTATTACCAACCTCAAATGCCATATCAACAAGGTCAACCACAACTCACTAACTATGATATGAATATAATGGACACTGAAATTGACGAATTAAAAAGGCAAATAAACGATCTTTATAAACGCGTCACCCGCATTGAAAACTATTTAGGAATTAGACAAAACCATGATGCTATTCAATAGACTTTATTGTCTGATATATTGAAATGCCGGTTTTTTGATAAAAATTTTCATTATAGCGTTTTTCCAAAGATAAATTATTTATAATATTTTTATATTCTAAATAAGCTTCTTTTATCTTTTGCTTACTAACTTTATTATTTTTATATTGTCCCATTAGTTGATAAAATTGAATAATTTTTATTATTTCTTCAACCGTAAATAAATCATAATCAATTTCGTATGTTTCATCTAAAGTTTCTTTATTATTATATTTCTTTTTCATATGCATCACCTATAAATATTATACCACATTTTTAATAATCTAGGCAAATAAATATTCAATATATTCGTTTTATCATATTATACAATGAAGTTGTTAATAACAACTTAAAAAGGAGGGAAATTATGTATCAACCAAATTATGGCTACAATTGTTGTGGGCAAACTAACCCTTGTTGTAACACAAATACATTCGGTGGTTATGGATATGCACTCATCCTTGTATTATTCATTCTTTTAGTTATCATCGGTACAGCACGTTGGTAGTTTAAAAAGCGAAAAAGGTTCATTAGAACCTTTTTTCTTTTATGTTAATTTACTTGTCAGATATTATTTTTTTTAGTATAATAAATAACATGGAGGTTGTTATAACATGATATTAATGAAAGACATAATTAAAGAAGGAAACCCCATTTTACGCACTAAATGTGTAGATGTAGAACTACCTTTATCTAAAGAAGACGAAGATGCAATAAATAATATGATTGAATATTTAGAAAATTCTCAAGATGAGGAGTTATCTAAAAAATATGATTTACGACCTGGTGTAGGACTTGCGGCACCACAAATAGGGCTTAATAAAAAAATGCTTGTAATATTAACTGATGACGAAGCAGGTAATCTCCATTTTTACCCAATGATTAATCCTAAATTAGTTAGTTATTCTGAAGAAAAAACTTACTTAGAAGGTGGTGAAGGTTGCTTATCGGTTGATCGTGAAGTAAAAGGGTTAGTCCACCGTGCTAAACGTGTTACTGTTGACACTTATTTATATGATGATGGTAAGCTTAATCGCTGCAAACTTAGATTAAAAGGTTATGTTGCCGTGGTATTCCAACATGAATATGACCATTTAAATGGTATTTTATTTGTTGATCGTATTAATAAAAACAACCCATTTGAAATAGTAGAAAACTCTACTCCTGTTAAATTTGAATAAACTCCCCTAAGGGAGTTTTTTTATATCAATCCAATTTTTTTAACTGCTCTATATAAACCATCGTTGTCAATAGTATCTGTCACAAAAGTGGCATTGTCTTTAGCAATTTTACTAGCATTACCCATCGCAACACTAGTTCCAACTACTTTAAACATTTCTGCGTCATTATCGCCATCACCAAATGCATACATATTTTCTTTTTTGTAGCCTATTTTTTCTACAATCTTGTTTATCCCATTAGCTTTTGATGAGCCATTAGGAATTATATCGGCACCATAATTCCCCCATCTTATAATGTTTAAATTAGGAAATGCTTTGGTTAACTTTTCAATTTTATCATTTTCACTGAATAACCATACTTGCATTACCTTTTTGTTGATATCAAAAGGTTTATGGTTTAAATCAATTACATTTGCGCTAATATACTCACTAAAACTTTTAGCACTTTCCGGTGTAAAATAAGTCATTTCAACTTCTTTAGTGGTAATCAATCCCATTGGATAGTTTTCTTTTTCACTTATTTCTATTAATTTTTTTACATCTTCTTTTTCTAAATACGCATCGTAAATTAGTTTTCCATCTACATACACTTCTTGGCCATTAGATAAATTCATACCTCTAAAGTATTCTTGAAAAGCAGATAGTTTCCCCAAGGTTTGTCTTGATCTTCCCGTTGATAAATATAAATCATAATCAGGATGAGTTTTTAATTGGTTTAACATATCAATAGATGATGGTAGAACTGATTTAGTATTACCATCAAAGAGCGTTCCATCGATGTCGAAAAATAGAGCTTTACGTTCATTCATAATTATTACCTCGTTTAGATTATATCATACTTCATTATATGCTTTCAACGAGTTGACTTTTTTTAGATTTTAGAGTATAATAATTATAATCTATTTAAAGATAAATATATATTTTTTATGAAAGGAGGAAAAAATGAAAGATAACCCTAAAAAGAAAATCATTAAGCAAAACAATGATATCCGTGTTTATTCACTTGGTGGTTTGGGTGTTGTTGGCATGAATATGTATGTTGTTGAATCTGGCGATGAAATCATCATAATGGATGCAGGAATATTATTTGCAGACGACGATGTACATGGCGTTAATTATGTAATTCCTGACTTCACTTATTTAAAACAAAACGAAAAAAAGATTGTTGGATTATTTATCACCCATGGTCATGAAGATCATATTGGTGCAATACCTTTTTTACTAGAACAAGTAAATGTCCCCGCAATCTACACAACTGGTATAGCAGTTGGGTTTATTGAAAACAAACTAAGTGAATTCCCTAATATTCAGTATAAACTAATAAAATTCAATGATAACTCTAATTATAAATTTAATAACTTTGAAGTATCATTTTTTAGAACAAATCATAGTATTCCTGATTCTTTTGGTATTGCTATAAAAACTAGACTTGGTTATATTGTTAATACTGGAGATTTTAAATTTGATTTCAACCCTGTTGGAGCTAAACCTGACTATTACAAAATGACCTCTTTAGGCAAAGAAGGTGTTTTATGCTTATTATCAGATAGTACTAATGCTGATATTTCAAATTTTTCACAAGGTGAAAGAAAAATTGGTGAAAATTTAATGAATTTATTCAGTCATATTGAAGGACGCATTATAGTTGCGGCATTTGCATCAAATGTCTTTAGAGTACAACAAATAATTGATGCTAGTGTTGCTTCAAATCGTAAAGTTATTGTATTTGGACATAGTATGGAAAAAACTATCGAAATTGCTTCTAAGTTGAAATATATTACTTATCCAAAAGGTTGGGTACTAAATTCACGTGAACTAAAGAAGCAAGATACTGATAATGTTACTATTCTATGTACTGGTTCTCAAGGTGAACCCCTTGCGGCCCTTTCAAGAATTGCAAATGGCAGTCACAAGCAAATAAAACTATTGCCAAATGATACTGTCATTTATTCAAGTAAAGCAATACCTGGCAATGAAATATTTGTAAATCGTAATATCAACAACTTAGTACATGCTGGTGCTCACGTAATTCAAAATAGTCCACTTACTGATACGCATACAACCGGACACGCTTCTCAAAATGAAATACGTATGATGTTGTCTTTTATGCAACCTAAATATTTTATGCCAGTTCATGGTGAATATTTAATGTTAAAAGAACATGCTAGAATTGCAACTGAACTAGGCATTAAAAAAGAAAATTGTTTTGTTTTAGATCCAGGTGATGCAATTTCATTTAGTGAAAAAGGTGCTAAAATAATTAAACATTGTGTAACCGCAGATAACGTATATTTAGATTCATCATTAAATGTTGTTGATTCAAGTACTTTATCTGAACGTAAAAAAATGGCCGATGAAGGCCTCATTAGTATTGCATTTACAATATCAAAAAATAAACGTTTAATTGGTTCTCCAATTGTTAAATCATGTGGTTTTACTGATACTGAATCTGCTACCTCAAAAAGTTTAGAAAATACTATTAAACAAAAGGCTAGTGATATTGTTGTAAATCTTTTAAAGAATTATAAGAATATTAATGTCAAAAATTTTGAAAAGCAAATATCAATGCAATTAGGTCAATTTCTATTCCAAAAGATTGATCGCAAACCACTTATTGTACCAATTATTAATATTTTAGAAAAAGAATAAAAAGGCCAAAAAGGCCTTTTTTAGTTTTGACTATTACAAGTGCAGCTATCTTCCTGTAATGTCTTTTTACATGTTTGGAGCATTTGATTCATTGTGTCACTTACATTTTTCACAATTTTGTCTATTTTCTTTTTGTTTGAAGCGACCATCCATACTCCTAAAACCGTCATTGCTCCAGCTGCGAACGGAACGACTGATGATTTCATATTGTCACCTCTTTGACTATAGTAGCATGAGTGGATTTTATCTGTATATTTAATAGTTCTAAACAAAGTGAATATTATATGTTCTCCTAATAAAACTCAAGATACTTTCTTCATGCAATATTATTATGTCGAAAAATAGTTTTCATATACTATTTTTCTTTTTCCATTTTTTATAAGTTTTTAAAATCATCAGGATCTAATTCTGAAAAAGTTTCTCCTAAGCTATCTTCTTCTATTAATGGTTGCTTGATGCTTGGTGAAGAATCATTTTTTATAAATTCTATTAGCTTTTCTTTTAAGATAGTTTTTCTATTAGCTTCAATGCGTTTAATTCCTTGTTGCATTGCCGCAACATCTCCAACCATTATTAAAGTCTTTTTGGCTCTTGTTACACCTGTATAAATTAACTTTCTTCTTAACATTATGTAATGTTGAAAAGTAAATGGCATAACTACAACATCAAACTCGCCACCTTGTGCTTTGTGTACACTGATTGCATATGCTAAGCTTAAATCTTCAAGTTCTTCTAAAGTATAGTTTACTTTTACTGTATCAAAGATTACTTCTAACCCATTGATCTTTAAATTTTTATATTTAAAGTGACTAATGTAACCTACATCTCCATTCATTATTCCTTTTTCAGCGCGATTTACTAATTGAATAACTTTATCATTTTCTCTGAATATATTACCATAATACTTTATTTCGCCAACTGTTTCATCAAGGGGATTTATTTCATCTTGAATTCTAGCATTAATAGCATTAATACCTATATCTCCTCTGTACATCGGAATAAGTACTTGGATATCTTTTTTTATGTCATAACCCTTATTGACAAATCTTTTTACTATATCAACGGTAATACTAGCAATATGTTCATTATCAGTTGGAATAAAGGTCCTATCTGACTGTTTAGATAAAATAGTTTCTGGTAATATTCCTTCATTTACATCATGTGCTAATTTTATAATATTTGAACCTTCTGCTTGACGATGTATTTTTGTTAATCTAGTAGTTTTTATTTCTTTTGAATCTATTAGATCTTTTAGTACTTGTCCAGGACCTACACTTGGTAATTGGTCAACATCTCCAACAATAATGATTCTTGCATCTGGTTGCATTGAAGTTACCAAATATGAGGCAAGCGATAAATCCATCATTGATGCTTCATCGACAATAATTAGTTTAGCATCAGTTTTGTTATATTTATTATAAGTGAAGTTATTTCTACCCATATAACCCAAAAATTTATGAATTGTCATTGTTGGCATATTAGTAGATTCTTTCAAGCGCTTGGCAGCTTTTCCCGTCGGGGCAAGTAAGGCAATGTAATCTAGCAATGCTTTATTTTCATTGTTTAATTTAAAATACATTTCAATAATTGCTTTGATAATAGTTGTTTTACCTGTACCAGGTCCACCAGTTATAATTATGATTGGTTCAGTAAAAGCATTCAATATCGCTTGTTCTTGTTCTTTACTATATTCAACATGACTTTTTTCTTTGATTTTTTGATATTCAGCAGCTATTGATTCATTGTCATATACTGGTGGTTTTTTATTGTCATCGGTAGTACCTTTTAGTATTTTAGCAATACCCCTAGCTAGTTCAATTTCTTGAATATACATTTTGTAATCATAGATATTGTCTGCTTCATCTATGTAAACTTTCTTTTCTTTTTCGAGAATTGCTATTACTTCATTGAAGACTTTTCCATCGATTTCTTTATTTATATACTTTGTTGCAAAAATATATAAATCACTACGACAAATATAACTATTACCAGCACTATACAACGCTTCTTCTAAAACATATCCCGTTAGAGCTTTTAGTCTTATCATACTGTTTTCTTCGATGCCTAGTTTCAATGCAAAGGCATCATTTTTTTTGAAGCCAAATCTTTCAATTTTTTCCATCAAAATGTATGGATTTTCTAAAACTATTTCTTTTGCTTTTGCGCCAAACAAACTTATTATTTTGTGAGTCATATCCATAGTTATACCATTATCTAAGAAAAATACAACATTTTCTTGATTTTGTTCATCACTTATTATTCCCGTAATAATAACATGTTTTTGTTTGTCGGTTAGATTAATGCTATCTAAAATGTGGGGATCATTTTTTATTTTTAATAAGCAATCTTCACCAATATTTTCGATAATTATTTTTGCAATTTTAGGACCAATTCCCGGAAACATTTCACTTGAAAGATAGCTTATAATACCTTCTTCATTGGCAATCAGTTTGCGTTTATAACTATTAATTTTAAATTGCAATCCATAATTAGAATCTCTTATAAATTCGCCTTCTAAAACATATTCTTCGTGTATATTAGGCTTTCTATCAAAAAAGCCAACCACTGGAATGGTATTTCCAATGATTTTGGCCTTTTTCATCGCTATGTTTTTATCTTTATAATCTACTTCTAAAATGGCAACGGTATAACCAGTGTCATCTTTATAATAGTTTATTCTGTTAATAACTCCATTAATCGTTTCCATTTTAGTTTCCTCTTTCTTTAGTATTTCCGCAAAGTATCATTCATATATACTTTGTCAATTGTTCCTCCACCTAAGCAATATTCACCATCGTAAAATACACATGCTTGTCCTGGTGTAATTGCCTTAACTGGTCTTTTACATCTTACTTCAACTGTACCATCTTCTAATGGATAAACAGTTATTTCTTCATCTGGTTGACGATATCTAAATTTTGCGGTCAAATTTTGTCCAGGAACTAATTTATCATTAATAATATTAACATCTGTTAGGATTACTCTGTTTGCGTATAATAACTCAGTATCACTACCTTGACCAACAATTAGTTGATTCTTTAATGTATCTTTGCCACAAACAAACCATGCTTCACCTGGTCCGCCAATATGTAATCCTTTACGCTGTCCAATTGTATAATACATAACACCATCATGATGTCCAACTACCTTACCATCGGTTGAAATTATTTCACCTTCGTTGGCGGGAATATAATTCATTAGAAACTCTTTAAAATTTCTTTCGCCAATAAAACATACGCCAGTAGAGTCTTTTTTGTCTGCTACTACTAGATTATATTTTCTTGCAAGAGCACGAACATCAGGCTTAACCATATCTCCAATAGGAAACATTGCCTTAGCAAGTTGTTCGCTACTTAGCTGAGATAGGAAGTAAGATTGGTCTTTATTCTCATCTACACCGCGTAATAAATAGTTTTTTTCGCCATCATGAATTACTCTTGCATAATGTCCCATCGCAATATAATCTGCACCAAGTTCTACTGCTTTGTCTAAAAAAGTTTTAAATTTAATTTCTTTGTTGCATAGAATATCAGGATTTGGAGTACGATTTTTTCGATATTCTGATAAAAAATATGCAAATACAGAGTTCCAATATTCTTCAATAAAATCAACTCGATGTAGCTTTATTCCCAATTGCTCAGCTACTTTTTTAGCATCTTGGTAGTCTCTTTCTTGGGGACAAACATCATCCATCAAATCAGGATTTCCCATAACATCATTGTTTACAGCTGAATCCCAATTACGCATATACATCGCTTCAACATCATAGCCTTGTTCCTTTAATCTAATTAAAGCAACACTACTATCAACTCCCCCAGATAAACCAACTATAACTTTTGGCTTTCTTTCAGACATTTTATTTTCCTCCGGATTTTAATTCAAATATAATATCGCGAAGAGTCATTGCTTCTTCAAATTGAAGGGCTTTAGCTGCCTCACGCATTTGTTTTTCTAATTTTTCCATAATATTCTTTTGTTCAATTTTAGATAATTTCTGATAATTATCCAAAGTTATGGCCGCATTAACATTTTCCAAACTTTCTAGTTTGTCGTTACCAACAACTTCACCGATTTCTTTTTTGATTGTAGTAGGAATAATATTGTGTTCTTTATTGTATTCCTCTTGAATTTTTCTTCGTCTTGCGGTCTCATCAATTGCTTCTTTCATTGAATCAGTCATTGTGTCCGCATACATAATTACTTTACCATTGGCGTTACGAGCAGCTCTACCAACTGTTTGAATCAGTGATCTTGCACTACGTAAGAAACCCTCTTTATCCGCATCTAATATACAAATTAAACTTACCTCTGGAATATCTAATCCTTCTCTAAGTAGATTGATTCCAACTATTACATCATAAATACCTTTTCTAAGTTTCCTTATTACCTCAAGACGATCTAAAGCTTTTATTTCTGAATGTAAATATGCAACCTTTATTCCGTTTTCTTTTAGATATGATGTCAAATCTTCACTCATTTTAATAGTTAAAGTTGTAATTAATGTTCTTTCGTTTTTAGCATTTTGTGCTTTTATATCCGCAATTATTTTATCTATTTGATTCTTAGTTGGTCTTACTTCAATTATAGGATCAAGTAAACCAGTAGGTCTAATTATTTGTTCAACAATTTCATAACTTCTTGAAAGTTCATAATCACCTGGGGTTGCGGAAACATATATTACTTGTTTTATTTTACTTTGAAATTCTTCGAAATTAAGTGGCCTATTATCTAGTGCTGAAGGTAATCTAAAGCCATACTCTACCAAAGTCTTTTTTCTACTTTGGTCACCATTGTACATTCCTCTTACTTGAGGTATTGTTACATGTGATTCGTCAATCACCATTAGGTAATCATCACCAAAGAAATCTAATAAGACAGATGGTGTTTCACCTTTATTTCTTAAGCTTAAATGTCTTGAATAGTTTTCAATGCCACTACAACTACCGATTTCTTTCAACATTTCAATATCATATTTTGTGCGTTGTTCGATTCTTTCAGCTTCTAATAATTGGCCTCTTTCAGTGAAATAAGCAATTTGTTCTTTCAATTCTTCTTCTATTCTACGAATTGCTTCTTCTTTCTTTTCATCACTTAATACAAAGTGGGTTGCAGGAAAGATTGAAACAGTATCCATTATTTTAATCACTTTTCCAGTTGTGACATCAAACATTGCAATTCGTTCTACCTCATCATCAAAAAAGGTTATTCTAATTCCGTGGTCATGTTCAGAAACTGGTAATATGTCTACATTATCACCTTTTACTCTAAAACTACCTCTTGCAAATTCCATTGAATTTCTAACAAATTGCATTGATACTAATTTTTCCAATAAATCTTTTCGTTCTAGTTTTTCGGCTTTTCTAATAACTAACATTGAGTTTTCATAATCATCAGGGTCACCAATACCATAAATACATGATACTGAAGCAACTATTATTGTATCTTTTCTTTCTAAAATACTTGCGGTTGCGGCATGACGCATTTGGTCAATTTCATCATTAATACTAGAGTCTTTTTCAATATACATATCTTTACTAGGTACATATGCTTCTGGTTGATAATAATCATAATATGAAATAAAATACTCTACTCTATTTTCTGGAAATAAACTTTTTAATTCTGCATATAATTGACCAGCTAAAGTTTTATTATGTGCTAATACTAAAGTTGGTTTATTTACATTTGCTATAACATTTGCTATTGTAAAAGTTTTACCAGTACCAGTTGCACCTAACAAAGTTTGTTCAGTTACACCTAATTCTATATTTTCTGATAATCGCTTTATTGCCTCAATTTGATCTCCCATTGGTTTGTAGGGAGCAACTAGTTTAAACTTATCCATTTTACTTTCTCATATATACAACATTCTTAGGATGATGAACATCGTATAAAATATTTACATATTGTTCTTGAGTTTCGGTATACATAAAGGAATTTAAATTTGCTTTAATTTTTTCACCTTTGTTATTGTAAAACTCAATTTCCATTATTGATTCTTTTACACCTTTTTGGTTTTTAGTACGACCTAGTTTAAATGTTTTAACTTCAGCCATACATTTAACACCATACATCTTTAAGTAGCTTTGGTTTTGATCACGATCAGCCATAGTAAATCTTTCAATGATATACGGAATAGTAAATACGTATAAAAGAAGTGGTAATAAATACATTATTGGATTTGATTGAGTGCAACTACTCATATTGCTATTAGAAAAATTAGCATCATTAAATAAAGTTGTACCTAAATTAACCTTTAGAAGAATTGCGGTAGATAATACCCATCCTGCCATCATTATACCAACAATAGCAAACATTGCATCAGTTACAAGAGGGCCTTTTTCAACCTTAATTGGTTGTCCTTCAAGATATGTTGGAAAGCATGTAACTCGTTTCCAATTTTCAATTTCTGGGTAATATATTTCAACTTCTTGGTCAACATAATATTGATCATTAAATTCTTTTTCGGTTAAATCAAAGTAGTCAACAAATTTTGTATAATTACTAGGTGAAGTATATTCAACTCTAATAAATACTCTTTTCTTTTCTTTAACTATTTCAACTATTTTGCCCTTTACACTACGGCAAGATTTTTTCATCTCTTTGTTTACTTTCTTTGCTCTTATTAAATTCAAAACAAATGCGGTAATATAAACTACCATAAAACCCATAATAATAGTGATATAGGCTATACTCATAAATTTGTACATCTTGTGTTCCTCCTATTTGTGATATTCTTTATGATTAATAATTGTTAATGCACGATAAATTTGTTCTAATAGAATTAATCGCATCAATTGATGGGGAAATGTCATATCTGAAAAAGATAATTGATAGTTACTACGTTTTTTAACTTTTTCACTTATACCATTAGAACCACCAATAACAAAGGTAATTTTGGAATTACCATAAGTTGGTAAATCATGGATCAGTTTACTTAATTCAATACTATCAAGTTTTTTCCCACTTATTTCTAAGGTTATAACATACTCATCTTTAGTAATTTTTTCTAAAATATTTTCTCCTTCATTATCGATATTTTTTGAAATATCTGATAAATTATACTCCTTAACTTCAACAACCTCTATTTTTTGAAATCCTTCAATTCTTTTAAGATATTCTTTTATACCATCGACTAAATAGTTTTCTTTTATTTTTCCGACGCAAACAACTTTTATCATTTACTTTACCTCTATTACGTCCAATGGTTCATCCTGTTTAGCAATTAAAAGTTCGCAGGGAATATCACCATCAAAAACTTCGTTAACAGCTCTCATAGCTAATGTTTCACTATTACACTCTTCACTTAAATGAGATAGAATGACAGTTTTAACATATCTAAAATCAAAATCTTTCAAATAATTTGAACATTGTAAATTAGATAAGTGACCTTCAGTAGAAAGGATACGTTTAATTAAAGGCCAAGGTCTTTTGCTGGCCTTTAGTTTTGCTACATCGTGATTTGATTCTAGTGATATAACTTGTAATCTTGATATTAGTGATAAGTATTGTTCAGGAATATATCCCGTATCTGTAATATAACCATATGTAGCATTACCAATGCATTTTTCTTTTATAACATATCCATAACAAGAACTTGCATCATGTGATAATTCAAGTGGAACATATATCAAATCATTTAATTCATATTTACAATTACTTTTGATTAATCCTACTTTAAGGTTTCCTAACCCACCACTATATTTTTGATTAACACAGTAATATGTTGGTTCGCTCATATATATGGTGGCGTTAGTTCTAGTTGCAACCGAAACCAAATATTTAACATGATCAGTATGCTCATGGGTAACAAGAATAGCATCCAAATTATTTAATACGATATTCCGTTGAGCTAATCGATTTTTAATTTGTTGATAGCTTATTCCAGCATCAATCAATAATTTAGTATTTTGTGTTTCTATATATGTGGCATTACCTTTTGATCCACTTGCTAAAATAACTACTTTCATACTTTCCTCACTAATGAGTTATTATATCATAAAGAATTTCTTTTAGCAAACATATGAATAATAAACTTGAACACTTATTTTCTTTTTAAAAAATTAAAAACCTCTTTTTCAGAGGTTTAAGAAGTTGGAATTAGAAGCCCCAACATGCGCCAATAATTGCTAGTAAAATAAATAGAACTAATATGAACGCATATCCATATTCACCACGGCATTGATTCATAATACTCCTCCTTTCCATAGTGAAAACCACCATTATTTTACATTATAGTTTATGTAGAAAGATTTTTTTTGCTAATTATAATAGCCCAATATTTTCAATTTCTCGCTTCAATTTAAAAAAACTTCAGATAAATTTCACATAAGCATATCAACTATCAAAAAAGATAGTATTTAGTTTAATATTTTCTATATTTTTATTTGAAAAAATAAAGAAAAAATGGTAAAATATATATGTTTAAATTTACTTTTTAAGAAAGGATACAAAAATGAAAAAAGGAAAAGAAAAAAAACAACCTAAACAACCTCTAACTCCTAATAAGGCATTTAAAGCGGTTCTTCCAGTACTTGTTTGTATTGTCCTATTTATTGTAATCGGTATAACTTTAGTTATCATCGGTAACAATAAAGGCAATAACCCTAAGGTTACAAGTCCTGATGATACATACTTACAATTTGGTAACTATCGTGTTACTAGAGAAGAAATGTATGAAACTTTAAGAAAGGACTATGGTCTAACTGAAGTTATTCGTCAAATTGATGAACTTATCTTCAAAGATGAAGTTAACCAAGTTAATATTGATAGCGAAAAATACGTTAAGTTCTTAAATGACAAATTCTTCTCAGAATCTAAAACTGATGATGATAAGAAAAAAGCATGGAATGAATTACTAGATTCTGCAGTTATTAGTGCCACAATTACTAAAGCAGATGCAGATGCTGCAAAAGATAAATTTGATGATACTACTACTGCTGCTTGGGTAAAATTAGCTAATTCTTACAAACTTGAATACGCTAGAGAACAATGGGCTATCAAACAATTCTTAGCTAACTATCGTATTGAAAAAGGGTTAGAAGCTGGTGCTGATGTCATTAGTGAAGATGAAATCAAAAATGAATATAAGAACACTTATGGTGAAAACGCAACTAATGGTGGTAAAAATGCAATCGCAATTGTAATTCCATTTACTAGTGAAGAAGCAGCCAAAAAGTTAATGGCTTCTTATGGAATCAATACAGAAGTTCTTAGTACTTACACAGATGGTTGGGTAAAGAGCACTTTTGATGAAAAAGGAACTGAAAAGCCAAAAGAAACTGATTACTTTACAGAAGATGAAATCATGAAGATTTTCTGTGATATGTATAATGAAGTTCTTGGTTACTACACAGGTTCTGATATTATTACTTCTGAAAAGTATACTTTAGAATATGATGCAGTTAAAACTCTTGCAAAAATGAAGAAAGTATTAAATGTTAAGATGCAATCATATGCTACAGTAAAACAAAACATTGATTTACCTACAACAATTCAACTTTCAGATGTTAGTAAAACTGCTAATATCAAATGGGTACAAAAAATTAAAGATGGCGACGAAACTAAGGAAGTTGAAATTCCTAATGGTAAATTAGAAGTTGTTGTTCCTGAAGAAGGAAGTTCCACTTCAATTAACCTTTCTGCAACAATCTCTTTTGCAGACGATGAAGAAAACCATGTTTCTGTTTCATATAGTATTGTTGTAAAACCTGAAGCAGAAGAAATCACTGAACCTTTCGAAACAACATTAACAGCTGAATCTGGTAATAACTGGACATTCTCATTAAATAATGAAATGGGTAATGAACATTCTAAATTTGTTTGGTCATATGATGATACAACTGATTTAGGTAAATATGTGTTAAAGACTTTAAAACTTGGTACTTATCCAGGTGCTTATACAATTAAACCTACATCATTATCTTCTTCATCTTCTTCAAATAAATATTATTATTTAATAATCAAAGTTGGTAATGAAGATGGTAAAACACTTGAAGAATTACATGATAAGATTAAAGAAGATTTAACTAAAGCTTTATATTCAGCTAATTACTCTTTAGAAAGATATTATTTTGAAGAACGTGCTAAACACAACATTGTTTTCTACGATCATTATCTTGAAAGATTATATCAATTTGCATATGAAACTTGCTATCAAACTTTAAAAGTTACTGATTTTGCTGAATACAAATTAAACAAGAAAAAGAGTAAAACTGTTGTCGCAAAAATTGATGAATTAAGCATCACAGCTGATGACTTATTCACTTCATTAGAAACTAAGTATAGTTCAATCTATGCAACATCATCTATTAATAGATATCAAATATTAAAAGATAATGTACTTTATAATCCTTGGACTAATAAAATTAATAAAAAATATGTTAATAAAGCTGTTAAAGCTGATGTTAATAGCGTTAAGAATTACTTTGCATTAGATTATTTTGCAAATTACTATGGATATTATTATTTCCGTGTTTCTCCATACAACTTCGATAGTTCTTATGGTTGGGACAACTTCATTAAAGACTATTATGGTGTTAGCGAAGAAAAAGATTTACTTCTTCTTTCATCAGTATTTGGTTCTCAAGGTCGTATCTACGCTGATTCTTTAAGAACTTATCGTAATAAAGTTATTACTTATGATATTATTAATGAACAAATCAAAAAACGTAATAATCCAGATAAATTATATGATGTTGATGTTTTAAATGTTGTAATCTATGTTGACTATGATTATGATGGAACACCAGACACTAAGATTTCCGCAAGTAATACTAAAGATGTTACTGAAGAAAATTGGAGTGCTGAACAAATTCAATTAGCATATAAACTTGCTGAAATATTTATGACTAAAGAAGACTTAATCGAAAATGGCGAAGATGGAAAAGAAAAGACTCGTTATGAAAAACTTGAAGAAATGGTAAAAATTTACAATCAAGCATCATGCCGTACAAATACAGATGAAAGCAATGAGGCTTTAACTAACTTATTTGCAGAATTCAAAAAAGCTGGTTTATTCGTAAAACTTGAAAAATCTACATTCGACCAATGTGATAGTTTAGTTGATGAATTTCATGAAGCAATGCACAAAATGTGGGCTGTAGCTAAAGAAAGCGAAGAAGGTTTAACTGAAACTCATAATATGTTATATGATGTTGTTGAAAGTGGTAAATATGCATTCTCTAGCCCATACGGATACCACGCTGTAGTTGTTACTGATTTCCGTCAACCTGTTGATGCCCCAACTGCTGATGAATTTGAATTATACCGTGCTATGGCAATCGTTGAAGCTAATCGTAAAACAATTGAATCAGTTACAAAATCTTTAGATAGCGATAATGTTAAATCTAATAAGACTTTACGTGAATCTTACAATGCTGAATTAAAATTAGCCAAAGCTGAAATTACTAAATATTTAGAAATTGCTCAAAAATATACTACTGATATAGTAGATGAAAACTACAAAATGAGTGACACTTTAAAGAAAAAGATTGATAAATGGGTTGAATCAGTTGATGATGTAGATGGTTCTACTGACCCAGATATCGAAAAGAACACTTCTTCACTTGTTATTACTTCTCTTTTAAATGATTTACTTGTTGAATTAGATAAAGACAATATCAAATTTGCTTCTACATTTAACAAAGAACAATTAAGATTATATATCAACAATCTTATTGAAAGCTATAACGAAGAAAAATAAAGAGGTATTTTATGAAGCATAAGTTAACTAAAATAATTTGTTTTATCCTAATATCAAGTTGCTTATTAGCTTGTGCTAGTTGTAAAAAGTGTAAAAAAGATACGGAAACAACTCCAGGAGACCCACTACTCCTGGAGATTCCTACAATTAGTACTCCTGATGCAACTTTCCTTAAAATTAACGATTTTAATGTAACAGCTAATCAAGCATATCATCAACTATTAAATTCATATGGTGTTGATATGATGATGAATATTATCGATGATGATTTACTACCTAATAATTATAGCGAAGAAGGGTTTGAAGAATATCTTAACAAAATTATTTATCAAGATGAGGAACCTTCTGAAGAACTATTAAATAAGTTTTTAGATGAACTTACATTATATTGTCTTAGTAAAAATGAAAATGATGTAAACTATTACAAATCTTTCTATCGCATACGTTATAAACGTTATGTATATGCTAAAAATTGTTATATTAACAATCTTTCAAGTGATTACTTCAGTAAGGCAAGAAAAGAATCAGAATTTAATAACAAATATCCAAAAGAAAATGATTTAATTATTATTAAATTTACTTCCGCAACTGAAGCTAAATCATTTATGACAAAATATGACATTAATACAACTAGAGAAAAATGGCAAAGTATTGATGGTTCTAAGATTTACACTAATGAAGAGGTTTTAGCAAAATTTGAATTGATGTACAGTGATTATTACAATACTGAAACTGGAACATCTAATGTTAAAACTTATAAACTTAGTGATTTAAAGAAAATTAGTTCTGCACTTGCAAGTGATATTTACGATTTTAGTGCTTCTTCTTATACTGGAACTCCTAAAACATATGATGGCGGAACTTACCTAGTTTATAAAGTAAGTGAAACTGGCAATCTTGATGAAAAGGGAAATACTGTAACATTTGAAGAAAAAGAACAAGAAATAATCAACGATTTGATTGAAACTGAAGTTTCTAGTGCCTATGCTTCTTTAAGTATCATTAATTTTGAAATTAATTCAGGATTAAAAATATTCGATCCAGGTATTCAAAATACTTATAAATTACAATACGATTATGTAAATAGTATGTTAGGTAAAGGAACTGATGATTATACCGCTTTTGTAAAGAATACAGTTACTAATAAAAATAACGTATTTAGCTATGTTAAAAATGGTGAAACAATTTACGTAAGTGCTGATAAAATGTATCAATTATTAACTTCTTTCTATGGCGAATATTTATCAGCTTTATATATGAAACAATACTTAGTATTAAAAGATAATGGCGTTATTGATTTAATTACTTTAAAAATCTTAGATATAGATAAATATAATAAATACTATGCATCCGACATTCAAAAATATAAAACTGAATTTGAAAATAATTCTTATGAATCATTGTCTTATCCTAGTTCTTATGGATGGTTAAACTTTGTTCGTGATTATTTAGGATTATTATCAGAAGAAAGTATTCTATTAAATCCAGATAATTCACTATATAATACCGAGTTAGGTAAATATAAAGAAAACCTATATCTAGTTGATGGTAAAGATAATGCTATTCAAACTGAAATGGAAAAAGTTTTCAATGACTATATCTACTTAAATGGTGTATCCGTTAGCGCTTATTATGATTTAAACTTAGATGGTACTGCTGATGAAATATCAAAAGATGATGAAAAAGCTAATTTATTAAAACAACTAGTACTTAAAGTATATGAAGAAGTTGAAAAACGTTTCAAAAAAGGTACATCTGTTGCGAATGCTTTAAAAACTATTAAACAAGAATATAATCAAGCATCTAAGTATTCTGAAAGTATTTGGTCTAGTTATAAAGCCAAAAACATTATCTTAAAAGTTGGTAGTGCTTATAATTATACTTATAATCAAGATGCTACTGATGAAATGATGAATCACTTACGTAAACAATATCGTGAAATCATTGGTTACCGCACAACACATCATCAAGATTTAACCGGTCAAGATTTATCTAAAGGATATACATTTAAAGTAAACAATGTTACTACTTCTGTAAATTCATTAACATTTATTGATACAGATGAGGATATTTTCTTTGATGAAAATAGTTACAATACTATTTATACACTAAAGGCAACAAAACCTTACTATCTAGATGAAGGTGGTACTAGTTATAAACCTACTCTAGAACTCTATCATCAATATTTAGAAGATGCATCTAAACTTAGCAATGCGGAAAAGAATTGTGTTTATTACTATTACATTACAGCTGTTAACAATATTGTTGATAACAATAAGATTAATGAATACCTAATGAACGATTGCCTAAAATTAATTGATGATGGTAATGTTAATTATAGTAATCTCGAAAAATTAAAAGCATACATTATTGCTTGTAATTCTGATCAAAAATAAAAAAATAAAAGCGATCTAAAAATCGCTTTTTTCTTTGCTATTTTATGTTTGGAACGTAAACTGATTTTCGGTTTAAACTTGCAATTGGGGCTGTTGAATTACCCTTTTGAGTCTTAAGTACTTCAGCACTAATCGGTGCTAGTTTAGCATCGGCTAAATCAATGAAGTGAAGTGCAAAAGCTTCCATTATACCGGGTTCTTTCGGAGAGCCATATTCCAATTCACCATGATGAGATGCAATTAGATGGCTAAGAGCCTTGTATTCTTCAGTATTTTCAACGTTTTGATTTGCAGCTTCAACTGCTACCATTTGTAACCCTATAACAATATGTCCTAACAAATTTCCATCTTCAGTATATAAAGGAGCTTTAGGACCAGTTAATTCTTTGGTCTTTCCAATATCATGTAATAGTATTCCCGCATACAATAAATCGCTATTCATACCATCATAAATTTCTAAATATTTATCAGCCATTCTTAACATTGAATAAGTATGATATGCTAAACCATTAAAATAATTATGATGCATTGACATTGCGGCGGGGAAAACAAAATAATCATCAGGTACTTTAGCAATTAAACCAACTACTAAATTCTTTAATACTTCATTGTTAATTTTACGAATATAGTTTTTAATGCCTGTTCGTAAATCTTCTTCAGTTATTGGAGCACTGCGATAAAAATCTTTTATATTAACTTCATTTTCATTTGGTACTTCTAAGCCATTAATTACGTATTGAGCTTTTCCTGCATATTCATTAATATGAGCTTTAAAGTGAAATACAGTACCTGGAACGACACCATTTTTTTCAATTAAATTAACATCCCAAACTCTAGCATCAATACTTGTATCGCCATCAGATAATGTTATACCATAATAAGCACTTTTATTTGGAGTATATCTTTTTTGACTTGATTCCACTAAGGCATAGAAATCAACATCGTCGCCTATTTTCATTGTTGCAAATTTATTCATTATATAATACCCCTTTCTAATAATATACGATATTTTGGATTATTTCTAATCAAGAAATCCTTTGCTTGCATTTTTGCTTCCTCTATTTTAATTTTTTGTTCACCAGGAGTCATATCGTAGTATCCTTTGATTCCTTTAATATATATCTTATAGATATTTAAAAAGTCTTCATCGTATTCATTTTTTAATGCATTAATTCTTGCATCAGTCACATTTGGTTTTTGAGCGGTATAACTATTTGATTGTTCACTACCATCTATACTATTTGCCATTTGTTCATAATAAGCCATATCAACAGGTATATCATCAAAACTATCATAATTTGAATTATCTGTTGGAACATAGTCATCATAAATTTTTTCATATAACTTGGTTTCTTCTTGTTGATCGTCAAAGTATCTATCATCTTTTTTAGGATGTAAGAAGTTTGTCTTTTCTTTTACAATATTTTCTTTTGGAGTTAATGTATAGTTATTTTGTTCAAGCATTCTTCTTACAGTTTCTACTAATACATCATTACGATTTACAAGTTTGCCTTCAACAACATTATAGATTAATTCATTCATTATTTGATTAGTCATTGGAAGTTGATCTTCTCGCATCATTAATGTTAATTCTCTTGCGGTAAACTTTAAGTCAGAAATACTTCTGATTTTCATCTTTCGATTAAGTTTTTTAATTCTACCTTTTTGCCTATGATATCTTGAATTATATGCTTTACAAACGCGATCAGCTGCTAATAGCATATCTTGGCCTTCATTAAAAATCATCATTGAATCAACTTTGTTGACGAATAAATTTTGAGCAACATCGTACAATTTTCTGACTTCTTGAGCATTGGATCTATTTGCCTCGATATTTTTTGGTAATTCACCAGTTATTAAATATAACAATGTATACTTTTCTATGAAAGATAATTTCTTGTAATACTTGATTATCAAACTAATCCAGTATGCATATTTTGGCATTGATCTAAAAAGATTATTATCATCAATTATCTTTAATGCCTTTAATCCATATTTTTCATTAATAATATTTTCAAGTTCAGAGGTAAGTTTTGTTTCTGAAATTTCTTTTAAACAATTTCGGCATTTTCTCATCGCTTTTTCAGTATTAGTTTCAACTGAAAAATTATATTTACTAACCAATCTTAATCCTCTTAAGATTCTAGAAGGATCGTCTTGAAATCTTCTCTTACCACTACCGATTACTCTTACGATTCCTTTTTCTAAATCTTTTTGACCTTCTACCAAATCAATGATAGTAAGATTAGGAGTAAGTGCTAAAGCATTTATTGTGTAATCTCTTCTAATAATATCTTCAACTAGTTTTTTCGAATAGTGGACATCCTTTATTTTATATTTTACATATTCTTCATTTCTAAAGGTCGTTATTTCATAATAAAAACCATTTTCTCTGATTACAACACTTCCTAAACTAGCATATCGGTCATCTATATCTAAATCCTTAAAAATATCTAAAACTTCTTCAGGAGTTGCATTTGTCGCAATATCTATATCTTTAAAGTCAATATTTAGGAGATAATCACGTACAGCTCCACCAACTATATATGCTTCATACATTTTACTTTTTAGTGCTGAAATAAGTTCTAAGCCACGCATAAAATATTTATACATTTCGTAGTTGCGTTTTTTTAGTGTATCTAAATATTTATCTTGATTCTCCATAACTCCCCTCCTCTAATAGGTCGTATATTTTAAACGTTAAATCTAAATAACATAATATCGCCGTCTTTTACGACATAGTCTTTTCCTTCTAGTCGTACTTTGCCAGCTTCTTTTACTTTAAGAGGTGTACCATATTCTATCAGATCATCATATGAATAGGTTTCAGCTCTAATAAAACCTCTTTCGAAATCACTATGTATTACTCCTGCACATTGAGGAGCTAACATTCCTTTTTTAAATGTCCATGCACGACATTCTTTTTCACCAGCAGTAAAGAAAGTACAAAGCCCTAATAAAGAATATGCTTCTTTTACTAATCGATCTAAGCCGCTTTCTTTTACGCCTAAGTCATCTAAAAACATTTTGCGATCTTCAGCATCTAATGCGCTAAGTTCTTCTTCAATTTTAGCACTAATCATAACTACTTTAGCATTTTCTTTTTTAGCATATTCTTCAACTTTTTTAACATAATCATTACCTGTTGCAATGTCATCTTCGCCTACGTTTGCAACATAAAGCATTGGTTTCATTGTTAAGAATTGATAATTTTTGATAAAGTTCTTTTCTTCAGTTGTTAAGTTAACTAATCTTGCGGGAACACCTTGCAAGAATGCTTCATGTAGTTTTTTTAATATATCGTATTCATACACTGATTCTTGGTCTACTTTTAGTTGGGCCTTTTTTTCAATCTTCGGCAATCTTTTTTCAACCACTTCTAAATCAGCTAATACAAGTTCCATATTAATGACTTCAATATCACTAATTGGATCTACCTTTCCATCTACGTGGATAATATTTGGATCATCAAAACAACGAACTACCTCACATATTGCGTCAACATCACGAATATGCGAAAGAAATTGGTTTCCTAATCCTTCACCTTTGCTTGCGCCTTTTACAAGTCCTGCAATATCAGTAAATGAAAATGATGTTGGAACGATACTTCTTGGTTTAACAATTTCAACTATTTTGTCCAATCTTTCATCTTTTACTTCAACAACTCCAACATTTGGTTCGATTGTGGCAAACGGAAAGTTTGCGGCAAAAGCACCAGCTTTTGTTATTGCATTAAATAACGTAGACTTTCCTACATTAGGAAGTCCAACTATTCCTGCGGTTAATCCCATTTCACACCTCTATTATTTTTTTATTTTATAATGTTATAATAATTGCTATAATTATCAATAAAACTCTTAAGACAATATTTATAAAGATATTTCTATTAGTATACATATATATACCAGTTAACACTATGTTAAGAATTAATAGTGGAATAACAACATCTAGTGACATTATCCATAAAGTTTCCAAAGCTGTTGTTACAAGAATTGTTATGATAAATATTGTTTTTTCACCTAACAATGTTTCGTCTAACGCATCTACTAATCTTTTTCGACATAATACCTCAATTGAAATTGCAACAAAAATAAATCCTGTAACAATTTTAAATATACATTCATTTTTTACATCAAAAAATTTAGCACTTCCACTACTTAAATATTTTACTATATAACTTGGAAATACTTGGGTAAATGTTAATATTTTTGATAATAAAATAATTATTGCTATTGTAATTATTCCAATAAACAAGGCTATAATATAAGTTGACAATGGTCTATCAAGTGGTGTTTTTTTCATATCTTTCATTGAAAATACTATTGTCAAAATAAATGTTAATAGGCCACTAAAAAATATACTATTAGCCTCACAGAATGCATCTGTATATGTACTAATCTCTTTATTCTGTAATAACGCAAAAATTACTTGAAGAATTCCACAAACTAAAAATCCAGCTATAGCATATATTGTAAGCGATATTTTTAATTTACCTGCATTATCAGGTCCATAATCACCCGTTATCATAGCTTTTTGCATTGCGGCACTATGTTCTCCACAAGCAGTGCAATATTCTTCATTAGGATTTAAGACGCGATAACAATTCTTACATCTTATCTTCATTTATATCACCTTTTTTTACTTTACTTGTTTTTTTATTATAACACAAAGATTTGATTTTGTAAATCCTAATGTTATTTTTATTTTTTACCTTTCATAATATATTTATTGACAAAAATTCCTTTGTATATTCTTGTTAATTTTTATCAAAATATGAATGGTGAAAAAAATGAAAAAGAAAATTAAAAATAAACGTTTTATAAAATGTTTCTTAATTAGTATCCTATTATTTTTATCTACTATTACTGTTGCTATGTGTATACTAATATCACGTATCAATTATCAAATGCCAGAAATATTAAATGTTGAACTATATGATGATAATGAAGTAAAATATCTTAGTTACAGTAATGGTAAAAAACAATCATACGTAAATCTTGATAAAATTTCCAATAATTTAGTAAATGCTTTTATCGCAATTGAAGATAAGCGTTTTTACAATCACCATGGCGTAGATACAATTAGAATTGGTGGAGCTCTTTTGAAAAATTTCAAAAGTAAAAAAATAGCTGAAGGTGCTTCAACAATTACTCAACAATATGTTAGAAATATATATTTATCAAATGAAAAAACTTGGAAAAGAAAAATTAATGAAATGTTAATTTCTTTGCATCTTGAAAAAAATTATTCTAAAGATCAAATATTAGAAGGATATCTTAATTCTATTTATTTTGACCATGGTATATATGGTGTTGAAGATGCTAGTATTTATTATTTTGGTAAACATGCAAGTGAATTAACGCTTGCGGAAGCAGCTACCATCGCAAGTATTCCTAAAGGTCCAACCATATATTCACCAATCAAAAATCCCGATAACAATAAGAATAGACGTGAATTAATTCTTAACGAATTATTAAATGATCAAACAATTTCTCAAATTGAATATGATCAAGCAACAAAAGAAACAATTAAATGTATTGGCAATAATCCTAATGATGATGATATTAATGCTCCTTATTTTCAAGATCTTGTACTTGATAGTTTAAAGAACATACCTGAAATAGAAAACTACAAAATGGGAGGTATAAAAGTATATACCACACTTAACACCAAATTATATTCAGAGATTGTAAGTAGTATCAATAAACGAGCACCAGATACCGATATTGAAACAGCAATTGTCGCAATGGAACCTTCCACAGGAAAAGTATTAGCTATAGTAGGTGGAAGAAGCTATGAAAATAGTACATATAATCGTGCTACTAAAAGTTTAAGACAACCTGGTTCTTCAATTAAACCTTTTCTTTATTTAACCGCATTAGAAAATGGATTTACGGTGGCAACTTCTTTTAAAAGCGAACCAACCACCTTTTATGTAAATAATGAAGCGTATGCACCTACCAACTTTCACAGTATCTATGCGGACAAAGATATTTCAATGGTATACGCTCTTGCAACTAGTGATAATATTTATGCTATGAAAACCCATTTGTTTTTAGGCCCTGACAAACTTGTTAATACATTAAAAAGATTTGGTATTCACGGCAACATTCCCGCCATTCCTTCACTTGCTTTAGGTACCTATGAAGTTTCAGTCTTAGAATTAACAAAAGCCTACGCAATACTTGCAAATGAAGGTGTAGCAATTAGCCCTTCAATTATAACGAAAATAACCACAATGGATGATGAAATAATTTATGAAAAAAAGCCAAAGGAAACTAAAATTGCTAATCAATCAGATGTGTATTTATTAAATGAAGCAATGACTTCAATATTTGATAATAATCTAACCTATAATATTAGACCAACTGGAGTACCAATAAGAAGTTTGCTTTCAACCACATACAGTGCTAAAAGTGGTTCCACTGATACCGACAATTGGATGGTAGGTTATAATCCTGATATAGTTGTTGCGGTATGGAGTGGCTACGATGATGCTAGAAACGTTGAATTATCTGAGGACACAAAATTTGGGAAATTTATTTGGGCCGATAGTGTCGAAGCATACTATCGTGTAACTGGCACTAATCCGACTTGGTATAATACTCCCGATGATGTTATTGAAATTGAACTTAACCCTTTTAGTGGCTTCTATGCAGGTTTCGGCGAATACACTAAAAAATTATATTTTAGAAAGAAAAACCTACCATGGTATATTTCTTTACTAAAAGAAGAAAATAGCAACACGTAAATGTTGCTATTTTTTATCAGGTAAATGATTTTCTATTTTTTTATAAGCGATATCAATAGGTATTGCAAATGACATATTTTCAATGTGATCATTATTTTTACCAACTAGTTTCCAACAGTTGATACCGATTAACTCACCATATATATTAAACAATCCACCACCACTATTTCCTTCATTAATAGTTGCACAGTGTTGTAAATATTCATTTGTAACTATATTACCTCTAGCATTTTCTTCTTTTCTTTTACGATTTATTCCACTAATTGAACCAACAGTTACTGTATTATAGTATAATTCTAAATCATATGGTGAACCAATTGCTATTGCATATGCACCTTCTTTAATATCATGTTGATTTAAAGTTGCTGTGTTTAAAATTATTGGTGCTGTAAAAGAAATCAAAGCAATATCACAGTCGATATCGTAATATACAATGGTAGCATCAAAATAACCAATTTTTTCACCTAAATATACTTCTGTACTATCAACATTAGTAGCATTTACTACATGTCTGTTAGTTATTGCATAATATGTGTAATAATACTTTTGACTAGTTTCATATCTTTTTATAATTACAGCACTACCTGTTTCAATTGTAGTAGTTAATAAACTTTTTGATGTTATCTTTACACCAATTGTTGATTCTTTTGCTATTGCAACAGCGGTGGTTAAAGCATCTTCAATATTATTTACTGTTATATTATTTTCCCATTCAACATGATTATTTTCGATATTGTTAACTACATTTCTATCAAGAGTACAACCCGCCAAAGTAATTAATAAAAGTAAAGATACTAATATACTGGATATTTTTTTCATTACAAATCCCTCCTAAATATTCTGTTAACATTTTTTTCAATAGCATCTGCCATTTCATTTATAGATATATTTTTTATTTTTGCCATTTCTTCTACTATTAATGGTATATATTTTGGACCATTCTCTTTACCACGATATGGATGAGGAGTTAAATAAGGAGAATCGGTTTCTGAGACTAAATATTTGATATCAGTGTTTTCTACTACATCCTTCATGTTTTTTCCGTTTCTATATGTAACAGGTCCAGATATACCAAAGTTCATATTTAATTTAATATATTCTTTAGCCATTTCAACACTTCCACTGTAAGAATGAAGTACTCCACCAATTTCTTCAATGTGCTGATTTTTCAATGTATCAAATGTTATTTGATGCGCATCTCTACTATGAATAATTACTGGTAAATTATGTTTTTTAGCTATATCAATTTGACGAATGAATGCGTTATACTGTTCTTCTTTAGTAGTAGTATCCCAATGAAAATCATATCCAATTTCGCCTATAGCAATAACTCTGTCATCACAAGCCATTTTGTCAAGTTCTAGATATTCTTTATCAGAATAGTTTTTTATTTCAGTTGGATGAAATCCTACTGCCGCATAGCACCAATCAAATTGATGAGCTAATTCAATGGCTTTTTTTGATGTTTCCAAATCATATCCAACTACTATCATTTTTTTTACATTGTTAGCGAATGCATCACTTATTACTTCATCAAGATGCATTCCTAATTCTTTACTATTTAAGTGTACATGTGTATCTATAAACATTTTTATCACCACTTTTTATTATACCATATTTAATGAATTATAAATGCAAAAAAGCCCTTGTTTTAAAACAAGGACTATTTTAATTCACATGTTATTTAGTAACAACTAAATTAGTTTTCTAATTCAGAAACTGAACCAGCACCAACTGTTCTACCACCTTCACGGATAGAGAATTTAGTACCTTTTTCAACAGCGATTGGGTGAATTAGTTTAACTGTCATTTGAGTGTTGTCACCAGGCATAACCATTTCAGTACCTTCTGGTAATTCAATAACACCAGTTACGTCAGTAGTACGGAAGTAGAATTGAGGACGATAGTTAGAGAAGAATGCTGTATGACGTCCACCTTCTTCTTTAGTTAATACGTAAACTTCAGCTTTGAATTCTGAGTGAGGTGTAACTGATTTAGGTTTTGCAAGAACTTGTCCACGAACGATATCTTCACGTGCAATACCACGAAGTAATACACCGATATTGTCACCAGCTTCAGCTTGGTCAAGTAATTTACGGAACATTTCAACACCTGTGATAACTGCAGAACGAGTATCTTTGATACCAACGATTTCAACAGTGTCACCAACTTTTACAGTACCACGTTCAACACGTCCTGTAGCAACTGTACCACGACCAGTGATTGAGAAAACGTCTTCTACTGGAAGTAAGAAAGGTTTGTCAGTTTCACGAACTGGATCAGGGATGTATTCATCAACTGTATCCATTAATTTTAAGATTGCTTTTTGAGCTTCTGGATCACCTTCAAGAGCTTTTAATGCAGAACCACGAATGATTGGAGTATCATCTCCAGGATATCCGTATTCATTTAATAGATCACGAACTTCCATTTCTACTAATTCAAGTAATTCTTCATCATCAACCATATCGCATTTATTTAAGAATACGATTAATCTAGGAACACCTACTTGACGGCTTAATAAGATGTGTTCACGAGTTTGAGCCATAGGTCCATCTGTTGCTGCAATAACTAGGATAGCACCATCCATTTGAGCAGCACCAGTAATCATGTTTTTAACATAGTCAGCATGTCCTGGGCAGTCAACGTGTGCATAGTGACGTTTTGCAGTTTCATATTCAACGTGACAAGTATTGATCGTTATACCACGAGCTTTTTCTTCAGGTGCACCATCAATTTCATCATAAGCTTTCTTTTGAGCTAAACCTTGTTGTGCTAATACAGTAGTAATAGCAGATGTTAAAGTTGTTTTTCCATGGTCAACATGTCCGATAGTACCAATGTTTACATGGGGTTTTGTACGTACAAATTTTTCCTTTGCCATTTTAATTTCTCCTTTTTAAAATTTAAATACAATTTATTTTATAACAAATATATTTTTTTTGCAAGTAAAACGTAAGTTTTTATTATTGAGCATTACGTTTTTTTATAACTGCTTCTGCAACATTCTTAGGACATTCTTCATAGTGGTCAAATTGCATAGTGTAATTACCACGACCTTGAGTATTAGAACGTAATGCAGTAGCATATCCGAACATTTCTGCAAGTGGAACGAAAGCCCTAATTGATTGGCTCTTTCCTCTAGCTTCTTGTCCATCAATACGTCCACGACGTGTTGATAAATCTCCAATTACAGTACCAACATATTCATCTGGTACGATAACTTCAACTGATTCGATTGGTTCTAGTAAAACTGGTTGACATTTTTCAGCAGATGCTTTGAAAGCCATACCACCGGCAACTTCAAAGGCAATTTGGCTAGAGTCAACATCATGATAAGAACCAAATACTAAGCGAGCTTTAATATCGATAGTTGGGAATCCAGCAAGGTTACCATTAGCAAGTGCATTTTCGATACCTTTATTAACTGCTGGAATATATTCACGTGGAATTACACCACCAACGATTTCATCAACGAATTCGTATCCTTTACCTGGATTAGGTTCAAATACAACTACGCAGTGACCATATTGTCCACGACCACCAGATTGACGAACGAATTTACCTTCGATTTCAGCTGCTTTCTTAATTGTTTCACGATAAGAAACTTGAGGTTGACCTACGTTACATTCAACGTGGAACTCTCTTCTCATACGGTCAACAATGATATCTAAGTGTAATTCACCCATACCAGAAATAATTGTTTGACCAGTTTCAATGTCAGTATAAGTTCTAAATGTTGGATCTTCTTCAGCAAGTTTAGATAGTGCTACAGACATCTTATCTTGGTCACCCTTAGTTTTAGGTTCAATTGCAACAGAAATAACAGGTTCTGGGAAAACCATTTTTTCAAGGATAACAGGGCAGTTAGGATCACACATAGTGTCCCCAGTAGTAGTATCTTTTAGACCTACTGCAGCTGCGATATCACCTGAATATACTTCTTTAATTTCAGTACGATTATTAGCGTGCATTAATAAGATACGACCGATTCTTTCACGTTTGTCCTTAGTTGAGTTAAGAACATATGATCCAGATTCTAAATGTCCACGATAAACTCTAAAGAATGTTAATTTACCAACATATGGGTCAGTCATTACTTTAAATGCAAGTGCTGCAAATGGTTCTTCATCGCTTGAATTAATTTCGATTTCGTTACCATCTTCATCATGACCTTTGATTTGAGCAACTTCAACTGGAGATGGAAGATAATCGATAACTGCGTCAAGAACTTTTTTAACGCCTTTATTTTTGAAGGCAGTTCCGCAAAGAATTGGGAAGAATTTTACAGCAAGTGTTCCTTTACGGATAGCTGCTTTTAACATATCTTCAGTTATTTCTTCGCCTTCTAAATATGCCATCATTAAATCGTCATCAAATTCTGATACAGCGTTAATTAATTCATCACGATAATATTCTGCTTCATCAAGTAAATCTGCAGGAATTTCAACTTCAGTTCCGTGTTCATCAACACTACCTTCTTCATAGATGAAGGCTTTCATAGTTACTAAATCGATGATACCGCGGAAATCACTTTCAGCACCAATAGGGTATTGAATTGGATGAGCATTAGCACCAAGTCTATGATCTAGAGATTGGCAACTATATTTGAAATCTGCTCCTGTTTTATCCATTTTATTAACGAATACAATACGAGGAACTAAATATTCAGTTGCTTGTCTCCAAACAGTTTCTGTTTGAGGTTCAACACCAGCTTGAGCATCTAGTACAGTTACAGCACCATCAAGTACTCTTAATGAACGACTAACTTCAACTGTAAAGTCAACGTGTCCTGGAGTATCAATGATATTTATACGATGGCCCTTCCAGAATGCTGTGGTTGCAGCAGAAGTAATTGTTATACCTCTTTCTTGTTCTTGTTCCATCCAGTCCATCTGTGCTGCGCCATCATGAGTTTCTCCTATTTTATGAATCTTACCTGTGTGATATAGAACCCTTTCTGTGAAAGTCGTTTTACCGGCATCGATGTGAGCCATGATTCCGATATTACGAGTATGTAATAATGAGTATTCACGAGCCATTGTATTTTATTCTCCTATTACCATTGATAATGAGCAAATGCTTTATTTGCTTCAGCCATACGGTGAGTATCTTCACGTTTCTTAACGGCACCACCAAGTCCATTGGCAGCATCCATAATTTCTTTTGCAAGTCTTTCTTCCATTGTTTTTTCATTACGAAGACGTGCGTAATTTGTTAACCATCTTAAACCTAGAGTATAGCGTCTTGCTTCTCTAACTTCAACTGGTACTTGATAGTTAGCACCACCTACACGGCGAGATCTAACTTCTAATTGTGGCATAATATTTTCTAATGCTTGATTATAAACTTCTAGTGGATCACGACCAGTTGCTTTTGAAACACGATCAAATGCACCATAGATTATTTGTTGAGCCACACCTTTTTTACCATCCAACATAACACTATTAATTAATCTTGTAACTAATACTGAATTGTAAATTGGATCTGGTAATACATTTCTTTTAGCGACATGTCCTTTACGAGGCATGTTGATTCCTCCTTTCTAGAATACTAGTTATTTTATTTTAAATTACTTTTTAGCTTTAGGGCGTTTTGCACCATATTTTGAACGAGCTTGTTTACGACTTTCAACACCAGTAGTATCAAGTGTACCACGAATAATGTGATAACGAACACCTGGTAAGTCTCTAACACGCCCGCCACGAATCAATACAGTATTATGTTCTTGTAGCTTATGACCAACACCTGGGATATAAGCTGTTACTTCAATACCATTACTTAAACGAACACGGGCCATCTTACGAATAGCAGAGTTTGGTTTTTTAGGTGTCATAGTTGTAACACGAGTACAAACACCTTTCTTTTGAGGGCAGTTGATTGTTGTAGCTACCTTTTTCAAAGAATTGTAACCAATACCTAGATGAGGTGATTTAGATTTTCTTACCTTATCTTGACGTGAGTTATGTACTAATTGATTAATTGTAGGCATCTTTTTTTCTCCTTTCAAATAATACTAGTTATTAATGGGCTTCCACATTTCCACGTGTTTCAATTTCCCAAAAAATATAGCCTTTAACAAGGCCAAAATTTAACCTCTACTATTATACATATTTTTGCCATTAAAGTCAAAAGATATACATATTTTTTTAAAAAGAAATACTAGCAATGCTAGTTTGCATTGCTAGTACTAATATTTTATTTTACTAAAAATATTTTCTCTTTGTTAGCATTACTACTTTACCACCAGTAAGTTGTATCATTTTTGCGGCATCTATAGAAAAATCTTGTGCTTTTATTACTAATGGTTTATCGATAACACCTCTTGCTAAAACTTTAACAAAGTAAACATTTTTAGCAATCAAATGTTTTTCTTTTAAGGTATTAACCGTAACAACATCGTTTGCCTCGAAACTACGGCTTATTACATCCAAGTTTATAATTGCTTTCTTATTGCCATAAATCTTTTCAGCATCTTCTTCTTTTTCAATTAGATGTTTAGTTACTTCATCAGAAACGATATCTTTTACTTCAATAGCGCTAACTTGTTCTCTTTGTAATTCTTCCATAAGAGCTTTGTCTTCTGCAAGAACAGCCTCATCTACCACTGGCTCTTCTACTACAGGTTCTTCTACCACTGGTTCTTCAACTACAGGTTCTTCTACAACCGGCTCTTCAACTACAGGTTCTTCTACCACTGGTTCTTCTACCACTGGTTCTTCAACTACAGGTTCTTCTACCACTGGCTCTTCAACTACAGGTTCTTCTATCACTGGTTCTTCAACTACAGGTTCTTCTACCACTGGTTCTTCTACAACCGGTTCTTCAGGAAGGACATTATTTAAAGTTGAATCTTCAACTTCAGTAGTTTCATTAAAATCTGGAACATTTTCATCACGATCTGGGCCAGCAGTTAATACTCCTGCTCTTAATCTTCTTAAGTATGTTTCATTAGTAGATTTACTTCTTTTAATAACTATTTTTTTATTTTCCATAATAAGCCTCCTGATTTTTTATTAATCATATATTTTCTTATATTTTTCTTTTAAATATTCGATATAGTATTTTGGATTAAATGGTTCTCCTGTTGCCATTATTAATATTTCTTGAGGGGTTTTACTCTTTCCAAACTTATGAACTTTTTCTTTTAACCATTCATTAACAGTTGTTAAATCTTTTTCTGCAAACACTTCTTCAACATTTAGTTCTTTCTTCATTTGATTGTAAAGTTGTGCAGAATAAGCACTACCTAGTGCATATGTTGGAAAATATCCAAAAGAGCCACCAGACCAATGTATATCTTGTAGAATTCCTTCTGTATCGGTTTTAACATCTATATTTAAATATTCTTTATAAAGTTTATTCCAAAGTTTAGGTAAATCTTTTGTTTTAACTTCGTTATTGAATATTTTCTTTTCTATTTCATATCTAATCATTATGTGTAATGGATATGTTAATTCATCTGCTTCAGTTCTAATTAATGAATTTTCAACTTTATTAATAGCACGATAGAATTGATCTAGTGATATGTCTTTAAGCTGTTCTACAAATGTTTGTTTTAAAATAGGGTAGTGAGTTTTCCAAAATTGGTAGCTTCTGCCAACAATGTTTTCGTAAAAACGTGATTGCGACTCATGCATTGCCATTGTTGAACCACCACTAAGTGCAGTATCGTCAAATTTTGGATCACAATTTTTTTCATATGTTGCATGTCCCATTTCATGAATTATCGAAAATATGAAAGATGTAAGTAAATGATCATAGTAATGACAAGTTATTCTTTCATCAGTAGTACCATATCCCGTAGTAAATGGATGTTCAGATTCTTTAATTACATTTTTTGTTTTATCAAAACACATTACTTTTAATAAATATTTAGCAAATTCTTTTTGCAATTCAATTGGATAATACTCTTTATTAAAACTATCATCTATTGGCTTTTTTGATAAGATTTCTTTAACAAATGGTACAAGTTCTGTTCGTAGTGTATCAAAGAATTTATCATAGTCTTCTTCTGTAAAGCCTTTTTCATATGTATCAAGTAAGACATTGTATCCTTTACAATTTGGTGTTTCTAAGTATTTAATATATTTCTTTTGCCAAGTTATTATCTTATCTAATTTAGGTGCAAAATGTTTGTAATTGTTAGTTTGTTTCGCTTCTAGCCAAGTTTGACCAGATGTTGCTAAAAGAATTTGATAATTAACAAGTTCTTTAGATGGTACTTTTAATTCTTTTTCCAATTCTTCAAATTCTTTGCTAGCTGAAAGCCAAGTAATTTCATCTACTTTATCTTTATTAGTAATTATATCTTTTAGTGCATTAACATAAGTCTTCTTATGAGATAGTGAAACTATCATTTCAGTAATATTACCTAATTGTTTAGAACGTTCTTCCAAACATCCTACAGGGGCTTCAGTTTCAGAGTCCCAATTAATCATATACATTGCATAATTTAATGCATTGATTTTATTTTTTGTACTTTGATATATTTTTAAACTTTTTTCAATCATTAGTCAACAATTTTTACTTTATCTGCAATTATTTCTTCTAAAGCAATACCAATACTCTTATAGTTTTTAGTTTCTTCTAAATATGATTTTTGAGTTGCATCAATTTCTTTAGCACGTTTAGATACAGCAATAACTAATTTATATTTTGATGATGCTTTATTTGTAAGTTCATCTATAGATGGATAACGTAAACCATCACGTTCTGTATTCATATTTTCAATCATAATTATTCCTCCATTAATTCATAATATCTTTCTAAAGCACGTTCACATTTAGCATGTTCTGCTCTAATTATTGCGATTATCTTATCAACCGCATTTTCTATTTCATCATTTACGACGATATAATCATATGAAGATGCTAACATTAGCTCTCCTTTTGCTTTTGTTAATCTTTCCATAATTACTTCAGTAGATTCAGTACCACGGTTTTTCAAACGCGATTCTAATGCTTTCCAACTAGGTGGTGCTATAAAAATAAATACCGCATCAGGCATTTTAGCCTTTACTTGAAGGGCGCCTTGTACTTCTATTTCTAATACAACCTCTTTGCCTTCTTCTAATTTTTCGATTACTTTATCTTTTGGAGTACCATAGTAATTATTAACAAATTTAGCATGTTCTAATAAATTACCTTTTGCAAGTTCTTCTTCAAATTTTTCTTTACTTACAAAATAATAATCTTTTCCATCTACTTCACCTACACGAGGGCTTCTTGTTGTCATTGACACTGAAAAGTCAAGATTATGACCAGGTCTATTAAAGAGGGCTTTACGTATTGTTCCTTTTCCAACTCCAGATGGTCCAGAGATTACAATTAATAGTCCTTTTTCATTTAATTTCATGCTAATACCTCATATGTTCATTTTACCTATTTTACCACTATGTTAAATTTTTTTCAATAATTTTGTTATTTAAAATGTTTTAGTGTATAATATTATCAGTTATTTTTAAAATAAAGAGGTGATTTTATGCCCTTTGATGGCGTTTTTATCCACTTTTTAGTACAAGAATTGAAGGAGAATTTGGTCGGAAAAAGAATAAATAAAATAGTACAACCAAATATGCTTGATATCGTTTTTCAGTTCAAAGCAAACGGTGTTCAAAAACAATTATTAATTTCTTCTAGTCTAGATATGCCTAGAATATATTTCACAGACGAAAAAGTTACTTCTTTAGATATTCCTAAAAACTTTTGTGTTATGTTACGTAAATACATTGAAAGAGGAATCATCAAAGATATTTTTCAAGTTGGAAATGATCGGGTTATAATATTTAAAATTGAAAGTTATTCTGAACTTGGCGATTTATTAAATTATCAACTGTCATTTGAGTTAATGGGAAGAAATAGTAATCTAATGCTAATTGACAATAACAATTGTATTATAGATGCTATACGAAAAATTCCGCCTTCAGTTGAATCTAATCGCCTAATTATTCCTCATGCACCATATGTTTATCCAACAAGGGATGATGCAATTAATCCTTTTTCCGTGACTGATAGTGAAGAAATTGATTTTTCTAAACTTGAAGGTTGTTCTAAATTAATGTTAAACGAATGTGGTAACGTAAGCGAACTAACAAAATATTTAAATACGCCTATTAAACCTTATATATTTGAATATGATAATAAGCATGATTTTTATGTATTACCGCTTTCAAATAAGAAGATTTTACGTGATGATTTTAACAATATTTCTTCAATGTTAGATACCTTTTACAAAGAATACCGTTTAGTATATAATGATAAAGCTAAAGTATTAAAGAGAATTGTCAAAAATAAATTAGTTCATTTAAACACTAAGTTAGGACACTTAGAAGATGATTTAAAGAAAGCTAATGAAAACTTAAATTGTAATCATTTAGGTCTATTGTTACAAGCAAATCTATACCGAGTAAATAAAGGTGATACTAGTATAATTGTTAATGATTATACTTCAAATAATGAAGAAATAGAAATAGAATTAGATCCAACGCTTGATCCTAGTAAGAATTTGAAACGTTTATTTACAAAAGGTAAAAAAGCTAAAAATGCTATTGAACAAACAAGTATTCAAATTGATATAACAAAAAATGAAATATCTTATTTAGATACTATTTTAGTACAATTAGAATTTGCTAATAGCAATGAGCTTGATGAAATAACTGATGAACTTATTAAAGAACGTTACTTAAAACCTAAAAAAGCAACCAATTCTAAACGTAAAAATACTACAATCAGTAAATATAATATTGATGGCATTGATGTATATGTTGGTAAAAATAATATTCAGAATAGTTACATAACTCACCAACTATCGAGTAGTTTCGATTGGTGGTTTCATGTCAAAGATATGCCTGGTTCACACGTTTTATTCAAGTCACCATATCCTGGATATGAATTATCTGAAAAAGAAATTAGATTTTGTGCAAATCTTGCGGGGAGTTTTTCTAAGGCTAGCCACTCATCAAGTGTCCCCGTTGACTATACATTAATCAAATATATAAAGAAAATCCCGGGTTTAAAGGGTTGTGAAGTTACCTATACAAATCAAAAGACAATATATATTGATCCTAAACTTTAATTTTTTTCATCATCAATTATTATCATGCAAGAATAACAATATATTTGGCTACGGCCATCATATAATGTTGCTACTTGATATTTAATGTCAATGATTTCTTGGCTATCATAATTTGCCAAAAAGTCATTGACTTTTTTTTCTAAATCTAATTCATGATTTTCATCAAATAATTTTACTAACATAAAAGGCCTCCTGATTAATTATACAATTAACCATAGAGGCTTTTTTGTCATATTATAATTTATTATTGTAATATTTGCATTTTTCTTGGTAAAAGCAATTATCACACATAGGTTTTTTAGCAAAGCAATGATATCTACCAAAAAACAGTAACAAATGATGGGCTTTATGCCAATATTCTTCATCTATTAAACTAGTTAAAACTTTTTCAGTTTCTAACACTGATGATTTTTCCTCAACTAACCCTAGTCTCTTGGCCACTCGTTCAACATGAGTATCTACGGGAAGTCTAGGCATTTTAAAGCCTTCGGTTAATACAACATTTGCGGTCTTTCTTCCAACTCCAGGTAAACTTTCTAAATCTTCTTGAGTATTAGGGACTTTACCATTGTATTTATCTACTAAAGTTTTTGATAATTCAATAATGTTTTTACTTTTATTATTACTAAGTCCGATTGACTTTATTATTTCTCTAACATCATTTACATCTGCTTTTGCCAATTCATAGCACGTAGGATATTTTTCAAACAGAACTGGTGTAACCAAATTTACTGACTTATCGGTTGTTTGTGCCGATAAACTTACCGCAATAATTAATTGAAAAATGTTTTGATAATTTAATTCACAACCTGCATTTGGAAACATTTTTTCAATTTCTTTTAGAATTTCTAAAACATTAGCGTTTGACATACATTTCATCAAGCATTTTCTTTAAATCTTCGTCGTAAGTTACAGTTTCTCGTTCTGATTCTGTTTTCTTATTTGCCAATATTGCATCAGCATATCTTAAGTGAAGCTTTTTAGCTTTCAATCCTTCAAGTATAGCACTCTTAATTGCTTCTGATGAGTATCCTAAATCTAACCAATGATTTACTATCGCAAGATCAGCAGGTGAACATGGTTTTGCATAAGTGGCTTCAACATATAAAATTAATTGACTTAATAAATCTTGTCGACTTTTATATTTGCTTGTTTGTTCATTTTCAGACATTGCGTTTGCTATAGCATCATAGGCTCCATCTAGGTGAAAGACTTCATCGCCTTCACTTATTAGTAGTTCAACATAGCCTAGTTTTACAAGGTGAATTAATAACTGTGAAATATCATTTTCATTTAGAGTCATTTTTTCAGCAAGATTTTTTACCACAAGCAAGTTATCATTTTTTTCTAATTGTCTATATAAATGAATTAAAATTAGTACTTCTTCTTCATTTATTTTCAATGTTGGATAATATGATATCAATTCTTCGGTAAAAGATATTGTTTTGTTTTTTATCAATCTTGCAAGTTCAGCCATATTGCATCTCCTTATTTTTACTTTTGATATACTTCTTTCTTTAGTATTCCAATATATGGTATATTACGATATTGTTCATCATAATCAAGTCCAAATCCTACAACAAATTCATTTGGTATAACGAACCCTACATATTCAGGAACAATATCTACCCCTTCTAATCTTCTTGATGGTTTATCTAGAAGGGTAGTTATTTTTAATGAAGCAGGATTCATTTTCATTAAAATTTCTTTAATTGCTTTTAATGTTAACCCTGTATCGATAATATCTTCAACAACAATAACATGTCGATTTTCTAGTGAAATTGTTGGCAAACTTATTAGTTTTACTTCACCAGTTGATGTTGCGCCATGATAACTTGATGCACGTAAAAATTCATATTCAAGCGGGATATACATATTTTCACATAGATGTGCATAATACGAAACGCTACCTTTTAAAAGGCAAAGCATTACGGGATTTTTATCTTCATAATCCTTACTAATTTCTAATGAAAGTTCCTTAATTCTTTTCTTCAATTCTTCTTCACTAATTAATACTTTTTCAATGTTATCGTTGATGTTCATGCTTACTTCCTCTTTCTCTCGATAATACTTCTTGCAATTTTTATTCCGTTTGCTCCGGCTTGGGCTAAGCCCCTAGTGATCCCGGCTCCATCTCCGCCGACAAATAGATTATGTATTGATGTCTCAAATTGTTTATTAACAACTGGTCTATCACTATAAAATTTAGCTTCTACACCATAAAATAAAGTATGGTCACTTGCAATACCTGGTGTTACATAGTCTAATACTTCAACCATTTCAATTAATGATTTCATTACCTTGTACGGTAGAATTAATCCTAAATCACCTGGTACTGCTTCTTTTAATGTTGGTTTAACGAAGCCTTCATCTATACGTTTTTTCGTTGAGCGTCTTCCTTTTTTTATGTCACCGAATTTTTGAACGATTACGCCACCATTACTCAATTGGTTAGCGAGTCTTGAAATTTCTTCCGCAAATCCATTAGGATCTTTGAAAGGTTCATCAAATTCAAGTGATACTAATAATGCAAAGTTTGTATTATGTGATCCTAGTCTTGTATCTTTAAAAGCATGACCATTACATACTTTTACGCCATGATGATTTTCAATTACAACATGACCGCTTGGATTAGAGCAGAAAGTACGAACAGTAGTTCCTACACTAGTATTGTAGATAAATTTACCTTCATATAAATTACGGTTAATTTCATCCATAATTATGTCATTTGTTTCGACTCTAACACCTACATCTACTTTATTGTTAGTAAATGATACTCCATGTTTAGAAAGCACTTCAGTAAGCCATGCAGAACCAGCTCTTCCTACGCATAATGCTACGTATTCCGCAAATATTTTTTCGCCATTTGCAAGTACAATACCTTTTATTGTTCCTTCTTCAACAATTAATTCATCTACGGTTGTCGCAAATAAGAAATCCATACGTGGTTTCATATCTTCATAAATGTTTTTTAATACTTGTAGATTTACTTCAGTTCCTAAGTGTCTTACTTCGCTTCTTAATAGTTTTAAACCGTGAGCAATTCCTTTTCTTTCGATATCATATACTTCTTTAGTATATGGATCAGTCAATTCTTTATGAGCTCCATGTTCTAGATTAATTGTATCTACATATCTTATTAAATCTAATACTTCTTCTTCGCTTAAGTAATCAGTCATCCATCCGCCAAATTCGCTTGTAATGTTAAATTTACCATCTGAATATGCACCGCAGCCACCAAAGCCTGATGTCATTGAACAACTTGGATAGCATGTTCCAGTTGATGGACATTTATCCGCTTTTTTAGCTAAGATAGGACATTTTCTTGAATATATGTCATTGCCTTTCTCAACTAGTAATACCTTTAATGTTGGATCTTTTTTTATAAGTTCATATGCACTAAAGATTCCTGCAGGCCCTGCACCCACTAATATAACGTCATATTTTTTATCCATTATCTCAACTCCTTTGGGGTGATTATGTTACTATCTTTTTATAAGACCTATTATATCACAATATTTTATTTATAACTTAATTATACTTATAAAAGCCTTTTCCTAAATTTATTTTAAGAGATCTTCGTATTTCTGTTTAGCAATTTGAACAAGTTCATGATATGTCAAAATATGAATGTTGTTCTTATGAGCAAGTTCTAAATTAATATTTTCAAGATTAAATACTATTAGATATTTTGTAACAAAAGCATTATTCATTTCTAATCCATTTGCTTTTTCTTCTAATCTTGGCAATAAATCTTGTGATTTTTTGTATTTAGCATAATCAAATCTTTCAAAATCAATGCATATTAATTCATTAGAATGATCGTTATAATATGCATAGAAATTAGTCTCTTTATCACTATTTATATTTTCAAAGTGATATGCTAGTCTTTCGTCAATTAACCAAGTATTAGTATTATCAGAAGAAAGGCCTTCATCAACTAAAAAGAATTTATTAATTATTTCATCAGTAGTTGTTTTTAAATTTATTAATTTTTCTAGCATTTCAATCGTTGAATTACGTTTTTGTAAATAGTTAGTAAATTGACTATGCAAGTTTTCAACAACTTGAGTAGTTAAATCTAGTAATTTATTTTTGGCGCTATCGCTATCATTATCTTGAATTGCTTTAGTTATTTGGATGTTATGTTTGTTATTCAATTTATTATTTAATTTATTTAACTCACTTATTAGCTTTTCAGGATTTGATGCGACTGCATAAGAAATATTTTGTAAATCTTCTTTAGCATATTTTGTTAAATACTTGTATTGAGGACAATAATTTTCAATATAGTCATTTATTTGATTGTCACGAGTATCTCTCATCGGTTCTAAATATGTTTGTAAGAATTGATGAATTTGGCTATAAACAACTTGATATAAATTAATGGCTAATTCAAAGTGTGGTCTATCATTGTCATCTTCTTCTTCAAATATTACATTACTGAAATATGTTCTTTCGCTATTTACATCATTATCTAAAAATTCGCCATGAACATAACATTGATAAATGGCCTTTTTACCATTGATGTTAAATGTTGTAGGTAAGTCATCAACATTAACTAAATCGTAGCTACATACAACACGATTTTGTGCACATATATATATTTTGTGTTTTGCGTTAATTGAGGCATTTAAAAAAACATGACGTAAATTGAAAGTAACATTATTAGAAGTTACAATTTCATTTTTGGTTTCAATAAACTTTTCTTTGACAAAAAGTTCGTTTACATCAATTTGTTCATTTTCATCTTCTAATATCACTTTGGGCATAGCACCAATAACAAAATAACTGGCAAAGTGTTCTATTATTTTTCCCGCAATTTCTTTAAGTGATATTTCGGTTGCGCCACGATATTCTTGATTTAGATTATAAAGTATTATTTTTGTTTCGATTGGTGTGTCATTTGAAACCTCAGTTAATTTTTCATCATGAATTTCTTCTTCAATGTTGAAACTGAATAATCTTTGATATCTTTTGTTGTCTTCTTCAAAGACACTACTGATGTATGCAACTTCAAAAGCTTTTAACCAATTGATACGTCCAACACCTTTTCCACCAATTTCTACTTTATAATCCGAATCACTTGTACAAAAAGATTCATAGTTGTGACTTACAAAACCAATACCATTATCAGTTATTTCTATTGAAAATATGCCAGAAGTAAAACCAGCTATTCGGTAACTATCTCTTTCTATCTTTATTTTTATTTGGCTATCATTAAAATTGCCTCGTTCTTCAATTGCTTGAATAGAGTTCATAATTGCTTCATGTAGTGGAACAAAAACATCACTAGATGAAAATTTAAAATTACGAACCCGGTTTTTAAAATTAAATTTCATATTTAGAGCCTTCCTCTTTTTTTGATAAATTATTCACTTGTTTAGTATATCAAATTATTAGCGTTTTTTCAAATCATTTAAGTATTTTATGTTACAATAATAGTAATCGAATTTATTTATTGAAAGGATTACATATGAAAACAACTGTTTGTTTAATTCGTCATGGTCAAACTAACTGGAATAAATGTTACATTATTCAAGGTAGATATGATAAAGAACTTAATCAAGATGGCATAAATCAAATTGTTACCACCGCAGAGCGTTTAAAAAGTTTAAATATTAATTGGGATATATATCTAAGTAGCCCTTTATCAAGAGCAGTTAATTCATGTAAGATTATCAAAAAAGCCTTAACCGGTAATGATAATAACATAATTGTTAGAGATAATTTAACTGAAAGAATGTTTGGGATTGCGGAAGGTCTTGTAATCTGTGATGACGTTTATGAACGCATTCTTAAAGATTTCTACGAAGGAATGGAATCAACTGAAGAAATTAGAAAACGTGCAATGAACGAAATACTAGCAATTGCTAAAGAGTATTCTGGTAAGAATATTTTAATTACAACTCATTCACATTTTATCAAAGGACTTTTTACAGCAATTGATCCCCAAATTACTTTTCAAAGTTATTTAGCCAATGGAGGTTTAAATTTTGTTGAAGTTGAGGATGGAAAAATCATTAGTCACAGGTTTAATCAATAGTATTACTATTTGATTTTTTCCTATTTTTCTAAAGTTAGTTCATCAATTTTAGCATCAACTAATTTTATTAAATCTTCTTTTTTAATTTTGATTTGAAGTCCAACTCTTCCTCCACTTACAAAAATTTCACTAAAGTTTTCAACTGTTTTATCTAAATATGTTGGAAACTTTTTTTTCATTCCAATAGGGCTGCACCCTCCATGAATGTAACCAGTAAGCGGCTCTAAGTCTTTTTGTTTAATCATATCAATGCTTTTTTTACCAACTATTTTTGCGACTTTTTTAACATCAAGTGTGGCGTTAACTGGTATTACAAATACATAAAAATGGTTATTACCATCGGTTGTTACTAATGTTTTAAATACTTGATTTACATCTTCTTTTAAGGCACTTGCAACACCTATTCCATCAACAATACCAGCATCATATTCAAAATATTCATAATTTATTTTCTTTTGTTCTAAGATTTTCATTACTATTGTTTTATTCATTTTATAACCTATTATAATAAGGGAAAACTCCAATTATATTGGAGTTTTTTAAAATAAACCGCTTATTCTTCCATTTTCATCAACATCAATTTTTTCAGCTGCAGGTACTTTTGGTAAACCTGGCATTGTCATTATTTTACCAGTAAGAACAACGATAAAGCCTGCCCCTGCGCTTATTTTTACATTGCGTACTGTAACTATAAAATCAACTGGTGCACCAAGTTGTGTGGCATCATCTGAAAAACTGTATTGAGTTTTAGCAATGCAAATTGGTAGTTTAGCAAATCCCAATTCAGTTAATTTTTCAATTTGTTCTTTGGCACTTTTAAGAATTTTTACATCTTTTCCACCGTATACTTTTTGAACTACTGCTCTTATTTTTTCTTCAATGCTTAAGTCATCAGCATAGCTATATGTGAAATCATTAGGAGTATCGCATAGTCTTACTACTTCTTTTGCAAGTTCTATTCCACCATTACCGCCATCAGCCCAAACAGTTGATAATACGACATTAACGCCAAGTTCTTTACATTTTTTAATTATTAAATCAATTTCTTTATCGGTATCAGTTGGAAAACGATTAATTGCAACTACAGAAGGTAGTTTATAAACATTTTTAATATTTGATACATGTCTTAATAAATTAGGTATACCTTTTTCTAATGCTTCTAGATTTTCACTAGTTAGTTCTGTTTTATCAAGACCACCATGCATTTTCAATGCTCTAACAGTTGCAACAATTACTACTGCATCAGGTTTGAGATTAGCAACTCTACATTTAATATCTAAAAATTTTTCAGCTCCAAGATCGGCACCAAATCCAGCCTCAGTAACTGTATAATCACTTAATTTTAAAGCAAGTTGGGTTGCCATTATTGAGTTACAGCCATGAGCAATATTAGCAAATGGTCCACCATGAACTAACGCCGGAGTACCTTCCAAAGTTTGAACAAGATTAGGTTTTATTGCATCTTTCAATAAAGCGCACATAGCACCTTCTGCTTTTAAATCATGAGCTGTTATTGGTTTATCATCACTTGTATAACCAACAATAATTCTTCCTAAACGTTGTTTTAAATCGGTAATTGAAGTAGCTAAGCATAATACAGCCATTATTTCTGATGCAACAGTGATATCATATCCATCTTGACGTTCAACGCCATTGAATTTTCCACCTTGCCCATCAGTTATGAAACGAAGTTGGCGATCATTCATATCAACACAACGTTTCCAAGTAATCTTATTTATATCAATTCCTAATTCATTGCCTTGATAAATATGGTTGTCTAACATAGCAGCAAGTAAATTATTGGCAGCCCCAATAGCATGGAAGTCACCAGTAAAATGTAAATTTATGTCTTCCATTGGAACAACTTGGGCATACCCACCACCAGCTGCTCCACCTTTTATTCCAAATACTGGTCCAAGAGAAGGTTCGCGTAATGCCACCATTACATTTTTGCCTATTTTACTTAATCCATCCGCAAGACCAATTGTTGTAGTTGTTTTTCCTTCACCGGCCGGAGTTGGAGTTATCGCTGTAACAAGTATCAATTTACCATTTGGTTTGTTGATTCTATCCATTATTTTTAAATCAACTTTTGCTTTATAATTACCATAAAGTTCTAAGTAATCTTCGGAGATATTTGCACTTTTTGCAATCTCTGTTATTTTTTTAGGTTTTATTGATTGAGCTATTTCAATATCAGTAATCATTTTCTCATCCTTTCATTATTATAATATACATTTTTTAGAAAAAAAGCCACACTGAGATTATTTATGCGTGTGCTTTTATTTTTTATTTAAATTTTATTACTTTAAATACTTTTAATAGTACATATACAATTGCTAGCGGCCAAAATACTACTGCTAATATTATAAGTAATCCTAAATTTAAATTTGTGCCACTTTTAGTAGCTTGTCCACCATTAGTATTTGTACTTTGAATTGAATTGTTACCATAAGTATGTTGGGTAGTTTGTAATGAACTATTAGTATATTGACCTTGATTAGGAGTTTGATTTTGTACCGGATAATTTAGCGGTTCTTTGTTGCCACAGAAATCGCAAACCAACAATGTATGTGTAGAATCTTCTGTCATTGTGCCACCACACATTGGACACTTACCACGTTGTATCATCTTACCACCTCTTTATCATTATTTTAATTATACTATATTATTTAATTTTTTTCAAGTTTATACATATTTTAATTTTTTATTGTATTCCTTATTATATACATTAAAAAAGTCTGATTTTAAATCAGACCATTTTTCCTATTTAAAATATCTTTTTAATAAAGCTTCTAGAGCTTTACCATGTCTTGCTTCATCTTTTGCCATTTCATGAACAGAATCATGAATTGCATCATAGTTTAATTGTTTAGCGCGAGTAGCAATTTCTTTTTTACTTTTACATGCGCCATTTTCACCAGCTAACATTTTTTCTAAATTAGCTTTAGTACTATCAGTAACTAATTCACCTAACATTTCACCGAATCTTGCCGCATGTTCTGCTTCTTCATGTGCAATTTGTTCTAGCACTACACCAATTTCAGGATATCCTTCTCTAAATGCTTGTCTAGACATTGCAAGATACATACCAACTTCACTACATTCGCCTTTAAAATGATCTCTTAATCCACTTAATACAAACTCATCAACGCCTTTAGCTACACCGATAACATGTTCATCTGCCCAAGTAAGTTCTTCTTCTACATATGGAACAATTTTGTCAGGACCTGCTCCACATACCGGACATTTGTCAGGATTATCAATAATTTGTCCACAAACTAAACATTTATATTTCATATTATACCTCCTTATGAATTCTTATGTTTATTTTTGTTGATTAACTTTATTCATACACTCTTTACATATACCTTTAATCGTTATTTCATGATTTAACACTTTCATACCAATTTCTTTCGCCACTAAGTCATCAATTTCTTTATCAGATATTGATAAATCATAAATGCGATTGCAACTAATACAATAAGCATGTCCATGATCATAAGTTCTTCCATCATAATGGACCTTGCCACTTGGCATAACAATTTCTTTTATTATGCCTTCTTCACTTAATTGATGTAAATTGCGATATACAGTACTAATACTAGTATTGATATTCTTATTTTGCATCATAAGGTATACGTCTTCTGCCGTAGGGTGTTCATAACTTGCACAGACAATTTCTTTAATTGCCGTTCTTAATTTTGAGTTATATTTCATAAAGTCACATCCTTTACGTTTTAATTATATCATATTTCGAAAACTGTTGCAAGCAAAATGAAAGTAATTTTTATTTTTATTTTTTTAAAATCTTTAAAAAAGAGGCTAAGCCTCCTTTTTCATATCAAAACCTTTAATTAATCCGAAAAATAAACAAAGTAAAAAACCACCAAGTAATAAGCCACCTATTACATCAGTAACCCAATGCATACCAGCTAATACTCTTAATGAACCAACAATGATAATTATTACGCCAATTATACTATATCCGATTATCTTGGTTTCTTTATTTTTTGATTCAGCGCTTAATAGATAAAAACTACTAGGCAATAAATAGCAACATATCAACATATGAGTAGATGGATATGAACTATCATATGTAAAAGGACGATAATTTACTATTACAATACGATCGAAAAACAACCAAAATGCTGCTAATAATGCCATAACTAAAATATACATTAGATATTGTAATCCTGCTTTTTTAAAATTGCGATGTTTTATTAGTCTTACAACAAATAGTAAAGATATACCAATAAAAATAATTAGGGCCATATACATAAACACATCAGAAATTATATCCAAAGTTTGATTCATTTTCCTAACTAAAAATATATCATTAAATTTACATAATCCAATTTCATTACACAAAATTTCTTTTTCGTTATGCACACATAATATTCCTTTATCAACATAACACAATAATAAAGTAAATATTAAAAATGCTATCATAAAAGCAATTGTTAAAATATCTATTTTGCTTATTTTTCTCATTTTTTTCCTTCCTTAATTGCTATTATATTATCACATCACAATGTCTAAAAATGTCGAATCTTGTAAAATACTTTTCTTCAAGAGGAATCCATTCATTAAAGAATCTGTCTTTTAATTCTCTTTGTTCTATTCTCTTAGTTTGGGTTGCCTTATCTACAAACAAATAAGCAATCTTATCTATATGTTTAGACAGTTTAGGACTACTAGCGCATACGCCTTCAACAATTATCTTATCTTTCAATGCTAATTCTTTTTCATAATAATTTTGTGAATGACAATCAAAACATTTTATTGAAACTATTGGTAAATTATTCTTCAATGCATTAATAACTTTCTCTAAATTATTATTAACTAAATCATAATCGATATTACTATTTAACTTATTGCCATACGTTTCTTTTTGTTTTTCGCTTAAGAAAAAGTCATCGATGTGAATAACAGTATATTTGTTTTCTAATATGTTAGATATCGTAGTTTTGCCACTTCCACATCTTCCTTCTAATGCAACAATCGATTTTGAAGGTAAGTTAGAAATATAATTATCAAATTGTTTTACTTTCATATCCAAATCAATATATTTAGAATTTAGTAAACGATAATGGGGTTGATATCTTTCTTTGTATAACATAGAATGTGATACTGGTTCAAAGTTGTAATTAACAAGATTACTACTATCTATATATTTCATCATCATTGCTTTTAGCATATCTTTATCAAGTTCTACTTTAGTATTTGAATTATAAAAGTCTAATACTAGTTTATCAATATTATTATATATTTCATAATACTTTTTAATATTCACTCTTACATAATTTGGACCAATCCATTCATATAAGTTTTCTTGATGATTACTTTGCTCATTAAGTTCTGTTAGAATGTTTTCTTTAATCTTTAGAATACTTTTTTCATCTAAAAGATGATGTGGTCCTAATATTGCTTGATATACTAGTTTTATTTTATCAGTTACTTGCATATCAGGATAGTGTATTAAATGATATTCAACAAAATCTTTCTGACACATAAAATCTTTCCCTTTCTATTACATTATAACATAGTTCATGAAAAAAAACCATCAATTAAGTTTGATGGTTTAATTTTCATTTGTTATTTCTTGATCTTCATATTGTAATCTATATAAGTTATAATAATAACCCTTTTGTTTTAGTAAATCTTGATGATTACCTTGTTCAATAATTTGACCTTTTTGTAAACATATGATGTTATCGGCATGTTGTATTGTTGATAAACGATGAGCAACAATTAACATAGTACCTATATTCATCATCTTTAATAATGAATCTTGAATTATTTTTTCAGTTTCAGTATCAATGTTTGCGGTAGCCTCATCAAGGATTAAGATTTGTGGATGATGAACTACGGTTCTAGCAAATGATAGTAATTGACGTTGTCCGCTAGAGAAGTTATTACCGCCTTCTAATACTTCTTCATCCAAACCTTTCGGTAATTTGTCAATGAATTGATCAGCGTTAACATATTTACAAGCTTCGACAATATCAGCATCAGGTATTGAATCATCTCTTAAATTAATGTTAGATTTTATTGATCCCGAAAAAAGGAATACATCTTGTAACATTTGACCAATGCCTCTTCTTAAGCATTTAATATCAATGTCTCTTATATCTATGCCATCTATTAATATTTGACCTTTTTGAATATCATAATTTCTAACAATTAATTGAAGTATTGTTGTTTTACCTGCACCTGTTGCCCCAACAAAAGCAACAACTTGTTTTGGTTTTATGTGGAGTGAAACATCTTTTAAAATCCACTCGCCTTCTTTGTATGCAAACCATACATTCTTGAACTCAATATCACCATTAAAATGTTCAATTTCAAGAGCATTTTCACGATTTCTAAAATCAGGTTTAATATCTAGTAAATTATACAATCTTTCACAAGAAGTAAAAGCCTTTTGAAGAGCATTTAGTTGATCGGCTAAAGTTTGAATTGGGTTAAAAAATCTACCAACAAGTGAATAAAAAATTTCAATTATACCAATTACCGATAATGAAATGTATGATCCAAGCAATGGCCACGCAACAATACCATAACATATACAAAAATATGTGCCATAACCAAACACTAATGCAAATGCCGCATAGTATAGTAAAGTTATAAATGGACGATATGTCGCAAATATTTTAATGTCAGTTTTTCTAGTTTTAACAATTTCCGCATTCAAGCGTTTAAACTCAGCTTCTTTTTGCTTTTCTTGATTGAAGATTTGGGTTATTTTCATTCCCGAAATATTTTCATTAAGGAAAGCATTCATTACTGAAAAACTCTTACGTACTCTTCGATAATTACTTCTTGATAATTTTCTAAAGATTAATGAACTAATTGCAATAATTGGTAAGAATAACATCATTATTGAAGCCATACGCCAGTCAATTAAATACATGACAACAATAACACCGATTAATAACAATAAGTTCTTAATTAGTTGTACTATTGTGTTAGTGAATAAATCACTTAACGCGTTAGTATCAGAGGTAACTCTTGTTACCAAAGTACCAACTGGTATTTCGTTTATTTGGGCAATTGACATATTATCAATATGTTCAAACACCATAATACGTAAGTCGTAAATTATACTTTGTCCGATACGTTGAAGTGACATAGTTGTTATATATAACAATAGAGAGTTAGCTAAATTAACAATAAGTACTGCCATACATATTTCAAAAACTTTTTGCATATTGCTTAGTCGTATGCTACCATCGCTAAATTCTTTTACTAAATTACCCAATGAACTTGTAACGTAACCAGGAAGTGTTACCCCTAAAAGTTCTAAAACAATCATTATTAACATTACAAATAGCACTAAACCAATCTTTTTAGCATATGGTTTAACATATGGCCAAGTTCTTTTAATTATCTCACGATCACTCATATGACGATCATTTTTTTCATAAATATGTGCCATATTATTCACCCTCCATTTCCTTTTCTAAAGATTGGAGTTCGACCATTCTTGTGTATGTTTTTGAATTTTTTAAACATTCCTCATGAGTGCCAAAAGCCTCTACTTTTCCATCATTCATTACGATTATTTTATCTAGTGCTTTTACTGTTGATACTCTTGATGCAATTAATATTGTAGTTTTACCTTTACGATTCTTTTGAATATTATGTAAAATTGTTTCTTCAGTTTTAACATCAACTGCACTCACTGAATCATCTAAAACTAATATTTTAGGATCTTTAACAATAGCTCTAGCAATAGATATACGTTGTTTTTGACCACCTGATAGTGATACACCTTTTTCGCCAATTAAAGTTTCATATTTATCTTTGAATTCTTCAATGTTACTTCTTACGTCCGCAAATTCAGCAGCTTTTTCTACTTCTTCTAAACTCATATCTGGATTTGAAAATGCTATATTATTTCTAATGCTATCCGAGAATAAGAAATTGTCTTGAGGACAATAACCAATTGTGTCTCTAACCATTCTAATTGGTAAATGCATAATATCATAACCATCAATAAATAAAGTATTATCTTCAACATTATATAGTCTAAATAACATATTAACTAATGTTGATTTGCCAGAACCAATCTTTCCAACTATTCCAATAGTTTCGCCTGCTTTTATTTTAATATTTACATCTTTTAAAATTAATGTATTTTCATCATCAGGATAAGCAAAATTAAAGTTTTTAAATTCTATTTCTCCTTTTAAGTCAGTAGGACACACAACTTTATCATCAACTATTTCTACTTTTTCATCTAATAAATTTGAAATTCGTTTTAATGAAGTCCTTGCGCGAGCAATTAAATTAATTGTGCCTGCTAATGCGAAGATTGGCCATATTAATGTATCAGCATATCCAATGAATTCAATTAATGAACCAATTGTAATACCTTCTACGCCACCTGATTTAATGTTTAAATAAACCAAATAACTTCCGCCTAATAAAATGATACCAAAAATTACATATATTAAAGCATTAAATAATACTTCTAATAGGCTTGATACTTTAACATATTCAATGTTAGTATCTTTATTCTTTTTAGCTTCTTTTGCAAATTGTTTTAATTCTTTTCTTTCTTTTACGAAGGCTTTTATTACTCTAATACCAGTAAAGTTTTCTTGTGCATAATCACTCATATCTTCGAAAGCTTTTTGACGCTTTTCATACTTTTTTTCCATTAGTTTGTCAACAAAGAATGCACATAATCCTAATAATACAACTGGTATTAACAATAACAATGTTAATACACCTTGTAATTTAAACATTTTAACAAGTGACATTACCAATAGGAAAACACCATCAATCATTTGAACAATGCCAAACCCAAAGGATTCTTCAATGGTTTCTAGGTCATTACTAAAGTATGATAAGATAGCACCGGTTTTATTTACTTTATAGTATCTTTGTGATAATTTTTCAGTTTTTTCAAACATATCAAATCGCAAATCTGATTGAACTAAAACAGCTTCTCCAAAAATGCAAATTCTCCATAAGAATCTACCTACAAACATTCCCAAGCCAACTAAAGCAATATATATAATTTGTTCAATTAGAAATTGCCAGTTTCCTTCAGAAATGCCACCATTGGTTATACTATCGATAATTCTACCAGTTATTGCGGGGATGAAAAGTTGAATATAGTCAACAAAAATTACAGTAAGTATACCAAAGAAAAAATGCCAAAAATATTTTTTGTAAAATTTATTTACATATTTACCAAATACCATATTTTTCCTCCCTTTCTATAAATCAAGATACATAGAATAATACCAAAATGTATTCTATTCATTGTATCATATAAGTGGTTTTTTAGCAAACAAACAACACATATTTATTTTTTATTGGTAATTACTAAAAAAATGCAAGTTTAATCCTGCATTTTATTTCCATTAATTATTATATTAAATGTCTAATATATTTTATGAACAAATTAATAAAGAAAAATACAAAAGTTTTAAAGCCTGATAGTTTATTTTCTTCATAATTTGATCCTTTAATATTTTGTTCACCTTGTTTAACATATAAACTACTTTCTAGATAAGTTTTAACATCTTCTTTTAGCGATTCATTTAATTTTGGGCTGTCTATTACAAGCATTAATTCAGTATCTAGATAAGTACTTCTAATATCTAAATTGTATGAACCTATTATACTAATGTTATTATCAATTAAAATAGTTTTTGTATGAAGAGACTTGGCATATTGTAATTCGTATATACCAACACCAGTGGTTAAAATATGCTTTTCTGAATTTAGGTAATCAACACAACCTAAAGGATTGGCACCACTTGTTATTGAATTTGTCAGTATATTTATCTTTTTACCACTCTTTGTCAAGTCTTCTACATCACTATACATGCTTTTATTCATTATTATATAAGGAGTTTGTATTAGAATATTTTCGGCATTGCTCATAATGTAATTTAGTGTATCCCACATTTCAGGAGTTTTATTACTTGTATTAATGGGATTATTTATTAAACTTATATGATTGGTTTCTACTGTTAAGTTATAATAGTCTATTTTTCCAAACGCTTCAGGAAGTTTTGTTTTTAACTGTTCATAATGTTGAATTAGTTCATCATTATTTTTAGAATTACGTTTTTTATATATCTTACTATCTTTATGATTCCAAATTTCTTCAAAGTATGCTTTTAGACTATTTAATGATTTAAAATCATCATTATTTTGATTGAACACTAAAACTTCTTTATCAATATTAGTTTTTGTTTGATAATTACCTAAAAATAAATCATTGGTATTTCTACCACCCATTAAGTACATTGTGTTATCAATAATTAAATATTTATCATGTAAGCGGAAATTATTCTTGTAAGCAATAGCTAAATTAACCGGATTATAAAATTTTATTTCTATGTTTTTGCTTGAAGCAAATTTTTTAAATAATTTATCATTCTTTAAATACATCGCCGCATTTATACCATCTACTATAATTTTTATTTTAACTCCTCTAAGACTTGCATCATAAAGAGCGCTAAGAACATCTTTTCCACTATTATCAATCCTAAAGTCAAAAGTAGATAGAACAATTTCTTCCTTTGCTGCACTTATCATATTTATTCTATATAACAATGCTTCTTGATTAGAATTTATTGATAATACTCTTTCATTTAGTGTTTGATAATTAAGCGATTCTTTATAAGAATCAATACCTATGCCAGTAGGTTTTTTTTGATTCATTGGATATATTAAACAGGATATTACCACATATACTATATAGAATGATAATATTCCAAGTAAACTAAATTTTAATATTTTTTGCTTTTTCATTTTGTCCTCTAATAATTAACTAATTAAATTATATGCATTATGTTGTTTTTGTCAAGAACATACTACTCTTATTTTTCCCATTTTAAGCATTATTTATTGGCATATTATGTTAATTGTAATATATATTAGTAAAGGAAGTAAAATTTTTATGAACTATAATAATTCAAACAATTATGATGGTTACACCCTACATGAAGAAACAAGAAAGGCTTTTATGCGTCTTATCATATACTGCACTGTTGGTTGGGCTATGATAATGGCAGGGTTTGGACTAGCACTTGGTAACTCTTCTAGCTTTCTTGGCGTAATTCTTATTTTAGGTGGACCAATTATTATTGCAATACCATTTTTAAATAAATTACATGGTGGACTAAATCTTGCGGCACTACTTGCGGGGACATATTATGTTACCACTACAACTTATAGTGATGGTACTCAAACTCGCGAAGAAGATCACTCGAATACTATTTTTGCTATTTTAATATATATAATATGTGTAATTATATCTATTTTAATTATGCTAGTTAATCTTATTAAAGGATTTGTCCAATGTTTAGTTATTAAACATAAGTATGGACTAAGTTTATCATTTAGATACTCAGTTTGGTTTAATGTAGTTATTCAAGTGGTAGGTTTCTTACTAGGCATTGGTATTTTATTCTTTGCAAAATCTGTTGCGGCATCTTCTTCTGCAGCCATTATATTTACAAACTACTATACGCTATTACTTAAATAATTTATTTGGAATTAAAAAAGTGATTCAGATACCAGTTAAGATATTGAATCACTTTTTTGTTTACTATTTGTTTTGATTGAACCAATTACTTTATTATCATAAACTATCGCAAAGGTTATTTTATTTTCAATAAATTTAGTTAAAACCTGTTTTGATTCTTCTTTATTTTTATGAGGTAACCATCCTGCCATTTGACCTACACCATCTACTTTGGCATATTCATAAAAGTCATCTAAGTCAGACATCTTCCATGGTCGTAGTAATAATCTACTAGTTTTTAAAACGACACACGTTATATCTATTTCAGCATTCATAATAATTCTTCCTATGCACTTTATTAGTCAATGTCAACACGGTTTGTTGCAAACTTCCATTCAATTTTCACTTCAATGTTTAAGTCTTTACATTTTATAAAATTATCTAAATCATCACAAATTGTTTCTTTTAGTTCATTCAAAATATCTTTAGGTGCTCTTTTTTGAATTTCTTCATAAAGCGATTGTTTAGTTTTTTCTTCATTGTTCATACGGGTTGTTGGTAAATCAATGACAGCTTTACCATCTGCACTAAATATAAAGTGATTGGGTTCTGGTGAACTTATAAATTTAAAATGATTAATTTTACCACGATATCTCATTTTAAAAACAGATTCCCATTCATTATTTAACTTATAGTAATCGTAATAACCTTGCTTACCAGTATATTCACATATAAAACTGATAATATAGTTTTTAGCATTTTCATAGGTTTTATCTTTTTTAAAAACTTCTAATAGTTTTTGTGATGTATACGCGTTTTCCATATTAACACCTCTTAATTGTATAAATTATATATTCTTAGTTATTATTATATTAACTTATCTGCTAAATAGTTTCAATATACTTGGAAGTTCAAGTAGTCTGTTAACTACCTTCCAATTTTTTGTATATTTGAAAATTACAAAACTTAATAATGAACATATTGCACCTACCAAGAGGGCACCTATTATATCACTTGCATAATGAACCATAAAGTAAATGCGTGTAAAACCCATTATTAAAGGAATTAACAAAAATAACCAAGATATACTTTTTTTAAAGCATAGAAATAATGTAAATCCAAAAGCCATTGCGGCAGTAGTATGGCCAGATGGAAATGAATAACCCGTTTCAAGTAAAGCACCTGCTTCATTCCACCATATATAAAAATCTGATAGTTGATTTAGATATGGTCTTGGTCTAGCGATTACATTTTTAAGAATTAAATTGGTTAAGATAATTCCTAATAACATTGAAACTAGTAAAAGCATTCCAACTTTTCTTGTCCTTAAAAATAAAAGCATAATAAGTGCCGTTATAATGAAGGCAATACCTACATTACCTAGTGATGTAATGAATTTCAAAATGGGGGTAAATCTTCCATTAGTTGAATGCAACATTCCATTTAGCCATTTTCCTATATTATAATCAATGTCTGTTACAAAGGGAATGATAGTTGAACCTTTCATATTATTTTCCTTCCTTCGATAATGTCTTTTCTTTTTTATTTGTTACGATCGCGACTAAATAACTACCAATTATTCCAAGAACTACACAAATACTAGAAGTAATTACAGTTATGATATTAAATACAGCTTTAGTATAATCAAATGAAATATATATAGCTGGAATAGAACCTATTACAAATGATACAATTGCCCAATATGTTGCCCTCGGATATTTTTCTAATAAAACTTTCATAATCTTTGCAATGGTGAAAAAGCCAACTAATAAACCTATTGCGAAAATCATTAAAACAAGAATTGAATGACCAGGGTTTGTTTTAATTTGTGATATCGTGTTAAATATTGGATGATAATATCCAATAATTAGTAAAAACATTGAGCCACTAACACCAGGAATTACTAATGTGCATGAAGCCACTACACCAACGATAAATAGTAACAGATAATTTATAATTGGCATATCTATTGATAAATCTACATCCCCCATATCGGGAATAAAACAAATACCTAAAACAAATACAAATGGCACAATTAATGATATAAGATTTATCATTTTAAAACCGTTCTTTTTAGCATCAGTTATCATTTTAGGACATGAGCCAATCATTAGTCCCGCAAATAAAGAAATTGTTTGTAATGGTATATATAAAAGTGCATATTTCATTGGAAAATACATTATACCAAAAGCAATAATCATTCCTATTAAAATAGGTAATAAATATAATACACTTTTTTTAAATTCTTTTCTTAAACTGCTAATTGCTTTAATCATTTCTTCATAAATTTCAAGTAATACTGCTACTGTACCACCACTAATACCCGGGATAATAATCGCTACCCCGATTGCGGCACCCTTTAGTGCCCTAAATATGCTATTTTTAATACTCATACTATTTCCTTCCTTTTTGCAATGTTACTACTTCTTTTCAATATTTAAAATTTTGCTATTTGGCAATAAATCACCATAGTGATTTATTGATAGAACCATTTTATCTTTTGAAACATAGTCTATTACATCAATAATTTTTTTGGCACTAACGGAATCTATTTTTGCATTCATTTCATCTAGAAATAAAATTTTACTATCTAAAATGATTGCTCTTGCAATATTAAATAATGATAGTTCCCCCGTTGAATAATCAGTAATTTTTAATGGAATATTAATATCTGTTATTCTATCAAGACCAACTAATTTTAAAGTTGAATATATTTTTTCATCACTAATTGATGAATCTAGTAGAGTAATTTCTTCTTTAATAGTACCTCCAGAAAAGAAGTAATCCTGATAAACTATTCCAAATAATTTTCTTTTTGAGTCATTTGATAATGAGTATGTATCTACCCCATTAATTGTTACTATACCACTAGTTGGTTTAATTAATCAATATGCTAATTTGAATAGTGTTGATTTTCCACTTCCACTTCTTCCCTTTAAAACTAATCGATTATTTTGGTGAATTGTATAATTGAAATGGTCAATAACATTTTCACTATTGTCGTAAGCAAAAGATACATTATCAAATACTAATTCAAGATCGTTATAATTTCCAATCATTTGCTTATTTTTTTTATCATCGTCTTCTAATTTAAAGAATTCATTGATTCTTTGGATTGCCGCAAGCGATTTTTGGATTGTTTGTAGCTCCATTCCTAGGTTTTCAATTGGTGATAATAAATTAGTGATTAAATCAATTGAACTAACAAGCATACCAACACTCATTCCAAATAAGTTCATATTTGCGGTAGAAAGAGTGATTATTAAAACAATTAAAATTGTTTTTATAATTTGCATTACAGGTGAAAATAAAGCATCATAAGTATTAGCTTTTTGATTAGTTTTAAAATGATTTTTAAGTACTTCATCATATTTTGCATTAACTTTATCATAAATTCTAAAAGTTTTAATAGTAACTATATTATCAATATTTTCTAATACAAGGTTATTAACACTTCCTTCAAGTTTTCTATTTGAAAGTTGAGCCTTATACATTCTTTTTCTAATCCACATTGTAAATAAAACAATAAAAGGAATTATTGCTAAAGTTATTATACCAAACATATAAGAAAAAATAAAAATTGATACAATTATTCCTATCATTTTGAAACTATCAATTAACATTGATATTACTCCCGATGTAATCAAGGTATTAATTTCATCGACATCATTAGAAAAATATGCTTCTAAATCCCCTGAATCATATTTAGAAAAAATAACAAATGACATTCGATTAATCTTGTTTAGCATTTCTAATCTAATTTTTTTACCTACTCCTTGGGATACTACAACTAATAAAATTTCTTTTAAGAAATTTATTAACCCTATGGCAACAAATATTAACATATAAAACAAAGCATATTTTAATAATTTTGATAAATCTTTACTTGGTATTATATCATCTACTATTATTTTTAATAGTTGTGGGGGTACTAATGACAAAATGGTAACACTAACAATTATGAATATTGAAAATAAGAATACAACAAAATGTTTTTTAAAATAATCTAATATACATTTAATTACACTCATTTTGTTTACCTCCAATTAATTTCAAAGAATCTAAATCTTTCATCATTTCTTCATATGTACCATATATATAACTATCATGTTTTAAAAAGATAATATAATCAATTTTTTGAAGTATTTCTTTTTGATTATTGATTAAAACAAAAATTGATTCTTTATATTCTTTAATAATATTGTCGGTAATTTTTTTTACTCATTTCTAAATCTATGGCATTGAACGGATCATTCATAACAATTAATTTAGGACTATTGTATAAACCTCTTGATATTTGTAATCTCTTTTGTTGACCACCAGATAAATTGGCAATAGAGTGTGACAATAACTCATCTTCTTTATTTTCAAATGAATTAATATCTTCATCCAAATATGACAAGTGAATTTCTTTGTTTACTTCCGCATCTTCAAAAGCAATATTGTATCTAATAGTATCATTAAATATTTCAGTTTGGCTTGGCGCATATGAAATGAAATTATTAGCTAAATCATTTCTTACTTCCTTGAGTTCTACACCTTGTAATTTAATACTTCCATCATAATCATATAAACCAGATAAAGCCGCTCCCAAGGTTGACTTACCACTATGAATCATGCCACAAACACCGAGGGTTTCACCTTTATTTAGATGAAAACTAATATTATGTAAAACAAATGATTGATCAAAACCAAATGTTAAATTATTTACTTCTAATCTTATTTTATCAGTAGGATAAGTTATTTCTTTAGGTGGTTCTTTTGCTTTTAAATATGATGAACAACGTTTCCAAGAAACTTTAAGGGTTGTTATAGCATTGAATATCTTACCAACTTTTGAAGTTTTATTTGCGACAAGCACGTATGTTGTCAAATAAGCTGAAAATGTTCCTATTAGCCAAGTTTCATTCATTACTTTCATACCACACATATAAATAACAAAGAATAACCCAATTAATGCTATTGCTTGATATGTTGGTTCTAGTGATGATTTAAGAATCATAGCTTTAATGGATTTTTTTTCTAGTTTATCTTGACTATCCCTATATTTTTGATTATATGATTTAGAAACCCCAAATCCACGGTAGTATATTTCATTTTGTAATGAATTTAAAGTAACATCTTTAGTTGCAAAGAAGGCCTTTTTATATTCAGAAGTTGATTTGTAAATTAGCTTTTTCATTATATTTGCGACAACAATTGAAAGAACTAAAAAAGCACATATTATTAATGTAGTTTTATAATCCATTATAAACATAGATATCAAATAACCTAACATTAAAATTACACTATCATATACCTCAGTTAATATTTTTCTAACTCCTTCGGCACTATCTTTAATATCTGAAAGGTTTTTGTCCATAATATCACCTTTAGATGCATTAGAGAATTCTTTTATGTCATCAGTGATTAAATTTTGGAAACTAACTGTTCGCATTTGTAAAACCATACGATTAGAGAAATCTCTAACGTAGTATCTTTTAAAATAACGATTTACTTGAATAAAAATAACAAAAGCTAAAAATGCTATCGCAAAATAAATTATATATTTCACATCTTCTTGTTCTTTATAAGCATCTATTAACTTTCCTTGAACAATAGGTACAAAAGCCATAAGACCATTGAATATTATTCCAGTAATAGTGGCTATAATAAAAGATTTTTTATTTAGTTTAAAATATGTACTAATTTTATCGTATTGAGTCCTTTTCATCAATTACACCCTTAAATCCATTCTTTCTTAGCTTTTTGGATTCTAAATATACTTTTTCTATTAAAGCATCAAGTTGATTAATTTCTTCTAAACTTAAATTTTTTACACAGGCATTATAAAAATCTATTTCTTCTGTTGCAATTTCATCTTTAATCTCTTTTGCTTTTGGGGTTGCAACTAATATTTTCTTTCTTGAATCATTTTCATCACTTTTTACTTCTAAGTACCCCAAACCAACTAGTTTCTTATACATTCTTGTTACTAGCCCTTTATCAACATTTAGGTAATTAGCAACTTCAACAAGTGATCTTTTTTCACGTTTAGTTACATATCTTACCATTTCAAATTCTGTATCATTTAGATACTCTTTTCCTCTATTAATTGTATTTTTGTATAAAGTCATATTTCTAGTAATTTTTGTAATGTTTCTCAAATCCATATCTTCACCTCATTTGATTGACTTAGTCAACTATATTTTATATTATTTTAGTTGACTTGTCAACCATTTAATACATAATGTAATAAAAAGACCAGCTAACCTCTTCAATTAACTGATCTCTTAAATTATTTAAAAATATTTCACAATTAATATATATGAAAGAACCCACATTATACAATATTATAGTGAAATCTGATGATTGTTATTTATTCCATTTACTTCTTATTTGGTGCATAAATACTTATACTAGCCACATAAAAATTGTAAAAACTAACTCCATCTATTATATATTCTTCATGAATAATATAGTCATAACAGTTATAACTATCGGTAATTCTTAGTGCAATGCAACCATTATAAGTACCATAGTATTCATATATATGAACTTTCTTTATACTAAGTCTTGGTTCTTTAAGTACGTCTCTTAAATAAGTTTTTTTGATTAGTCTTTCATTTTTCTTGCTGATAGATTTAGGATCTTTAGATTTAGGAACAAATTCACTATAACCTAATTTATTATAGTAATAAGCAATATTTTTTAAATCATATTTTGTTATTAAATTTAAATCATACGCTTCTTCTAATGTATAAAGTTTCCCCACATTTTTGTTACATCCACCAATACAAATTATCATGGCAAGCATAAAACATATCATCAATACCTTTTTCATTCTATATTCCTCCTTTTTCCTTTGCTTGTATTATATCATCATTTTTATATATATTCAACCTTTTATTTGAAATAAGAAAGAAATCAACCACAAGTAGACTAATATTATATAGAACAAATTGTTGATAGGTATTTTGTTTATAATATATGCTAAATCACTTCATTGTTATATATATAATTGTCTTTGTAGACATTACTAAATATAACTAGAATCTAAAATGTTACCTAAATCAGATAACCATACGCCGATTTTGAACAAAATTCAACAAAATATAATTTTTCAAAATGCTTCATAGCCCTTTCTACTTCCATTTTCCCTGTTCTCTTTAGGCTTATAAATATAAAACCACTATCATTATACCATTCGCTATATGAAAATGATTTGACATTTTTATAATTGAAGTCATCAAGCCCAAATTCCCTGTTTATAAATTCATCCCTATAATCTGATTTAATTGAAATTATTATTTCATCATCTGCGTATCCATATTTCTTTTTACATCCAATAAGTGTTACACTTAATATAAGCATCATAAATATTAAAAATATTCTTTTCATTTTTACTTTCCATCTCCTTTTATTTTTTTAATTTTATTAGTATACTTTCTGCCGTATACTATGGCCAACTAACTCTTTTATGATTCACATAAATATTAAATATATCTTCATATAGCACCTCCCCATATCATATTTTTACATTGTATTACTATTATGTTAATTTGAAGAATCAATCTATTTTAAAACAAAAAAAGCTCCCTTTTTAAGGGAACTTATTTTCTATCAGTATATTGTTTCTAAGAGTGTTCCCCCACAGCAGACTTAAAAATATTATTTACATTAGTATTATACCATAATTTGACAAATAATGCAACTGTTTAATTAATTATTCCAATTGTTTTTATATGACATTCTAAAAACATAATCATATACTTATTTTATTAGAGTTTATATTAATTTTAAACTAAGCTTCTTCTTTACATTTTTCTAACAATTTTAGGATAAATTGATTTTCTAAATCTAATTCATACATATAGTTATTTTTATTTTCTATTCTACTTTTTGAATATTTAGCAAAATTATGTTGTGATAGTTCATTTTTCTTATTTATATAATATACAACTTTATTAATTGTTAATTTATTAGCAAGATATTCTTTTGCTATCGCACTTAGAATTGCCATCATAGTACTGCTATTATTTCGATAGTCTTTTAATATATGTATATCCTCAATATTTAAAATATTATTGTTTATGCTTAAAGTAAGATATGCAAACATTTTTGTGCCATCATACATTAGATATGTTATTGGCATTGCTTTTTTCTTATATTCGATGTACATTTTAATATTTTCAGGCAGTCCCATATCATCACCATAGATCCATGATGTTGTTTCCACTGTTAGTAATGCCATCGTTTTTAATATATCATCAATGTTGTTTACTGAATAATCCAACTTTACAAGAGTCATTATATACTAACCACCTATCATTCTTTTTAATACTATGCTACTTCACTTATAATTATTGTATCAATTTATTTTGATGATGTCAAATTATATTAATTTAAATCTTTTGTTATTGATACCAAGTAGCTAAATTAAAAATGTATATTTTTATTATTGTTTTTATATTTATATTGTAATCTTTTCAATTTTATTTAGCAGTTCAATATATGCATTGCAATTATTATGTTTTTGACAAAATAATCTATAAAAAATGAAAAATAAGCCTTAACTATAGAAGGCTTATCATTTTAATATGTTGTGTGTGTCATACTAAATGTTTATTTTTAACTTTTTTTAATACAAAAAGTCTTTTTTTAATTTTGATACACAAAACGTCTCGTACAAAAAGTCTTTTTTATAGCAAAATAATGCCTAGTAGATTTTTAATTTCTACTAGGCTATATTGTTTTTGTTACAGTTATTCCACATGTGAATACAAATTCTATTGTATGATTATTAATCACTTTTATGTATTCTAAAAGTTTTTTCATTAGCGCTGCGTCTGTAATATCGACTTTATCATCATCTAATAAGGTTTTAATTTCTTTTATATTCTCATTTTTAATTTCCGTTTTCAATTGTTTACCTTTTTGATACAGTTCTTCTTGTTCTAATTTTTTTACTATTTGACTTAACGTGCTGTATTCTTGATTATATTCTTCTACAGTAATTTTTTTTGCTTTAAATAAATTCATTATTTTCTTACGTTCAATATTTAGCATTTCTTCAATTTGAATTAAATTATCATTATTTATTGTCGCTAATTCTTCATCAATAGAATTTTTAAGCGATTCGACAACACTCTTAATTGTTCCTACATTTTCTTCAATAACCATTTTATATGTTTCTAAAATATTTACTTCCTTTAATTGTTTCATCTCACAATCTTTTCTATTTTTTTGATGTTTTGTACAAATCCAAGTTGGAACATATTCTCCGTTTGCCAAGTTTCTTCCATATCTTCTAAAGTTGCTTCCGCAGTTTCCACAAATCAACATACCACTTAATGGATATTTTGAACTATATCTGCCTTTACCAGTTTTTAAGATGATCTAACTTCATTTCTTTTTTCTCTTTCTTTTTGAACAAGGTCAAAGGTTTCTTGGCTAATTATTGCTGGATGACTATTTTCCACATAATACATATTTCCTTGTCCTATATTTTTAACCCTTGTTTTACTTAATACATCTTGCTTAAAAGTTTTACCTAAATATGCATTTCCTGTATATTTTTCATTTGCTAAAATGCTTTGAATTCCAGATGGTTTCCATTTGAAATTTATCAAAAACATTCATAGCATATGAAAAATCTAATAAATCTACATCACAATTAAGATCATTACTTAAAAAATTTTTCAAATATTTAATATTTTTAGTTCTTTTAGCATTTTTGTTCTTAGTATAAATAATTTTTTATATAAAACAACATTTAATATGTATTATAATTTATTTTTTCTCGTGTTATATAAGATCTCAATTTCACCATCATATATTTCAACAAAAAATGGCGTTTTTGATTTTAATAAATAAACACAAAGAAGAGTATCGTCACTGCATTTTAAAGGTTTAATTGCAATTTTGCCTTTTAGTCTAAAAAGAGGCATAAAAACAAAATTAGCAATTTTTTTATTTTTTTTATATGCTTTATACTGTGTTTCAATAAAATTAGTAGATCTATATGTACTGCTTGCAGTTAAAATAGTTATTAAATTAATAAATAATCTTAAAATAAAAGTATTAAATGTTTCTTTAATAATAATATCACCTGTATTTTCGATAGTATATTTATGACATACATATTCAAAGTCACGATTTTCTTGAATGCCTTCAATCATTAATTTATTATCTTGATATAATTTACAACCCGGAGATGAAAAAACTATTACTTGCATACTAACCTCTTACATATATTCTAAAATATCCATCATATTTGCCATCGCATAAATCAAATGTTGCTCCAATAAAATTACCCAAAGATGACATAGACCAAAACAAACCAAATAATTTATCAAATATTGTTCCAATAGCAAAATTAATCAAAAATCCTGTTACCTTTTCTATAACCCATGTTATAAAAGAAAATAAAATTTTTAATATTTTTTTTGAAAAGACTTTTTTAAATACTCTTTCAACAAATGATCTACCAAATAATTTTCCTATATTTTTCACTCCTTGTAAAAGAATCATACTATCTCCTACTGGAGCAAAAGCAGGAATAATACATAATACTGCTAATACTAAATCTATCGATCCAGCTATTAAAGACCTACTAATAGTCAATAATTTTGTCTTTTTATTAAAATTAATTAATTTTTTTAAAAAATCAGTTATTATATTATTTCCATTAGAATCTGAATTATTAATAGGATTATTCTCACAATAGCTATAAAGGTTATAACTTAATACACTTCCACTTGCACCAAGATAATCAACATCATCCATTGTTATAAATCTTAATGTTTCAACATCATAATATCTACTATTTAGATAGTACCATCCTGTTTCATTATCTTGATAGTAACCGCGATATCTAAATGGATTAATATCACTTAAATTAATTCCTGAAGTATCTACTTTATTAATTATTTTACCATATGCATTGTAATAATATTTTACCACAATATTATTATTGCTGTCAACAATTCCTATAATATCATTTTGAAGATTCTTTAAATATAAATATTTAACGTTATTATATGTAAATCCAACAATTTCATTATTTGAATCATAGAAGTATTGTAAGGTTGTATTATTTTCACCACTTCTAATTTCTTTAATAATATTTGTTCCATCTAAAATATATTGAGTTGTTGTTGTACTATTATTTTTTGTTACTACTTTGGAAGTTCTTATGCCACTAGCATTATAAGCGTAATTAATTTCATAATTACTATTTAAAAGAGTAGTAATATTTTTCATATCATATGCAATAGTCCATCCAAGATATAAACTAGGTTCACCATTTGCTGAATATTCTATATTATATTCTTCATCTGTTGTTATTGATTCCATTTTAACTAGTTTATTTTTATTTCCAGTTTGACTATAGTAAAAATCATACCCATATAATATCTGTTCTGTTCTACTATCTGTAACATTATAATTTAAAATATTACCTCTAGCATCATACAAATATTCATTTCTTATTTCTTTATCATTAACAAGCACACATTGCATTATTAATTGATTATAAATATCATATGTATTATCCTCTTGATATACAAGAACATTATTCTCATATCCCATTATATTTGTTATATTATTATTTTTATCATAAGTGTAAACATACTTCATTAGTTGATTGTTTCCACTTGTGTACTCAAACGATTTTACTCTTCCAGTGTAATAAGTTGTACCATCAAGAATTGTTGTTTCATAAGTATAATTTTTATTTATAGCGTTTGTTTGGATAAAGTAACTTATTGTTCCAAGTTGTGCAAAAGAGTCATTTGAATATGAGTAATTAATATTAAACTTATTTGATAAATTCTCACTAATTAACTTTTCATTTTCTTCATCAGTTATAGATACATTGCTATATCCATATGTATTACTACCATTAATATTTGTCTTTTTAATAAGTCTACTACTTTCATCATATTCATAAGTAATAGTATTTCCGTTTGTTGCATTAACATTAATCAATCTATTTTGATAGTCATAATTATAGTAATATGTTACACCTTCTTTATAATCAGTATATGATGCAATTTCTGAATAATCATTGTATGTATATTCTAATACTTTTAAAAGTTCTCCATTTTTTGATTTTTCGCTAATTGATTTTACTCTACCTTCTTCATCATATTCAAAATATATTGTTCCATAATTATAAGTTGTACTTTCAATATCACCTGTATATATTTCACTGGAACTAGATTCATTTTGATAGTTATTTGTAACTAATAGTTCTCCACCAACTGAAATAGTTTTAATATCATTATGACTATTATATGTAAAAGTATATGTTAAGCCTTCACTTGTTATGCTTGTAATATTGCCATGTACATCATAAGTATAAGTAATAGTTCTTTTATTTGTTCCTTTACCATTTATTAGTTGCGTAATATTACCATTTTTATCATATTCGTATTCTTTAAATACGCCATCAGAGTCAATAATTTTTTTAACTAGACCTGTTATATAATCATACGTAGAAGTAGTAATATTACCAAAAACATCCTTTTCTGTCTTTGGATATAGTCCATCAGGTGTATATGTTGTAGATCCATAATAGTATTTCATCTCATTATCAGAAGTTTCAGTTTCAATTTTTGTTATATTTCCATCGCTATCAGTGGTATAACTAGATACGATGTTTTTATTAGTAATTGAACTTATATTACCTTTATTATCATAAGATATATTTGTTGTATCAGTTTTAGAATTAGTTGAAGACGAACTACTAGTTTTATTAATTGTTATTAGTTTACCATCTACATCATATTCATATTCTGATAATTCATCTGTAACTTCGTTATACTCTTCTTCTTTATATCCTTCATCATTATAGGTAATAATAATACCATAACCTTCTTTATAAACCGCAAGATTATCAAGATAAGCATAACTACTAGAAGAATTATTTGTAATTTCTAACTTTACAGACTGGTAATTCTCTGTTGCGGTAATACGTGCCATCATATAACTTGCATTAATATCAGAATTTTCAAAAGTAAAAACATTTGTTTCTATACCATTGTCTTTTACTAAAGTTAATCTTATAGTTACATTACCAGTATAGTTTTCATATAATGCATATCCTCCAAATACAAACGTATCACCTTTTGATCCTGGAGAATTTATAGTTTGGCTAATAGTACCATTTGTTAAAAGCTTTAATGACTTTGAACCACAATTTTCAATAAATTTATCATTATTTGATATAATGCTATAATTTGCTCCACTCCAAGCACCAATAGTACTATTTTCAAATGATGAATTTTCTAAATAATTATATCTTGTATCTATATAATTAGTATTTATTTAAATGTTATCAAAATATGAATAACCAGATGAAGCATTGACTAGTGTTATTCTAGCTTTTCCTGTATAATTTGCTTTAAACTTGTATTCAAACTTACAAAAATCTTTTGAATTTTTAATGTTGCCACTTTTTTGAATTGTGGTAATTGTGCCATTTATTCCAGAAATATCAATGTATGCACCAGTTCCATTATTATTAACATTTTTTATATATCCTGTTACTATATATTCGGTTCCATTCTTAACATCTATATCTTGATAAACTTGTGCTATACCACTTGTAGATTTATAAAGTTTTAATACTTTTGAACCATATAAATATGAATCAGTTTCGATACTTGCGCTTGATCCGTTGGTAATGTTTGCTGCCCATCCATAAATGCTACCACTTGTTATAACTTCAAATCCATGATTTACAATAGGATTTATTACATTCTTGAAACTATTTGATTGCACTTTTACAGCATGATTCTTTTTATAATTTGGTGAAGTTATAGTATTACCATTTTCATCAAAAAATATATCTTCATATTTATAAAACGTTGTATAACCATTACTATCTTCTATAGAATTAGTGTGATAATAGCTATCAAATGTATATGTTGTCTTTTGTCCGGTTCCAGTAGTTACAATTGTTTTCTTTCCATTTTTGCTATATGTAAAGTCTATGTAATCTCCATTAGTAAAACTTGAACTATATATTTTAGCTTTTAATATTCTATTTTTATTATCATAAGTAAAATTATAACCATTTCCATTTTTATAAATGCGTTCTATATGTCCTTTACTATTATAATTAAAATATGTATAATCTGCACTTGAACTGTTTTTATAATTACCTATTGCAATTAAAGCCCCTTGAATATACTCAAATTCAACTCTACTTGCTAAACATATTTCATGTTCATTATTCATCTTGTATACTTCAACACATAAAAGGTATGGTATTCCAACTTGTGAATCACTTGGATCATTTGCAATAGTACTATAAGTAAAACAAATTTGATTACCATATGAATCTATAACTTGTTCCAAAACATTATTATCATTATATAAAAGGGTTATTTGCTTTGCATCGGTATTCCAAACGCCTTCTTCTCTTTCGCTTTCATCGACATAGATCTTGGTAAGTTTACCAATACTATTATATAGTTTTATTCCACCTTCACTTGCTATTTCATAGCCAATAATTTCGTTGTTTTGATTTAATTTTTTTATTAAAGTATCACCACTACCATCAGTTGCTATATATTCTGTTTTGTTTTGGTTTGTTGGATAGAATATTACATTCCTACCACTTCCAAGAGTTAGAATAATATTTGAATAGTTTTGTGTTAATTCTTCATTATAACTTATATTAAATCCATTCCCATAAATGCTTTCATTATATTTTCTATTTGCATTATATATGTGTGAAAGATTTAGTAAGTTATTATCTGTGTAGTCATTAAAAAGATAAGTTAAGTTCCCGCTATTATGAGCTAAATATATACTTGATTCATTATCTAATGGAAGTTCTTCATATGTATAATAATCACTTAATCCAGCATCATCTAGATATCCTAAAGTAATTAATGGTTTATTTCCACCTAAATCCCATCCTAAGGAATATGTTACTTCTGTATTACTTGCGCCATCAAGATACAATTCAAAAGACATATATATGTCATTAGTTGCAAATGCTTCTATTTTTTCATTTAATGCATCTATTATGTTAAATTTGTGATTAAAGACATTCGTGTTATGAAATGTAACTTCATCAATTATATTGCCATCATACTTCATTTTTACTTTTGTATCACTAGTAGCATTTGTTGATATAGTTGTTAGTGTAATATTAGCATACATTAATTGATTTCTAGTAATTATATTCCCAACTGATGTTGTATACTCTCTTGGAATATACACATTTAAATTTGCAATTAAATCATCTGTACTAATTGATGCGTTTCTATTGGCAAGACTAAAATAACCAAGTGTTAAAAAAGTATTTGTATTTGCTTCTTTATCTATTGAATAAAGACTTGTGATACCATCTATTAATCCTCCATCAGTTAAAGTAATTTCTGGATCAATTACTACAGGATACGTAGCCATACTTAAAAATGTATCGCTTGGAGTTACAGTTATTTTATATGTGTCACTATCAATAACTTCAATATTAAAATCAATATCATTTGATTCTTGTTTGTTTGCATCAAACATATAATACTCATTCATCACAAATACTTCTTCAAGACCATCAAAGAAATGTATTTCATTTCCTATTCTTTCAAGTCTGAGTGAAGTATCAATGAAATAAGAATATGAATAATTTTCTATATAGCTATTCAAAATTATATTTTCTTTAATTGAGTTTTGTTTTAAAATATATTGTAATTTTTCATTATTACTAATTTGATAAGAAATTTCATCTTTTAGATTAGTTTTATTTCTTGAAATACTATTTTGAAGTATTCCTTGAATGTTACTATAATCATAATAAAGTTTAATCTCTTTGTCTTTATATTTAAGTGATATTTTTTTGTTATTGTCTAACACTTTAGGTAAACTAAATAAGTAACTATTTGCCTTATTAACATATGTATTATTTACTAATTCTAAAGTATTGTCAATCTCTTTATAAACACCATTTTCTAAATAGTGAATAATTTCTCCATATACGTCAGTCTCAAGTAAACCATTTTCTTTTAAATAAGTCTTTGAGTCTGGTGTTCTTAAATATTCAATTTCTTCTATTCTTTTTAACTTCGATAAATCTCTTGTCACATCTTCTGTTGTTTCAATGTTATTTATTTCTTTAGGCATCATTGCAGCAAAAGCAGCAAAATTTATATGGCTAATCAACATGCCTATAACAAGAACTATGATAATTATTTTTGAAAATATTCCTAAATGTTTTGCTTTAGTAGTGAAATAAGTTTTGCTTTGTTTTTTCATATATATCCCCTTCCTCTTTGTTTTATTTCAAATTTGTCATATAATTAATGTGTCAAATCAGGATATGAGGATAATTTTACAAAATAATAAAAAAATTTTCATTAGTCTATACTCCTTTCAAAAAAAATTCATATAGGCACAAAAAGCCCCCTTTTCCTAAGGGAGCTTTTTCTAATCATTATGTATTTTCTTAAGAGTGTCCCCCCAAAGCAACCTTAGGAAATATTAATATATTACAACTATATTTTACCATAATATGGAAAATAATGCAAGGATTTTATTTATTTAAGAATTTGTGTTTATTTTTGATAGATTTAAATACAGCTGCTCCGAAATCTCGTGAGTATCATCTTCAATATGCTTTTACCTATATTTACTCCTGTTTTGGATAAAGAACTGACAAAGGCCCTAAAACCTGCTTAAAAGCTGGTAATGATACTAATATTCAAATCCCCTTGTTCCTAAAATTTGAAATTAGTTCAACTCCCCGTACAGCTCTACACTTTTTAAATAAAAAAAGAGCTATTTTCAGCATTTCATCATAGCAAAACTATGAATTATTGTGAGAATAGCTTATTTTTTAAAAGTCTACAAAAGACTTTTTGACCTATTTTAATGGTGCAATTGATGAGATTCGAACTCACACGTTTTAATAACACTACAGCCTGAATGTAGCGCGTCTACCAATTCCGCCACAATTGCTTTTTATTAACGTGTAATATATCTTGGTTTTTGTACCAATACACCTTCTTTTGCACCTTTAACTGCTTTTAACATTACAACAGTTGAGTTTTCTTTGTTTTCATCATAGACAAATTGCATTTTCTTTACAACAAGTTTCTTTTCATTTAATACTTTTAAAACTTCATTTAATCTTGTTGTTTGAAAAAGAAAATACAAAGTACCATTGTTTCTTAAATTTCTGTTTACACATTGTATCATGCTTTCTAGGGGGAAATTATCTTCATGTTTTGCTAGAGCAAGATACTTATTGCTTCCTTTATCACTTGATGGTGTTTTAAAATATGGTGGGTTAAATATCACTACATCTACTTCTTCATTATTTCTGAAAGTATTACCATCTGCGTGGATTAGTTCAACGTTAGTGATATTGTTTAATTTCATATTTTCTTTTGCTAATTCTAATGCTTTTTCATTTATGTCAATACCTATCAATTTTTTAGGTTTAAATTTAGATGCATATAAGAGAAGTGCACCTGTATTAGTTCCAATATCTAATACAATGTCTTTCTTTTTTATGTCTAAAAATTCACCAAGTACCATTGTATCAGTATTTATACAAAACATTTCATCATCTTGGTATATTTTTATTTCTTCATGATTTGGTAAATAATCTAATCTTCTACTCATAATTAATCCTTTATTGTTAATATTTTAACATACTTTTTCTTTTTTATCAATAAATAAAACCACTTCACTAGGAAGTGGCTTTATATTTCTATGTATCAAGTCCAGAGAATTGGGTTTGATATAAACGATTGTATACACCTTTTTTAGCTAACAATTCTTGGTGATTTCCCATTTCAACTACTACACCTTGATCTAATACAACAATTAAATCGGCATCTTGAATAGTAGATAAACGGTGTGCAATTATTATTGAAGTTCTATTGGTCATTAATTTTACCATTGCATCTTGAATTTTCTTTTCAGTTCTTGTATCTACACTTGAAGTTGCTTCATCAAGTATTAAAATCTTAGGATCTGCAAGTACTGCTCTAGCAATTGTCAACAATTGTCTTTGACCTTGTGATAAATTAGCTCCACCTTCAGTTAACATTGTTTTTTCTTGTTCTGGTAAACGTCTAATGAATTTTGCACAATTTGCCATTTCAATTGCACGGTTAAATTCTTCATCGGTTGCATTTTCTTTGCCATATTTGACATTATTTTCAATAGTATCTTCAAATAGGATTGCATCTTGTAATACTATGGCAATATTATCTCGCAAATCTTTCTTTGATATTTTAGAAATATCAATACCATCGATTGAAATTTTACCTGAATCAATATCATAGAAACGCATTAGAAGATTTACAATAGTAGTCTTTCCTGATCCAGTTGCCCCAACTAAAGCAATTTTATGACCTGAATATACATCAACCGTAAAGTCTTTTAATACTGGTTTATCTTTTACATATCCGAATGCGACATGTTCAAAATCAATATCACCATGAAGTTTACTTGAATCTACTTTTATTTCACCTGTAAAGTCTTCGGTTTTTTCATCCAATATTTCGAATACACGTTCTGCACCTGTTAGTGCTGTTAATATTTGTGAATATAATTGAGCAATTTCGTTTATTGGTCTGGTAAATTGTTTACTAGTTTTTAAAAACATAGCAATAATACCAGCTCCGATTACTTCTCCTTGTAGAGTAGTTCCAATTCCTTTGATTGCAAAAATAGCACCAAAGAAGCAAACTAAGAAATATCCTAAGTTACCAATAAAATTCATAACTGGACCCATTGAACCAGATATAATTTGAGCTTTTAAACCAACTTTACAGTAAGTATCACTAAAGTGATTGAATTCATCTTTAGCAATTTCTTGGTGATTGTATGCCGCAACAGTTTTTATACCAGTAACCATTTCTTCAGTTTGAGTATTCAAGTTTCCTAATAGTGATTGTTGTTTTTGAAATAATGGTCTCATAAATTTACTCATGAATGCGGTAACGAGTAATGTAAGTACTAAAGAAACCATTGAAACCAAAGTTAGTAATGGTGAGTACCATATCATTATGGCCAAGCATCCAATAATTGTTAAAACACCAGATACTAGTGAACCAAGAGTACTAGATACAGTATTTGAGATATTATCTACATCGTTAGTCATTCTAGACATTAAATCACCATGAGCATGCGTATCAGTATATGAAATAGGTAATTTAACTAATTTTGCAAATAAATCATTACGCATTTTTCTTGTAGTTTTAATTGCAAGATATGCACCAATTAAAGTTGTGAAATATTGACAAATTACTTGTAAAACATAACATCCAACTAATAACAATAGTGAATTATAAAATAGCGTTTTACTAGGTAGTTGTGTAACACCATCTTTTATTACCCAACTATGATTTATTATATCATATGAACCAAGAGATTCAACAAGATCTTTTATCGCAATGTTAGATTCAAGTGTTGCAAGAGTTGAAAGTATTACTACAATTATTAAGATTATAAATAATACTTTAAATGCTCCAATATATTTTAATAATCTACTAACAACTTTTTTAACATTTTTCGGTTTTTCATTTGGCATCATAAAACGACCGCCAGGTCCTCTACCTGGGCCACCCATTGGTTTTCGGTTATTTTGAACTTTTTCATTAGCCATTGATGTCACCTTCTCTCTTAAGTTGTGAATTATAGATGTCTTGATAGATTTCACAATTTGCTAATAAGTTTTCGTGAGTATCGTATGCAATAATTGTTCCGCCATCTAATACTACAATTTTATCAGCATTTTTTGCAGTAGCAATACGTTGAGCAACCACTATTTTAGTAGTATCGGCTATATTATCACGCATTGCTTTATATAATTTTGCTTCAGTAACTAAGTCAAGGGCACTAGTTGAATCATCAAATATTAGTATTTCAGGTTTTTTAACAATTGCTCTTGCTATACTTAATCTTTGTCGTTGCCCTCCTGATAGTGAAGTTCCTTTTTCTTCTACGTATTCATCAAATTTTTTTTCTTTGCTATCAATAAATTCAATAGCTTGAGCAATATTTGCCGCCCATTCTACTTCTTCATCCGTAGCATTGGGATTACCCCATTTTATATTTTCTTTGATTGTTCCCGCAAAAAGTTCAGCTTTCTGTAAAACAATAGCTATTTTATTTCTTAAATCTACTAGTTTATAGTTTTTAATATTTTCACCATCAACAAGTATTTCACCTTTTGTTACATCATAAAAACGAGTTATTAAATTAACTAAGGTAGTTTTACCTGAACCTGTTGCGCCAACTATAGCAACAGTTTCGCCTTTTTCAATTTTTAAATTAATATTTTCTAATACCGATGCACTTGCATTAGGATAAGCAAAATCGACATTTTTAAATTCGATAGTACCAGTTTCTTTTAAAGTTGTAACATCTAAATTACCATCACAAATAATATCAGGTGTTTCTAATACTTCATTAATACGTTTTCCAGATGCTACAGCTCTTGCCATATTAGCAAAAGTCATTCCAATCATTAATAGTGAACTCATTATCATCATTATATATGTTGTAGCTTTTTCCATTTCACCTACTGATATTTTAGGATCTATTGATGTTGCAAAGTTTTCTAAATAAAGCATTGCATCAAATTGACTGTTTGCACCTATATAGTAAATAGCAATCATACCTGCATATACAATTAGCATAAATAAAGGCATAATAATTGCCATTAATTTATTGACTTTCAAAGTTATACTAGTAAGTGTATCATTTGCTTCAACAAATCGATTGTATTCATAATCTTCTTTTGAAAAAGCTTTAACAACTCTTGCACCTGTTAAATTTTCATGTACTACAGAGTTAACTTTATCAAGTTTAGTTTGAACAATTGAGAACATTGGGAAAGCCTTTATCATGAAGAAAACCATTATTAAAATTTCTAATGGTAATGCTACCGCTAAAATGATCATAAATTGTTTACTTATTTGAAGAGTAAATACTATACCAAGTATAAACATACTAAGTGATCTAATAAACATTCTTATTGCCATTGCAATCATTGTTTGAACAGCAGTTACATCATTGGTAACTCTTGTAACAAGTGAGGCTGTTGAAAAATCATCTGATTGTTGAAAAGATAAGTGCATTATTTTACTGAATAAATCTTTTCTTAAATCATTGGCAAATTTTTGGCTAGCTAAATTGGCAAATACCCCACTTAGAATACCATTTACAACCCCAATTAAAACTAATGCAAGCATTATAATACCATTACTTACAATAGTATTTAAAAATTGATTATTATTTGAGGTAGGGCCATAACTATTAACGATATCAATCATGGTACCCATTTTGTTAGTTACAAGCATATCCATAGTTACTTCAGCAATCATGAATATTGGCGCAAGTAATGCAAAGTACCAATATTTTTTCAAATACTTCAATAATTTAAACATTATTTATCTCCTTTCTGTCTTTCTAAGCTGTTTTTCATTTTTTCGATGAGATTAACAAAGTTTTCAATTTCTTCTTCAGTTAAATCTTCTATCATATAATTTTCAATTACACCAAAGCATTTTCTTATTTTGTTATCAAATTTTTTACCTTCTTCGGTTATTTTAACAATTATTTTTCGATTATCATCTGCACAAGTAACTCTTGTAATATAGCCTTCTTGTTCCATACTTTTTAATGTTAAACTTATTGTTGATTTTTTTAGATAAGTGTTGTCAACAATGTCATTTTGTATTACTCCTTCAGGATGACGGTGTAACATCATGATTATTTTAGAGTATGTAAAGTTTAGACCATGTTTGTTACAATAACTTCTTACTGATTCTTTGAATATTTTATCGAGGTTGCTAAGTCTTGCACCGATTGGTATATCATTATTTTTTTGCATTCGTACCTCCTATTAATTAGTTAGTTTTCAAACTAATTAATATTATAATTATTTTTAAGTTTTTTAAAAGTGATTTGCTTAAAAAAAATAAAAAGAACCTCCTATGAGATCCCTTATTTTTCAAATGAACAACAATAATCATATATCTGTTTAAAAGTATTGTTGAACTTTTTGTTTTTATGCGAAATTATATATGATTTACGGACTAGTTCAACACCTTGTAATTCAATTGATTTTAACTTTTTATTAATAATATGACCTCTAACTAAAGCCTCAGGTAATACGGCAATTCCTAAACTAGCTCTAGTAGCCTCTATTATTGTTTGATTACTAATTGATTCCATTACTGGAAAACACTCAATACCATTTAAATTAAATAAATGTTCTAAGTGATCTCTTGATGAACTCCCTTTTTCCCTCAACAATAATTTTTCTTTTGCAAGTTCAGTGATTGTTATTTTGGAGTTTATTGGATAATCATATCCACAAACTATTAACAATTTATCATCAATAAAGTTTTCTATCTTAATGTTTTTGTTAGAGATACTGCCTTCAACAATGCCAAAGTCAATTGTTCCATCTAAAACTCCTTGTTCAATTTCTTTTGAATTATTAATAGTAGTTAGTAGTTGAACATTGGGATAGTTTTGTTTTACATAATTCATTATTTTTGGTAAATGTGTAATACCAAAAGTTAAAGATGCCCCAATATGGATTATGGGATTCTCCAATGTTGCAATTGCTAGATTTTCAAATTCATCAAAGTTAGCAATTACTTCTTTTGCTTTTTGAAGTAATATTTTACCAGTTTCAGTTATAACTAATCTTTGATTTATTCTATTAAATAAAATTACATTATAATATTTTTCAATATCCGCAATGGTTTGACTTATTGCGGGCTGGGCTATATGCATGATTTCTGCTGTTTTCGTAATACTTGAATTTTCGCATACTTCCACAAATACTTTTAAATGTCTAATTGTCATATTACACCTCATAAGTAATTACTTATAAACTTTATAATATTATACTATTTTACATATTACTTGTCAAGGTGTATAATATTTAGGGGAAAATTTTAATGACATACTATGAGGAATTATGACAACACAAGAAATAATATTTTTTATTGTTAAAGTACTAGCTGGTACTGGCGTATTTTTAGTAGGCGTTAGTATGCTAACAGCCAATATTGAACAATTAGCTACTTCTAAAATAAGAAAGATTTTTAATAAGACGGCTAATAAAAAACTGGTAAATGTTGGTATTGGTACTTTAACTACTGCCTTTATTCAAAGCTCAGGAGTAACAACCGTTTTAATTGTTGGTTTTGTAAACGTTGGACTAATCAATTTGGCACAAGCAACAGCTTTAATTATGGGTGCGAATATTGGTACTACTATTACTGCTCAAATAGCAGCGCTAAGTGCTTTCCCAATTACAACATATCTTGAATTACTATCTTTTATTGGTATTATGATTGCTATGTTATGCCAAAAAGATCGTACAAAGAAAGTTGGATATATAATTGCGGGACTTGGACTTGTTTTTATTGGCTTAAAGATTATGTCTGATGCTATGCAAACAAATCGTGAAACTCTTCAAGGAATTTTTGAAGTAGTTACTAATCCTTTCTTTTTATTGTTTATTGGAATACTTGTTACTGCAATTGTTCAATCTAGTTCTGCCACAACTTCAGTTATTATTGCAATGTCAGTTGCGGGACTTACAATTGGAACAGGAAGAAACGAAGTTTTATACATAATTTTAGGTACAAACATCGGTTCTTGCGTTACTGCACTAATGTCTTCATTTGGTGCTAGTCCAAACGCTAAACGAGCTAGTTTAATCCATCTATTATTTAATGTGTTTGGATCAGTTCTTTTCTTTATATTCTTAATACTATTTCCAAATTTCATGTGCGTTACATTCCAAAAATGGTTTAACTCTACTGCAACTCAAATTGCAATGTTCCACACATTCTTCAATGTAACTTGCACAATAATCTTCTTACCTTTCTCTAATTTATTTGTTAAATTATCACAATTAATTATTAAAGATAAGAAAGAAAGTCTTGAAATCACTTATCTTGATGAACGTATTATTAATTCAGCATCACTTGCTATCACTCAATTAGAAAAAGAAATGATATTACTATCAGATGTTGCAATGAGTTCATTTAGATTATCTTATCAATCTTTTGTTGAGCGTGATGTATCAAGAGTTGATGAAATACAACAAGGAATTGATAAAGCTAATCGTATAAGCCAAAATATTATCAATTATCTAATCAAGGTTTCCGCAAAATGTACTGTTCAAGAAGAACAATATATCTCCAATATTCATAATAGCATAGGTGATATTATGAGGATTGCGGAAATCGCCGATAACTTCACTAAATATACTAGAAATGAAGTTACCAAACATATTGAATTCTCAGATCAAGTTATGACCGAAATTAAAAATATGATAGGTGAAATTGAAAAACTTTATTCATTAACTAAAGATGTAGTAACTTCTAAAAATGACAAACTACTTATTCAAGTTGATGAAGTTGAAGAAGGTATTGATAATCTTCGTAAACGTTTAATTGATGCTCACATCGAACGTTTAAATAAAGGTATCTGTAAAGCTGAAAGTAGTGGTATTTTTATTAACCTAGTTTCTAATCTTGAACGTTTAGGTGACCACCTTACATATATAGCTCATTCAGTTATCGTATAAGTTATAAAAAACAAAAAGTTCACTTTTGTGAACTTTTTTAATTTACCTTTGCATTATTAACCATATTGGTTATATCAGTTAAATCATCATTAGTTATGTTTTTGTTAGAAAGTACTGTACCTTTAAACTTTACTTTATCACTTGCTTTTGGTAGTGGATAATATGTTTGCATTGCATAACTCCAATTTTTCAACCAATCACTACCATATTCTTCTTCGTTAAAATATAGCTTCCATTTTTCATCAACGGTTTGCCAATTTACAATCATATCATATGAAGCTTGGTATGGTGTACAATAACCAACAACCGATGAGTTCAAATAAGCATTTTCTTTTTTTATCATGAAGTTAATGAATTTATGAGCAAGGTCTACATGACGGGCTTTTTTGGGAATTACTAAATTGTCCATAAAAGCAATGGTGTTGTCGGGAATATATATATCAAAACTAATATCTTCTAGTTTAGTACCATTTTGCAATTCAATATAAAGTTGATCTAAGAAATCTCCTGTATACATATAAGCAAGATCTAAATTACCACTTGCTATTTGTTTTTTTAATTGGTCAGTACCCCATTGGTTAAACTTTGTTGATGTTAGAATTTTCTTACTTATGGCTATTGTATCTTTAGTTACAATGTTTGGACTCATATTTTGATAAAACATAGTTGTCGCATAAGTAAATCTTGGCACATTATACATACCTACCTTAGTACCACTTGGCAATAAGTCATGATTAAAGTAAGCTGCCCAACCATTATTATTAAAAATACTTTCTTCCAATCCTTCTTTATTTTTATTGTACATCAAACCAAAGGTACCCCAAAGATATGGAACTAAATAACTTCTAGCATCTTCAAAAGTTAACTCTAATTGTTCAATGATAGCTTTAGCTCCTGGTAATAAATTGTTTTCATCATAGTTAGGGAGTTTGGAAAAATCAATTGGTTGAAGTAGTCCCTTATTATACATTTTTTCAACCATATAATCTGATGGAATTACTAAATCGTAAGCAGTTGTTCCACTTTTTATTTTTGAGTAAAACAACTCATTGCTTTCCGCAACACTAATTGAAACACTGCAATTATATTCTTCTTCAAATTCTCTTACTAAATCTTCATTTATATATTCACCCCAATTTAGTAATAATAGTTGATTGTTATTTGCACAACTTGAAAGAGAAATAACACTAGTTAATAACAAAGCGATAAAACATATAATTTTAAAAAATTTCTTATCTAGCATTACTTTTCCCTCTTCTTTTCATTTTTGATTTTTAAAGCATTAACAGCTAAAAGGATTGCCATTGCGCCAAAAATAACAATACTATTAAACGCATAAACAGCAGGTGTTAAATCTTTTCTACCAATTGAGCCATAAATCCAAATAGATAAATTATCAAACCCATTACCAGTAGTGAAATAGCTGATTACAAAGTCATCAAAACTCATCGTAAAGGCCATAAGAGCACCGGATAATACACCTGATTTTATTGCGGGGAGAACAACTTTCCAAATAGCTTTAATTGGTTTTACTCCAAGATCCAATGCAGCATCTATTAAATTAGGGTCCATTTCTTTTAATTTAGGTAAAACATTTAAAATTACATATGGGAGAGTAAAGTATACATGAGCAATTAATAATGTTGGAAATCCAAATATATATGGAAATATTTTCAACAATATTGAAAATATTAACATTAGGCTGATACCTGTTACGATATCAGCATTAAGTAGTGGGATATTGTTTAATAACATTATTAGTCTTTTTCTTTTCTTTGAAGAAAAATGAATACCTATAGCGATTAAAGTTCCAAGAATTACTGAACAAATGGTTGCAATAATACTAACTATAAAGGTATTAATAATTGAATTTCTTAACATACGATGTTTAAATATTTCTTTGTACCATTTTAAAGTAAATTCGCCAAATTCGTTTACACTCTTGTTAGAATTAAATGAATAAATAAAAATGATAAATATTGAAAGATACAACATTACTGCTACCATAATAACAGTTATTAAACCTAATAATTTTAAAATCTTTTTCAAAGTTGTATGATCTTTATACCCATACTCTTTCATTGCCGCAATGGGTTTATTACTGATAGGACTAAGTTTTTCCATTATAGTATTGTTTCTCCTTCCTTATCAAATTTATTAACTAAATAAATAGAAAGTAGAATCAAAACTAAAATCAAAATGGCAAGTAATGATCCTATGTTATAGTTCATATTTTTAAAGAATTGTTCAATTAAGTTACCAATCATTACGATATTACCCTTACCTAAAATTTCTGGAATAGCAAAGCCACTCATACAAGGTAAAAATACCATAACTGAACCCGTTACTACTCCTTTTAGTGATAAGGGCAAAATTACTTTTCTAAAAGTTTTAAATTCATCAGCCCCAAGATCTAAGGATGCTTCTTCTAACATTGGTTCAATTTTTTCAAGAGCAGTATAAATTGGCAAAATCATAAATGGCAAGTAGGTAAATACTAATCCAATAATGATTGCAAGTTCGCTCCCTGCAAGTCCTTTTGCATCTTCTTTTACCGTTATATTAAAAATACTAGTAAATATATTATTAGGCTCCATTATATTAGCTAATGCTTGCGTTCTTAGTAAAAGATTAGACCACATTGGCAATATTAGAATAGTTAGTAAAAGAAATTTATTTTTTAAATGTGATTTATATAAATAATATGCGGTAATATACCCAAGTAAAATACATATGACTGTTGATATAATTGAAAATTTCAAACTATTCAATAATGCAATAATTGTAGAGGGTTCTTTTAATTGGGCGAAATTTTTAAAGGTAAACTTTAATCCCTCGGTATCAATTCCTTCAGTGTCTAAAAACATTAATATGAACATAAATACTGCTGGCGCAAGTGCTAACACATATAGCCATATTAAATAAGGTGTCGCCATTTTCTTTAATTTATTGTTCATTTTGCTTTACCTTCATTAAATGAATTTCATAAGGGTCTACACTAAGGCCGATGGTAGATGAAACCGGTACATCTTCATAGGCATGAATAACCATTTCCATTCCTAAAATATCTGCACATATTTCATAATATACGCCTTTAAAGATACTTGAAGTTACTTTACCTGTTAGTTTAGCTTTTTCTAAAGGTACTACATCCCAGTCCTCAGGTCTAATGACAACATCTACTTTTTCTCCTTTTTCAAATTTATAACCAACACATTCAAAATCTTGATTCATAAATCTTACATGGTTTTCATCAATATAGATTCCTTCGATAATGTTACTTTCACCTATAAAGTTGGCAACAAAACGATTTATTGGTTCATTATATATATCCTTAGGGGTTCCAAGTTGTTGAATAATTCCACCATTCATGACAACGATACGATCACTCATTGTCATTGCTTCTTCTTGATCATGAGTAATAAAGATAAAAGTTATTCCTAACTTTCTTTGCATTTCTTTTAGTTCATATTGCATATCTTGTCTTAGTTTTAAATCAAGAGCTGCCATAGGTTCATCTAAAAGTAAGATTTGTGGTCTATTGACAAGTGCTCTGGCTAGGGCTACTCGTTGTTGTTGACCACCTGAAAGTAGATTTATACGCTTTTGTTCATAGCCTTCAAGTTTAACTAATTTTAGTACTCTTTTAGCTTCTTCTTCAATCTTCTTATCAAGATATTTTTTGATTTGTTTTTTAGTTACTTTATCACTCTTAGTTTCGTTTTTTATATCTTCTATAATCTTATCTTTTCCAAAGAATTCGTATAGACTATTGAAGTCTTTATTATCTAAACCAAAAGATACATTCTTTATTACATTTAAATGGGGAAATAATGCATACTTTTGAAATACGGTATTAACAGGTCTTGCATATGGTTCTAATTCATTTACCACTTTATCATTTATTATAATTTCACCTTCATCAGGTTTTACGAATCCCGCAATCATTCTAAGGGTAGTTGTTTTCCCACAGCCAGATGGTCCAAGAATTGTCAAGAATTCATTCTCATATATTTGTAGATTTATATGATTTACTACTTTTTCATCATCAAAAACTTTAACTAAATCATTTAGTTCAATAAGTACTTTTTTCATTTAATTCTCCATTGTTATATTTATCTTTTTTGGTTTAAATTTTAACAAAGTAATTATATTCTTTTTTATAATTTAATCAAATAATATTATTTGAAAAAAGACCTATTTTAGGCTGAAAACGATTTCATAAATAGCAATTTATTTTAGTCATTTATTATATGAAAAAAGCAAGAAAGTAAATAGATACTTTCTTACTAAAATTGTTTAATTATAACCTCTGTATTCTTTAACAATAGCCACTCTAATTGTTCCAATTGCTTGTGAAAGCCGCTTACTAATTTTATGAAAATTAGCTACTCGATTTACTACTTTTTCATACTCTACCCTTTTAAAATGATAGTCCTCTATATATTCATAGCTTTGAAAACATTCATGGCAAACAAAGTTTCTTTCATTTCTAATTGAATTAAGTAATTCATAATCTTTATCGTCAAGATCAAAAGGGAAGATATTTCTGTGATCTAGTTCTTCAATCTTTGCAATTATTTCGCCTAAGTTCCATTTTTTAGTATCTTCTAAATTATAATTAAAATCACCAGGCTTAGCTATTGCATAAATAATTTTTAAGTCATGTTCAATACATTGACAGTTTTCAATGATTTCTCCTATTAATTGATATATATTTAGTTCATTCATATTGTTACTCACTTACTCCAAATATTTTTTTAGCGACCACTCTACAACTATCTTTAGCATAACCATAGGTATAAATGAGCGTATCTATCATTGCATCATATTCTTCATGAATGTATGGATTGCCAAAATCAACAAATATTGTAGGTGTTTCATATTTCATCCAACCATTCATCATATTTCTTGCAACAGTTCCCGATAGCGTTATTTGATTTGTTCCATACCATTGTGAACATCCTATCGTACATATTATCGCATCATATGCCTTGCTTTTGGCAAGATTCTTTATAGCGCTACAACCTAGATCAATAAACTCAGTAACTTCCGCATATTTGGCAAGTTCATTGGTAAATTTCCCGATAATATCTGTTTTTATTTGTTTAGCAATAACTATATGAGCAATTTTTAAATACTTTTTAGATAAAGGCAAGATGTTTTTTCTATCTCTATAAACTTTGACAGATTTTTCTACTACTTCTCTAGCAATTTTTTGATGTTCTTCTATATCAAATTTTATATCAGTAGATATATTATAACAATCATTTACAAAACTAATAACTCTATATGCTCTATTCACTAAGATATCCAATTTCAAAATCCCTTTATCAATTAATTCAGACATTTTCATAATAAATTCCTCATCAGGATGTGCAAACAATAAACAATCGCCGCCACTCATTAAAAATCTGGCACAAGCTTCATAGTAATTGATATATCCACAAAAGCCACTCATTTCTGTAGCATCTGATATTATAAGTCCCTCAAAACCTAATTCATCTTTTAGTAACTTAGTCATTAATCTATATGAAAGGGTTGCGGGAGGATAAAGATTAGTTTCTTCATCTTTTTCATCATAACATGGTAACGCAATATGTCCAATCATTATTGATTTAATGTTTGAGTTAATAATTTCTTCATATACTTTTTTGTAACTATTGTTCCATTCTTCTTTTGAAAGAGGATTTATTGGAGTAGTTAAATGATGATCAAATAGACAAGCTCCATCGCCAGGAAAATGCTTTGCAGTGGCAATTAAGCCATTATCATGTAAGCCTAGAATGTACTGTTTTGTGTATTTAATTACTTCTTTATAATCTTCACTAGCACTTCTTATTGAGGTTATTGGTGAAAAATGATTTTTTAAAATATCTACACATGGTCCAAAAGTCCAATCGTATAACACTTCTCTTGATTCTATTGCGGCAATTTTTCCTGTTTCGTACGCTAATCTTTCTTCTTCTGTTTCACAGATTGCTCGAATTGATGGAAATTCTGTAGCTCTTACAATTGCTGTCCCAGGTCCAGCTTCCATATCTGATGCTACCAACACTGGGTGATTTACTTTTTTTATTTTAGTAATCAACTTTTTAGCATTTTCAATAGTAGTGGGATGTACAAATGCACAATATGTATCATATATCCTTTCATTCTCATTTCGATAATTAGGACATACAACAATCTTTAATAGTTGTTCAACTGAAAGCTGTTTCACCTTTTCTAATAATTTTCCATTTTTAGGTATTTGATATTTCATTATTTTCTCGTTGTTTTTCATTTAACTCTTTCTTAATTTGTTGTAAAAACTTAACCTCTTCTTCGGTTAGTTTCTTTTTTATTATTATGTGTTCTCGATTAGTATCAGTAGTTATGATGATGAATCGTTTGTTTTCTTCAACCTTTTCGATTGTTCCTTCTTCTTCATAACAACGATTTCGTTTATTAGCAGTTAGTTTATATTTCCACACACTACTTTCTTCCGGTTTATTTATTGACCATTTTACTTCACCTTTTAACCCTAAACTATAATCATGAAATAACCACCAAAAAATGTATATGATATAAGCTAATGTTGAAAAAATGTATAATAGCAATCCAAAGAAGTAGTCATACCAGGTAATCACTCTTCCATATCCATAAAATGCTAAATAAGTCGCGACAATTACTGCCAGAATCCAAAGTATTGCATATGTTAACAACTTATTTATCTTTTGCCTAAAATTTATATATATTCTGTCTTTAAATTTAATTATGTATTTTATCATTATATACATACGTCATCATCCCTCTACTATTTTATCCTTCTTTTCGGTATTGTTGAAAAGCAATATTACTATACCAATAAATAAACCCACTAACGTAGGGCATATCCAACCCAAGCCATATTGTGAAAGAGGGAGTATTTTCCTTATAAATTCGAGTGGCTTTACTAAATGGATTGAATTTAAAAAATCAGCAGGGAATGCACAACAAAAATCATATACTGCGCCAATTATTGTGAATCCGATTGTCCATTTATAGATTATCTTACTATTGTTAAATAATTTCCCAAATAATGCTAGCAAAATTAATACTATTGCTAGAGGATATAAAAACATTAATACTGGTATTGAAATTTTAATAATTGAACTTAATCCTAAGTTAGCAAGTGTAAACGATATTGCGCTAAATATATACACCCAAACTTTGTAACATGGGCCTTTAGGAAATATTGTTGTAAACATTTCTGAACAACTTGTAATTAAACCAATTGCGGTCTTAAGGCAAGCAACAGTAACCATTATTGCTAAAATAATCAAACCACCTTTACCTAAATAATATTCGGCAATTTGTGCAAAAGCTGCACCACCATTTTCAGCGGGTTCTAAAACATATCTACTACGAACTCCAATAAATGTCACCGCAACATATATAACCGCCATTAATACGCAACTAATAATACCTGATTTTAGGGTGCTTTTCGCAACAACATTCTCATCTTCCACGCCAAGATCATATATTACTTTGACTACTACTATACCAAAAGCAAGACTTGCTAAAGCATCCATTGTATTGTAACCTTCAAGAAAACCAGTCATAAATGGTTTTGTTATATAATTACCCGTTGGTTCAATTGTTAGATTTTGATTTGTTTTAGTAAACATTACTACTATTACTAAAATGGCTAAGAATACCAAAAATATTGGATTAAGAATCTTACCTATCCATGTTAAAATCTTACCTGGATAAAGTGAAAGTATTAATGCTACTGTAAAAAAGACAATTGAAAATATTAATAGATATAACCATAAGTGTTCATCACTTGGTATCAATTGTTCAAGACCTACCGTAAAAGATGTAGTAGCACATCTTGGTATTGCAAAAAATGGTCCTATTGTTAAATATAAAGCAAGGGTGAAAAACATTGCATATGGTCGACCTGCCTTACTTGATAGTTCATACAAGCCATCACTTTTACTAATTCCTAGCGCGGCAACACCAAGTAAAGGTAATCCAACTCCTGTGATTAAAAAACCCAAGATGGCAAGCCAAGCGTTACTTCCTGATAACTGTCCCATTAAAACTGGAAATATTAAGTTACCAGCTCCAAAAAACATTCCAAAAAGCATACTTCCAATATAAATATATTCTTTTACTGTTAATTTTTTCTTCATAATGTAGATATTCCATTCTGTGTAATTTCAGTTATTATATCATAATATTAAATAAAATAAAATTGATTGATTATTTTTTGTTAAAAATTATCAAAAATAGTTTCACATATCATAAACGTAAGAATAAAACCAATACTAATCAATGAAGAAAACCAATCCTTGAACACACTAAAAGTGTGATAATATACAAGAAAGTGGAAAATTTCATTAGCACTGGTTCCTATAATTTTATTTTATTAAAATTGTATTTATTCCAAGCATCATCTGATAAAATACTACTAGTATATATCATTTCAACTTTATTTTATATTTAATACTATATCTTCCTTCATTATCAATTAGATTCAAGTGAATAAATAAATCTACATATATATATAAACAATGAGCCTAAAAATATATTATAAATTTTATTTTTTAATTTTTCTTCAATTTTTGAATTAAAATCTAATGGAATATATTGTAAAAATTATAACTAGAGGGGCCCCAGTAACTTGCGTTCCTAAAAAAAATATGTTCCAAATTAGATCAAAAGAAGAATTTTTTGAAAAGGTATTACTCTTAATATTTCCATAATGCAATAACCTATAAAAAAGATGATAGCCATACAACTATCAACTATTAGTAATATTCTTAATGTTTTTTTCATTAGCCATTATCCTCCTTCTTTAACAGTTCTTTAAAATCTAGTGGAATTCTACTTAGAACTACTATTTTAATAAAAAATAGCCTTGACACATAATATCGTTGTATCAAGACTAATTATTTCAAATGTATCATTTTAAGCATTTAACTACTAAAAGATTTATAAAAACAGGCCCATCATGGTACGCTTAAATCAGAGGCGTGATGGGAACTGTCAATATATATTATGCTCAGATTTAATTATTTAATACTATTTAATATATCTTCCCAATTGTAAACAAAACCTATTTTATCTATATCAATGTTTGGATATTTATTAAATAGTAATTTTAACTCGTCAATAATTTTTTCTTTTTCACTATCATCTTTAATTAATTTTATCAATATAAAAATATAAATAAATAATTTGTGATTACTATTAGACACATTAATGTTATTGAAAGTTAACATGCTTTTATCCTTATTTGAAATTTTTGGTGCAAGTTCAAATTCTTTTCCATATATTCTTCCTTGATGTGCACAAACATTTCTTAAGTTTGATAAAACGTATAAGTAATTTTTTAAATAGTTCTTATTAATATTTAAATAACCTTTACAAATCAAATCCTTATTTGAGTCAGTTAAATTTGCATACATCATTGATATATTACCAAATGACATTATTTCAACCAACACCCATAGTGGCAAATAATCTCCTTGAAAATGCTTAATAAAAGGTTCTTTGGAATATTTTTTTGTAATACTATCATTTATATTATCTTGAAGGCTATTAAATCTATCTTCATCTAAAAAGTTCTTCTTATCTATATAACATATTGCACTAATATTTAAAGATAATTCAAGTGCTAATTGTGTTTTAATTAAAACCTCTATATATCCTAAAAAACTAAAAAGTAATTTTCTTAGTTCATAATCAAAATTATATATTTCAACCAGTTTTTCAAAAACAGTATTAGTTTCAAAAACATCATTAACTAAAAATAATTTTAAATATCCACTAAATCTATAATAGTTAATTTGATTTAAAAATTTTTTAACAAGTTCTATATCATTAACAATTAATCCCCTATCAATTAATATTTTCACTTGTTGATCAATAGTTTTCGGATCTTTCATTATTTAATACCCCCATATGAATAAAAAAGGCCCACCATGGTACGCTTAAATCAGAGGCGTGATGGGATCTATTACCAGTATTATAACACACTTTAAAATAAAAATCAATGATTTAGAATATTTTTACCATAGTTTTGTGTTTATTTTATGATAATGTCTTAATAGTTAACTTTAGAAAATGTCCCAACAATAAATATCATGATATAATACCTTTATCAAAATCTATGTCACTCCATTCTAGTGCTATTAGTTCGCCAATTCTCATACCTTAATAAAAACCTAATAAAATACCAAATAATCTTCTATCATCGGAATCTTTAATATAGGTTTCGATTTTCTTTTGTTCTTCACGAGTAAATGCTTCTACTTGCTTACAATCGCTTGGAATTCGTTTTAATCTTATGCATGGATTGTTATCATATAATTCCATATCAATTGCATATTCAAATGCCATACTAAGTACCGTAAGCATAAGGTTAGTACTAGAAGAAGACATTGTATCACCACTACGCAAATTGCCATCCTTTTTCTTTTTAGATAATTAATCCTGTATCTCTCTACGCTTTAGATTTTCAATATCGACCTCGCCAAGTTCGGGTACTAAATGTAATTCAATAATGCTTTGATACCTACTATATGTACGAGGTTTTACTCGATCCTTTTCGTAAGTTTCAAGCCATATAAATAATAGTTCTTTAATAGTCATAGTAAAACATCCTTTTTTATATAATTTTACCAAAAAACTCTTAATCTTTGGTTATCACGTACATTACCATAAAATGAATATTATATCCAGTTAATAGTTGATAACTTTTTTAATAAAATCAGCATTTATTGATTGAATACCATCAGTTACATAGTCTTCCTATAGGACTTTTTTATATACTCAATTTTTTTAGTTATATGTAAAAGATGGCCTAGAGACATTGTTAGACGTTATAATTTATCTTTAATATGATGTAAAACAGAAAAAGTAAAATTTTATACTAACTCATATTTACTATTTTTTATTGTTAGAGCATAATAAAAGCACCTAACATTTCTGATAGATGCTCACCTTATTTTTGTTTACTTTCTCTTATTTTTTAATAGATTTTAAGGTATTAGTTTTTTCTTATAAGGGAAAGTTATAATTAAATTTTTCACTTCAATCTATAATAACAAATGGATTTACCGCTACCCTCACGTTTTAATTCACCAAGCTCAATAAGTTTTCTTAATGCTCCTTCAATACTGCTTATGCTAAGAGAAGGACATTGTTCACGAATATCTTGTTTATTAAATCGTCCAATTTTATTCATTGATGCACGTCTTACAATTTCTAGTGCAGATAGTTTTGTCTCTACTAATGCAAAACGATCTTCAAAATCTTTATAAGCGGCTAAAATTGTTCCTAAAAGATATTTGATAAATGGAACAACATCTTCCGTTCCTTCATTCCAACCTATCTGAGATTTTGCAAGTGCATCATAATACAAATCTTTATTCTTTGCTATTTTTGCCTCTAACGATATATATTTACCTACATAAAAACCACTACGATATAAAAGCAATGTAGTAAGTAATCTGCTCATTCTTCCATTTCCGTCATTGAAAGGATGAATACACAAAAAGTCATGAATGAATATCGGAATAGCAATCAATGGTTCAACTTCTAAGTTGCCTATAACTCGATTATATTCATTACAAATAATCTCAAGAGCTGTAGGTGTTTCAAACGGATTTAGCGGAGTAAATAATGTTTCCACTCTTCCGTCAGGGTAAGTTGCACTAATATAGTTTTGAACAGTTTTGGTTCTACCAGCAACAGGGTTATTCATATGACTATACAAGATTTTATGAAGTTGAAGAATATAGTTTGTTGTAATAGAAATTGCATCAAAACTTTCATGAATAATTCCAAGAACATCCCTATAGCCTGCAATCTCTTGTTCATCTCTGTTTTTTGGCGTTGTTTTTTTTGTTACTAATTGTTTGATACGTGTATTTGTAGTTACAATTCCCTCAATAGCATTAGATGCCTCAGTACTTTGAATCTTCGCAATCTCTACTAGCTTTTCCAATTCTTCAGGACGTTGTTTTAAGTATAATTCCTGTTTTCCGGCCTCTTTATATATTGCTGCTATCAACCCGAGAACATCACTGTCCCATTTCAACTCTTTTATTTGAGAATAGTTAAAAGTACGCATTTGCCACCTCCTAATTTTCCCTTTAATTATATCAACTTTTAAGGGAAAAGTCAATAGAATTTGATTATTTTCCCTTAATATTATCACAAAAATAAGGGGAAAATATTCATATAAATGACAAACATCTTGAATCGTAAACCAAATTATCAGTTTCAGATTTATTATTACTCAATCAAGTATTTCAACAATTGTTATGCTAACTATGTATTTATTATCTTCTAGAGGTGTCGGAATAATCGTTCTGCTACCTACAGCTAAATAAGCATAAAAAAATAGTCTTGACACCTATTATTCATTGTATCAAGACTAATGTTTTCAAATGGGGCGAATAGTGGGATTCGAACCCACGCATGACGGAGCCACAATCCGCTGTGTTAACCACTTCACCATATTCGCCATGTTATCAATGGCAGGGGCAGTAGGAATCGAACCCACATTGACGGTTTTGGAGACCGGTGTACTACCGTTGTACGATGCCCCTAATTGATTGCTTTATTATTATACCAAAAAAAAAGACTTTGTGCAAGCGATTAAATCTAAAAAAAGTAAGGCCTATTTTTATAGGCCTTTGAGGGATGAAAAATTTTGGAAGGTTTATTTTGTTGTGTAAATATAGGTAGTTTTACCTATCATATCTCTAGATACACTAGTAAACATTTGATATTTAGCAATTACATCATTAATTATGCAAATACGTTCTACCATATTTGTAAAGTCATTATTATATTTTTCTAGTATATCCTTTAAAGTATTTTCATAGAATTCTTGTAATTCAGTATTTAATTTAATAGTACCATCATTTAACTCCTTACTACCATCTAATAGTTCTTGCAACTTGTTTTCTAAGTTACCTGCTTTGATTTCTTGATCCATTTGATCCACACCACTTGTGTAATCAATTACTCCTTTATAGTAATCATTATATTCATCTAAACTCTTTACTACTTCATTTACTGTTGGTAATAATTCTTCTTTAGCAAGCATTAAACATAATGTATTTACTTTGGTTGTTTGTTTTTCATCCTTTATGTCGTTTGAATTTATACCATTCATAAATTGATTAGTAGCTACTGAAAAAGTAGTATCCATATTAAAGTCTACCGCATCCATACTTATTTCAAAATATGTAGGTATATTTAAATCTTCAATTTCTAAGTCTTCCTTTAATCCTGGTATTGCACAGCCTACAACAAAACTATTTTTGCCATCATCGATTACTTTGCCATTTTGAGACGTAATATTGGCAGTTTTTGCATTATTGAATGCAACTCAACTAATTTATAAGGTATGGTACATATATTGTTTTGTCCTCATTATTAATTTTTACTATTTCACTTTGATTGCATGTATAATCAAAACGAATTGTTACTTTACCACTTTTACCTTGTAATTGTTCATAAGTTACTTCGTTTTCATTTAGATAATATTTTATACTGATGTTTACAGGTATTTCTTTATCTGTTTCGCCTGTATAATATATATCTTCTTTATTGGCATTCCATGTAACATTATTTAAATCTTTAGTAAAGGTTGCATCACCTTTAATTAATTTTAAATTATCTAAACTTGTTAAATCTTTTATTTCATCTAAACATTGTTTATTTATTATACGATCATTAACAATTACTTTTTGCTTTTTTCCTGTTTTATCAAGAATTATATAAACCATTTCATTTTTTTCGTTTTTATCTGTGGATGGTGTTCTTGTTGGTGCTTGTATTTGTTCATTTGGTTGTTCTGAAGGTTCTTCAGTTTCAGGCTTTTTACAAGCACAAAGAGGGATACAAATAATAGTTAATAATAGTAATAAACTTATTCTTTTATAATTTAATTTCTTCATGTATTTCTCCTTTTGTTATGTTTTTAAAATCTAAACTTGTTTTACAAATAACTTTATCAAAAATAATTAATAAACCCGGAAGTTCTATTAATACTGCTAACATACTAAATATTGCACCTCTAGCAAGCAAATTACACATAGTACTTATTACATTGATTTCAGAATATATAGCTACACCAATTGTTGCAAAGAACATTCCAAAAGCACTTGTAATAATTGAACTTGAAGAAGATGCTAAAGCATCTTTAACGGCTTCTTTTCTATCTTTATTGTTAAGTCTTTCTTTTTTGTATTTTGAAGTTAATAAAATCGCATAGTCAACCAATGAACCTAATTGAATAGTACTTATACAAACAGGAATAATAAATGCCATATCAGTCTTTGTATAGAATGTTAATCCTAAATTTAGGAAAATAGCAAATTCTATTATCGCAACAAGTATTACTGGTAATGTTATAGATTTGAAAGTAAATAAAATTATAACAAAGATAAATGCTATTGAAACTAAAGATACTACTTTAAAATCAACATCGGTAATACTAATTAAATCTTTAGTACAAGCAGCTTCACCTATTAGCATTGCATTGTCGTCATAATTTTTTATTATTTTATTTAAATTTTCTAATTGATTATTACAATCAGTAGTTGAAGCAGTGTACTCACTATTTACTAATATTAATTGCCAATTATTACTCTTTAAGATACTTGTTAATCTATCAGGTATGATTTCTTCTGGTATCGTATCACTAACCAAAGAGTTATACCAAAGTACTAATTTTACACCCTTTACTTTTTCTAATTCACTTAACATTGTTGTAGCTTTTGTTGCATTCATCTTGGCATCACATAATATCATGTGAGTTGATGATACACCATATTCTTCTTTTAATTTCATATCCGCAACAATACTTAAAATATCATCTTGATTGATTCCTTCGCCATCTTCAGTTTCTAGTATTTTAGTAAAATCGTAATATATTGGTTTTTTAGCATATCCAATAGTTGATGGAATAAATAGGCAAATTGCAATAATTACAAATGCTAAATAATTTTTAGTAACAAAACCACTAAATTTATTCATATTAGGTATTAATGATTTATGCATTGTTTTACTAATTAATTTATCAAAAATAAGAATTAATGAAGGTAAAATTGTTACGCAACTAATTAATCCGAAAACTACTCCTTTTGCCATAACAATACCCAAATCTTTTCCCATCTTATAACTCATAAAGCAAAGAGCTAGGAATCCTGCTATTATTGTAAGTGAACTACTTGCTATAGAAATAAAGGTTTCTTTAATGGCATAAGCCATTGCTTCGACATTATCATCATGTTGTTTTTTCATATCTTGATATGAATGCCACAAGAATATTGAGTAATCCATTGTTACCGCAAGTTGCAATACAGCAACTAAAGCTTTAGTTATATATGAAATACTACCAAATACAAAATTAGTACCCATATTGTATAATATTGCCATAGCTCTTTATGACTGGATGATTCATATGGATACTATGGATAAACAATTAACTATTAATTATGTTGATGTTGTTATCAAACATTCGCTAGCCGATATAATTGCGGAAGCAAATAATAAGTATTAAAAAAAATAGACACGCTAGTGTCTATTTCGTTTTATTCATTAATCACGTGGTTCAAATGTTTTACATTCAGTAACACTTGGTTTTTGTGATTTTTTATAATCTTTAGCTGTTGTTTCATCAACGTTTGAGATTTCTATTCTATCCGCATAACAACGTTGACCTTTTTCATATACACATTGAGTAGCATCACAATATACTTCTGTTTGTAAACTTGGATTAGAATCCATTGTTGCAAACTCATAATCATATGATGTTTCTACATCTTTAAATAAATAACTTTTACAACTTGTTTCTTTTTTACTTGATGCTTCAGGGCCATCTACATCAATATAATTTTTTGCGCATAGCCCAGTTTTATTATATGCGCATTGATCTACTTTACATTTTAATTTTGGCATATTTTTTTCTTCCTTTCGCATTTATTATTACCAAGATGAATTGTTCTATACTGGTATTATTATTTTTTATAATTTACATATTATTTGACAAAAGCTTAAAAAAAAGGTATAATAATAAAGCGCAATGGAGTAGTACTCAAGAGGCTGAAGAGGCGCCCCTGCTAAGGGTGTAGGTCGGGAAACTGGCGCAAGGGTTCAAATCCCTTCTACTCCGCCATGCTGGTTCGTTGGAGAAGCGGCTTAACTCACATGCCTTTCACGCATGCATTCACGGGTTCGAATCCCGTACGAATCACCATTTGAAATTTAGGAGTCTATTGACTCTTTTTTTTATTTAAGGAGGTTCTATGCAAATTAGAAGAGCTACATTAACTGATATTGATGGTATTAATAAATTACTATATGAGGTGCATAAAGTTCATTCTGATAAGAGACCTGATTTATTTAAAGTTGGTTCTAAGAAATATACAAATGAAGAACTTGCAAAAATTATAGTTGATGATAATAGACCTATTTTTGTGTATGTAGATAATGATGATATATTAGGTTATGCATTTTGTGTTTTCATTAAAAATAATTCTAATTCTTTAACAGATATTTTAACTTTATATATTGATGATCTATGTGTTGATGAAAATGCAAGGGGTAAAAAAGTTGGAACATCATTATATAATTATGTTTTACAATTTGCAAAAGAAGCTGGTTGTTATAATGTAACTTTAAATGTTTGGGCATGTAATAACAGTGCACTTAAGTTTTATGAAAAATGTGGTCTAAGTGTACAAAAAATAGGTATGGAGAAAATTCTTTAATTTAATTAAAGCCACCCGTAAAGCGGGTGTTTTTTTATTTTCAAAAAATAATTCACTAATTTATCTTTAAAACTTAAAAAAGAGCCAGTATCTCTACTAACTCTTAAGACACGAAAAATGATTTAAATTATTTAATATAATATTTTATTACATATAAATTATCATCATTCATAGATTTTCTACCAAACATAACTTTCAATGATTTATTTTCTTTTAAGTCCCATTCATACCAAATAGCTCCAGAACCAAAAGATCTTTGTGGTTTACCCATTAATGCAACAACTTCTTCAAAACACATATTTTCAGAAATAAGAATTGCACTTTCAATATCTTTTGGATTCTCATTTGGATCACATTTTTCATCTACAACATACGATGGATCTTTAATAGATTCAAAATCTATATGTATTATTTTTATTGAATGCATATTTTCATCAAAAATTACTTTGATTATTTCTTCATTTGTTAATTTAAAACTTAATGAATTCTCACTACTCATTGTAACCATATAAGGATATCCCATTAATGAAACTACTACATCTACGCTTTGTCCTTTCATTAATTGATTTTTATTAGTTTCTGTGGGAATTATGTTATTCATAATTTTTACATCAATAATTTTCGAATAATCATTAGAATACTTAACAATTATTAATATATCTTCATCAAATAAAACAAAAGTATACTTTTTAAAATTTATAGATTTGTAGGTAGACGCGAATTTTTGAAATTCGACTATATTCATTTCTTTTACTTTTGTTAATATGCTATCATTATCGTCAATAAACTTTGTTCCACCTTCAGAATCATTTTTATTATTTTTTATCAATTGTAAATTTTGTGCTAATTCTTCACTCGTATAAGTTTTAGTGTCATTATTACATCCAACAATTGCAACACTTAATGTAAACATTATAAATAATACTATTATTCTTTTCATTTTTTTCTTCTCCTTCCGCTTTTTAAGTTAATTAACATACTTCTGGCCGTATACAATGTCCAACTAGCTCTTTGATAATTCGTTTTAATACTAAATAAATTCTTATATGTTACCTCCCCATACTTTCTTTTACATATTGCTTATTTTAAAACAAAAAACTCCCTCTTATTCCTATGGGAGTTTTTATAATCAGCATGTGTTTTCTTAAGAGTGTCTTCCCCAAAAGTAGACTTAGGACATTTATCATTTATGTTTTAATCATTTCATAATATCTAAAATAACGAAAGTGTTTTAGTTATTTAGACTATAAATAATTCTATTTGGTCAGTAAATCTAGCATTTTTTAAGATACTTTACCACTAATATAATCTTCTAATTGATTACAAATATCAGGAACATTTGCTGTAGAAGTTATTTTTGTAGTACTATTATTTGGAGTTATTGTTAGTAAGCAAGGGGCTTTACGTGGAGATACTTTTGATTCTTCTAAATCAGTTATAATTGTTGAATTAGTTTGTGTATCAATTAAATATAATTTAGGAGCTTTTTTGTTCTTTCTTGTATATTCAGCATAACGAACAGTAGTTTGAAGTAATAACTCATTATCTACACTACTTGAATCATATACAATAACAAATCGTTTAGTTTCATTAGCATTTAATACTTTATATTGTTCAGTTGTAATTACTTTAATATCTTCAACTTCTTTGATTTCACCTGGTTTTACAATTAGTAATATTGCCGCAACAGCAGCGCATAAAGTAACTGCTGCTAAGATGATCCATAAATCTAAGTTTTTAATTTTTTTTGTCTTTTCCATTTTGGTTCTCCTATTTTGATAAGTCTATAAGATAATTTTGTATATCACTTTTGGTTGTTTGAGTAACTTTTGAAGAAATAAAGTTTTCAACTTTCCCATTTGTAATGATTATTAAAGCAGGTGTAGCAGTTATTTTAATATCAGTATAATTGGTTGTACCAACAAAATATTCATAACTGCTATCATCTTCAGTAACAAGTCCATTGTTTTTTGAAACATTTGATATATTAATGTAATATATAGGCGGTAATTCACTATTTGTTTTTGCTTTGTTAGCATAAGAAAAAATATCATTTTTTATATCTTCACAAGCCTTACAAGTATTACTCATAATATAAACTAAATATCTATCTTCTTTTTGCAAAAGAATATCAGAATAAGCTATTTCATTCAATTGCTTATATTTGTTAATCTTTTTATTACAAGATGATAGACTAATTAAGATTATTATCAAAAATAATATTTTTTTAATTCCTTTAGTGTTCATTTTAATACACCTATTACACTTTTATACTATAATATAATACCATAATCTTGTTGATATGTCAAGAAAAGTAAGGGCTTGATATACACTTATTGGTTTAAATTATAACATTATTGTTAATTACTAAATATATTAATGTAGTTAATTACTAAATATATTAATGTAGTTAATTTATATTAATATATAAGTCAATTACTTATTCAAATGTTTTACAAATATTTGGTCAAATTTTGTAAATACTATTATATATAAAAAAATGTCATCAATTAAATTGATGACACATATTGAGGGTGTGGTACTATTTTAGTACCATATATATTCTACCACTTATTTTAGTTATTTGCAAGAAATTAATTAATATTTTGAATTATTTATCTTCTTTTGATTTTAATGATTCACCCATTTTTATCATTTCTAAACAACTTATATCGTTTGAAGCAATAGTATATTCGATACCATTCTCATAAAACTGAATGTTATTAGAGTTAACAAAAACAAATGCTCCACCCATTAAGTAAATACTACCATTAACATATTCTGTGGTTGCATCAGTTGTTAGGTTAACAAACTGTTGAACTATTGTATAACTACATTCTCCCCCAAACTTCATTATTGCAAGTTTGTTTAAAGAAGTTCCAGTAATTGTTTCTTCTTTTAGAGATGTTCCTTCAGGAAAATAAGTAGGATAACTTACTGTTCTTACAAATTCAATTGGATTGTTTTCATAATATGTATAAAGAGTTTCAAGGCTTTCAGAAACATTAAATAATTCATTTGTTAGTGTTGGGTTTTGTTCAATTGATGTGATAACAAATTTTGTTAATAAATTTTTATTACCATCATATATTAAAACTTCTTTTGGCATTTTATTTTCATCGAAAATAATTTTTTGAGTTGTTGTTTCATCTTCAGTGAACAACTTCGCCTTTAATTCTACAATTGTAGATTTACCTTCTGTTGTAGTTCTTAAATTACTATCTTGAACAATATCATTACTGAGAGATTGTAATAGATATGGGTAACTCATATTTTCTGGCCAACTGCTATTTACTTTAAAAGTTTTATTTATACTAGGTATAATTACATATACGCCTGAGTTATTTTTAACCATTATTTGGGTTTCATTAACATTAGGATTTTGAATTTCTACACGATATTCACCAGGACTTCTATAATACGTAGTTACATTGCATTCCTTAGTCCCACTTGGAAATGTTGATTCTAATCTACCAACTAATTTATATGATGTTAATTTGTTAACAATTTCTGGGAAAGTAGTTTCAACTTGTTTTTTCTTTTTACAACCTGTTAGTGTCATAATTAAAAATAAAATTAAAATAAAATTTATAATTTTAAATTGTTTTTTCATTATCTTTACCTCACTTGTTAAATTTTATGTAGGTGATTTAAAAATAATGCTAATTAATATAGAATTTTTTTCCACTATTATTTTTACATTTTTCGCAAACAATAATAATGTAAATTTGTGATAGGAGGTAATTTTTTTGAAAATATTAAAAAATACAGCTTTAGTATTTCTTATCATCGGTGGACTTAACTGGGGTTTAGTCGGAATTTTCGATTTCAACCTTGTTTCGTTCTTGTTTGATGGATTTAGTGTTATTATTTCACGTATTATTTATTCATTAGTAGGTATTGCGGCAGTAGTATCTGCTGTAGCATGGGCAATACCAGATGATGATGAAGAATATTCCTACAAGAGAAATTACAATGCATAACAATTTACAAATAAAAACTATGTAAAAAAGCTAAAGTTTTCTTCAGCTTTTTATTATGCACAATAAACGATAATTAATAATTATTCGTTATTTTTTTCACTTTGGTTTTTAGTTACACTATTTTTACTTGCTAATTCATAATAAAATTGCATAAGTGATCTTAAACAATGGCTAACTCCTGATTTAGTTAAAGTTTTACCAAAATAATTATCTGAGAAAGCTGATAATTCATCAAGTGTTGAATCAGGATATTCCTCTCTCATTATTGATATTGTCTGAAGTCTAACTGGCATTTTGTTAAAGTAGCCCATTTTTCTAATGTACTTTATTGCCTTTAATTGTTTGTTAGCTGTAACACTACTTTTTTTCAAATTAGCAATATCGCAATTGGTCATTCTATTTGCCATATTAGCAATATCACGAACTATTCTTGAATCTTCAAAGTAAAATACACCACTTGATGCGCCAATATAGGCAAGACAGGCTGATATTTCTTCGCTTTTTTTGATATACAAAACATAGTTGTCTTTTCGTTCTCTAATTTTAGCATTTATTTGATTACTCGCAAGAATATGTTTGGCAACTTGAGCTATATCACTTCTGTGACAAGTTATTTCCAAGTGATAACAATTCTTTCTTGGATCATTAATTGATCCTCTAGCAATAAACAATCCCCTTATGAAACTTGCTTTACAACAATCATTTATCAATAATGGATGTTTTATGTTAAGTGTATCAAATGGATAAAGATTAAATTCACGAATTAATGGGTTTATGTTATTTGAAATTTCTAAATAATAATATCGTTTTTTATTTAGGTTATTCTCATCACCATATTTTATTACTAAATTTACATCATAATTTTTTTTAACTATTTGCATTACTTTTTGTATAGCACTTAAAATATATGATTTAACAATAATATAGTTACCGTTTTTTGATATAACTATTTCACTACCACCATGAAGGATTCCCATCACTAAGGCTTTTTCACAACATTTATCGGTTAGTTCTACACTCATTAATTCTTTTTTTACTTCACTTGCAAAACTCATAATTAAATTTTTCTTACGATTGCCGAAGCACAAGTAATACCATCTGCCACAGCCGTTGCAATTTGTCTAATGTTTTTTTGAATGCAATCGCCTGCCGCATACAATCCTGTTACTTTTGTTTCACAATTTCTATCTACAATTATATATTTGTCTTCATCAAGAATATCAAAATTTTCTAAAAGTGTACTTGATGGAGTAAATCCAACATATATAAATGCGCCTCTTACATTTAAGACTATTTCATTATCAGAGTCACGATCTTTCGCAGTAACTTGTTCTAGTAAATCTTTCCCCGTAAATTTAGTAATAACATGATGAGTTACTAAATCTACATTATTTGCACGCATTACTTTTTCCATTAACACGGGATCTGCTCTGAAATGATGTCCTCTAGTTATTATTGTTACCTTCTTACAAATTTTTGCAAGATATAGTGCTTCTTCGATTGCGGAATTACCTCCACCAATTACAACAACATTTTGTTTTTCGTGAAAGCTTCCATCGCAAATTGCACAATAGCTGATTCCCCTACCCACATATTCTTCTTCGCCTTCTGCTTCAATCTGTTTAGCAATTGTTCCGGCTGCCCATATTACCATTTTAGATTCATAGTCGCCTTCTTTAGTGTGAACTACAAAATGTTCATCGCCTAATTTTTCAATTTTCATAACTTCTGAAAAGGCATAAGGTATTTTAAAATGTTTTACTTGGCGATACATTATCATTGCAAGATCAATACCAGTATTTTCAATATAACCTGGATAATTTTCAATGAGGGCAGTACTTATTAATTTCCCACCTGGTGTACCCTTTTCAACTATTAAAATGTTTAAGTTGGCCCTTCTTAAGAATAGTGCTGCTGACATACCCGCTGGTCCAGAGCCACATATTATAACGTCATACATTCTTTATAATTCCTCAATAATCTTTAATATTTCTTTGGGAGTATCAACTACATAACTTGCATGATGTCTTAAAAATTCTTCTTGCTTAGTTCTACACCAAGTTACCCCAATTGTTTTTATTTTAGCATTGTTTCCAGTATCAATGTCAATTATTGTATCACCAATCATTATTGCATTATTCATATTGAAATTATTTAAAACTTGATATATACCATCAGGATCTGGTTTTGCGATTTTTAGTTTTTCAGCTCCAATGATTAAATCAAAATAAGGTGTTAGTTTACATATGTCTAAACCTTTTTTTACAGCATCGCTAACTTTGTTTGATACAATGGCAATTTTGTAATTACGCATTTTTAAATCTTTCAATAAATCTAAAATTCCTGGAAATGCTTTTATGTATTTTTCCATTAAATTGTTGTTTATTACTCGGTAGCATTCTATTAATTCATTTAATTGTTTTTTATCTTTGGCATATTTACCAAATGTGTCATCTAATAAGGGGCCAAAAAAAGCATCGGCTTCTTCATATGTTAATGGATAATTAGGTAACATTTTAGCAAAGGTTTGGTAGACGGTTTCAATTATTAATTGATATGTGTCTAGTACAGTGCCATCACAATCAAATATTATTGCATATTCTTTATTGCTCATTTTGTTTTTCTTTCTTAGGTTTCATTACATAATCATCATATCGCATATTCGCACCTTCTTTATAAAGGGCATCCCAACAAGATATCATTTGGATTTTTTTGATGCGACGAACGATTAACCAAGTAATACCTAATACAATGTATATTATTGAAGTAAGTTCAGCCACCTTGATTCCTGTTGTTCCAAGATATAATGGGTCAGTTCTCATTGTTTCAACAATAAAGCGAACGATACCATACCATATTAGATAAAAACTGATGCCATCACCAACTAATATTTTCTTGATATGTTTTCTTGCAATCATATATATAACAATACCAGTTAAATTAAGTACTGATTCAAAATAGAAAGTTGGATAATAGTAACCTGCACACAAGAAACCACTTGCATTAGAGTATGATATATACATTCTATTAATAACAAAATTAGGAATTAACATATGTGATAAGGCCTCACGTTGAGCAATTAAAGTTGCATCGTCAAGCACAGTATATCTTGTTATTTCACCATAGTTTGCAAGATTTGGTACTTTTACTAATCCACCAAACGCTTCTTGGTTAACAAAGTTTCCCCATCTTCCTACTACTTGAGCAAATAATATTAATGGTAATGCTATTTCAAGTAATGTTAATAGTTTTATTTTATTAAGTTTACAAAAAATTGGTAGATATATTGCCACCGCAATCAAAGCACCATGAATGGCAAGTCCACCATCTCGTGGGTTGATAACATCTAGGAAACTTTTATATTCAATCTCGTTTGCGGAAGCGGTAAAAATTACGTAATATAATCTAGCACCAATAATACCAAAAATAAGACCTAAAGCAAGTCCTGTTAAAACGGTATCACTATCTAATCCTAGTCTTTTACCAAAGCGATAGTAGCCATATAGCGTTCCAATAATTGCACCACTCATTATGATAATGGCATACCACATTACTGATATATTACCGATAGTGAAAGCTATTCTACTACTGCGATCATATTCTGGTCGTAAATTTACCAAATAGCTATATATACTATTCAATACTATTGTTAAATTCATTATTACTCTTCTCCACCCTTGTATGTTTCATGAATACAACGATTTTGATATACTTCTTCAGCGTCATAGCCTGATTGTTTTAAACGATAATTTAGAGCTGCACTTTCAACCAAAGTTGCAACATTTCTACCAGCTTCTACTTCAATTTGAATTTTTGGCACTACTGTATCAAAGAAAGTTTCTTCAGTTACTTTTGAAGTTTCACCTTTTACTAATTCAACTACTAATTGCAAATTCTTATGGTTTCTGATAGCACCTATACCATACATATTCTTTACATCAATCATTCCTAAATCTTTTATTTCCATAAAGCCTTGACGTTCTTTTGGTGCTTCACATACTACTCTACCCGGTTCAGGTTGATAAATTTTAGTTATATCATCTGATATCATAATTTGACCTTTGTTTAATAATTCAAGTACGGTTTCACTTTTACCAATGCCATCTGCACCTTCAATTAAAACACCTACGCCAAATACTTCTACCATTGAACCATTAATTTTGTTTCTTTGTGCAAGTTCACTTTGTAAATAATTTGTTAAATCACCAATAAAGCCTGAAGTTGAAAGTTTGCTTTTGAAAATAGGAATTTGACAAGCAATTGCTGCTTCAACGAATTCTTTTGGTGCGTCAACATTTTTAGTAAATACAAAAGCAGGAGAATTGTAACTAAATAATTTAGCTAAACGTTCTTTCTTTTGACTTGCACTAAGCATATTAAATAAAGTTAATTCTTTAGTACCTATTACTTGAATACGATCTTTTTCAAAGTAATCAAAATAACCACAATACATTTCAACACTTGGTCTACTTGACATTGCTTTAGTTACAGTACGTTCTAGATAACTGTTCCCATAAATTACTTCTAAATTTAATTCTTTAACTAATTTCTTTAAAGTTACTTTATTCATAGTTCCACCTCTTTTTGTTTGTCATAACATAGCCTATGCTTGTGCCTAATATATTTAATATTATATCTAATACATCAAAAATACCTGTCTTAGTCATATATTGAATTAATTCAATACCAACAATAATTATTAATATATATAATATTTTAAAAATGGTATTTACCTTTAATATTTTTAAGAAGCATCCCATAGGTATAAAAATTAAGATGTTTCCAACGATATTTTTGAATACTACCTTATTAGTAAATAATATCTTAAACCAGTTATGAATGTAGGCTCCATCACTGAAATTATTATCATCACTAATTTTACGATCAAAGAGACAAAAATATAAAAATATTAAATAGATAATTAAGTAAAGTATTAGATATATTGGTTTTTTGGTTATTTTAAAAATATTATCTATTAGAAAAAAACACAAAACAATTGCTAATATATAGACAACTATTTCATTTCTCATTATACCACATCCCCGTGTGTTTTTCAATTTGCTTACTTTTATTATTTTAGTTTATGCTAATTTTGAATGCTCTATTAGAAAAAGCCTAAAAAGTTTATTGAATTTAAAAAAAACTTAGAATAAAATCTAAGTTTTTTGTTATTCTATATTCTTTTTACTCCAACTACCAACCAATACTTTTTTTAGATATGGAGCGGTTGCGGAATTTTCATTTAACATTACTTCTTCTGGAGTTCCTGTTGCGACAATTTGGCCACCACCATCACCACCATTAGGACCTAAATCAATAATATAATCAGCCATTTTGATTACATCAAGATTATGTTCAATGATTACGGCTGTTGCACCAATATCAACAATTTTTTCAATCATTTTCATTAGTTTATCAACGTCATATGTATGTAAACCTGTTGTTGGTTCATCAAAGATAAACATTGTTTTATCAGTAATTTTTTTGTGCAATTCACTGGCAAGCTTAACTCTTTGTGCTTCACCACCAGATAAAGTAGTTGCACTTTGTCCCAGTTTTACATATCCTAAACCAACATCTTGCATTGTTTTTAATTTAGGATAGATGGTAGGGATATTCTTAAAAAATTCTACTGCTTCATCAATTGTCATTTTTAATACATCCGCAATTGATTTATCTTTATATTTACATTCTAGTGTTTCACGATTATATCTAGAACCATGACACGCTTCACATGGTACATACACATCTGGTAAGAAGTTCATTGCTATTCTTATTACACCATCACCTTGACAAGATTCACAACGACCACCTTTTACGTTAAATGAGAATCTACTCTTAGTGTATCCTCTTACTTTTGCTTCAATAGTTGTTGCGTACAAATCACGGATTGCATCAAATACGCCAACATATGTAGCTGGATTACTTCTAGGAGTTCTACCAATTGGTGCTTGATCAATATTAATAACTCGGTCAATTTCTTCGACACCTTCAATTGAATCATGTTTACCTACTTCTACTTTACTACGATATAGTCTTGAAGCTAGTGCATTATATAAAATATCATTTACTAAAGTTGATTTCCCAGAGCCAGATACACCAGTTACTAATACTAATTTATTTAATGGGATATCTACATCAATGTTCTTTAGGTTATTTTCTCTACAACCTTTTATTAGTAAGTGTTTACCATTACCAGGTCTTCTAGAAGTTGGCACATCAATTTTTCTTCTTCCTGAAAGATAATCAGCCGTGATTGAACCTTTTAGTTTTTTAAATTCTTCAGGTGTACCATATCCTACAACCTCACCACCGTGGATTCCCGCATAAGGTCCAATATCTACTATGTAATCACATTCATGCATGATTTCTTCATCATGTTCAACAACAATTAAAGTATTACCTAAATCTCGCATTTCTTTTAAAGCATCTATTAATTTATGATTATCTCGTTGGTGAAGACCAATTGATGGTTCATCTAAGACATATAAAACACCGGTTAACTTAGATCCTATTTGCGTAGCAAGTCTGATACGTTGAGCTTCACCACCTGAAAGGCTTCCCGCTTTTCTTGATAGTGTTAGATATTCTAAACCTACTTCTTTTAAGAAAGCTAATCGATTATGAATCTCTTTTATTATTAGATTACCAATTTTTGCTTCGAGCGTTGTTAGTTGTAAACTATCAACAAAAGTTAAAGCATCACTAATTGACATTTCAGTGAATTCATATATATTTTTACCACCAACTTTAACTGACAATGCACTTTCTGATAAACGCATACCATGACAAGTTGGACACATCACTTCACGCATATATGATCCATAATAATCTCTTTGCATATTTGAAGAAGTTTCTTGATATCTTCTAGTAATTAAACTGGCCAATCCTTCAATAACTTTATTCTTTCGCATTGATATTCCACCAACTGAATGAATTTCATAGGCAATTGGTTCTTTTGAACCATTAAATATTACATCTTTTTGAAGTGGAGTTAAATCTTTGAATGGTTTAAATAAATCTATTTTGTAAAATTCAAATAAGGCTTTATACATTTGCCATTCAATATTTTCCGTGAATACAATATTCTTTAAATATCTAATAGCTCCGTCTGCTATAGACAGATTTTCATCAGTTATTAGTGAATTTTCATCAATCGTTGAAATAAATCCTAACCCATGACATGTAGGACAAGCACCAAGTGGTGAATTGAAAGAAAAGAGCGTTGGTTCTAATTTTCCTACGGTAAATTCACAATATGGACAAGCATAATGTTCAGAAAATAATAGTCTTTCATCATTGATATCAACAAAGATTTTTCCATCAGACAATTTACATGCGGCTTCAAGTGATTCATATAATCTTGAACGAATTTCACTACGAAGTTTTAGTCTATCAACTACAACAAAAATGTTATGTTTTTTGTTTTTGTCTAATTCTATTTCTTCATCTAAATCGAAAGTTTCGTCATCGATTATTACTTTTGTATAACCATCTTTTCGTAATAATTCAAGTGTTTTTTCGAAAGTACCTTTACGGTTTTCCGCAATCGGTGATAAAATAACTACCTTACTTTCTTCATCATATGACAATATTTTATCGCACATTTGTTCAATAGTTTGCGAAGTAATTTCAATGCCATGTGTAGGACAAGTTGGATGTCCTATTCTTGCGTATAATAAACGTAAATAATCATATATTTCAGTTACTGTACCTACCGTAGAACGAGGATTTCTACTAGTTGTTTTTTGATCTATTGAAATAGCAGGAGATAAACCTTCTATTGAATCTACATCGGGTTTATCAACATTGTCAAGGAATTGTCTTGCGTAGGCTGAAAGACTTTCAACATATCTTCTCTGTCCTTCCGCATATATTGTATCAAAGGCTAATGAACTTTTCCCTGAACCAGATACACCAGTCATTACTACGAGTTTGTCACGTGGAATTTCTAAATCTATATTCTTTAGATTATTTTCTCTTGCCCCTTTGATTATTATTTTGTCATTCATAGTGCACCTCCTAAGATGCTATTTTATCATTGATTTAAATTCTTCTTCATCAATTATTTTTACATTTAGTGCTTGAGCCTTTTCAAGTTTACTTCCAGCATTCTCCCCCGCAAGCACGTAAGATGTTTTTTTACTAACGCTATTTGAAGTTTTACCACCAAGTGATTCAATTATTTTACTAGCTTCATCTCTTGTCATATTGGGTAGTGTTCCCGTTAATACAAAAGTTAAACCACTAAACTTATCATTAATCTCAATAGTCTTTGATTTAGGGTCTACACCATACTCTTTTAGTTTTTGAATTAACTCATTGTGCTTTTCATCTTTGAAGTATGAGATAATACTATCGACCATTACTTCTCCAAAATCTGGTAATATTATTAATTCATCATATGTAGCTTGTTTTAAAGCATCAATACTTGTAAATGCTTTAGCAAGTGTTTTGGATGCTTTTGCGCCAATATAATGGATACCAAGGCCAAAAATAAATTGATCTAGATTATTATTTTTGCTCTCTTCAATAGCATTTAATAAGTTATCAATTTTCTTTTTACCAAAACGCTCAATTGCTAGTAATTCTTGTTCATAGTTTTTTAAAATATATATATCTGATATATCTTTTAAATATCCTAGTGAATAAAGTAATTCAATTTGTTTTTCGCCTAATCCTTCAATATCCATTGCAACACGTGAAGCATAGTGAATTATTTCTTCTAAACGTCTACCTCCACATTCTTTGTTAGGACAAAAATGTAATGAATCAGATTTAGACTTTACAATTAGTGATCCACACATTGGACAGTACTTCAACATTTCAAAAGGTTTTAAACCTTCTGGTCTACGGGAAAAATCAACCTCTATTACTTCTGGGATAATTTCGCCGGCTTTTCTTACTTTAACATAATCACCAACTCTAATATCTCTTGATACGATAAAATCTTCGTTATTTAAAGTAGCTCTAGCAACTTTTGTCCCCGCAATATAAACGGGATCAAGTACCGCATTAGGAATAATTTTACCAGTTCTTCCTATTGTAAAAATAATATCATTTAATCTAGTTGTTACAACTTCTGCTGGAAACTTATAAGCAATAGCCCATTTAGGAACCTTAACTGTATAACCAATTGTATCGTATAAATCAAATTCATTTACTTTAATAACTATGCCATCAGTTGCATAATCAAGGGTTTTACGAAGTGAATCATACTTTTCAATTGTTTCTATAACTTCTTCTATGTCTTTACAGTGAACATGGTTAGGGTTAACATTAAAGCCTAAGGTCTTTAAGTAATCTAAAGCATCCATTTGGTTTTTTACATTATATTTTTCAGGATTAACCAAAGTATAAGCAAATTGATCTAATTTTCTTTGTTTTGTAATATTAGGGTCTAGTTGGCGAAGACTACCTCCTGCCGCATTTCGCGGATTAGCCAAAAGGGGAAGTCCATCATTTTTACGCTCTTCATTCAGTTTATCTAAAACTGATTTTTTCATATACACTTCACCACGTACTTCAACATCAATAGGTGATGTTAGTATTTTAGGAAGAGAATTAATTGTTAACATGTTGGTTGTAACATTTTCACCCACTTGGCCATTTCCTCTAGTGGCTCCAAGATTGAACATACCTGATTTATAATGAGCTGTACTAGCAATTCCATCAATTTTTAATTCAACCACGTAACTATATTGATCAACTACTTTTTTAATTTTTTCATCAAATTCGCGTAGTTCATCAAAATTAAATACGTCACCTAATGACATCATAGGTACTTCATGAGTAATAGATTCTAAAGAAGTATTAATATAGCTACCAACTTGTTTAGTTGGAGAAACCTCTCTTGCAAATTCAGGATATGCTTTTTCTAATTCTTCTAATTCTCTAATTAAACTATCATATTCGGTATCTTCTATAGTCGGACTATCTAGAACATAATATTGATAGTTATACAAATTTAATTGTTCATACAATTGATCCATTCGATCTTTAATTGTTTGGTTAATCATAGTTTCCACCTATTCTTGTGTTTTTAAAACTAGATAGATTAACTATCTAGTTTAGTAATTGTTGGGTGATCTTTTGCAATCTTTTTAATTGATTGATCTTTATCAAAAAGAATTTGGATAAAGCGATCGTCTTTAGCAATGACTAAGCCATTACCAAAGTATTTGTGATTTACACGTGAACCTAGTTCGATTTCACCTATAGGTTTGTTTTCATTTTGTTTGGTTGCTTGTTCTTTTTTATCGCTAGCACTAAGTAGTTCCATCAAAAATCTTGACTTAGGATTTCTAACAACTCGTCCATAAATTAATCTACTAGTTGAACAAGTTATATATAGTTTTTCTTTGGCGCGCGTAAATGCAACATAAGCAACACGACGTTCTTCTTCAATGTCTGCTTCATCACGAATGGCAGGGAATATTCCTTCTTCAAGTCCTACAACAAATACAGCTCTAAACTCTAAGCCCTTAACAGAATGTACAGTTGAAAGAACAACTCCATTTTGTTGATGATCATCAACCATAGTAGTATCTAATAATAATTCATCTAACCCAATTTCTATTTTTTCTACATTAGTTAGACCTTCATTTAGATTATCATTATCTAGTTGATATAAGATTGACTTAAATTCTTTGACATTTTCAACACGATGTACTTCATCGTTTTCTTCATTTGCTTTTAGCCAGTCTAAATAACCCGTTTTTTCAAGCATTGTATCAAAGAAATCAGGTAGACTCATTTTATTTAAGTCATCCATTAATTCTACCATTATCTTTTTAAATTCTAATAAAGCATCTGCTTTTGGAGTAGAATTACGTTCTTTAAATATATCTATTGAACCTAATATATCACAATTAGTCTCGTGCATATATTCTTGAAGCTTTTCAATAGTTTTATCACCAACTCCACGTGCAGGAACGTTAATAATACGTTTAAAGTGAAGCATTTTGGTAGGTGATGCAATGAAACGTAGATAACTAATTATATCTTTTACTTCTTTACGTTTTAAGAAAGCAAAACTACCGTAAATGTTATATGGTATATGTTCTTGAATAAAGGCAAGTTCAAAGTTTCTTGATAAAGCACTATTACGATATAGTACCGCAATATCTTTATATTCATAACCATTATGGTTAACAAGTGAAGCAATTTCATTTATAACAAAGCGAATTTCATCTTCATAATAGTATGCTTCTTGAACTGATATATCATTCTTAGTTCCTTCAATATTGCTATATAATTCTTTAGGTTCTCTTATTTTGTTATTTTTAATTAAAGCATTTGAACATTTTAAGATATTATTAGTTGAACGATAATTTTGAACTAATTTAATTACTTTAGCATCAGGATGATCTTCTCTAAACTTAACCATGTTTTCGATTTTAGCACCTCTAAATGAGTAAATGCTTTGATCATCATCGCCTACCGCAAACAAATTACCATGATTCTCGCAAAGTAAGTTAATAATTTCATATTGCACCGCATTAGTATCCTGTAATTCATCAACTAATACATATTGGTAAATATTTTGATAAAAACTTAATATTTCCGGATTTTCGTTGAATAATTTTGCGGTATAAGTTAATAAATCTTCAAAGTCCATTAGATTATGTTCTTTTAAATATGCTTGGTATTCATTATAAACGGTATTTAATAACCCTAATAATTCATTACAAGTTTTATTTTTATAATCACCAATTGCCTTAATTGCTACTCTTGGCGCAAGAACTCTTTTTTCAATATTATTCTTTTTGAAGATTTCAGTCATTACCTTTAATTGATCTTCTTCATCGATGATTTCAAAATTTCTGGCAAAATCAAGAGCTTCACAATTTCTTCTTAAAATCATTGCACACAAAGAATGAATTGTTGAGATGTGCACTTGAGCTGCTTTACTACCAATCAATTTATTTAAACGTTCTCGCATTTCATTGGTTGCTTTTTTAGTAAAGGTAATTGCAAGAATATGATATGGCTGAATATTTTTTTCATCAATCATATAAGCTATACGGCTTATAAGGGTTTTAGTTTTTCCTGTTCCTGCCCCCGCAAAAACCATTACAGCACCATCAACTGTAGTTACTGCTTCAAGTTGTTCTTTATTTAAGTTTGCTAAGATTGGATTTTCACTCATATTAAGCATTATAAGATGATTTCAAACCTACTGTTAGGTTAAAAATCAAATTATCTCCTTTTGAATTTTTATCAGTAGTATAGTAACCATTACGAATAAATTGATATTTGTCTTCAGGTAAAGTATCTTTTAAATACTCTTCAACAAAACCTTCACTAGTATGCCATGAATTTCTATTAAGTCTTTCCATAAAGTTTTCAGTAGATACTTTTTCATCTAGTAATAACGGTTCAAAAGAATTGAAAGTTGCGGGAAGGGCAGTAGTCGCTTCAACATAATGAATATTACCATTAGGCTTTCTTTCATTAAATCCTGATCCTGACTTTGTCATTGGATCATAAGTACAATGAATTTCAACAATTTCACCATTTTCATCTTTGATTACTTCATTGCATTTAATAAAGTATGCATGCATTAATCTTACTTCAATATCTTTTGAAAGACGTTTCCAGTGTTTATTAGGTTTAACTTCACAGAAGTCTTCTCTTTCTATATATAATTCTCTACCAAAAGCCATCTTATGAGTACCTAGAGCTTCATTTTCCATATTGTTAGGAGCATCTACATATTCAATTTGACCTTCTGGATAATTAGTAATTATTACTTTTAGAGGATTAATAACAGCCATTGGTCTAGTTGTTTTTAGTTTTAAATCTTCTCTTAAGAAGTGTTCTAACATACCATAATCAACTGTTGAGTTTACTTTTGATAAACCAGTTGATAAAATAAATTCTTTAATAGCGTTTGGTGTAAAGCCTCTTCTTCTTAAACCAACAAGTGTAGGCATTCTTGGATCATCATAACCTTCAACAACTTTTTCATCAACAAGTTTTTTAAGATATCTCTTACTCATTATCATATGAGTTATACCAAGTCTACCCCATTCAATTTGGCGTGGTTTGGCATCAACTTCACAATTTGCGATAACCCATTCGTAAAGTGGACGATGATCTTCAAATTCAATACTACATAATGAGTGAGTTATACCTTCAAAGGCATCTTGTAATGGGTGCGCAAAATCATACATTGGATAAATACACCATTTATCTTTAGTTTGGTGATGAATTACATGCATAATACGATAGATTACAGGATCACGCATATTGATGTTAGGACTTGCCATATCAATTTTTGCACGTAAAGTTTTTTCACCATTTGCATATTTGCCTTCTTTCATTTCTTCAAATAAACGAAGGTTTTCTTCTACACTACGATTTCTAAAAGGAGATGGTTTACCAGGTTCATTTATTGAACCACGGTATTCTGATAACTGTTCTTGAGTTAAGTCATCAACAAAGGCTAAGCCTTTTTTGATTAATAATTTTGCTTTTTCATAAGTTCTTTCAAAATACTCGGAACCATAATGAATTGATTTAGGAGTATAGCCTAACCAAGCAATATCTTTTTTGATTGCTTCGATATATTCAGTATCTTCTTTTGAGGGATTAGTGTCATCAAAGCGAAGGTTAGTAGCTCCGTCAAAGCATTTAGCAAGTTCAAAATTCATAATAATGGCTCTTGCATGTCCAATGTGTAAGTATGCATTGGGTTCTGGTGGAAATCTTGTTAGGATGTGATCCACTACACCATTATCTAATTCTTCTTTCATTATAGTCTTAATAAAATTAGAATTGTCGTTCATCATATATATTGTTCTCCTCATAAATCTTTGTTAAATTAGTTATTTTTAAGTATTTGTTTAATAACAATAACATTTCATCTTCATCTTCAATGTTATCATCAAAATGTATTAACATTATTAGAACATTGGTCGTATCATTTGTTATAGCTGTACGAATGGTATCACTAGTAGGATTACCAAATGGACCAATTTCATCAGTATAAAGGGGTAAATTAGTAACATTTATAATACCACGATTAATCCCTTCGTAGTAATCACTATCGCTACCAATTCTAATCGTGACATCCCCTTGTATTTTATCTAAATCAACCATACAAACAGACTTCATTAATTTTATTGAAAGGTAATTACCAAAGTCAATCAGATTGCCTAGTCTATATATCGAACCATCTCTAATAATTCTTCTAACTAGAGCCTCACATGCAGGTCTAGTACGTGATGGATCTTTTCCAAGCATTTTATAGCCATCCCTTGTACTTTTAAGTTTAGGAATCTTAGTAACCTCGGAAAGAATATATTTTTCTTGATATTCTTTAGCGATATTATTAAAAGCCTTTGTTAAATCATTTGATAAATTTTCTTTATCGTTTTTTTCAAGGGTTGTAAAAGTGTAACAAGACACTTTAAAACTTGGAACAAGTTTTTTTAATTCATTAGTTATTTTCAATTTCATCATTTAACTGATCAATTTCAAGTGTTAATTCATCAAAATTAGCAACTTTAGGTTTCAAGTTTGTTATATATATATATTTATCATTTACTAATGAACTAAATAAACGCTGTTTATCATATAGACTCGGAAGTTGTTCTTCACATTCATTACATTCTTCATAAATAGTTATAACTTTATAGTCTTGTTCGGTAGCTTTTAATCTACACATTTCTTGATTAATAGCAAGCAAGTCATTTTCAAAAGTATTTAAACCATCTTGAACATTTTTTAACTCTTCATCAATTCTTTGTAGTTCTTCTTTGCCATATGGGTCATTTAATTTAGATTTTCTAGTTTCAACTAAATTAATATTACGAATACGATAAGTTTCTTTGTTTTGTTCAAGAGTTACTTGTTTTACTAGTAATTCACTATAATTTTTAACAACTTGTTTAAAATCTTGATTAACATCAATTAATTTTTTTGCCTGTGCAACAAAGTTTTCAATTTCATCAATATTTTTTGAAATTGTCTGATACATTCCAACTAACTGGTTGTATTCTTCTTGTGCATTATCAAAAGCATTCTTAAGTGGCATCATCGCAAGACGCTGGTCAGTTAATTTCTTTAGTTTAGCACGTTTACTTGCTAGAATATTAGCATCCGTATCTACTGTTGCAAGAGTGCTACGATAATCAAGAATGATATCATCTAATTGTAAAGCAATTTGTTGATTTGAGTATTCAAGTATTTCAAAATGTCTAATTTCATCTACAACATGCTTAACATTTTTCTTTTTCAATTGTTCAAATAACTTGATAAGTTCTTCTTTTGCTTCTTTTTTATCGTTTATTTCATAAGCAATAGCATCTAAACGCTGTTCAGTTTCTTCAAATGAAATTGATTCTATTTCACTATTAAGTGATTGCTTTTCTTGATTTAATGTGACATTAGTGTTCTTAGTTTGTGCTTCTAATAAATTTAAATCATCTAAATCATTTAGGGCATTCAAAGCATTTTCTTTGTAATTTACAACTTCATCATAAATGGTGTATTTTAAAACATCCATAACGAAGTTTATATATTCTAAGATATCATCAATATTACCCATACTAAGCTTTGATAAAATATTTTGGTAATAATCAAGACATGCATTATATAAGTTGTTTTCTTGGTTAGTAACTTTATCAGCCTTTTCTTTAAATGCTTGATTTTTTTCTTCTAAAAATTCATTATTAGCTTTTATTTTAGCATCAATCACATTGATTCTTTCTTGAATATTTTTATTTTTTGATGCAATTTCTTCTAGATGATCTTCTCTTGACATTAGTTCTTCATACTCTTTTTGGCATTTAGAGATTTCATCATCAAGTTTTGCAAGTCGATTATTTAGAGTATATTCATGTATTTCTAAATATCTTGATAAATAATATTCAATTAAAGGGGAATGAAGTGGATTCATTGTTTCTTTTAGTTCTTCATTAGCCTTTTTTACTTCATCTTTAATTTCGGTAATTGAACTATTATTCATTATAGTAGATTCTCCTCATTTACTGGTTTTTTTTCTTCTTCGTTTATTATTGCGCATTCAGTAGTCAAAAATATTCCTGCTATACTAATAGCACTCATAATTGCGCTTTTTTCTACACTTGCGGGATCAATTATTCCAGCATCTTTTAAATTTACCATTTTTTGACTTAAGGCATCATACCATAAATCATTGGTTATTTCTTTACTTATCTTGGCAAAGTCGCCACCTGCATTTTCAACTATTTGTTTAAATGGGACCTTTAATGCTTGTTCTAATACTTGAAGGGCGGGAAGATACTCAGTTGGTGCTTCAATATTTTTGATGGTATCAGCCATTTGATAAAATACTTTACCGCCACCTTCAATAATTCCTGAAGTCATGGCTGCTTTAGTTGCATTTAAAGCATCTTCAATTCGTAATTTTTTTTCTTTTAAAACCGGTTCGGTTTCAGCTCCTATTTTTATTACGGCAATACCACCAAGTAATTTTGCAACCCGTTCTTCAGCTTTTTCTTTGTCATATTCACTAGTAATGTCTTTGATACTATTTTCAATACCTTTAGCGTAATTTACTATTTCTTCACTTGTTGCCATACCATTTACAATTATTGTTTGATCTTTATTAACAATGATTTTTTCGGCTCTTCCAAGTGTACTACTAGGCATTGTTTCATTTAATGACATACCTAGACTTTCATCAATTAAAATTGCTTTAGTTAAAAAAGCAATATCTTGTAATTGTTTAGTTTTACGTTCTCCAAAAGAAGGAGCTTTAGTAACAACAACATTAAACACACCACGTAGTTTATTTACAACGATAGCACCTAACACTTCTTGTTCCATATCATCACATATGATTAAAAGCGGTTTACCCTGCTTCATTGCTTCTTCTAAAAATGGAACAATCTCTTTCATAGCATTTATTTTTTTATCAGTTATAAGCACTAATGGGTTGTCTAACACAGCTTGATTTTTTTCTTTGTCATTTATCATATAACTTGATAAATAACCTCTATCATATGAATAGCCTTTAACAACATCAAGATAATCTTCTAAACCTTGTGATTCTTCAATTGTAACAATTCCTTTTTGTCCTACTTCTTGATAAGCATTGCTAATTAGAATTCCTACTTCTTCGGCGCCTGATGAGATTGTGGCAATTTTTGCTAGATCGGTTGCTTCTTTAATGGGTGTAGATAATTCATCAATTCTTTTCTGGATAAAGGGAAGATAATAATTAAGACCATTTCTTAAAATAACGGGATTTACACCCTCTTCTAATTTTTTAAGTCCTTCTTCAATTAACTTAGATGTAAGTAAAATTGCGGTAGTAGTACCATCGCCTACTAAATCATTCGTTTTAGTAGCAGCTTCAATTAAAATACTAGCACCTAGGTTTTGAAACTTATCTGGCAAATTTATTGATTTTGCAATAGTAACACCATCATTCACAATTAATGGTGCACCAAAATCTTGTTCAATTACAACATTTCTGCCACGTGGTCCAAGTGTAACTTTTACCGCTTTTGCAAGGATACTTGCTCCTTCTGCCATCTTGGCTCTAGCATCTTTAGAGAATAATAATTGATTACTCATGATCTTCCTCCACTATTGCCATTACGTTTTCTTCGTTAGTTAAATAGTAGTCAGTTAAATCTAGTTGAATTTTTTTAGGATCTTTTTCAAGAACAACTTTATTGTTTACTTTTACTGATTTAACATCTTCGCCTATATTTAAAACTAAGTATATATCATTACTTAGTCCTGGCATAAATATTCCTCTACTATTAGTTTTTTCTACTTTTTGCAAAACGATGTTTTGATGAATTGCTTTTAGCATATTTACCACCCCTTATATATGATTTATTATAGCACACATCCAAAAAATATTCAAGCGGGGCGAAAATAATCTTTATGAACACGTTTTAATTCTTAGAAAAAATATATATGTTTTTTTAACGCTTTTGGAAATAATCGATTAGCATTATTTTTGATTTTTATTACTTTTTTTGTTATAATGTAAATGAAGTAGGTGATAAAATGAAACTATTGATTACAGCCTTTGAACCCTTTATGGGGTTAAATACTAACTCTTCTTATGAAGTAGTAAAGGGATTAAAACAAAAATCAAACATTACTAAAATCTTTTTACCAGTTAAACTACATGAATCTTTTTCAATACTAAAAAAACATATTGACAAAGTAAACCCTGATATTATTATATTGTGTGGTCAAGCTGCTAGTAGATCTAAAATATCAATTGAAACTAAAGCTAGAAATGTCCTTGGTCGAAGCATTGATGAAAGCGACGAAATAACTTCAAACATTATTGTTGAGGACGGACCTACCGCCTATTTTTCAAAGTTTCCAACCGTTGAAGCCCTATCTTATTTACTTCATAATGACATACCTGTTGAGCTTAGTAACAATGCGGGGGAATATATATGCAATGCTTTATATTACCAAGTAATGCATTATTATCCTGACATTGAAACGGTATTTATTCATTTCCCTTTATATAAAAATCAAGTTGACAATAAGGGTATTGATTTAGATATTTTGATTAAAGGCTTAGAAAAAATAATTGAATCTTTATAAAATAAAAAACTATTCTACACAAGTTTAAGTGTAAAATAGTTTTTTATTTTTTATCTAACTGCTTCTTTTTTACTGGTATCCAAATTTCACAGTAGTATTTATCATCAAGTGTACCTTTTTCGTACTTTCTAGAATCATCATAGTATACAACACAATATCCTGCCACAAAATCATATTCTCTAAGAGCTGGTAACCATTCCGCAAAAATTTTAACGTTAACGTCTTGTAATGCCTTAGGTAGTGGACCTACACAAGTGAAAGCTGGTATCGTCTTTACAACAAACCCCTTTGATACTTCTTGATTAGCTTTATAATGGGCAGCAATAAATATTCAAATGTTTTACTATCAAATTGTTCAATAAGATTAACACCATAAGTTCCATTACTACCTTACCTTTACCACTAGCAAAATGTTATTGCCAAAACTTTGGTACTTGGACTTTAGCTTCCTCATAAGTAAATGCTTCTTTGTTTTCAATTCTGTAATTCAAAATATAACCTCCTTCTAATGAAAATTTAATCTTTAGTGGAGCAAATGATTTCAACAATACAGAATCTTTCCAAGCTACCATCGGCGTTATCCCATGAAATCTAGTAAAGGCTTTGGTAAAGCCATCGGGTGAATCATAGCCATACTTTAAAGCAATGTCGATTATCTTTTCATTGGATGTCGCAATGTAGTTTCCCGCAAGCGCTAGTTTACGGTTTCGTACGTATTCCGCAACCGTGAATCCGCATAACATAACAAATCCTTTTTGAAAATAAAACGGCGATACGTTAACAGCTTTAGCTATGTCATCAATATCTAAATCTTCTGTTATATGCTTTTCAATATATTCTAATGCATCACCTATAATTTTTACCCATTCCATATGTTTATATTCTTTCACTTCACATGATTCAATTATACTAGAAATAGCTATTCATTTTTCGAAAATTCTTATTATGATTTGTCTTTTTGAAATAAATTAAATATTAATTATATTCAATATAGTTACTAGTTTAATTTCCTAATATAAAAACGAACTTGTACTAATCTGTACAAGTTTGTCTTTCATAACCAATAAGATTCTTCCATCTACCAATAAAGTAGAAAGTAATAGAAAGAATCGCTCCTATTGCCCAACCAATTGGCCAAGCAATGAATATACCCTTAACCCCTAAAGGTTCTACTAATATATAAGAAAAAACAACTCTAATTACTAAATCGGCCATCGTTCCAATAATGAATGAACGCATATCTTTACAACCCTTTAGCACACCATCACATGGAATTTTTGCGGCCATAAGGAAGATAAATGGAGCAATAGTTGTAAGGAACATACAGCCTGTTTCAGTAACGGTTAATGGTTCATTTTCTTTTTCAAAAATGCTTAAGAATACATTAGGCATTGTTAAAAACAATGTAGTTGTCACAATAGTTAATATTATACACATAATTGTTGCGGAAATAAAGCCTTGATTAATTCTTTTATATTCTTTGGCACCGGCATTTTGTGAAACATATGTTGATAACGCATTTGAGATTGTTACAAAAATATTAATAACAACATAACTTATTTTATATGCAGCTCCATATCCGGCAACAACATCTGAACCTTGTTTATTAATAAGTGTTTGAATTAACAATTGTCCTATTGAGATAGTTGATGCTTGAATAATCGAAGGAAGAGCGATTGGTAATACTTTTTTTAGTATAGAGAAATTCAAAATTTTCTTTTCTTTACCAATACCTTTTTTAACATATATAATAAGTACTAAGAAAGATACAATTGATGCTATCATCTGGGCAATAAAAGTTGCAAGTGCTAATCCCTCTACTCCCATATTAAAGACTGTTACAAAATATATATCAAGACCAATATTTAATAAAGTTGAGAATATTAGAAAATATAATGGTATTCTTGAATTACCTATTGCCTGGAAGATTGATGTTACAACGTTATACAAAAATAAGAAAATAATACCTAACGTATAATATTTTAAATATACTACCGCATCATTATAATAATCATCACTTACATTGATTAGTTGAATTAGTTTTCCGACTAAGAAATATCCTACAATGGTAAGTACAAGTCCTGTTAATACTATTGTAAGTATTGAAGTATAAATTGTTTGTTTAGCGTGTAATAAATTATTTTCACCGATAAAACGTGATACTACAATATTAACCCCTACTCCAAAACCTGCTCCAATAGCAAGATATATCATTGTTATTGGATATGATGCACTTACGGCCGCAAGAGCTTTTGAACTTACAAATTTTCCCGCAATCATACTGTCACAGATATTATAAAATTGTTGTAATGTTACAGATAAAATCATTGGTAAAGCAAATAAGAATAAAGCAAGAAATGGTTTACCCTTTATTAAACTTGTCTTCATATTTTTCATTCCTTTCCTTATTTATTATAATTCCATTTACAACTAATTGGTTCATATTTGCATTTGAAAGCATTTACAAAAAATTACACTATTATATTAGAATAACCCTAGATAAATAAAAAACTAAAGTATAAAATCTAATTATACTTTAGTTTTTATTTAATCTTTTAATTCTTTTATTGGAAAAAGTAGATAGTTTTTCCTAGTTTTTAAATCAGTATATTCTTGTACTGAAGCAATTACTTCAATGCTATTTTCATCAAAATATTGCATTGCTTCATTAAAAGTCATTTCATTAAAAAGGTTGTCATCTTCTACACACTCTACCTTTATATATTCATAACCCGGCATAATCCATTTGTCCCATCCTCTCGGTGGTTCGGCATCTTCTACGCATTCCACCCCCGCAAGGTAAATTCCTTCGGTGTGATTATTTTCCCAAGGTTTAAAAGAATAGGAAAAATCACTTTTTGCTCCCCACACACCATCAATCTTTCCTTCTTCATTTCTGATGATATATTGTTCAATTCTTTCGTGGCGTAGATTAGCATACTTCCAAAGTTTTAATATGATTATTGGATCCCCGTGAACACTTCCTTCCATTCCTAATAATACAAAAGATTTTTTGGTATATTTTTCAAATTCCATGTTTTCACCCCTTAATTAGTTCGTTTCTCGTTGTAAATAATATTATATAAAATCTTTTTTATATAATGGGTAATTCTGTTTGCCCTATATAATTATAGACCAATTTTTAACATTTATCAAAAACAGAATTAATCTCCTATTTAGTTTTTTTCCAAACAATAATTTTTTGATTGCAAACATAGGTAAAAGAAAAGCCACCAATCATTTCTTCTATTATACAACTATGAAAAATCTGGTTTTCACTAAAAATCATAATGACTACCAAATTTTCATAAATACCTATACAACGATTTATGATAATTTCTTCATCATCTTTTACTTTGTATACACGTCGATAGTCATCTTTAATTTCACTTGCTAAATCTTCACTTAAATCAAAATCAGTTTCTTCATAATATTTTCTATTTACTTTTCTTAATTCGTCTCGCGTGAGTAGTTTATCATTATAAATCTTTTGTAGACTATAGAATGGATCATTTTCCATAATTTCTCCTTCGTTTCGTTCGCAGCCACAAAGACAAAGTGTCAATAAAAGTAAAATTACTATTGCTATTTTTTTCATATTTTTCCCCGTTTCTTTTGTTTTAATTTTGCTTTTGTTACATATCATGCAATTAAATATTCTTTGATGATTCTTTCAAACACTAAATAAATTTTCATGTTTTTCCCCCTTAATCCTTGGCCTTTAAAACAAAAATCTCCCTTATATCTAAGAGAGTAAATCTTTTCCCCCGTATTATACTACTATACTTTAAGGTAATTACGTAACCATCTTAGAGTATGGATTTTGCCCCACACAATCATTATATCAAATTATTTTATTTTTGTAAATTTTTTTATTAATTTTTATTAAAAAAGACAATTAATAACAATAAAAAAACTGATATTTCTACCAGTTTTTCCAAATTATCTTGTTTTATAGTAATTTGTATACACACCGTTACGACTTCCATCAGCACTTTCAACAAATAGTTTAAAACAGTAGGCATTGCGATTAGTATCAAATTCATATCTTATTTCAAAAGTATACACAGTGCCTTTTTTGAAATAGCCATCTTCTAATGTGTTATCAGTTATGTAATAAAATTCATATAATTTACTAGGGTTATCATCAAAGTAATCTTCAATATTATTACTTTGTTCAATTATATACCAATTTTCATTACTACTCATTGAAAATTTTTCAATGGTAATTTTACCAAATAAGCCACTATAATGTTCTTTAAAATATTCGAAATATTTTTTAGCGTTTTCGAAGAAAACATCTTCATTTGGACATACTTGTGAAAAAGAATAACCATTATTAAACCAACTATCACTAGTAGACATTTGACCACTTAAACCAGTTGGTGCACCAAGGCCTGACAAACCTTTTTTTGAAAGTTCTTCTTCAGTGAACCATTTAGTACTATCGTGTAATTTAGTTTCTGGTTGATTATTTTCTTTCTTTTTACAACCAACAAAAAATACACAAAGCACAACAATAATTACAATACTTAATTTTAGTAAAACTTTTTTCATACTTCCTCCTTATTTTTTCTTTAACAGCATTTCTCCTGTTTGATATGATTTAACTATATTATTCTCTTCAATTAAGATTCCACCAAATTTATCTATTCCTACAACTTTACCAGTTCTTTCTTCGTTGTTATAAATAAAAGTTACTTGTTTATCTTTTAAGTAGAAATTATCTTCAATAATTTGTAAATATGTTAAATCATTTTTAAAATAATTAGTTAAATCACTAATAAACGTTTTTGCAATTTCTATTATTAATGTATCTATATCAGTTTTTTGATTTGTTATTTGTCTTACTGATATAGCATTTAGTGAATCATCAAATTCACTTTGATTAACATTAATACCAACTCCGATAATAACGTATTCTACATTATTATTATTAATCTTACTCTCAGTTAAGATTCCTACAACTTTTTTATCTTGATAATATATATCATTAGGCCATTTAATGGAAAAACCTGGTGTTATATTGTTTAATACTTTTAATACACTAGTTGCCATTAATAGAGTTAAATTACTAATGTTGGAAGTATTAAGATGGTCTTTAATTAAAATAGTAAATAAAGCACTATTGGCATCTTTATCTAACCAAGTTCTACCAAGTCTACCTTTCCCCGCAGTTTGATGTTTTGCGATAATCACGGTGTTATTATCAAGTTCTTGATAAGCGGTTTTAGCATATTCATTAGTTGAATTAATCTCTTCAAATTTAATTACTTTCATATATGTACCTAAACTATTTCATTTGCCATTTTATCTTTTTTTAGTAATTTATGATATATTACTTCATAACATGTTAAATGAATAGCAAAAGTTATAATCCATGATATTGGATATGATATATATAAATAGTGTAAATCTTGCCAACGAGTAAAATCAGTTACATTATAGAAAATTAAATATATCCAACCAATTCTAAATCCACATACACCAAGAATTGAAACAATCATTGGCATAATTGAATATCCAAGACCTCTTAGAATACCAACCATTACATCCATAATACCACATAAGAAATATGGTAAACATAAATAATTTAATCTAAAACATGATACAGCTATTTGATCTAAATAGTTAGCTTCATTCTTATTTGCATAGATACTTGATAAAGGTCCACCAAGTAAGTAGAATGAACCACCCATTACAACCCCAATGATTGTTACTAACGCTAAACAATTTATGGTTACTTTAGTGACATTTTTAAGCTTGTTAGCACCTACATTTTGACCTGTAAATGCAAGAGCTGCATGATATACGGAGTTCATCGATGTATATACAAAGCCTTCTAGACTTTGAGCTATTGAGTTACCATCCATTACGAAATCAAAATAAGGGTCAAAGCGATTTACTGATGTTTGAATTATTACATTTGAAATTGAGAATACTGAACCTTGGATACCAGCAGGAAGTCCAATTTTAGTTATTTCAATTAATTCATCTTTATATATATGAATCTTCTTAAATGAAAAACCATAAGCTTCTTTAGTTTTTAATAAACAATTAATTATTAAGACACAAGATATTACTTGAGAAATTACTGTTGCTATAGCAACCCCATCAACATCAAGATGGAATACTGCAACAAATATAATATTTAAAACGACATTAATAGCTCCGGCAATTGTTAGATAATATAATGGTCTTTTAGTATCACCAATACCACGAAGAATACTTGCGGCAAAATTATATAACATATTAAATGGCATACCAATAAAATATATTTTTAAATATGTTACAGCAAGACTTCTTTCATTATTCATTAATTGTAAGAATTGTTTTGCGAAAATAAAGCCAAGAATTCCAAGAAATATCCCAAAGATAAAACTTACAGTTATAGATGTATGTACTACTCTAGATAATCCATCATTATCTTTTGAAGCAAAGCGTCTTGCGGCAAGAACATTAGCTCCAACTGATAATCCCATAAATAAGTTAACTATTAGATTTATTAAAGCAGAAGTTGAACCAACTGCTCCAACAGCTCCACTAGTTGTACCAAACTTTCCTACGACAATTAAATCAGCCGCATTATATAATAATTGTAATATACCTGTTAACATTAAGGGTATACAAAAAAGGACAATCTTTTTAAAGAATGGCCCTTCTGTCATATCCATTTCATAACTTCTTTTTTTAATTACTTTCTGCATATTATTCATCCTTCTATTTCCTATTATACTAAATGTTATATATTTATGCTTTGTTTTTGCTACAAGAAAACGTTTAACTAATTACGTTTAATATATAGCTTGAAGAATTCATTGAATGCTTGTAATACACACTTTCTTACCTGAGGATCTAGATCTTTTACTTTCTTGTTAATTGTTACTAAATTCTTAGGCCAATTCTTTAGAAATTGTGAAATTCTTTCCGCTTTTGTTTCTACTATTAATTCATATATTGTATTAACAAAAACTTTTCTTGTTTCCATATCCATATCACTAATCCAAGAGTTCATAGTTTTTCTGGTATGTTTAGAAAATTTATTTACATCACTTACATAGTCTAAATGGTCATCAACAATTTGCCATTTTAACAAATCATGTTGTAATAATAAAACAGCTTTACTATTAACAACTTTATAATTATTATATTGTTCCATTATAAGACCAACTACAGCTGCTTTAGGAATAATTTTACATATTCTACTTTGAATATTTTCAAATTCTTGAGTCTTATAAAAGTTTGGTAAGAAGCCAGGTCCATCATGGCTATACACCATTTTAATTTTTGCTTTTAGTTCAGTTGGGGCAAAGGTTGCGGCGTATACCGCAAGATTTCCACCCTTAGAGTGACCACCTATTATATATGTACCATCATATTTACTTGCAAAATTAACAAAATAATCTAAAGCTTCTTTTTGAGAAGGAATAACATCTAAATAACCTAAATTTAAATCTTCTTTCCATCCTACAAAACTAGCATCAGTCCCCCGGTAACCTATGTAATATAAACTATCAGTTATTGAGAATACACATGCGGAAAATTGTTTTTCGGTTTTATTACATATATCAAAACGATAAAAGCCAACTCCACTATTATAAAACCTAGAACTCTTTTTCAATTCCATTGCAAACCTATGATTTTCTTTAGCATTCCAGATTGCGGCAACCCTTTTCTTATTATAATCATTATCAAGAAATGATTTTAAACTATAATCTAGATTTTCATTACAACATGGTGTATCAGAAAAATCAAAGTAAGATAATTGACTATATACTAATGCATCTACTTCATTAAAGGGTTTATCAGTAAAACTGATATTACCATATTTTTTTAAATAATCGATTACATTCATAAATTACCTCTCTAATTCTAGTAATTTTTCTTTTAGATCTGTACCATACGCAAAACCTACGAGTTTACCGCTTTTACCGATAACTCTGTGGCATGGCACAACAATCATAATTGGATTCTTATTACATGCATTGCCTACTGCTCTTGATGCTTTAGGCTTACCAATTAATATTGCAACATCCTTATATGATAAAGTATGCCCATAAGGTATTGACTTTAATACTTCAAATACCTTCATTTGAAACTCTGTTCCAAATTGTTTAATTGGAACATTAAACACAGTTCTCTTTTTATTAAAATATTCATCTAATTCTTTAATACATTCATCAACTACTAAAGATGAAGAAACATCATCACAGATTGAATCTACAACCCCAATTTTGACAATATAGCCATTTTCTTCTATGATTTCGTATAAATACTTACCACTACTATAATACCCTATGTTTTTCATACTTCACCCACACAATATATTATACAAAATTTTGAATAACTTAAAAAGAAAAATACTTAAAAGAATTTTTTAAAAATAAAAAGTGATAATAGACTAACAATCTATTATCACTTTTGGGTTAACTATTATAACTTATTTTCTTCAGACAAGAAAGTCTTTAAAAGATTGATTAATTCATCATAAGTTATTAAACCTTTTTCAACTGAAACTTTTAAGTACTTACCATTAAATGCATTGAATTGTTCAAGAGTTGCATATTCAGCAAAATCTTCATATGTATATAAACCATACTTTTCAATATCTGCTTGCATCTTTTCAGCATCATAGCACATATCATCGCCAAATTCAAACATATTAATAAGTCCATCTGAGAAATTAGTTATTGTTAAGATTCCATCAACGAAACAATTTAGATAGCTGTATGTTATAGGACTATATATTGATGTTACTTCTTCTACTATTTCGTATCCAACTAATGTAGTAGTAGTCATATTCTTAATATCATCGGTAGTTGCAAATGAATGTCCAATGAATTCCTCTATGTTGTCTTCATTTATATAAGCATATTTCTTTAAGTCAACATCATAGAATCCATGTTCACCAACAATGCCTACTTCTTTACCATTTGAGAACTTTAACTTAATTACTCTATATAACTTTTCAACGCTATTCTTATGAATAACATATGAAGCAGGAGCACCTTCAAATTTACCAGTAATATGATTGAATACTAATAGAATGTCATCAGCAGCAATATCTTCTATATTCTTTTGTGTTCCATCATATAAAGTAATTTTTGAACCCTTGACAATACATACTGAATCGCTAGTGACTGTATAATTTTTGTTTTCATTTAATGTACAAGTTTGATTGCCATCTAAATCAAGATAGCCTTTTTTACTACTTGTTACGCAATATACTTTAATAATTGTTCCTTCTCTATAAGAAAGAGTTATACTAGATCCATTACTTATTGTATAAGTTTCTTTTGCCCCATACAAATCAGTATTGTTCTGGAATTCAATTCTTAATTCAGTTATATCTTTACTACTAGAATTCTTTATTGTAATAGTATATGTAATTTCACTATAATTGGCAGTAAGTATTACGCCATTTGCTGACGAAGCTGTAAACGTTAAGTTAGTATTAGTAATTGTTGCATTTGTTGCTGACCAAGTAGTAAATGTGAAATGTTCTTTAGTAGGATTTTCAAATGTATTTGTATCGACAGACTCAGTTGGACAATAATAATATACAATATCACTTGCTGTATTTGTGAATTTGCCACCATTCAAGTTAAATCTTAATGTATATTTATCACTCCATACTGCGATGAATGTTGTATCTTCATTTATATCAATACTTGCTCCTGCAGAATATACAGTACCAGTTCCATTTATTTGCCATCCAACAAAATACTTAGCATATTCTCTATTATATTGATATTCGTTGTATGTAACTTGGCTAATATCTGGTAGAGTAATTGTACCTGTAGATGACAATATATCTTTATCCTTTGTTAAACTTCCTACACTGGTATTATATGTTATTTCAATTGGTTTTTGATCTGTAAAGTTACAGAATAACGGAATTGGTTGAGATTCACCATATTGTTCAATAAAAGCATCTAAATATTTAATAGTCATTTTGTCTATAATTACACCAGTTGATTTATCAATTCCAACATACCAACCTTCGAAGTATTTTTCTACATCATTAACATAGTATTTTACATCTTTATACAATTGTATTTCATTATTAACGAAATCATTAATTGTAAACTCTGTTATTAAATTCTCATTATTAATTAAATCAGCAAGCAAAATATATCTTGGCTCGCCCACTTCAATTTCACCATATCCAGCCGTATAACTAATACTATATTTCTTAGCTTCCCATTGTGCATATAAATTAATTGTATCGTTAATGCCTTTTGTTAGCTTGCCATTTTCAGAATTTAGTTTAATTGTACCCTCTTTATCTAATGTCCATTCAACAAAATCATAATATTTTTTAGTTGTTGCGTATTCGCTACCTGTAACAATGTAAGTAGTATCGCCTACAACTAATATAGTTTTAGACTCAAGAAGAGTATTACCATCATGGAAATTCAAAGTAAATTCTGTAACATTCGTTGCTTCAGTCCAGTAATATGTGCCATTATTATTTACAGAAACATATACTGTTTTGCTAAAATTTGAATTAATATTCCCATTAATATTACCAGTTGATGCAGTAGATCTTTCTGCATAATATTTTTTTTCAACCTTGGTAGAGCCTAACATTGTTTTATAACTTGATGTTGTATTACCACCACTAATGTTTAGTATAGCATTCTCACTAGTAGTTTCCCAGATTCCACCAATGCTACCATTTACTATTACCGCTCCATTTACTATTGCTTTTGCGTCAACTTTATCTTTGCAATGATTTTTAAATCCTCCACTAAGGCCATTTATTTCGGACCAAGTTGCCATAGTTACATCAACATTAGAACCTATTGTTACTGTTGCTCCTTTTTTTACGGTTAAACTAGAACCAGGAAGGAACAAATAATCTGATTTAGTCAAGGTGAATTTTGAACCTTCCTCAACTGATATATTCATATATCCAACTGTAGCCGGTTTATCTGTGCCTGTTTGCAAACTAACAGTAATTATAACTTTTAGTGTTATATCTAGTACATTGTCTTCACAATTGCCATATATTTTTATTAAATCTCGTTGTCCTTTTTCCTGATTAGAACCGGTTACCAAATATAACGCTTTATCGTTTGGAGTACTTGCGGCAGGGGTAGCTATTTTTTCGGCATACCCACTTGTAATTTTGAATAAGCAATTTTTGGTAGTTGCACTACCTATTAAATTACTTATTGGTGCGGCATCTTTTGTTATTCCAAGCTTAGATAAATATGTGTACACAAAAGCTTTATATATTGCCCCTGCATAAATTGCCATTTTGCATGAGATATTATGTACAGACCAGGCATTAGTTGGTAATACATCATTATACATTTCACTACCAGCAACGCCACCAGGCCAGTCATATGTATGCATACAATCAATTGCACTTGATCCTTTTGCTAAATCTATTGTTCCAAATCCTTTTACATATCCATATGCATTTAATGAACAGCCATTAGCTATTGATATATACCCATTATTATAAAGAACCCCTCTTGTACATGTTATGGTTGTAATAGGATGTTTAAAACCTATTACACCATCTGCTAAAAGTTCTGAACTGCTTACGAAATTAAGAGCTATTGCTTCAGGTATGTATACTGAAGAATATACATTTCCTTCTGTTTCTGTTCTACTATATTTTGTTTCTGAAACAGATGTACTACAAGGTACAATAAATTTTCTACTACTAATTAAATATTCATTTTTATTGTTACTATAAGGATTAATGCTGCTTGCAAGATTTGAAAATGCACTATAAACAAATGAAGTAGCATTACTAGCATCCCCCTCAAACGTTATATCGCCTGTTGTACTTGTTATTGCATCTTCTACTGTATAGTATGCTCCGTTTACTTTTGCGGTTTTATATTTAAATATAATTGGATTAGTAATTTCTAACGTATAATTAGTCGCAGAAGAACCTGATAAGGCTGCAGTTACAACATAGGTACTTCCGACAACATTTGTATATGAAGTTATACCTGTTTTGTCATTATTGTTTATACCTGTTATACTTGTATCGCTTCCATATCCAAATGTACCATCATTCATGCCACTAATTGAAAGTGATACTGTATCACCAGATAATAGTCCACCTAGCGAAAGTTGTCCAGAAATATATGTTTGAATTAGTGCCCATGTACGTTTACTACTATCATAATTCATTTCAATCAAATATTTATTTAGACTAACTCCTAGTGGTTTTATAGTAAATGAACTGCTTTCACCAGATTTTATTGTATAGTTTGCAGCGTATTCGCCATAAACTTTTGCATTAGCAGTATAGTTACCTGCGTTAGTTTGTTTACCTGTAACTATTAGTGTTGTACCATCATTTTCCAAATCAGTCGATTTAGCAGTTGGGCATTGTTCTGTTTTATTGTATACAAAATTTAAATTTTCCCATGTAACTGCAATTTCTTTTGGATTTATTGTTACTTGAACTTTTTTTGCATCTGAATCTTCATAACCATCTTTTTTGGCAACAAATTGAATCCAATATGTCCCTTTGTGAATAGGTGATCCTGTTTCATAAGTTGTTCCAGTAAGAGTTGTATATTTTACTTCTATTGTTGCATCAGTTATAACATCTGATCCACATTTAACTATGTATTCAGGTAATTGTGATTTACCATTGTAAGTAAGTTGTTGCATATCTGTACATACAATTTCAAGTTTACTTGTACCAACAATTGCAAATTCTTGATTTAAAGTACCTTCATAATTTCCTATGCCTGTGATTATGATTTTAGCATTACCTAAAGCAATGTTGTTTTCATAATCAAGAGTATAATCTGTTCCTTCTATGAGCGTCGTTGTACCATCCATTAATGTGATTTTTGGAGTTATTGCGGTACCTGTATGAACGAATTTATCCCCCTTAACTTGGACAGTAAATTTATTACTAAAAGGTTTTGGTTTTATTTGATAACCTACATCTACTTTTTCATTATTTTCTTTTATTGTAACACGAATATCGTATATCCCTGCATTCGTAGGTTTACCAGATATATAGTCTGTATCACCACTTTTTCTATACTGATAAGATAATTCACCTTCAGCAAATAATGGTGAGGTTGGAGCTTGACTTGTTCCATCATAAATATCTTTTTGATTATCTAGATAATGCTTAGCAACTGTACCTGGTTGGTAAATTGGCTTTTCAGTTATTTCATCAGTTATTAGCCAAGATGAAAAAGCAATTGTAGCAATTGTTACAACAATGAGTAATATCAAAGCCATAACGATATTAAAAGGTTTCCTAATTTGCTTCATCTATTCCCCTCCGTTATTTTAGCACTGAGTCCAAAATATACTTCTTTGTTATAGAAAGTGTTATAAATTATTTCTTGAAAATTTAATGAGTCGTTTTTAGTAAGTTTGTATTCAAAACTAAGTGTTAGTGAACTTTGCGATAAATCATTAATAACATATTTAGTTACTGCACTAGTATTATTCTTAGTAACTTGAGAATCATTTAGTACAGTACCATTTATTGATACTGTAAGTGGTAAATCAGCATTATTGAATAAGTTAACTGTGTCAGCTCCAATTGTTCTTAAAGTTAATTCAAGTTCTAAACTACTACTTGTAAACTTAGTTTTACAATTATCAATATTGACAACTAATTCAACACTAATAATTCCGTCGTTAGTGAGTTTTCCCGGATTACCCGTATTACTTACAAAACCAGTTTTATAATAACTAAATGGTGTTAATGTATAGCTTAAATAATCATTATATTTCATTACATCATCAACAATAATTATGCTATCATCTTTTATTTTTACATCATTTGAAATAGTCCACGAAGCAAAGCCTATACTAATTAGTGATAAGCTTATTAAGATCATTGTTATGTAATATTTTAGTTTACTACTTTTCATATAGCCTTTCCTTTCTTTTGAAGTTTTATATATATATTTTAGTATGTTTTTTACTAAAGTGCATATATAAAATTTCAAATGGATTCTTAGTATCTAGATAACTAGATACTAAGAATTATTTTTTGTTTTATTTTTTAGCCCATTGTGCGTAAAGTTCTAAATCAGAAAGTATTGGTGTTAAATCTGTTAATACTCCACTTGTTGGGCCAATGGTTTTAGTTGTATACCATCCAAGGAATGTATAACCTTCTCTTGTTGGAACTGGAATATTACCATAACCATTTTGTTTAAAGTAAGTATTTCTTTGAATGTAACAATAAGGAAGATCAAAGCCATCAGGCATACTTGCTTCTGGGCCACCATCTGTTTTATCGTTTAAGTTAAATATTACTTTATATGTTTCTTGACTATCATTGAAACTAATTACTAATGTCCATACACCGTCACGTTTAGTGTAGATTATTTTATGATATGTATCAAAATAGTAATCGTTGTCATTTCCTACATCTGCTTTAGGAAATGAACTACCACTAATCCATTTGTTTGTTGATGGTTTTTCAAGAGTTATTTCTTTAGTAGTTTTATCTGAAAAAATAAATTTTACGATATATTCAGTTGATGTAGTTGTTCCAATTATATCAGTGATATATATGCCATCCTTACCATCTTTACCGTTAGAAATCGTATAAGTTGTTGTTGTATTATCAGTGAATGTTATTGTATAAACATCATTTAATTCCTCTGAAGAAGTTTTTTCGATACTTAAGATTCCACGACCTGTTTCACCTTTTTCACCTTTTGGAATTGTGAATGATACAGGTTCTTTTTCTTCATCGGTGTAAGTTATTGTAACGGTTGTTTCACCCGTTTCTTCATTAACAGTTGTTTCAATTCCTGCTATTGATATACCATCTACACCATTTTTACCATGAAGTAAAGTAAACTCCGTTGGTTCAATCGTTTCATCTGTATAGTTTACACGAATCACTATACCTGTTTTGTCAAGTGATTCATACGTAAATATACTCTTAATACCATTTCCTGTAACACCTCTTGGAAGAATAAACTCATCATTTGCAAGTTCTTCATCGGTATAAGATATTACCATTTTGATAGTACCATCTTTTTCTTCTTTAGTAGTAATTGCTTTTATTATTTTACCATCTTCAGCTGTGCTAAAACTACCACAGCTTGTTAAAGCAAAACATGCTATTAATAGGATGGATAGAATAGAGATAATTTTTTTCATGTTTATTCTCCTTGTGCATTTTTAATTAATTCCAAGGCTTGAGGTGCACGTGGACCTTCATCAAATAAATAGCCTTGTTTATTTACAGATATGAACTTAAATGGTTCATAGCCTGTTACGATTGTAACACATTTTAACATAACGTTTTTAATAACTGCTAAATCAAGTTTATCTAAATCAACATTAGATGGATCAATTCCCTTCAGTGATAAATATTTATCTAGTAAATCAACAACTGTTAATTTGCATGAGTCATATTTTAAATCTTCTGTATCAAACGTTACTTTAGAGAGGTTAGCACCACCACCATAGTAAGCAATTGGAATATTAACATAGACTTTACCATCACTTGATGTTGTTGTAACAACACTTGATTTTAAGAAACTCTTAATTGGGAATATTGTATCTATTGATATATCACCAATATTTGCGTCAGTAACACCAAATATTTCTTTAGCATCATCAACAAAGCTTGATATATTTTCATTTATTAAGCCTGTGATATCTAAGTTGTTCCATTCTTTGTAATCATAGAATTTAGTTTTACCGGTAATATTAAGTTCTACTGGATATGACATACCTCCAACATGATTTGGAATGTATGGCACATTTAGTCCTGTAAGCAACATATTCACAACTGATGGAGTGCTTGATTCAAGGAACGGACCACTAAACATCGTGTCCATACCAATTGAGGCAATACCACTTCGATAAAACATTGTATCTTTAATGTTCATACTACCTTTATAAATATCTTTTATTAAACTTTCATCGTTTAAAGCGTTTTGGATATCTAAGATAGCTTTACGCATTTTTTCTTTATCAGTAAATGAACCAATTACGAAAGCATTTAAAGTGTCGTCTCCCGCATTGCTTTTCATCAAATAGTTGTTTATTGTGCTAGTTATTTTTTCACCATTTAAAAGAGTAAACTCGTATTCTTTTAATAAATCTGCTTTAATATAATCGTTAGAGCCAATTGTTAATAAGAAATTTCTTGCGTTACTTAACATTGAATTTACGATTGATACGTTAGTAGAAGAGAAACTTCTAACAACTTGTTTACCATTAGATAATCTTGAATTTTTAATTGTAATGTTATTACCATTAGTTTCAAGAACGGTACCAACATAATCTAAGTTTGACATTAAGTTACCAAAATCACAGTTTTTTAAATTAACGTCATTGATTAAAATGTCACTGCCATCTACATACATACCGACATTATCTTGGCCAAATGCTTCAATAAGTGGCATATTATCATGTTCGCCTAAACTGTAAAATGGTAGAGGTCCTCTATATAAATCATCTTTTGAAAGAGCAGGAATTGTCGTTTTATTACCATTACTATCAACTACATCCATCGTACTTGATGGGAAAGTTAAATTATGAAGATTTATTGTGTAACCATTACCGTAAAAATCCTTTTGTACTCTTATCCCCGCAAGCACTCTATTAGAAATCTTCTTATAACGTGGATTGCTATTTACAAATTCGTTCCAAGCTTTAATATAATCTTGATTATAGGTTGTTTCAAATGAATATACATCAGATGTAAAATCAATTTTTTTACCATCTGTATAGTTGCCAAAACATACTACGTTATTATCAGTTGTATTATTTAAATTATTAACAGATTCAAATGACTTTCTAAGTACAACAATTTCACCATTGGTTGATTTATTTGTACATGCAAGTAGTTGATTATAGTCATAGACATTTACGCCATCTTTTACTACTTTAAATGAATAAGTCATTGGTTTTACCATTTCATCATTGTTAGTTTTTACCGTAAAACTTGCATCACCTGATGTTTTAATTTTAACGACTTTATTTACTTCATCTATTTCAATAATATAAGGGGTGTTATTTACATATTGTAAGTCATTTATTTGTAAATCACCAATAGTTTTTACTTCAAATTCAAAGGTAGCTTTTTGCTTATTTAGGCTTTTGTCAAAGTCATATTCACCATAATAGATATTAGGATCAATATTATTTTGTGATGCTTTGATTTTGCTTTGAACAACAATTGCTCCTTCTTTAAAAATTATAACGGTCATCGTTTTAAAGATGTTGCCTTTTTTATTTGAGCATGTTACTTTAACTTCGCCAATTTGTAATGGTTGTAAATACCAGTTATCATTTTCATTTACAATTTTTGCATATTTATTTCCTTCATGATTATCGCTATCATAAACGCTCCAAACCAGCGCTTCTTCTTTTAGTGGGGGATAACCTTGTTCATAGATAGGACTTGCAACTAATTTGTGAAGTTTATCTTCTAATTTGATGCCTTCTATTTCATCATAAGACCAATCTATTCCAATCATATCGTTTTCAATAAAGTTAAAGGTTGTGTTAATGGTAATTACGCCAACAAGAGTAATTACAAAAGGTATTAATAATAAGATTATTAAGTTTTTCTTTTTCATTTAGTTCACCACATCCAAATCCATAAACCATGATTTTGCATTCTTCTTAAGTATAATTGCCATAATAACTCCTATTATTGAAATTAGAATTAAACCTATAAAGTAAGCAAGTATTAGGTTAATTTTTAAATATGATAATAAAGCTGTAATTACAAAGTAGGCAATTGGTAAAAGGTATGCACATAAATTAGATCTAAATGTTGACCTAGGTTTTAAATGTCTTATGTGTAATTCTTCTCTTAAACAAATCATACTAAAAATTAAGAGTAATGCAAGGGTTAATAAGAAACCAAATATGAAGGTTGGGAAGTTTATTAGTTTACCAACTAATAGAACTAATGTTGTTACAAATAGTGAAGATATTGACATCACTAATGGTATTAATACTTTTATCATTAATTGGGTTTGCGGTTCAACTGGAAGTATTTTTATTACTTTAATTGTTTTTTTCTCCATTGATATGTAGCTTGATGCGCCTTGCGCAATAATTACCGTAAATAACATTAGGATAAGCACATCCATTAATGGTAAGAAATTAGGTACAACAGATACATAGTATTTAATGATACCTTTAGAAAAAATTGTATTCATTGATTTGGTTACTAAAAATACTAAAAATGGTTGAACGATTAATAAACCCGTAAATGATAAAATATATCCAGGATTTTTAGTAATTAAAAGAAATTCTTTTTTTAGTAGAGCTTTTTTAGGACTAACTAATTTAGGTTCTTTTTTAATTTTCTTTGCTTTATTTTTAATTGAAATATTTCTTACATAACCATAAGCTGCTATACAAATTGTACAACCAATTGCAAACACTCCTATTGCAATTAGTAGATACATCCAAATTCTTGATGTGCGATAACTTATAAAAATATCTACTAGAAAGTTAGTTGGAAATTCATATTTTCTAAGATTCATAAAGAAGTTTATTGAATCGGTAGTAAATAAAACATTTATATTGTTATCTGCGACAATTGCAATAAATAAATTCAATACTTTTGAATATAGATAACAACATATGAATATGATTACTAAAGCACAAATAAATCTGATTATTAGATGTTTTCTAAGATATTTATTAATAAGCCATACGGGATAAACTAAGATTAAAGCAATTCCCATTTCAAATAAGAATGAACATAATGGATAAAATAAAGCCAAATAGTAGAATATGAAACTTCTTGAAAAGATAATTCCGTATGCTACAAACAGTGGATAAACAAATAATAAACTTGTACCATAATGCATAATAAATAAGAAAACCATTTTAGAACTTATTATTTGTCCATTACTTACTGGTCTATTGGCTAGTTGTTCAATATCTTTTTCATTAAAGAATAATCTTTTTGCTTGAAAAATATTTGCAATAATTATTAGTATTGATATTACGGTAAGAAATAGGTTCATATAAGCAATTGGTGCTTGATCATATTTACTGATTTTATTTAAAATTGTAGTAAATAGAAAAACTTCAATTGCAATAAAACACGCTATAAATATAAGGGTTACAAGAATAGTTGCAATTCTTCTTGCAATACTTTTTTCTTTTCCAAATAGAAGTTTAAAGTCTTTTGCTAAAAGGTTTAGCATCTTTAACCTCCATATGTGTCAAGAAAGATTTTTGAAAGTTGTAATCGTTTATTAGGGTTTTTATTTAAGTCATATAATGCAACAACTTTACCATCATTTATAATGGCAACTTTATCACATATTTTAGATACTAATTCAATGTTATGGCTTGTAACGAAAACCGTATTATTGTGATTTGCATATTCCCTTAACATTTTTTTAAGTTCTTCTACTGCCATTATGTCAAGCCCAACTGTAGGTTCATCTAGAACCCATACTTTAGGGCTATGTATAAGGCTTGCAACCAAACATAGTTTTTGTTTCATACCATGTGAATAATCAGAAATAGGGTTATTTAATTCATCTAAATTTAGTTGTAATCTGTTACAAAGATATTCACTGTTTCTTCTGAAGTCACCTTCAGTCATACCATATATGCTTGCAACAAATTCTAAATAGTCATAACCTGTCATTTCCTCATAACAAGTGGGTTCACTTGCAACGTATCCAAGACTTTTTTTAGCATCAATAGGATCTTTTACAATATCATAACCGTTTAATTCAATTCTACCTTTATTGAATTTTTTAGCGCCAATCATGCAATCTATGGTTGTTGATTTACCAATACCATTTCGGCCAATAAATCCAAATAATTCGCCTTCATGAACTTCTAAATTTAGTCCAAGTAGAACTTCTTTTTCACCATATGATTTATATAAGTCTTCTATTAATATAGTGGTTTTTTTAGGTTCTTGGATGTTTTGTTCCATGCGAGTTACCTCCTTAATTTAATAAACCAAATTACATCTTTCGTTTCTTTTTTGAATGTATAAATTGATTTACAATTGTTACAATGATATATATCATTTTCAATTGTTAAGTTTTTATCTTTACATATTGGGCAATATTTTGAGTAAATCATTTTCTTTGCAACTACTTCTTGAAGTTTACTCATTACCCATTTTCTAGCAATTTCTATTTCACTTGCTTGATTGTTGAAGACAAATTCATTTGTATCAACGTTATATAAATTCCAAAGGGAAATTACTTCTGTTGTTATGTAATCTTTATCTTCAACGTATTCATCTATTAATTCACGATCAGTTGATAGAATTAAAAGATGTTTATAGACATTATTGTGATATTTAATTTCTAAACTAATTTTAGAATTTTCTTCATTATCTACTAGTTTTATTTTTTTGTCTTGATAGTTAAATACTAGACTTTGATTTTTATCATCAAGCTTAAATTCATTTAATTTAAATACTCTTAATATTTGATAGTAATAATACTTTTTAAAATCAATTTGTAAGTTTTTATTATCTTCATAAATAACAAATTTACGATAGAATTTATAACATAAATTATATAGTTTGTTTTTTAATAAAATATTTGTGGGTTGTATTTTTCTTAAATTTAAATTAACTTTAGATATTTCTTTGTAAAAAGCTGTATTTTTAATATGTAACATTTTACGTTTTAAACTATCTATTTTTGTTAATGTCTTTTCAATTTTTTCGCTTTCTTCAATAAACAATGCATCAGTTTGCATACTTGGAATAAGTCTTTGATAGAAAACATCATATTTAGCAAGTTCTGTATCAATTAGATGAATTAGCATACCAATGAAGATATTTTCATAAATTTTTAAATCATCAATGTGTTGATGATAATGAATATATTCAGGAACTAATTCAAAATCTTTTTCTTTCCACAAACTTGCATCACGTATCGTTTGTTTTAATGCTTCATTGGTAATGTTGCCAACTTGTTCAGCTCGTTCGATAATATCTTCATCACGGTTAGATATTTGAGGATGAGCAATTATCGAAGTGATAACACTTAAGATAAAGGTTACTTCATCGAAGAATTCATTATCTTTTTCGAAAGAAAGTTCTTGTAAAGATGTAAACTCAATTTCTTCTAAATGAGTAAAACGTTCTTTTACATCTTGATACTTTTTTTCGTAATTATTTAGTTGTGTTATCATCTTTTTTAAAAGATTTTCTTCGATGATTTTCATATTGTTATAACCTTCTCATTAAATTCTGAATTGTTTTTTCACTACGTTTTAAAACATCTTTTCCGTATGTTTTATGAATTAAGTTAAGTAATTCTCTTAAAGCATTTTTAACATATTCTTCAAAACGGCCTTCAATTTTGCTAATAACTTTTCGTGAAAGTAAGAAGTCAAGAGCTTCTTCTTTTGTACCACCACATGATACAAATACTGGAACAAGTTCAGATATTTGATTTAGAATACGGTTACCAAAAGTAATATCAAATTGATCATAAATGTAATCACTTATAGTTTGGAATTTTTGATAATCATTATCAGTCATTTGATAACTCTTATTGTTTTTAGCTTCTTGATATAGTTTAGCAAGGGCACTTCTACTAAGGTTAATTGTTGATGCGTCACCATTTACATTAAATGCATCATTACGATTGTCAAAATCAATTGTGATTGCACGGTCATAAACTTTATCAGTAATTGTGAATGTTGAGTCATCTTTGTTTGCGGTACCTACAAAGTATACGTTATTAGGTATTTGAATAACACCATCATCTAATTTTGCAGGAGGGATGAAATTATATGGAAGTTGCATTATTTTTATTTTCCATTCTTCTTCAGGATATTCAAGCACTGATAAGAAGTCAGCAAAATAATATTCAACTCTTGAAATGTTCATTTCATCAAGTACAAACATATGTATCATATCAGGATTATAGTTAGCATGATATAAGTTTGTTAAGAATTCAGTTTCACTGTAAGCTTTAGAGAAATCATTAAAGTAACCGATTAGGTTAGTTTTATCTCTCCATGTTGCTTGGACAGGAACAAATAATAGATTAGCATTGATAAACTTTGCAAAATATCTTGGTAAGCTTGATTTACCTGTACCAGATAAACCTTCTAAAATCATGAAATGACTTGCGGCAAATCCGCTTACAAAGAAACGAATTGTATCAATATCAAAATATAATTTTTCTTCTTTGGCAAGATAATTCCTAAATCTTGTTGCAATTTCATTTAATGTTAAGTTATCACTAACAACATTTTCAACCGCATAACCTTCGTATTCTTCATCCATCATTGATAATGCTGGGAATACTTTTTCACGGTCATCTAGTTCTTCTGTTTGACGAATAACACTTGAATTGTTGTTGTCAGTAGCAGCAGGTTGACCAATTCCAACCTCACCACTTACTGTGCCACTAACTTTACTTGATGGTACAGCATCAAAGTTTGAACTAACATCATTTTTAACAAGATCATCGTCATCAAGTACTGGATAGTTTTTATCTTCAAATGCTCTAAATGGTCTATCAACTTGAGTAAAGTTTACAATAAACATCAATATTCCACCAATAAAAGCAAATGCAAGAATATATATACATGTTGTTATTAATAAACTTTGACCAGTAAATTGATACATTGTTTTGATGCCATTTTTTCCACAAATTAACATACCAACGCCAAATGATAATATAAAGCATACTACTAGTGATGCAAGATAAGATAAAATCATTTTTAGACTATACGGCTTTTTATTGTTTAAAACTGCATATCTTTTTTCGTATAAGAACAATGCTACAAATACAGATATATATATTGCAACAAGTATTAAACTTACATATCCTGTAACACCGCATCTTATTGGTTCAAAATTTATTTTTTCCGCAACAAGTGCTATTGGATTCTTTTTACCTATTAGTAGATGAGATCCATCTAGGCATAAACCTACAAATAGTAGTAAGAAAGAATAAAAGAATGCAAGTGATAAAACTATCAAGTTCTTTCTTGTAAAATAGGGTTTTTTCATAAGGTTACTCTCCCTGTTCTTCATTTATTGTAATTTCTTCAGTTTTGGTTTCTGAAGTTTCTTGGTTAGTCAATTCTTTAATCATTGTACTATCCGATTTTTCTAAGTATTCGTTATTATTTATTTCGGTTTTATCAACAAAACCATTTTCATCAAATTTATACGCATAGCCTTTGTAATAAATTGTTTCAGTATAAATAGCTTTAAATTCATTTAAATTATCTTCATTTTCATATTCTAAAGCTTCTTCAAGTTTTTTGATTCGTTCTTCTTGTACTTTATCCATTTTATTTGCAATGCGATCAATCATTAATAAGCAATATATAAGCGATGATACTGTAATTATCCCCGCATATGATTGTAGGAATAAGATGAACATTCCTACACCACCAAGACGTTTTCCAGTATATCTACCTATAACTTTATCAAAAGTAGGTTTTTCACCATCGGTTCCTTTTTCGTCGTATATATCTCCTCTAGTAGTATATTTATATGGGGTACTACTGTAATCAATATCGATGATACGGTGAATGGTATTACTACCTTTTGAATTTCTAAACGCGATAACATCATATTTTTTTAAGTCGGTTTCATTGTTCACTTTTTCAAGAATAATGAGATCGTATGTATTAAACTGATTGTTTAATCCTAAACTGTCATCAAATAAGTAACTATTAGCTTCATTTTTGTAACTCATTGAGTTACTTGCAACAACCATAACAGTTCTATTGCCTATCATTGTGACATTGTTTTGAAATCGATTAATCAATGAAAAAATAAACAATGGAATAAGTACCACCATAATAGCATAAAAGACAACTGTACGTATAGTTCCAGTTATCTTTCTGCGCCTTCTAACTTTTTCTTGTTTTTCATAGATTACTTCATCAATTAATTCAATGTCTTTTTTACCTGAATTAAGTTCTGCAATTTGCGAGTTTGCATAACTTTTGTATAATATCGTAAATATTGTTGCGAAACTAAATACCCCGATAACAGTAACTATGATTGAAAGTATTTCAGAAGGAGACATAATTACCTACTAATTAAGTTTTGCAGTAACGACTACTTCGTATGTAGCTGTATCTAATAGTTCATGGAATGCATTTAATACACTCTTAATGTAAGCTGTTATTTTTTCTTCTTGTGTGCCTTCAAAGCCGTTTAATTCTTCTTCACTTGGATTAAATGCATCACTGTCATAATATTCACCAGGGTTTTTACCACCAAATTTAGTACCCCATTCAATTGTTATATCATAAGTAAATTTCTTTTCAGTTTTACTTCCACCATCAGTAAGAGTTAAAACAACTTCTTTTCCAGCACATTCAGGTAAAACAATGTAACCATCAGTAACTGCTTGATTTACCTGATTTTGTACATTCATCTTAATAGTTGCTTCTTTTAAGAATTGTGTATTCTTAATAGTACCAGTTACTGTTACAGTTAATGATTCAAAATTTGTACCATCACTACGAACACGACCTGTGTCGTCTCCTTTTTTTGGTTCAAACTTGAAATCTTTAACTGTTAATTCATCAAGAGTAATTTCAATGTTACCTTCAGTAACAGCACCTACTGTTACGTTACCATTTGTAGACGCTTTCTTTTCTTGTGACATTACCCATGCGGCAAAACCTGTAGAGATTAATGCTATTGACATGAATACAATTACACCGAAAAGAATAATTTTTCTCTTATAAGAATTTCTTGTTAACTTTGCCATAATTTAAAACCTATTTTTTTACAGTAATACTTAAAGTAAACTTAACTGATGCTTCGATTTTTGATAAAGTTTCAAGACTTGTTTTTGCATCTTGCATATAAGTAGTTTCAGTACCATTTAGTTTATCTGTTGGTGTTTTTTCTTTGTAATATGTGTATGGGTTAACCTTGCCGAAATGTTCTCCCCATTGATATGTTACTGTAATATTGTAAACACCTGGTGTAGTAGTTTCTTCAACTTTAGCACTTGTTGGAGCAATAATTAATCCGCCATTTACAGCAGCAGTATAATTTGGATCTGCAAGAGCACTAACAGTAGTTATTATTTTATCTTTAATTCCTGTAGCAGGTGTATTATCACCATATTTTACTGTTAATTGATATGTTACTGTTAAATTTTCTTTTTTATCTTTTGAGTCATTAGTTAACCAAGGATTTCCTTCCATTGTAGCAGGTGCACCAAAAGTTATTTCTGATTGACTATTTAACCAAGCGCCTTCTACCTTGTATGATTTATCAGTTACAGTATCAACTATGAAACTACCTTCTGCAGGATCAGCAGATACTTCCGCTGAAATTATCCATGCTGCAAAGCCTACCCCAATTAATGCTAGGCAAGCAAGAATACTCAATGTTAATGTTAATGTTTTTCTTTTCATTTTTAAAATAATTCCCTTTCTTAAAAAATCTTTTATTTTAATAATACATTATATGAAATTAGTCATCGTATATGACAACTATACATACAAGTGTATTATATCACTTTTTATGTATTTTGTCAATTTTTATCATAATAACGGCATATTTGTAAGATGGTATTTTTTAGTATATATACTTTTTTTAGTAATTATTGTGTTTTTTAATAATCGATTATTTCCTTGTTTGTTTACTTTGCTGTATGTTATTAACAGTAAAATTTGTTATAATTTACCCATAACTAAATGGAGGTAAATAAAATGGAATATGGTTATGTTAGAGTATCTACTACTACGCAAAATGTTGATAGGCAGTTAGATGAAATGTTTAAACAAGGTCTTGATGAAAAACAAATTTACATTGATAAGCAAAGTGGAAAAGATTTTGAAAGGCCCAATTATCAAAAGATGAAAAAAAGATTGAAAGAGAATGACTTATTAATTATTAAATCAATTGATCGCTTGGGGAGAAATTATGAGATGATTATTGAAGAATGGTCTAGTATTACCAAAGATATTAAAGCAGATATTGTGGTTTTAGATTTTCCATTGCTTGATACTAGAACCGATAATAAGAACTTAGTTGGCAAATTTATTAGTGATATTGTTTTACAAGTTCTTAGTTTTGTTGCTCAAAATGAAAGGGAAAATATTAGACAACGCCAGGCTGAAGGTATCAAAATTGCCAAAGAAAAAGGTATCCATATGGGTAGGCCTCCCTATCAAATTACAAGTAATTTTATACAAGTTTTTAAGAGTTATTGTAATAAAGAAATAACTAGTGTTGTTGCCGCAAGCCTATTAAACATTAGTAGGGGTACTTTTATTAAGTATGCGAAGAGGTGTAAAAAAGAAATAGAGATTTGACTATCCATCAAATCTCTATTTTAGTATTTACTAATAATAACATGGTTTAAAATATACCTTTTTCTCTTTGAAATCTATTGATGTTATTTGATATTTATATTCTTCTAATAAATCAATATTCATTATCATTAAGTAATTAAATTTATCTTTTATTGTTTCTTCAATTTCTTCAAAAGTTAAATATGTTCTATCATTACATATATTATCACATACTTTTGCTATGCTTTCAAATTTAGAAGTTAAAGTAGTATAGTCATTATTTTTTATAATTGGTTCAGTAGATAGAATCCAATTTCTCATGATTTCTTTTATATCATTATGGTTATTACATATTTGATAAATCGCATAAATCGAGGCTTTAAGATTATTAATTGTATTAATCTTATCATATTTGTTTACAATACTTATTAGTTTTTTATCTGTTAATAAATCTTTTTCAATATATTCTACTAATTCTTTATTTTCATCTTTTTCAAGAATTTCACATTTAATTTCTTTTATTAGGTTTTCACCTTTTTTAACTAGTTCTAGATTTACATCTTTTTGTAATGCTAGGTTTAATAATTTATTATCTGAAGACTGTATATCTTTTTGATATATATCTTCAAATATTTCTAAATCATTTTTCTCATCATAGCGATAAAACCTTATATCATCATAATTATTAAGATTATTATAACCTGCTAATTGAAATTTTCCAAAACCATTATCCATAGCAATGTTTCTACAAATACTTGGATCAAGTACAAGTATTACTGTTGTGTCAGGATTATTATTAATTGCAAATAAGTTATTAATGTCGTTAATAAATTCTTGTGAGTTTTGATAGGTATATTCTTTAGTTATTAAATTATTCTTAATAATAACTTTACTTGGATAAGTACCTTCTAATAAGTATAATCTAGCTTTCATTTTTTATCACCTAATGATATATTATACCATTATGATTTATTTAGCAAACAATTCATTTCAAAACATATTATTAGTATAATCTAGTAGTTACTAAGTTAGTAATATCTCCAACAAGACCTTTTTTAATTACTACTATTATATGGTATGGTGCAACAATGTCAGGAGCAATTAGTGAGGTAGAAATATTTTTTAAAGTTAATTCTACTTTAGCATTTTCTGTGTTTATTTTAATATCTTCTACCGAAACTATTGTACCATACTGTATTTGAGCTGATAGAACAATTAAATCATATTTTTTGAAAAACTCATCGTTATATTTATTTAAGGCTAAAGTTGAATACATATTATTTTGTTCAAGTGTTTCACTAATTTGTTCTTTAGTTTTAAAGATCCCTTCATATTCAACACATAAAGATGGCGTTTCATTTCTATAGAATAGACTACCAACATTAGATTCTTCTACGTAATATCCTTTAGTGTTTAATAAATCTTCTATTTTAGTTAATTCATAATATCCATTTAATGTTGGTTGCCCTTTAATTATTGTACTATTATTATTTTCATATACCTCAACTACCTCAACTTCCATTTCAACAAAATAAAGTTTATCGCTTGTTTCAAAAATATAATATTCGTAAATATAATATTCGCATGATATTGCGGGCTGATTTGTCGATAATTCAGGTTCATCTTGAATAACTGTATTATAATATGGTTCTGTGATTGTGCAATAACAAGAAGTACCTTTTGGATACACAACTTGTTCAGGTTCACAGCTATTATCAATTTTTATCCAAAACCTTAAATCTTCTTCTAAAACTTTCTTTTCAAATTTAGCATTATTATACTTTTCGTCTTTAATGGTAATAGTATATGATTCGGGGATATTTCCGTAATGCAATGCTTTTGCGGAATAAGTTCCATCTATTTTTTCTTGTTGATTATAATTAGGATCATTGGGGTTAGTTGGCGGATCAACGCAAATTTTACAACTACTAATGAATAGTGCACTTAAAACGACACATAACAAAATAAACGTTTTTCTCTTCATTTTCTTTTTCCTCCTTTTTCTTCTTTGCTAACATTATATCATTATATTTATATATATTCAACCATTTATTTGAAATAACGGGAAAATCAACCACAAGTAGACTGATAGTATATGTGTATTATTGTTTATTTAAATAAAGACTAACCAGTTTTTATAAAAAATATAGCTCAATACCTCACCATGGCAATTTGAATGTTTATCATATTAATATATTTTCATAGCATTTTATTTATTATTTGAATATTAATATAAACTATGGTATAATTGCTCTATAATCTAATATAATTATTTTATAAATATTACTTGAGGAAATTTTTAATTATGGATGAAAACAAAGAAAAGAAATTAACTTACAAAGTTGTAGGTTGGACGTGGTGGTCAAATTATGACTATATTGATGCACCATTAACAGATGATGTTATTGAAGCAGTGGCCGAAGAAATTCGTGAACATGGTTATTGCTTTGGTGGCGATGCCCATCAACGTTACGACGGGTGTGTACCTGTTTTGAATACTGGACAAGCAGTACGTTGTAGTATGCGTGAATGGGGTGAGTAATGGCATGGGCTACTTTTAACGACCATTATTCACTAGACTATATGGGATGGTATACAAATAGTTGTATCTATGAAGAGGACCTTAAATACCCAACCGAAGGCGTTGATGAAAATTTATTCACACATCCTCATTACTTTAAAACAGGAATTACTGATAGTAGATTTGAAAAGCTTAAAAATGAAGGCAAAGTTATCGATGTAATAGCAAGTTACGATGAACTTTGTAACATCGATGTAAGTGATATTGGTGTATTATGGGCTTATAATAGTACCGTTTATGAGGTAGTATATGGACAAATAACAAAGATTACTAGATTCAATAGTCCTCAAGAATTTATTAATAGTGATCTTTTTAAAGAAACAGATCTTGTTGGTCTAAAAGGTGAAGAACTTATGGAAGCAATTAATAGTTCTAGAAATCATGTACCTGTAACAGATGAAGATGCTATAACTGTATATCAATATGAACGTGTTGAGGAATAATATATGTTAAAAAAATTAATGCTATTGCTTTTGGCAATAGCATTTTTAGTTGTTAACACTATAAATATTTTTTAGTCTTCCAATGCTGTTATAGGTAAAATATATATACCATTTTCGTTTTGATATGCAATATTTCCAACACCATATATAACACACTTAATTAATGGTGCTCTACCACCATTAGCTACAATATTATCACAAACTTTAATTAAATTATTTTCTTCGTCTTCATCAGAATTTTCTATTTCATCGTTTTCATCTTCTGAATCTAATTCTTTTTCTTCAAATTCATTATCTTTTTCAGACACTTAAATTACCTCCTATATATCCAAATTATAATATTTAACATTGTATATCTTCCCATCATTTGCAGTATGTGCAAAAAATGCACAAACTGATTCTTCCAAAAGTTCTCCTTCTAAAAAAATATTTTTAATATGCTTGCTTATTACCGATCTATCCCTTTCGAATAAGACGGATATTTGCTCGATATTAATCCATATTGTTTTTTCTAACGGAGAAATATTGACATCTAATTTTACTTCATCATCAACAAACTTAACAATCTCATACTTGTTCATTATTTGTCACCCCTATTAATTCTACACCTTTTAGAACAACATCTATTTCTGTACCTAATGCATTTGCATATTTTACTAAAAAGAAAATAGTTGGGGAATTACTCATATTTTCAAATCTGGTTATTTGTTGACGCATTACTCCCTTTTTATCCGCAATTTCTTGTTGTTATATTGCTTTTCTTTTAATTCTTTATTATTAAAAATTTCTAATACTTTATCTAACTTTTTCATTACTATACCTCAATAATATTATACGATATTATTTAGATATTTATATCATCTTTCTTTCTATTTTACTATATTTTAAAAAGTCAGTAAGCATATAACAATAACTGCTATACCCACTGACTAATTTACTTATCTATTGGTTTGTTTATTAATGCTATCTAAAGTCTCGATTTCTTGATTACCAAGTCCAATTAGTTTACTTATGTGTATTACTTCTTTAATAGTGTCCCTAATAATCATGCCTAAAATCTCATAGTCATTATCACCTAAAATACTAGCATATAATTTTGCTAATTTATTTACTTTATTAATCTTTTCTTCATTTGATAAATTATCGTTATATGCTATATACTTACCAAGTTTATTCCCTATAAATATAGTAAGTTCATATAAATTTGACGTTAACTGATTGTAGTATTCTTTAGTGCCTTTGGGGTATAGTTGTTCGATTTTTTGCCATTTTGAGTAATCTTTTGATGTTTTCTGAAATTTTAATATTATAAATACATGCCTTTCTTAAAACAATTTTGCTTTTATATTATTTGTAATATCAGCCTTAATTACAATGTAAATTAATTCACAATAATATTATATCATCAAATAAATGTGTTTACATCAACCGCTAGTTAACCATATATTAACTTAACGTTAAGTTTTTAATTATTGCTATATTTATAGAAACCAAATGAGGTTTTTTCAATATATAACATTTGTTCCATAGCAGCAACTTTTGTTCTATTAATAAGTATTTCATAACGTAGAATATATAAAAAGAAAAAGGATTAAAATTATTATTGCAAAAAAAGGTCTAATACAATTTGAAGTGATACAGTAAAAGTAGACAGTATTAATAGATTGATACTTCTACTTTTTTTGTTATCTTATATATAGGAGGTATTACAATGGATAATAAAACATATCATCTGTATACAGATGAAGAAAAACTCGAAATCATTAAAGACCCTGAAGAAAACAATTTATCTATTAGAGCTTGTGCAACTAAATACAATATTGCTAAAACTTCTTTGGTTATGTGGCTTAGATCCTATAGAAAAAATGGAATAGAAGGCCTAAAGTCACAAATCGGAAAACACCGCGGTTCTAATAAAGGAAGACCTAAAGGCTCCTGCAAACCGAAAACAACAATCGAAGAATTACAAAGAGAAAATCTTAAACTACAAGTAGAAATTGAAAGATTAAAAAAAGGTTATCTTACGAAAGGAGTTGGTGCCAAAAAGGAATTCATTTCTATAAACAACAAGAATTTCAAATCATTAAAGAATTAAGTAAAAATCATTCTATTAAAATACTTTGTGAAATTATGGATATAAATAGATCTAGTTATTATAAATGGTTAAAAAGAGAAGACAATCCTTCTCAAAGGATGATGCAGAGAGAAAAAGACATAGCATTAATTAAAAAAATTCATCATAAGCATCCTTCTCATGGATATAGATGGATAAACGCATATGCTCGTTCACATTATAATGTGAATTGGAGTAATAATCATGTGCATTTATGTTGTAAATATGCGGGTATAATTTCAAGCGGTAAGCATTATAAATATGTTCGTCCAGGCGAAGAAAAAGTTAAATATAAAAACTTAGTAAATTGTTCATGGAAGTACTTATCACGACCATTAGAAGTTGTTGTATCTGATATGACAGCATTTTACGTCAAAGGAAAATACTATGAATTAACCTTCTATTTCGATGCATTTACAAAGGAAATCTTAAGCTTTAAATTATCCGGTAGACGTGGGGATGCTCAGCCCTATTTTGATGGTTTGAAAGAGGTATTAGAAATTATAAAAAAAGAAGGTACACAGGAACCAACAATTTTGCATACCGATCAAGGTTCTGTATACTCTTCCATAAGCTATAATGAGCTCATTAAAGATTATAACATTAAACGTTCTATGAGTCGAGCAGGTACTCCAACAGATAATCCAGTAGATGAATCTTTAAATGGATGGATTAAAGAAGAATTATTTTTAGATTTTGATTTAGGGCATTCATTAGATGTTAAGCAATCAATTATTGATTATGTCAAGTATTATAATAACGAGCGCCCAGCGTACTCATTAAAATATAAAACACCAACTCAGTTTAAATCTGAATTGGTGTTAAATCAAGTCTGATACATGTCTACTTTTGCTTGACAAGTGAATTTTGGTATCAATCCTGTTGTTTCAATATGGCGGAGCGTTAGTAACGTAAATCGAATAATAGTCACTAAACACTAACCAATCTAAACGTGAATTCATCCCATATTATTTTCGTCATCGAATCTTTTTTTATCAAATACTGCACGTTCGCCGTATACAAGAATAGGAACAAGCGTCATTTGTTGTAATTTTTCATAAATTTTTTGACTAACTTGCTCTTGACTTTCGCATAAATTGCCGGAATCGTCCGTGTATTCAAACTTTAAATTATATATAGTGTAATTAGAAACGCAGCCGTTATTATTTTCAGTCACTTCCGTTTCGGTTAAGTCTGTTATTCTACCGTTTTCGGAATGACCTTTATGGGCAACCTCAAGTGACTTTTTACCGTCGATAATCATTTTTGCTCCGTTGCCAATGAAACCTATTGCCGCAATAATCATTATTCCGCCAATTAGGCACATAAATATTGTTCCAAATTTATCTTCAGGGTCGTATGACTTGATTCCTGAACTAATTACATTAATAGCAATTAGCACAGCAATTAAGGCGATTACAATTCTTACAATACCACCAACCATAGTTCCGTGATTAAAATTTTTCTTTTCCATTGAATTAACCTCTTTACATTTTTGGCAAAACTGAATTATGCATTTTGACACACTTGTCTTGCTTTTTTATTATTATAGCATAAATTTCTAAATTTTTCAATCCATTCACGCTTTTTTATCGGCGTATGATATAATCGTAGATGTTACAACGACATCACATTTTGGTACATTTCGGTCACATAGATGTCCTTGTATTTGCCAAATTCCCGTTGTATAGTTGTAACGCAATCGAATAGTCAAAGGCGTATAGCAAGAATAGCAAGCCGAGTTTTTAAGCCAGGAGCAAACTAACTATCAAACGGCGTTAGGACAGATAGCGAAAAGCATTACACCCGTGAATAACAGGGTCGGAGGCGGCATTTTAAGGGCGAAGTACGAAATTTTACGGTCGTATTACGTCCTTTTTCTATTCCTTTTTTTGTGAACGCGACAAAATTTGTCGTATTTACGAAATATTATTTTCTCGAAGTCGCAAAAATCTTGCGAGTTCGGGTAATAAAATCTATTCAAAAAAAGGAGGACTAAAAAATGCTGCAAACAAACCTAAAAGTCGTAGCCGTCGGTGAGCCTAATTTAGAGGCGTTGACCGACGGCGGAAAACGCACTTTCTTTGAAAGTATATTTTCAAGGATAGTCGAACTGCACCAACAAACGCAAACCGAAAACAAAAACGAAACCTGACTTAAAAGCCGAAAAATTACGCATTAAAAACTAAATAAAATAAACCGAGTAAATAGAAAAATATTAAATTGAAAATAACGCTAAAAAGCGATAACATAAACGAAATGAAAGGAACTGAACGGAAATCTATTTATGACATAAACTAACCGAATTGAATTGTAATTAAACCGAACTGTAAATGGCAGAGTATGAAATTGTATGGTGTTTCGTATTCTGCCGTTTTTTATTTTCTTTCGCCATAAAAAAAATCTAAATCACAAGGAGTAAAAAACTATGAACTACGCAAATATGAAAATCTATTTTGACGGCGGTCATTACGTCGGAATACCGCAAGGAGCGTTTCCGAGCGGAAAAGGCTGTAAAAGGCGCACCGTTAAACCGATGAAACAACAATCGACGGCAGACGTAACGTCGCCCGAAAACCCGAAAGAACCCTTTGAAACGGCATATAAAGAGAGCCAATCTCTGCCCAAGCGAGAACGCAAATCTCATATAAAAGCCGCTATGCAAGACGACTTTGCCGGCAAAACCGAGTTAAACGCTTTCGTCGAAAAACACACCGAGAGAATGAACACCAACGTCATTAAACGCAAAGTAAGGCTTATGCGAAAGTTGCGTTTGCAAGAATGGGATTTTTTCGTAACTTTTACCTACTCTAACGAACTTCACACCGAGGAAACGTTCCGCAAAAAGTTATCTAACACCATGAAACACCTTGTTGCCCGTAACGGTTGGAAATACGTCGGAGTATGGGAGCGTGGCGAAGATACGAACAGACTACATTTTCACGGCATTTTCTATATTCCCGACAGCCCCGAGGCGATTATACTCGAAAGTATGATTGAGGGCTATGCCGAATATTACTCTGCCGAACTTTCTCAAAAGGTAAAACGCGGTATGAACGAAACAAGACAAAAAGGCAACTTTACGGGCGGAACTATCATTTACGGGTATAAAGTAGAAAACCACAAAGTCGTGATTGACGAAGAAAAAGCCGAAGTCGTAAGATTTATTTACGACCAATACGCGCAAGGAGTTTACGTTAAAGATATAATAAAAACGCTTACCGAAAGAGATATTTTCAACCGCGGTAAAAAGTTTGCGAGAAATACCGTTTACAACATACTCAAAAACGAAAAGTATTCGGGGATATACAGACACGGTAACGAAGTTTTTACAAATATGTATCCGCAAATCGTGCCGACGGAAATTTACGAAAACGTAAGACGAAAGACCGAAACCAACAAATACGGAACTCGTAGCGTTGAAGTCGTGTATCTTCTTCGCAACAAAATTAAATGCGGATATTGCGGAAGTCCTATCTCTGCGGAATGCGGAACGGCTAAAAACGGGCAGAAAATACGCTATTACAAATGTTTAGGACGAAAACACCAAAGCGGTTGTAAAAAATCCCAAGTCAGAAAAGAAATACTCGAAAAATATGTGCTTGACAACGTATGCGAGCAAATGCAACGCCTCGAAATATTAGATAAAATGGCAACGTATCTACTGCAAGTGCAGGAAAACCGCATAAAACAAAACTCGGTTCTGAATAATCTCATAAAAGAGAAACGCCAAACCGAGAATACGATTAACAACATTATGCAAGCCATAGAATTAGGCGGACAAAGCGCAACGGTTATGAAACGTATGCGAGAACTCGAAGAAAAACTGACCGACATCGAAAAGCGATTGACGATTGAAAAATCTCAAACGGCGTTCAGACTTTCCAAAGAACAAATAATTGATTATTATAAATCCGCGCTTGAAAAAGAGCCGCTACAACTGATAAATTACTTCGTAAAAGAAATTCAGTTGTATGACGACAAAATGATTATTATCTACAACACCCCAAAGACGATAAACCTTGACGAAAGTCAGGGTTTTTCTTTTTACGACAAAAACGTCAAAATGCCGTATGTGATACAAAACAGAGAGTATTACGGACTTAAAGACTTCAGACTTGTAATGCGTATCTGACAATAACGCAGACGATTTATTCCACGGTGTTCTTGACCTGAGCCTCTCAGGAGCGTGTCGGTAGGCAAATAAACCGCCAACCGACAGCCCCGAGGGGCTTTTCGTTTGCCTTTGGCAAGATAGCCTGACACACTCCTTTCTCACGTCAAGAACCTTTCGCGGCATAAAACCGTCTGCAACTTGACTTTTGTAATAAAAATCTGTATAATAATTTTGCCAAAGCGTTAAGGTGCTTATTAGCCTTGGCGCGTTAAGGAGGTGATGTTTATGAAAGCCTTACTTAAGGCTCTTATGATAATTTCTTACGGAGTTATCAAGCATAAATAAGTTGGCTCCCAAGTGGCACCGTGGGTCACCTCCTTATCTCTAAAATTTACGGCTATTGCATATACGCATTAGCCGTTTTTACTAAAAAAATAAAACATAAATCAAACACTTTCGTATTCAATTTAGGTTTTGATTGGCGGAAAATGGGGGATTCGAACCCCCGCAGCTGTTACACCCTAATGGTTTTCGAAACCATCCTCTTCAACCGCTTGAGTAATTTTCCATATATCTTCAACATTTTTAAGAAAGTGTTGAAGATATAGATGTTTTTGTATTAAGAATATATGTTACATAACTTGCCACAACTATTTTTATTAAATCTGGTAATATAAATGGTACTACAGCAACAGCTAAAGTAGAAGCTAAGTTATTATTACTTTCTACCATATACCAAATGCTACCAAATAAATAACAGAATATTGTTCCAACAAGCATAGCAATAGGATACATCCAAAGTTTATTCTTATTATTTTTTAATAAAAGTGAGATAGCTAGACCCATTAAAATATAACCGAAAATATATCCGCCAGTATACCCTAATAGTATGCTGAATCCACCCCTAAAACCAGAAAATACTGGAAGGCCAACAGCTCCTATAACTATATATACAAGAATAACTAATATTGTGTTATGCCATACCAATAAAGAAGCAATTATATATATTGCAAAAGTTGCAAGCGAAATAGGTATTACACCGATTGGAAATGATACTGGTGCAAGGATGCATAAGCATGCGGCTAAAAGGCCAATTAATGTTATTTTTTTTACTTTCATGTTTCACCTCTATTGTTAGATAAAAAGCAGGTACATTAGTACCTGCTTTGTTTTTTATCCAAAAATACTTAATAATAATCCTGCAGCAACAGCACTACCGATAACACCGGCAACGTTTGGTCCCATTGCATGCATCAATAAGTAATTTGACTTATCTTCTTCAAGACCAATCTTGTGGACTACACGAGCGGCCATTGGTACAGCAGATACACCGGCAGCACCAATCATAGGGTTGATCTTACCACCAGATAATTTAGACATCAATTTACCAACTAATACACCACCAGCAGTAGCAAAACTAAATGCTATCATACCAAGTAGTAATATCTTAGCAAAGTTAATTGCTTGGTTAAGTTCAGATAACATTGCGGTTGCACCAACAGCAAGTCCTAAGAAAATAGTGATTGCATATAACAATGTTTTTGCAGCAGCATCAACTAAGTTAGGAACACAACCAGATTCTTTAATTAAGTTACCTAACATAAGCATACCGATTAAAGCAGCACAAGAAGGGATTAGAATAATTACAACTACCATTACTACGATAGGGAATAAAATCTTTTCACGTTTAGAAACTTTTCTTGTTTCAACCATCTTGATTTGACGTTCTTCTTTTGTTGTAAGTGCTTTAATAATTGGAGGTTGAATAACTGGAACAAGGGCCATGTATGAATATGCAACAACCGCAATTGATGCACATAACATTGCACCACCATCAGCGCCATTCAATAATTTATTAGATAAGAAGATAGCTGTAGGTCCATCAGCACCACCAATGATACCAATTGATGAAGCTTCTAATGCATTAAATCCAAGAAGAATAGCTCCAAGGAATGTAATGAAAATACCAAGTTGAGCAGCAGCACCTAAAAGTAAACTACTAGGTCTAGAAATTAGTGGTCCAAAGTCAGTTGTTGCACCTATTCCAAGGAAGATAAGTGGAGGGAAGATTTCCCATTCAATACCTTTGTGGAAAGAATACAATAGACCTAAAGCTTCACCATTTGATCCATCATTATATAGAGATGGAGCTAAGTTTACTAATAGCATACCAATTCCAATAGGGATTAATAGATAAGGTTCAAAGCCTTTTGCAATTGCAAGGTAAATTAATACACAAGCGACGATAATCATTATTACACGTAGTAAAAAGCTTGTTAAATCGAATGAACCATCATTTAAAAATCCCATTTGTTTATAGAAATTTTCAAATAATTCGCCAATCATATTTATTACCCGATTATTGCTAATAATTTACCGTTTTCTACAGCGTCACCTTTAGATACAGTGATTGATTTAACAACACCACCATTTGGAGCAACTACTTCATTTTCAAGTTTCATAGCTTCTAAGATGAATAATACATCACCAGCATTAACTTGTTGTCCAACTTTTACTTTAACTTCAAGAATAGTTCCAGCCATTGGAGCATTTAACTTGCAACCTTCACCACTTACAACTGGTGCAGCAGCTTTTGGTTGTTCAGTTTTAGCAGGTGCTTCAATTTTAGCACTTGATTCAGAAACACTTTCTAATTCTACTTCGTAAACTTTACCATTTACTTTAACTTTATATACTTTCATAATTACACTCTCCTATTTAATTTCTTTTATTGAAACAACACGAACATTTTCGCCTGTTTCTTCATGATAGTCAATTGTAGCAACTAAGGCTGCAGCCATCATATCATCATCTTTAATATCTTCCATTGTTAATGCTTTTTCAGCTTTTGTAGCAGAAGCTTGTTGTTGAACTGGTTTTTCTTTTGGAGCAACAAACTTTAATAATGTTACAATTCCCCAAAGTAATGCAAGCATTAAGAATACTATAATAATACAAACAAGTGTTACTAATGCAGCATCACCAAATGTGATGAAACGTGCATAAAGTACTTTGGCTTCAGTTGAAGCATTTGTTGTAACTCTTGTACCTTGTTTTAATTCTTCAGTTGAATACCATCCGGCAAATGTTAATCCATCTTCAACCATTGCGGGGAATGAATATTTACCAGTTATATCTTTTTTGCTATTTTCAACATAAATTAATTCGTATTTACCAGCAGGAGCAATTGATCCTTCACGGTAAAGAATTGCACGTTTAGAACTTTCTTCAAGTTGATAATATCCTACAAAAGTGCATCCTTCTTTTTCAGTAGCAACAATTGGAGTATTAGCAATTAAATATACTTCTTTTGTTTCATATTGTTTCTTTTGTTTACAACCAGTAAATGTTAATGCTACAACAGCTAACATTAAAACTGTTAAAATTCTAATAAATTTTTTCATATTTTACCTACCCAATTACTACATCAAATTCTACTACTTCGTCTTCATCCTTTTTAGGATTATTACGAGCTTCTAAGAATTTTACTGCAACATTTTCAAATAATGCGCAAGATAATACATCTTCATCAGATTTTACTATATCTTTGTATTTTTCTTTCATTGCTTCAAATTCTGGAGCGATATCATCAGCAGGACGATATGTAATTACTGGAGCATCACCAATAATCTTTTTACGAATTTCTTCGTTTACTGGAGCAGGTGCTGCACCATATTTTCCCTTTAGATAATCTTTTATTTCAGCAGGGCACATCTTATAACGTTCACCGCTAATTACATTCATAACTGCTTGTGTACCAACCATTTGTGAAAGTGGAGTTACTAGTGGAGGATAACCAAGGTCTTTACGAACACGAGGTATTTCGTTTAATACTTCTTCGTATTTATCCATAGCACCTTGACCTTTTAATTGACTCATTAAGTTTGATAACATACCACCAGGTACTTGATATTTCAAGATATTTGGATTAGTAGTCAATGCTTTTGGATTTAAACCACCATTAGCAAGGAATCTGTCTTTTACAACAGTTAGTTTATCACATGCTTGTTTTAAATAATCTAAGTTTAATTCAGGATCGTATTTTGTTCCTTGTAATACATATTCTAAAGCTTCAGTACAAGGTTGGCTAGTACCACCAGAAAGAGGAGATAAAGCAGTATCTACGATATCTACACCTGCTTCAATTGCACGCATTACTGTCATTTCAGCAACACCACCTGTACAGTGAGTATGTAATTCAAGTGGAAGTTTAACACTTTCTTTAATTCTTGTTACAAGTTCGTATGCGGCATTTGGAAGTAAAACACCAGCCATATCTTTAATACAAATTGAATCAGCACCCATCTTTTCTACTTCTTTTGCTAAATTAACATAATAGTCAATTGTGTGTACTGGACTAGTTGTATAAGATAATGCGATTTGGCAATGACCACCAAATTGTTTTTTATACTTATTTGTAGCATCTACAGCACTCTTTAAATTACGTAAATCATTCAATGCATCAAATACTCTTATAATATCTATTCCGTTTTTTAATGATTTTTCAACAAATTTTTCTACTAATTCATCAGAATAATGGCGATATCCTAAAATGTTTTGACCTCTAAATAACATTTGTAATTTAGTATTTGGACAAGCTTTACGAATAGCACGTAATCTTTCCCATGGATCTTCATTTAAGAATCTTAGGCATGCATCAAATGTTGCACCACCCCAAACTTCTAAAGCATAGTATCCAGCTTTGTCTAATAAAGTAGCTACTGGAAGAATATCTTCAGTTGTTAGACGAGTTGCAAGTAATGATTGATGTCCGTCTCTTAAACAAGTATCAACAATTTTTACACCCATTTTATTACTCCTTTTCTATTTATTTTTTGTTTGGTTTCCTTAGTTGAAAAAAAGCAAAAAGTTACAGATGTATAACTTTTTGCTTATTTACGTTTTGTGTGAATATTCGCGTATTTCATATATACATCATGCATATATCTTTAGTATTTTTTTGATACTTGAAAAAAACCAAATTTTTCATAGATATTATACCACACCTAATTTTTTAATTCAATGTAATTGCTTGCGTTTAAAAAGGTCTATGATATACTTCATAGACCTTTTATAACTATTTATTTAAAGCTTGTGATACAGCAACTGCTACTGCTACTGTGGCACCAACCATTGGGTTGTTACCCATACCGATTAAGCCCATCATTTCAACGTGAGCAGGTACAGATGAACTACCAGCAAATTGTGCATCTGAATGCATTCTTCCCATTGTATCAGTGAAACCATATGAAGCAGGACCTGCAGCCATGTTATCTGGATGAAGTGTTCTACCAGTTCCACCACCTGATGCTACTGAGAAGTATTTTTTACCCATTTCGATACATTCTTTCTTATATGTTCCAGCAACTGGATGTTGGAAACGAGTTGGGTTAGTTGAGTTACCAGTGATTGATACGTCAACACCTTCATAATGCATAATTGCAACACCTTCACGTACATCATCAGCACCATAGCAGTTAACTAATGCACGTTCACCGTTTGAATATTTAGTACGGCTTAATTCATGTAATTTACCAGTTTTATAATCGAATTCAGTTTCAACATAAGTGAAGCCGTTGATACGAGAAATAATTTTAGCTGCATCTTTTCCAAGACCATTTAAAATTACACGAAGTGGTTCTTTTCTTACTTTATTAGCTGTTTTAGCGATACCAATTGCACCTTCAGCTGCAGCAAATGATTCATGACCAGCTAAGAATGCAAAACATTTAGTTTCTTCTGAAAGTAACATTGCGCCAAGGTTACCATGTCCTAATCCAACTTTACGGTCATCTGCAACTGACCCTGGAATACAGAATGATTGAAGTCCTACACCAATATACTTAGCAGCATCACTAGCACTCTTTGCATTGTTCTTTAAAGCAATTGCAGCACCAACTATGTAAGCCCAGCATGCATTTTCAAAACAAATAGGTTGAATACCTTTTACTGTATTATATACATCAATACCTGCAGCATCACAAATAGCTTTAGCTTCTTCAATTGAAGCAATACCATTTTCATTTAATGCTTTATTAATTTGATCTATTCTTCTTTCGTAGTTCTCAAATAATGCCATTATTACTGCCTCCTATTCTTGACGTGGATCAATATATTTAGATCCCTCAGCAAATCTACCATATGTTCCCATAGCTTTTTTAACTGCTTCATCAGCATTTAATCCTTTCTTTAAGAAATCAGTAAATTTACCTAAATTTAAATATTCATATCCGATAATTTGATTTTGATCATCTAATGCTAAACGAGTAATGTATCCTTCAGCAAGTTCTAGATATCTTGGTCCTTTTGCTTTTGTACTATACGCAGTACCAACTTGGCTTCTTAAGCCTTTACCTAAGTCTTCAAGACCAGCACCGATGTTTAATCCACCTTCAGAGAATGCAGATTGTGTACGACCATAAATTATTTGTAAGAATAATTCACGCATTGCAGTATTGATAGCATCACATACTAAGTCAGTATTAACTGCTTCTAATACAGTTTTACCAACGATAGCTTCACTTGCCATTGCTGCTGAGTGAGTCATACCAGAGCAACCAACAGTTTCAATTAATGCTTCTTCAATAATACCATTTTTAACATTTAATGTTAATTTACATGCGCCTTGCTGAGGTGCACACCATCCAATACCATGTGTAAACCCATTGATGTCTTTTATTTCACGTGAATATGTCCATTTGCCTTCTTGAGGAATTGGAGCACAACCATGACTTGCACCAACTTTAACACTACACATTTCTTCGACTTCTTTTGTATAGTTCATGTTCATGTTTCTTTCTCCTTTATTTGACATTTATAAGCTATATCATTATAACCGAAATATAAGTTTTTTTCAAATATTAAGTTTTTTTATTTAATTACTTTAAGTATAAATAGATATATATACCAAGCCATTGAACAATTGCACCCGCTAATACAAAGAAATGCCAAATAAAATGTGATACTTTTTTATCTATGAAAAATGGAATTATACCTAGTGTATAAATTATACCTCCTCCTAAGATGTATAAAAATAAATTGAAATCATTAACAAACATTTTAGGAACAAATATTAATGCACTCCATCCTAGAATAAAATATAAAGGGAAATGAATAAATTTTAATCTTGTTGGTCCGAATACCGCAACAAGAGTAACACCTGTTATTATTATAATCCATTGAATAATAACAAAAATAGTTCCATATATTCCACCTATATAGCACAACAATATTGGCGCAAAACTAGCACCTATTAGTAAATATATTGATGAATAATCAAACCTTCTAAATATTCTTTTTACCTTGCTGCCATACGGAAATGCATGATAAAGAGTACTCATTGTAAATTCAAAAAATAATCCTAAAAAATAAATCGTTGAAGCAATATATTCATTTACCGTATTTGAGTGAATCAACATTAAAACATAAAAGACTATTGATAGAATAGAACCAATTCCATGTGTTACTGAATTACCTATTTCTTCTAATATTGTCCTATATGGTGGATTAACTATTTGTTTTTCTTTGCTTTCTAAATCAATTTCACTTATATACTGATTTCGTAAATTTTTTCTAATGTTTTTGTAATTATTCTTTAATTCTTTTTTTGAAAGTCTGTATTGTTTTTTATAAGCCTTTTTATTTAATCGATAAGTTTTCTTTGTCATAGTCATTCTCCTTTTTGCAATTTAATTATAGATTAGTATTATTATTTTTACAACCTCCTTTTTGTTTTTTTACTATCTAGTAAAAAAAGTTAAAAGAGAGTTATTTTTAGTAACTCTCTTTTAAGTAGAATTCAATTATCTTTAAACAAAAATGGTTATTTTGATAAATCCAAACTTGTTGGATCGATAAGTCTCATAACACGACGATAATGTGCTATAAATGCCCATTCATCAAATTCTTCAACAGTCATACCATCATGTAATAATTGATAATAGTATTTTGCTATTAATTCTAAATGTTCATTATTATTAATATAAAATTTACCATCTTTTATATATGAGTAATTATCTAACCCTATTGCTAGTTTAATTGTAGGTTCTTCGATATCAATATCTTCTTCAAACAAATAACTAGTTTTTGTATGGAATGTTTCAGTAATATCATTACCAACTCTTTCAGATTCTTCTGTTTTTACTGATGCTATTGAAATAATAGTATCTATATTAGCTAACTTTTCATAATTTGGTTTTGAAATAGTTACATATATATTATATTCACTATTTAATTCATCTAAAGTTACTTTTTTAGAACCACTATTTCCAGGTTTTGCAGATTGTACTACATATTCGATATCGCCTTTGTCTTTGTCTAATGCATAGGCTTTTTCAATAATTATTGGAACAAGGTATACTTGTTTTTCTTCATCGAATACTGCTTGTTCTTTTAATAACTTGTATCTTGCAAAATTATCTAACACTGGTATACGTGGTCCACCAAAGTTACAATAATTTACTTTTTCATATTGGTATCCGTCCATTTCTGAAAATTTATTTAAAAAGTAGTTTTTACCAAGTATATCAACAATATGTTTTTTGCAAATTGTACAAAAATAATTACCTTGTGCATTAAGAACATAATTATGTTGTAATGCTGCGCCTTCTGTTGCTCCGCATCTTGAACATGTTTTTGGTGCTTGACATGTCGCTTCTTGGAATGTGTGTCCCAATGCTTCTCCCTCTGCTGCTCCACATCTTGTGCATGTTTTTGCTTGTGTACATGTCGCTTCTTGGAATGTGTGTCCTAATGCTTCTCCTTCTGTTGCGCCACACTTACTACATGTTTTTGCTTGTGTACACGTTGCTTCTTGGAATGTGTGTTCACATCCTTTTTTAGTTTCTTTTTTACAAGAAACTAAAGTCGTTATCATTATAAGTATTAATATTAAGAAAATCTTTTTTTTCATCTCGTTCCCCTCTTTTTCTTTTTTTAACATTGTGGTAGAAATTATTTATGAAAAATTCATTTTAATGATTGAATATTATTTATATGCCCATTTTTACTTGTAATTTATCATTTCAAAAATACATTTATCTAACAACTATTGTAATTGTAGTTACGTATCTTGCATTATATTTGTAAACACCAGTTATTGTTACAGTTCCAACACCCTTTCCAATTATTGTACCATAACTACTAACATATGCAATACTTGAGTCACTTGATGTCCAGTTATAGTTTTGTAATATCGTAGAAGGTGCGTCACTCATCAAGGAAATTATTCTCGTGTATCCGCACATCAAATCTGTTCCACCTGGTAATCCTAAACCTTGCTTAACATATGTTCCAACACCAGTGTCAGTACCTTGATCAGTACTTATTTCAAAATTTACAATATCTTGTCTCTCATCTTCAAATACTTCGACTACAACATAACTAGATTCACCAGTCGAATTAGTAGCAGTAATAACTGCAATACCTGGTTTAATTGCTAGTATAGTACCATAACTACTAACCGTAGCAATAGTATCATCAGAAGAAGTCCATACATAATCTAATCTAGACAAAGTTGGTGCGTTCGAGCCTAAATATGCACATCTAGTGAATCCTTTTGTAATTGTATTTCCATTATTTAATCCACCATTAAGTCTTACTTCAGTTCCTAAGTATGCTGGATCTCTGTCTTCAGGATCCAATATTATGTCAAAATCATGTTTAACATCCATATTATAATTTATTGTCATTGTATTTTTGCCATTTAAAATTACTATTATAAAATCTTCATAAATATTCGTATCATATGATAGTTGGATTGTAGAATTAAGACTTGTTAATGTTTTGATATCACAATATTCTATAAATGACTCAGTTTTTAATTTTTTTATAATTAAAACTTGTTGAGATTCATTATCATCAACGTCAGGAATAGTTAGAGTTATGCGCAAACTTCCTATTAAAGCTGTTTTTACATAATTTGTTTCATCACCAGACATATTGCTTAGTAAAACAGTTTTTGATAATGAGCTATCTCCAAATGCTGGTACTTGTCCACGAATTCTTTTAATTTTTAATGTACAGTTTATGTTTGAATACATATAGCCTACTCTTAATCGATATGGATTTTTTACATTCATAGAAGAATCTCTAGTTGAATCTAAGTAAACAAACATACTTTTTTCATTATCTTTACTTCTAGCTTCATCATCTATATATTTGCATTTTTTTACAATGTTATTGTTATAATCGTACAACTCAATAGTATTTTTAGGCAATTGTTGAATATTTTCATTAAAAATTAATTCAATTTGATACCATCCTACATAAGGTACATCTAAGCTTATAAAGCTTGAATATTCTGATATATTTAATTCAACCTCTTCTTCAGAATCTATTAAACTTAATGAATGCTTTGCGCTATTTTTTTGTGTAGAAACACTATAATCAATCCAGTTATTTATGTTTTTATTTGATAGATTCATAAATATTACCACTAATTCCTCATCTGCTTTAAGATCAACCGCATCTACCCTTATTGTAATGCGACTTTCGTTAGTGGATATTTTTTTTACAATAGGTGCAAGATTACCTCTCTTTTTTACAGTGTATATAGCGTAGTCTTTCGATAATGGTTCATTCAATGTTAAAGTTAAGTACATACTATCATTTGCAACGACTGATTTACCAGTAAACATAATATATTGAGCAGAATATTTTTTCAATTCTAGTGAATTTACATTGCTCTCTATTTTTTCATTTCCAGTTATTTGCATTTTCCAATATTCTGTATAATAGTTATCAATAGATGTAACATACAAATTAGGAAATTTTCTATAAACTTGATACTCTTCAAGTAATGCGCTTAATGTCGTATCATATAATGTAGGTACATATTCATATGTATAATATAAATTATTTATGTCAAAATTATTGATTAATTGTTTTATAAAATCATATGTACCAAATTTTTCATACAAAAATATATTGAAAAGTAGTGCTCCATATTCATAACTTAAATCATATGTTGTAGGTGGAACTAGTTCTAAATCACTTTTTATATAACTATTATCAATACTGGTTCCATCATTATAATCATAACAACATAGTATTCTATTTGTATTTGCATCTTTTATCAAAGAATTTTTTAAATTTAAATATTTACCACAATAATATAATCCCATAAAACTAGCAAGAGATTCGTGAATAAGAGCATTTAATATTCCATTCATATTTATTATCGCATGGAAATATTCATGTGCACAAACTTCTTTTAAAAATTCATTGAAATAACTACCAACTATATCACTATTATTAAAATTATAGCGTAAATTTATAGTTATGTCAGATCTGTAAAAGAAATGTTTAGAATCTATCATTTCATAGCTTTGATTTTCTGTCTTAGCGCCTAATATTTTTGTTGATAATTTGTTAATAGTTTCATCATGATATATATTCAATGTAATATTATAAACATTAGGTATTTCTTTATTTGTATCTGCTGCTTGTTGAAATCCTAAAACATTTACAAAATAGTTCTCGGCTTCTATCATATCATTGGCAATTTGTCTCGCGATAATCATTGTTCTATCATTTATAGTTTGATTTTCACTTGGCGTATATGATACTTTGAATCGTCCTATTTTTATAAATGGTAGTTCATCTTCATTTGTAATTTCTTCTTCAGTTAATATTTGATTTTTAGATTTGTTTACTAAATAATTTGTTTTTTTAATTTTACTCACTATTTTTTCTTTTTCAAAATCAGATAATTTAGAGATGTCCTTACTATTATTAATAATATATTTTTCACCACTAACCTGTAGTTTTGCAGTATAGTTTAATTTGTCGCAATATTGATTAATTGTTTCATCTGAATATGACATCTCTAATTTATAATCTGCAAATAATTCACGCCCATTAAATGCAAAAAATTTTGCAGTACCATTTCCTTCATTGTCTATATCTATTTCAATATCATTAATTTCAGCTATTATGAACTCTGCTATTGGACTATAATTGTTTAAGAATACATTCTTACATATTACTCCATAATTGCTAGGAAGACTATCCATATTTATAGATACAGAATAATTATCGCTTTCTCCTATAAAATGGTATTCACCATCTGTAGAAAAGTACGCACTATGAGAATATGTTTCGAAATATTCTTTCATGCCTATTTCACCATTTTCCACTTGATTAAATATGTCAATCCCAATTTTAGAAAAATCCACATTCTTATCACTTACTATTTTTACCATATAATTATTTTTTGTTACTTCATGTAGATTATTTGCCAGTGTTACGTTTTTGCTTTTAAAAATAAATAGTGTTGTTACAAAAATTGTTGTTAATAAAAAAGTTAAAATTTTTTTCATATACCCTCCTTGAACGAGGGCAATTTATTAAAATACAACTCATAGTGCAGAAATATATCCCCCGTTATCTATTATTTTTTACTATAATGTATAATTTTTTTATTATTTTGTTAAGTCAGTGTTTGTTGGATCTAAAAGTCGCATAATACGACGATAATTTGCTACGAATGCCCATTCGTCAAATTCTTCACTACTCATTCCATCTTTTAATGCTTGATAGTAGTATTGTGCTGTTAATTCTAAATGTTCATTATTATTAATGTAGAATTTACCATCTTTTATATATGAGAAATTACCTAGATCAATTGACAATTTTATTGTTGGTTCTTCTATAGAAATACTTTCTTCAAATAAGTAATTTATTGATATATGAAATTCTTCAGTTATATCATTGCCAACTCTTTCTTCTTCATCTATTCTAAATGTTCCTGTAGCGATTATAGTATCTATATCTGCTAATTTCTCATAATCTTCTTTAGAGATAGTTACAAATATATTATAATTACTATTTAGTTCTTCAAGTGTTACACATTCTGTAGTTTTTCCTGGTTTTGCAGATTGAACATAATATTTTGCTTCGCCTTTATTCTTGTCTAAAGCATACGTTCTTTCAATCATTATTGGAACAATATATTTTCCTGTTTCTTCATCATATGTTGCTTTTTCTTTTAGTAGTTTATATTTTGCAACACTATCCAAAACTGGCATATATGGTGATCCACCAAAACTACAATAATTTACTTTTTCGTATTTGCATCCATCCATTTCTGAAAATTTATTCAAAAAGTAATTTTTGCCAAGTATCTCAAAAATGAATTTATTACAGTATGCACAAGTATAAATTCCCAATTCACTCATTACATACTTATGTTGTAATTTTTCGCCTTCTGTTGCTCCGCATCTTGAACATGTTTTTGGTGCTTGACATGTCGCTTCTTGGAATGTGTGTCCCAATGCTTCTCCCTCTGCTGCTCCACATCTTGTGCATGTTTTTGCTTGTGTACATGTCGCTTCTTGGAATGTGTGTCCTAATGCTTCTCCTTCTGTTGCGCCACACTTACTACATGTTTTTGCTTGTGTACACGTTGCTTCTTGGAATGTGTGTTCACATCCTTTTTTAGTTTCTTTTTTACAAGAAACTAAAGTCGTTATCATTATAAGTATTAATATTAAGAAAATCTTTTTTTTCATCTCGTTCCCCCTTTCATTTAATATTTTTTGTAGAAATTATAATGATAATCAATGTCGAAAAATGTCGAATATGTCGATGTATCCATAAGTCTTGACATTTTTGACGATTGACAAATATATTTTAACATATATTATGCTTTTTGTAAAGACATTTTGTAATTTTAGTACTTCAATAATATATTATGTATAAATGTATTTAAGTTGCATTTTATTAGATAAAGCAAAAAAATCTGTAAATGAGATACTTCTCAATTTACAGATTTTTTATATTACATAATATTATTTTCTTTTGGCAATCATACTAGTTCCAGTCATTTCTACTGGTTTAGTTATGCCTAATAAATCTAACATTGTTGGAGCAATGTCACCTAAATTACCTGTTTTTCTTAATTCTACATTTTCATTAGTAATTAAGAATGGTACTGGATTTGTTGTATGAGCAGAGAATGGGTTATGATGTTCATCCCAAATCATATCAGCATTACCATGGTCAGCAGTTAATACCATTGTGCCACCAACTTTCATAATTGCATCATATACTCTACCAACACAAGTATCAACAGTTTCTACTGCTTTTACTGCAGCATCAAATACAGCTGTATGACCTACCATATCACAGTTAGCATAGTTTAGAATGATAGTATCATATTTTTCTGATAATATTGCGTCAACTACTTTATCAGTTACTTCATAAGCACTCATTTCTGGTTTTAAATCATAAGTAGCAACTTTAGGAGAAGGTACTAAAATACGATCTGCACCTTTTAACTCTTTATCTACACCACCATCAAAGAAATATGTAACATGAGCATATTTTTCAGTTTCTGCTATTCTTAATTGTTTTAATCCTAGATTAGAAATAACATCACCATACATATTATCTAATTCTTGTAATCCAAATGCTACTTCACCTTTTACTTTTTCAGAGTATAACATCATTTGTACAAAGCATAAGTTCTTGAATTCTACATATCTTTGTAAGCTTCCCTTTTCACCAGTTGCTTCTTTTGGATTTGTTAATGCAACACTAATTTGAATTGCTCTGTCAGGTCTAAAGTTAGCAAATATTACTGAATCATTTTCTTCAATTGTGCAACCTTTAGTAACAATGTAAGGTTTAACAAATTCATCAGTTATACCTTCTTTATAGCTTTCATCAATTCCTTCTAATAAACCTTTAACTGGCGCATCACCAAACACTAATGCATTATATGCAAGTTGGGTACGATCATAGTTACGGTCTCTATCCATTGCGTAATATCTACCACATACTACACCTAGTTCAACACCCTTTTCGCGTGCTTCGCTCAATTGTGTAAGATATTGTTTTGCGGAAGTTGGCGGAACATCTCTACCATCTAAGAATGAATGAACAACTACTTTCTTTACTCCGCGTTCGATTGCTTTATTCATTAAGTATATTATGTGATTTATATGTGAATGTACACCACCATCTGACATTAATCCCATAATATGTAAAGTAGAATTATTATTTATTGCATGTTTAATTGCGTTATCAATTGCAGGCATAGTATCAAGTTTATGTTCACGACAAGCAATATTTACTCTTGTTAATGATTGGAAAACAATTCTACCTGCCCCAATATTTAAGTGACCTACTTCACTATTTCCCATTTGTCCATCAGGTAAGCCTACAGCTTCACCAGATGCACCAATCAATGTGTGAGGATACTTTGCGAATAGTTTGTCTAGATTAGGCTTTTTAGCTGCTGCTATTGCATTACCATCAGTTTCTTTTCTAATTCCAAAGCCATCCATAATAACTAACATTACTAATTTTTTTTGACTCATTTTTCTTATACCTCTTCTTAACATTTATTATATTACTTTATTTTAGTTTTTTCTAGTTTTTAGACTTTTCTTTTTGGTTTTCAAAATTTGCGTTAATCAATACCTTATTATACAAAGTATATATTATTGTTGTTGAAAGTGGCCACCTTACTAGCTGTACTAATAATCTTAATGGTAGACCTGCTAATACTCTTTCAACACTTTCAAAATATGTGTATAAATATATGCTATTAATAGTTGTTTCGAGTAGGCAAGTTATCAACACAGTAATTCCAAGTGGAATAAATTTTATATTTTTTTTGAAAAATAATCCACCGCTTATTCCCCAAACTACACAAGTTAAGGTCATTATAGCTGAAAACGGATAACTTGAAAAACAAAAGCCATATATGAGATCGGCACCAAGTGCACAAATTCCCCCATAAATGGGACCTCCGACTATTCCCGCAAAAAATATTGGAATATTCCAAAGACTAATACGGAAACTATTATTACCTATTGATAGGAATGATTTTAGGACGATACCGAGTGCCATCATGATTGCTAGGAAGACTAACTTTTTGGTGTTAATTTTTAACATTTTATCGCATCCTTTCATAATCATCATATATATTATATCAAAGTTTAAAAAAGTGCTATTTAAATAGCACTTTTTATTTATTAATTCTTTTTACTTCGATATATATACAAACATGAACATAGCGTAGTTACCATTGCAATAATTGTCGCTATGCTAGATTTTTTACAATTACTCTTTACTGTTGTATAGTTATCAGTATAACTTTCTGAACATCTATTACATCTATGAATTGTATAACCATCTTGTTGTTTAGTTGGATTAATTATAACAATATAATAATCGTGACCAAGTGCAGGAATTTCTTCATAAGTTGTGTAATCACATCTAGAACATGTTTGATATGCATAATGACCAATATTTTCACAAGTTGCTTCAAGTGCTTCATGATTAATAATGTCATGACCTAATGCTTCAATTTCTCTTTCATTGGTTATTGTATGGCATACTTCACATTCAATTATTTCTTTTCCTGAATCTACACATGTAGCTGGTTCAGAAATTATCCAATCTGATTCTTTATGTGGTAATTTTGCTTTTTCATTAGTTCGATAACTGTTTTTACATCTTGTACAACTATGAAGAGTATAACCATTACTTTCACATGTTGGTGGAACAACCGTTTCTGTATAATTATGCATCAATATAGGTAGTTCTTTATATGTTGTATAATCACAGTTTTTACATGTGTCATATGCTTCATATCCTGTCTTGATACATTCGGCAGGTTTACCATCGTGATGAACAAGTTCATGTGGAAGTTTATCTTCAGTTTGTATTATTTGAACATCTTTACATACGCTACATTCATCATAAATTGCACCGGCTTCTTTACAAGTAGCTTTTTTGGTTTTTCTTTCATAATTATGACCATTAGCTGTACCTACTACTTCATTACAGTATCTACAAGTTTTAGGAGTTGTACATGTTGCTTCTATATAATCATGGCTACCTACCTCGCCTACTTCATCGCCACATCTAAAGCATTTAGAAGGACTTAAACAAGTAGCTGGTAAATAGTAGTGTCCCAAAGCCTCTCCTTCAGTTGCGCCACAATCTGTACATGTTTTAGGAGCTGTACATGTTGCTTCTTTGAAATTATGGAATTCATAATCATCATTATAGTAGAAGACTACTTTTTTTACAACATATAGTGCACTTTCTTGGTTATAACCACTTAGATATGTAGGACCATTGTAATTTATATTTGTCAAATCAACACTCACAACAGAATCAGTTGTCCATCCACCTCTTGCATTTATCATATTAGTATAGGCTATACTATCTTTTAAGTCTAAAGGCATTCCGTGATATCCAAATGAATAATTACTATTTTTAAAACCAATTACTGATTGAACGCCATCTTTATTAGAAATGAAGCTTTGATCAGTTGAATAATATATATCTGCTCTTTTATAATTACTAAAATCAATTTGGCCTAAATCTAAAACATAATTGTATTCTGCTCTAAAGCAAGGTTGATAAATACCAGCCTCCAGCCAAGTATCCCTTAAACCAGCTTGATTAGAATATCTTGACATTTCAACCGTATTAGTTTTATTTACCTTATCAATTGTGCCATCAACAGTTCCTTTATTAATCATTACTGTTGCAACATCACATACACCACCATTTGGTGTTTTAGCACTAATAATAATGCGATGAGTTCCTTTAGTAAGTTTTGTAGTATCAATTTGACCTTCAAAACCTATTTTAGTAGGATCACATACTTGATAATTAGTAAACTTATCATATATATCATATCTTGCGACAGTTGAAAGTGGATATTGTTCAGTTATTTTATCATCAACAATATAGAAGAAACTTTCAATTCCTCTTTCATCTAATGCAAAACCAGAAACATCTATTAAAGTATTTTCATTACTTGTTACAAAATATGAAACAGTAGCTTTACTGTTCTTATATGTACCGCCTTCTTGGTCTAATTTAACAATTGAATTTGTTGCTCTTTCTAATAAGCAATACCAGTCAACTGACATATATTGAGAATTTTTCAAAATATCTTCGCTAAGCCATGTGCCATAAGGATATGAATATCTTTTACTTGCATTAGCAGCACAGTCATATACACAATATGTATTATTTGCTTCATTGTAACCAACAATTGCAATAAAATGTCCATATACGTGAGCAATAACAGTTCCACCTTTTTTTAAGTGTGCTTTTACATCTGGTCTAGTAATAGTTCCATCTCGACCAGCACTAGTTACTTTAAAACCATATTTTTTCTCATATGCTTGTAATTGATTATACAAAACCCATCTTGCGGTACCACCACCAATTGAGCCATTGTATGCATCAATCGCATAAGCGTATTTAGCAAGATTAGTTGGTTCTATAAAATTACCAGTTAAATAGTTTACCGCATTCGTTAATGACAATAGTCCACAACCACTTGTGGCAATTGAACTACCACCAATTACAAAACTACTCCATAATCCTTTTGCTTGTTGGTAACACTCAGGTGTGTTAAATACAGCCTCTTCTTCACCACTAGCATATACTACCTCTTTACTTTCAATATTGCAAAATGCAAAAGAGCACATTGCTAATATTGTTATAATGAATCCGATTATTTTTTTCATAACATACCTCTATCTTTACAGGTATATTATATCATTATTCGCTATTTTTAGCAAGAGATAAATTACTATTGATACTTCATTTTGTCTTTTTGTTCAAAAATAATCTTTAAAGCACTTTTTTCTAATCTTGATACTTGTGCTTGTGAAATACCAAGTTCTTCAGCTATCTCCATTTGTGTTTTGTTATCATAGTATCTACTATATATTATGCCTTTTAAACGACTGTTTAGTTTAGCAATTCCTTCATTAATTATCATTTTGTTTAACTTTTGTTCTTCGGTTTCATAGTCATCCGCAATCTGATCTATCAAATATATTTCATCACCACCATTACTATATATAGGGCTATATATTGAAACCGGGTCCTGAATTGCTTCTAAGGCTATGACAACATCAATTGTATCAACATTAAGAGCATCTGCTATTTGTTCAATAGTAGGTTCTTCTCCTTTTTCATTAAAGAATTTTTCTTTAAATTGTAGAGCTTTATATGCAGTATCCTTAACTGAACGGCTTATTCTAACTACTGAATTATCACGTAAATATCTTCTTATTTCACCAATTATCATCGGTACCGCATAGGTAGAAAATTTAACTCCATGAATAAAGTCAAAATTATCAATTGCTTTCATCAATCCCATTGCGCCTACTTGAAATAAGTCATCTAAGTCTTCACCACGATTATTAAATTTTTTAATAACACTAAGTACTAGTTTTAGATTACCTTCTACTAACATATCTCTTGCGGCTCTATCTCCCGCTTGACTCTTTTTAATTAAATCCATCATTTCCTCTTGAGGAATGACTTTTAATTCAAGGGTATTAACACCTGTTATTTCAACTTTATTTCGCATATTTTCACCTTCCAAAAGGAGTATGCGTTTTTTTGAAAGTTTTTATGCAATTTTAAAAAAGTTGTTAAATATACTTGAATTTTTCATTTAAAATAAAGTCTATTTTTAAGCTATCTTCACTAAGTTTTCTATTTCTTGACGCATTTTATCAATGATGCGTTTTTCTAGTCGAGATATATATGATTGTGATATTCCAAGTTTATCCGCAACCTCTTTTTGGGTGAGTGGTACTTCACCATACAAACCATATCGCATAATTACAATTTCTTTTTCTCTAGGTGTTAATTTATCAATTGCATAGTATAAATTTTTAACATCTTCTTCTTCAGTCATTTTAGTAAGTGCTAAAGTTTCGTTTGAACTTATAATATCTGATAGTATCATTTCATTACCTTCTGAATCTATACTAAGTACTTCATCTAATGAATATTCTTGTCTAGTTCTTTGGGTTTTCCGTAAATGCATTAATATTTCATTTTCTATACATCTTGATGCATATGTTGCAAGTTTAATATTTTTTTCCATTTTAAATGTTTGAATGCCTTTAATTAAGCCAATAGAACCAATGCTAATTAAGTCTTCCATATTTATCTTTGTTGACTCAAATTTTTTAGCAATAAAAACAACTAGCCGTAAATTATGTTCAATTAACTCATTCCGTGCATCTATGCTACCATTTTTGACCTCTAATAGCAATTTAGCCTCATCTTCTTCAGATAGGGGCTGTGGTAAAACATTATTACTATTTATGTAATAGCATATATTTTTGCCTTTATTAACAAACAATTTATCTAAAAGTTTTTTAAGTAGTTTTATCATTTCATCACCTCTAAGTTATTTTAACAAAATAATACTACTTATTTTGTTATATTATGGGATGAATCAAAAATATTATTTGGTAGAATAGCTTGATATTCTTTGGTATCTATATTACAAAAGGCATAATATACATTTAAACTTTTTTTATCAATTACTATTTTAGGGCCTTGATATATTGCGATCTTAGATATGTTATTAACTGTTGATATTTCGATATCAGTTACATATAAAAAAAGTTCATTGTATAAACTTTGACTTAAATAAACTATAGGTACATTTAGATAGTTTGTGTTATTACCAGTATCATACAACCCATTAATTTTTTTATTTTCTATCCTTAAAGAATATATATTTTTAAAGTGTTTAGCATAACCTTGAATGATATATAAACAAATAACATATATCAAACTTATAATCATTAAAATAATACTTTTAATTTTAAAAACAAATAATGTACCAATAAAAGTCATTGTAAGTAAATAAAAAAGAACTATTTCAATTATCTTTATTTTTATTGATTTATTAGAAAAAGCAATTAAACCAACCAAAACTCCCATTATATATCTAATTGCATAATAGGTTTTATATGGTAAAAAATATAATAACAACATTAAAACCGAAACAATTAAAGCAAGTATCACACGATATACTTTTAGCCTATCATTAAGTAACATTGCAATTGTTCTAATAAAAGCATAATTCACAATTATGGTTGAAAGTATTAATAGATCCCAATATACAATCATCTATATCACCAATAGCTATTATATATTTTTTTATTAGAATATCTTGATGAAAAAAGTAAGATAGAAAAGAAAAAATCTCACAAAATGTGAGATTCTTTAATTAAAATGGATTCATGGGGTTAGTACTATAATCGCTAACTGATGTTGGTCCTTGATTTAAAACAAGTTCAGTTTCAACTTTATTTAAGATAGCATAAAGTAAAATGTAGATTGCGGCAGAAACGGCATTAAATAAGACATTAATTACGCCTAAGGCAGTACTACTTGCACTTAAATAAGCAGATATATCCACTCCATAAGCTTCTTTTATCATTTCGGCATATTGTTGTATTGTAGTTTCCCAAGAAGCGATATTCAATATCTTTGAAATGTTATAAATGGCATTAAGGCCTATAAATATACCAATTATTAGTGAAAATATTTTAGTTACTTTTATATATTTACCATATCTATGTTCACCAGTTTTAGCTGCATCTGCCATGCCTTTTAACACTTTTATTAAGTTAACATTATAAATTGTTATGATAACTGTAGCTATTACAAAAACAACTAGCACTACTACCATAATCCAACTATATACATATAAAAATAAATCAATTTCCTGTTGATTTCCACCAGATTCAACAAGAATGGTTCTAATAATATCAGTTGCAGATAAAGCATATAGTAATGCAATGATTACTATCCCTAGCAATACCCATAATAAAATTGCGTATACCTTATAAGTTACTGCGATAGCGTTCATTGATTTTTGTAAATCATCACTTCCTCTTTTTTTTGCATTAATTGCCAATCCTAAAAATACAGTGAAAAGTACTGGAAATGTTGCATCAAGTGCTAAAGATAAAATATTACTCCCGGCCATTATAGATGATAAAACTGTTAATGATGCATTACATATTAATAAAATAAATAATGCTTTAATTAATTTGTCATCCATAAATTTAACAAATCTGTTTTTCTTTTCCTCCACTGGATTTGTTTGATTTAATTCATTTTGATTTAATTCGTTTTGATTTTGTTCCATATTATTCCCCTTTTTATCTATTGCTTGTTAGCAATTATATTATAGCATAGTGATTAATTTTTTTGCAAGGAATATTAAAAAAAATCTGTTTTTGAAACAGATTTTTATCTAAAACGATTTTGTAACCAACTTGGAACTTTTGTATTACTATTGTCCTTTGGTTCTTCTTTAGTGCTACCACCATTGACATAAGGTTTTCTTGGTTCTTGAGGTTGTTGTGGTTGTGGTTGTCTTTGACTATAACTATTATTGTAATTTGAATAACTATTGTTATTTTGACGATATCCATAATTACTTTGTTGTGGTTGAGAATAATTGTAGTTTCTTCCTTGATCTTGAGGTTGTTGTGATTGTTCATCATCATCTGACATTCTGTTAGTTGAATCGAAACCTGTTGCGATAACAGTTACAACTACTTCACCATTTAATTCTAAGTTAAAGCCTGTTCCACAAATTATATCGATATCTGTTGATGACGCATTTCTGATTTCTGAGATAACATCTTCAACTTCTTTCATTGTAATATCAACATCACTTGTTATTTCAACGATTGCATCAGTCGCACCATTAATATCTACTTCAAGTAATGGGCTACTAATTGCAAGTCTTGCGGCCTCAATTGCACGGTTAGGTCCACTTGCTATACCTATACCCATTAGAGCAGAACCTTTTCCTTGTAGTACATTTTTTACGTCCGCAAAGTCAACGTTAATTAATCCTGGTAAAGTAATGATTTCCGAAATGCCTTGTACACCACGTCTTAAAACGTCATCGGCTTCGCTAAATGCTTGTAAGAATGGAATATCTCCGCCTACTAATAATTTATCATTAGGTACAATTACAAGTGTATCAACGTATTGACGCATTTGTTCAATTCCGGCTAATGCTTGTTGCATTCTCTTTGTTCCTTCAAAACTGAATGGTTTAGTAACAATACCTACAACAACGCAACCAGCTTCTTTAGCATATCTTGCAATTACAGGTGCTGCACCAGTTCCGGTACCTCCACCCATACCTGCAGTAATAAATACTAAATCAGTATCTTTTAATACTTCTCTTATTTCTTGTTCTGACTCTTCAGCGGCACGTCTACCAATTTCAGGATTTGCACCAGCACCAAGACCTTTTGTTAATTCACTACCGATTGGAATTCTAACATCAGCCTTTGATAGTCTTAATACCTGGCAATCTGTATTAATGGCAATATATTCAACTCCATGTACATCATTATCGATCATACGATTTACGGCATTCCCGCCACCTCCACCAACACCGATAACCTTTAAAACCGGTTTAGCAGAAAGCATATCTTGTGGTTGATTCATAGTATTCCTCCTTTTTAGTGTATTAATTATAACACGTTTTTTTTAGAATTGCAACAATTTATTTAATATTGCCAATGCGCATTACATCACGTGCAATCATTATTTCTTCATTTGTAGGTATTACTAATACCTTAATTTTTGAATCATCTGCAGAAATTAATGCATTATGACCTCTTGCGGCAAGATTTCTAGCTTCATCAATTTTGATACCAAATGCTTCTTCTAATCTATTACAAATAGCTTTTCTTGTTTCTGAAGAATTTTCACCGATACCAGCAGTAAAGATAATTGCATCTGCACCACCCATATATCCATAGTAGCTACCAATGTAATCTGCAACTTTCTTTTCTTGCATTCTTAATACCAATGCGGCTAATTCATTTGTATCTTCAACTGCTCTTAAATCTCTTGAATCACTTGATATTCCTGAAATACCAAGGTATCCTGATTTTTTATTCAAAATATTTACTACTTCTGCAGCAGTTAAGTTTTCTTTACTTGCAATAAAACTTACAACAGCAGGATCAAGTGTACCACTACGAGTTCCCATTGGTGTTCCATCAAGTGGAGTAAGACCCATTGTTGTATCTACACATTTACCATATTTTACTGCGGCAAGGCTAACACCATTACCCATATGGCATGTAATTAATCTTAATTCTTCAATTGGTTTTCCTAAGAATTTTGCAGCTTCTTTAGAAACATATTTGTGTGATGTTCCGTGGAACCCATATTTTCTTACGCCATATTTTGTATACCATTCATAAGGTACTGCATACATATATGCTTCTGGTTCCATTGTTAAATGAAATGATGTATCAAATACACCTACGTTTGGAACACCAGGTAAAGCTTTCATAAACGCATCTACACCCATTAAATTAGCAGGATTATGTAATGGGCCTAAATCATTAACAGAAGCAACATTTTTAATTGATTCTTCAGTCATTAAAACTGAATCATTATAGAATTCACCACAATGAAGAATACGATGACCTACACCAGAGATTTCTTCTAATTTTGATACAATCTTTTTATCTACTAAAACTTTTAATAACATTTCAACTGCATCTTGGTGATTTTTAATATCTACTCTTTGCTTTTCTTCAATTGTTCCATATTTGATTTTGAACAATGGATCAGATAAACCAATTTTTTCAAATATTCCTTCCGCAATAACTTTTTCTTCAGGCATTTCAAATAATTTAAACTTAAGTGATGAACTACCTGCATTTACTGCCATTATTTTATACATAGTACGCCTCCAATTATTTTAACTTTTTTTATTATAGCACAATTGCTATTTTTTTTCAATAATTTAACTTAATCTATTAAAAGAGGTATTTTTTAATTCAACTATTAAAAAACCAAAAAAGGCTATAAAGCCCTTTTATTTTAGCATGTCCTTTACAATTTGCTCTGCGATTTTTTCCATACCATCTTTGTTTGGATGAGCAGAATCAACTAAATAATTTGTAATATCAACTTTATCCAAATTAACTAATTTATAATTTGTTGCAAATTCAGTTATAACATTATTATATGCATTTTGGTTTTCTTTTGTATATAAATTAGATGTTGGTAAAGTACATAGTACTATTTCTGAATTTGGACATAATTGTTTTAAGTTAGTTAACATTTTTTTATATGCTGATTTAAAACTATTTACTGTGTATGGAGCATGACAATCATTAGAACCCATATAGATAATTATTACATCAGGAGTTTCACCATTTACTACAAGTTTTGAAAGTCTTTCCATACTTTGTGATGCACTAGAACCACCAGTAGAAACACAACTTCCCGAATATGAATTATTAATAAATAGCTTTCCACCTAACTTATTAATTGCTTTCATCCACCATGTTAGATTTACATCACTAACATCAGCAGTAGGGTATGGATAAAAAGTTTTATAACCTTCTGGCACATATTCTTCGTAAGTAGAAATACTATCTCCAATTATTGAGATTTTTTTACCAACGTACGGATTGCTACCCTCAACATATGTTGCATGAATTTGCGTATCTTCAGTTATATTAAATACATCTTTATCCCATCCAACAAAAGCAAAACCATCATAAGATAGAGGTGTTGGTGGAATCACTGCGCCCCATTTTTCGGCTTTTCTTACGGCAATTACTTCATCATTTTTGCCTAAGAAAGTAACGTTATATAAAATGTGATTATTTGCTTCATTAACATTTGAAAATTCTATACCACTAGATGTAACATGAATAACACAGTTAATTTTGTAATTATGATTAGTTTTCAATGTTGCGGTCAAAACGCAATATCCGGCTTTTTTAGCAGAAATTGATGACCAAGTAGATACAGTTGCAATGCTACTATCGCTAGTAGACCAATCATATAAAGTTACTTGTGAATTAGCAGTTGTTGGAAAAACTGGTTGATATACATATGTTCCACTACCATTGGCAACTTGTCTTATTCCTGTAAAATTACCACTACTTTCGGGAAGAACAAATTCTTTAAAGCCACTTATTTGAACGAATTTAGCATAAACTTTGATGTTATCTTCGCAATAGCCACCAACTTCACTACAGCTAGTATTAGATATATCAGATATATACCATCCTAGAAATTCATATCCTGGTTTAGAATAACTTGGTAAAGTTACCTTTTCACCATAAGTAAATTTATTAGGTAATAAATCTACAACTTGACCATCATCATAATATGTAATAGTAGGTTCTAAAATATCATAACTTAAAGTATATTTTACATAATAAATATTATCAATACGTTCTTTAACTTCATTCCAAACTTGGTTTGTCGTCCCTTTAGGGTTGGCTGGAAATTGAGGCTTTTCAAAATATTCAAGATATTGTTCATCAACTAATTTATCATCTATGTAAAAAGTACAATCTTTATCACAAATTAATTTACTAACTACTACTGTTATATTGCTAGTTACATGATTTAAATCACCATCTGAATCGAAATCGTAATAATAGCCTTCTTCATCTTCTAAATTTGGGTATTCAACTTTTGAACCATATTTAACTTTTTCACTGGAAATGAATCTACCATTTTCATATTCAAAAATTACTTCGAATTCTTCTCCTGAATCAAGGGTGTAAGTATAATAATATACATTATTTACTCTTTCTGTAGTTAATATCCAACTAGGATTAGCTACGCCTTCAATAGTAGGGGCAGTAGAACTAGCCGTATATTTGATTGTTTCTTCTTTTAATAATGTTTCTCCATCATAATATCTGCATACTTTGTCACATTCTTTTTGGTATGCTGTAGCTTTAATATTTGATTGAATATTTGATAATTCAGCAAGAGTTTTATCAAACTCAAAATAATAACCTTCTATTTCTTTGGTATTAGGATAACTAATACTAGATCCCTTACTAACTTTTACTTCAATTATCTTATCACCATTTTCATACATGAATGTAACTTTATAACGTTTAGCATTCTTACATCCTGTAAATAAAACTAGCAATAAAGTAAATGCAATTATATATAATCTTTTCTTCATATTTTACCTCATTTTTTTATAGTATATCATACTTTTATTATTTTTGCAACTTGAAAAATATGTAAAAGATTCACTAACTAGAATTAGAAATAAATATAGATGCTAGATACAGACACTCGCTTGCATCTTTTTTATTATAAAAGAGTGTAACCACCTTAATCAGTAGCTACACTCCCTTGTACACTAAATTTAAGAAAGTATGAAATTGTATTGCTATAATCTCATTCTTAATATTAAAAATAATGTTTTTTATTTTATTATTTCTAATAGATATTCAATATATTTTTTCAAACTATTATATCGATAATATTCATTGTTAATTATAATTTTATCGCCATTATAAGTTTTAATTATTATTTTATTTTTATTTATTATAATCTTTTTTTATCATTCTTACTTAACAAATATAAAATATCTTTATAATACATAAAGAAGAGACAACAGTCAGTTAAGATAACTCGCTCCTGCAAGTTTGTGTTGATTATTATTTAATACCACGGATCTGTTGAACCCATTGGGATCTCTGAACCGAAAAAACTAATTTTTTTATAAATGTTCTTTGGAACTTTTATGATATTTTCATATTTAATATAAAAACAATACATTTTTTTATTATTAATCTTTTCTTTCAAATGAATATATAAACCACCAGGTCCATACTTCCCATATGCTATTAAAGCAAAATAATTTTTAATAGTAAATTTTGCATAAAGCATTCTATCAACTTTATCTAAGGGAATAACAATATTTTGTTTTCTCTTTTTAATTATTATTTGGTCCGAAGTAAATATTGCTTTTTTAGTCTCTACTTCCATTTTTATCATAACTCCTTTCTAAAAAATCAATCCAATTAAATCACTAGCTAAATTTTCAAGTAAGAAATATACTACTTCCATGCCTTTCTTTACGACAGCATTAGTTCCTGCTGCTAAAACATATGAGGAATATGCGTTATTATAATTACCAACAGTTTGTCCTATAGTTCTAGTAATGTTCGCTCCACCAAAAGGAGCATTAGCTAAATTTTTAGTAGTTCTTAACGGTTTACGTGCATTTTTTAATCTAGTTTCTGCTTTTTTAAATCCTGAAGCACTATTTGCAATATTTTTTGCAGGAAAAAAATATTGAATTCCACCAAATATTCCCCCTGCAATACCACCAGCAATAGCACCAGTCCACGCACTTTTACCAAATTCACTCCAAGAAAAATTTTCAGTTACATTATTTCTCCACTAGCTACTTCTTTAGCTCCTTCAAATAATTTAAATTTAACGCCTGATTTTAATAAATGATGCGGTGCATTTCCCATCAAAAATCCGATTTCAGAAATGGTTTCATACTCTGAAATAAATTGCTTATTAGTCAAACACAAACTCCAATCTATCATTTTATTATCATCATTTATTTTTATCATAGGATAAAATGGAAGTTCTATGGTAGGTATCTTTTTCTTACCACCATCTTCAGGTTTAACCCAAATCACCATTGCTTTTACCATTATTGTCCTCCTTCTTTTTTAGAATACTGTCCATATTTTTGAAACTAATTGATTAACAATATCAATATCAATAAAGTACGCTCTTTCAATTTCATCTAAATATGGAAAGTAATGAGCCGTCCCATTACTTAAAGCATTTTTAAGTCCTGATCGAGAAATTCTAGAACCTATAATTCTATATGTGTCGTCAGCCATACCCATTTCAGAGACAAATGTTCTCGCACTAGATTTAGATGACCAAAAATATTTTCCTTCTGAAAAACCATTTGAGGCAAACTTACCTGTACGAGCAATATCATCATATTCATTCAATCCAACAACACGAAAACCTCGAGTATATTTAATTGCACCTATTCCTGCACTTACAAGGGAGAATATTCCACCCCACATTGCTCCATCAGCTGCACCATCAGCAGCGCCTTGCCAAAAATCATTTCCCTGTATTGCATTGATAGTTCCTTGAATTAATGCACCACTTACAATACTTACTCCCATATTTATAAACACAGGAGCTAAAGCGCCTCCAGTTAATGCAGTTAATGCAACTGCCCCAGCAAAAGCAACGCCTCCAATCAGCCACTTAGCCCATTTAGGTAGATGTCCACTTGGATCAGAACACATAACAGGATTATTCATACAGTATGCGTATAAATTAACTCCATTTATAGTTTTTGAATCAAGATAATTTACATCATCTATTGATATCCATCTTCTTATTTCTGAATCATAATATCTAAAGTTGCAATAGAATAACTGAGTTTCTTTATCATAATAGTATCCTTTATATAGGTAACTATTTATTTCAATTTTTTATAATATTTTTTTAGTTTATTTCGGTTTTCATAATATTTTTCTGAATCAATAGCTAAATAGCCCATTTGTTTATAATATGCAATTAATTGGCTCTTATTAATAGAAAATACAGAATATAAGAACTCTTCAGCATTAGTGAATATAAATCCTTCGATAATACCATGTGTTTCAATAGAGACAATATTATCTTTATAGGGAGAAAGATTATTAAATGCAATTATAACTGATGGAATCAAGTTATCAAATTTGCATTCTACTGATATATAGTTTAATTCAAACTCTTTATCCAAAATTCTAAATATTTTTCCCCTAACAAATGATTGATAAATTGCTTCAAATTCATCATATTTTTTACTTTTGAAATTAATTTTTAAATAAAAATCAGCTATTCCCATATTACTTAACTCCTATGGTACCAAAAAGAATCTTACAAATTTATATCCTAATTTTCTTAAAGTTGCAACTCTATGATGTCCATTTGCAATTTGGTACATTCCATTTGGTAATTTATTTGCAAAAATTTTGCCATAATCACTAGTTTGTGAAATTGAACGTACATAATCTGAAATGCCTCCATCTTTTGGACCAACCTTTACAAAATCATCTTCTGGATTATTAACTAAATTATTAATACTTGTTTTAATAGCCATTTTTTCTGTGTTTTGTAAAGCATAGTGCGTACCACCCCAAGCACCACCAATGACTGCACCAGCTATAGAACCAATCATAAATCCTTGAGAAGCATTTTCCCATGACCAACCTTCTTCTCCTGACATACCACCTATAACCAGCCCTGCTGTTCCAATAGTTAAAGCTCCTATTGTAGCTCCTGCAAATACAGCAGAAAGTGCGGTTGGTGCAACAGTTGCAGTAACAACTGATGCAAAGCCTCCTGCTGTAACAACAGTTAAAGCTGCACACGCAACTATAATAGCAGCTCCAATTAGCCAGTGGTACCAAGCATGCCCATCTAAATCAATGTTCATAACAGGATTATTTCCACAATATGCGTATAAATTTAATCCATTTACTGATTCTGAATCAAGATAATCTATATCATCTATTGATATCCATCTTCTTATTTCTGGATCATAATATCTATATTTACAATAATATAGTAATGTTTCGACTGGACTATCCTATTGCAACTCCAATCGTCTCTTCACTATTACACCTATTATTATATCACAAGTTGCCTTAAATCCATATTAATTTGATATAGAATCATCGATGAACTTGTAATATATTTTGATAGTTCTATAAATTTAGATATTCCAAACAATATTGTTCCTATATGCCCTAATTGCCATAGTCAAATCCATTTAGGTAGTAGACAAGCTAGATTAAAAATCATAAGTGAACTTTATGTTAGAAACAAAGCAAAGCTACTTTCAATTAATCCAAATCTAACACTATCAATATTAGCTTCGTATTATAATATTGGTTTAGAAAATGAGGAAGAAAAAAATTTGATTAAGAAAACAGAAAAAACTATTGAAGAAAAGATGAATTCGTTAAAATAATATTTACAAATGTAGATAACCCTTTAAATAGGGTTATCTTTTTTTATTAAAAAAGAGTGTAACCATCAGTTAAGACAGTTACACTCCTGCAAGTTTGTGTTAAATAAAATTATTTTATTATTTTATTTTGCGAATATATTTCTATCGCTTTAACAATTTGTTTTCTTTTATCTAAATGAATTTCACTTCCATCAAATGCTTTAATTCTTAGTGCTGGATTTCTCATTATATTTGCTTCTTCTATTGTATCTATTTCTTCCCATTTAAGTTGCTTAACAATTTTTCTTTTGAATAATATTTTAATTCCATGTTCATCAATAGATACTATTTGGAAAATCCAATAAAACCCTATTAGAAAGAATAATGCAATTAAAGATAAAGATATTATCAATAGTATCCAACCAAAATTTTGACCATAACTTAAACTAGCAAAAAAACCAATAAATAAAAACACCTCGAAAATTATTATTACAACAAAATATGACATCGTTTGAAATAAATTTTTATAAAATTTTTGTTTCAAAATGATTAATCCTCCTAAAGACTAAAAAGTTGAAATTAATTTTCCAATTAAATATGATGATAAATCATAAACTGCTTCTGTTCCACCAGCAATTAGTGCTGCCAAGAATCTTAAAGCAAATTTAGAATTAACATCTGTGGCTACTCTACCCGTAGATCCAACAATTGAAGACATCGCAGAACCCATGCCAGCAAAAATATTTAATGAGCCCATAATTGCAGATGTTGCCAATGTTTCTCCCCAATCAATATCTACGCTTTTAAATCCCGAGTTATGCCAGCTAGTATAAACTGTTCCTGCTAAATTTCCAGCAAAACCTCCTGCAAACGAAGCGGTAGCTCCTAAAGCCATATAACCTATACACGCTAAATTAGCAACCTCAGACGCGGCGGCAAAAGCCATTCCACCTAGTCCTGCACCTACTCCACATAAAGCCCCTGAAATAGCACCACCAATATAACCGGCAGTAAAATCGCCTCCATTAGCTTCTGTAACATAACCATTAATTAAAGAGCCAGCTCCTGCACCAATTAATACACCACCAAGAATACCGCCAACACCAGTAGCACATAAAACAATACCACCAACTATAGCTACTCCACTGATTAACCATGCAGCCCATTTAGGTAAATTCCCTGATGGATCAGAATAAGAAATTGGATTATTCATACAGTATGCATATAAATTAACTCCATCTGTTGTTTTTGCATCAAGATAATCTATATCATCTATTGATATCCATCTTCTTATTTCTGGATCATAATATCTATATTTACAATAATATAGTAATGTTTCTTTATCATAATAGTATCCTTTATATAAGTAACTATTTATTTCAATTAATTCTTCATCACCATCTATATTTATTACTTTACCCCAGGCATCATATTCATAGCTTACTTTTATAGTTTCATTACTATCTATTATGTTTGTTATGTTTCCTGTGATATCTCTTATGTAGAAATATTCTTTTGTATTATAGTTAAATCCTACTAGTTCTTCTTTTTCATCATAGTGATAGTATATTTCTTTATTATTTGGTTTTATTTCTTTTATTATTTTGTTTCCATCTAGAAGGTATTTGTATTCTCCTTCACTTGTTGCTTTACTTATTCTTATTCCTTCACTGTTATATTTATAAGTGTTTGTTCCATATGAAGTTAATCTTTTACCATTCCATGTTAGATTGTTGTTTTTATATGTTGCTGGCCTAAATGGATCTTCTTCTAGATAAGTTATTGTTTTTGTTTCTATTATTCCGTTATTTGTATTTATTTTATTTATACTTAATAACTGACTACTATTTGTTGTTGAATAGTTATAAACTTCTTTTGATATGATTTCATTACTTATATTATACACTATTTTTTCTAAAATGTCGCCTAACGAGTTGTATTTATATTCGTAATTATATTTAAAATTAGTTCCATCATAACATTTTTCTTTTATTAATCTTCCACTTGCATCATATTGATAGTTTATATTTTCTTTTATTGTTTCATTTTTTATTTTTACTTTATGTGTTATGTTGCCACTTCTATCATATGAATATACTATTTTTTCTCCATTTGGAAGTATTTCCATCTTTGGAGTTTGATCTATTTTTTGATTTTCATCGTTATAAATGTATTCATAATTAAGTTTTTTATATCCTGTGTTTATTTCTTTTCCTATTGGCCTTTTTACTCCATCATATTCTGTTAATATGCTTATTGGTTTTCCTTCACTTTGTATTTGGCTACTCTTTCCAGTTTGATAAGTATTACTATAACTTAACATTTCTATGCTACCGAAAAGTTGTAAACACGGTTTATCATTTAAATAGTTACATCCAATGTATGTTTTGAAATTTTTTAAATTAGGATATTTATCTGAAATGTTTGTATATGTTATGGTTTTATCATCCAAGCTGACTTCTAATTTCTTTTGATTCCAAGTTATTAACAATTGATGCCATCTATCTGGTATTATATAAAGTCCTGTATTTCGTTCTTGGCCTCCAAATGTTAATCGTACTTGTCCTGTGGCATTATCTACATATGCTACTAGCCCTTCTTGATAGTTTTCTATTGAAGTGCTCGCTATAATTGTTCTTGATTGAGAGCACTCCCATCCTCCTATATAATCACACTTGAATCTTAAACTTATTGTTCCTTCTTCTTCTATTCCTAGATCATAGCTTAGCATTGATTTGTTTTTGCCACTTATCCCTATTTCTTCTCCATAACTTGCATATGTATGTCTTGAAGTATATGCTTCATCAATGTTTGAACACTTTTTATCTAATTTAAATAATTTTGTTTTATCTATTCTAAATGATGAATCCCCATATGCATATTCAAGTGGTTTTAATCCTTTAATAGATGTAAGACTACCATTTAATGGAATTACATCCATTCCTTCATAAACATTATGATTATAGTATATTACTCCGCTTTGTTTATTTACTTGCCTTGTGAACAAATATTTGTATCCTTCATTATATATTCCCTTATAACTTTCTTTTGTATGTTGATATTCACCTATTCCTACATAAAGAATGTCAAATGGCATTTCTAATGCATTTCCATTTGTTAAATTTTCTTCTGTTACATTATTGTTACAATATGTTCCTAATGATATTCTATTAATTTTATTTGTTTCAGTTATTGGAACTGTTGTTTCATATAAATATTTATTCACAAAATAACTTATTTTTACATTATTTTCATCTATTTCTTCTACAGTTAATCCTACTAAATTCCATTCTTTTGGTCTTATGTCCATACTATCTATATGAATTTCATTATATGATAGTTTTAATTCACCTTCATTATTTACTTTTATACTAGCTATTTCTTTTGTCTCATTGCCTAACGTTAAAATGCTTTCTTCTTTTAATGTCGTTGTAAACGAATTTACTCTAACCCACATTATTAATTCTTTTCTTTTTTCAAATGATTTTGCCCATTCTTCTTTATTAAATAAATTGCTACCTATACTTTTCTCTGCTTTTTTAGAATTTATACTTTTTGTTAAAAAGGTAAGTGTTGAAGTATCTTTGGTAAATTTTAATATCTTTCTTCTTAAATCGTGATCTTTTTCAATCTCAACTGTATCAAAAAGTGATTTATCACCATATTTAAGCTCACTATTCTCAAATATGATATCTTCATTAAAACTATTCTCTAATCTTGAAAAGTATCCTCCACTTTGATATTCATTAAATTCGTAATCATAGACATAGTTGTAGTTTAATATTTCATTGTCTATGTCTATTGCTTTTTGTTGTGTGTTACCTAAATTATCATATTCGGTCATTATACACTTTTTCGTAGTCCCGCTTGTTGTTTCTTCTTTTATTATTGCGTCATTTCCGTCATATATATAATTTGTAACCTCTTCATCTTCGCTTTTCTTTATTACCTTTCCATATCTGTCATATTCATAATTGACGATATTTTTTGCTTTTTTTCCTTTTTCTATATATTCTACACTTTTTAACTTTAGATGTTCGTCATAATTAAAGTTATAATAATTGCCATTTGAATATTCTTTACTAGCTACTTCTCCTGTATAAAAGTTGTTTTTCTTATAATAGTTAATTTTATTTAATTCTTTGTTGTTTAACTTTACTTGTTCTAAATTCCACCATTCATCATACGGCTCAAATTTATACTCTAAGTCATTATTTACTTTTATTTTTTTTATATCATTTGCCTCATTATAACTAAATTCATGACTAATTATATTTGTTTCCATATCGTACTTTTTATTGATTATATTGTCATTATTATCATACTCGTAATGTTCTACTTCTCCACTTGGCTTGTTTAACATTTTTATTCTATTCTTATCATCATATTCATACATTGTTATGTTGCCATCGTAATCTGTTTGTTGTAAAACATTACCTCTTGAATCATTCACCAATTCTTTCTCTAATGTCTTTCCATCTATTGTTGTAATTTTACTCTTTTTTAAATATCCATTCTCATCGTACTCAAAGTTAAAACTATTACCCGAAGAATCGGTTATTAAAATAATGTTTCCTAAATCATCATATGTATATTCAAATATTTCGCCTGTTTCATTTGCTATTCTTTTTACTTTTTCGTTTTTATTATATTCTATTTCTAATTTGCTACTTCCATTTGCTATTTCAAGCAATGATTTACTTTCATTAAATGAATAATAATTTCCTAATTCTTCTTTAAATAATCCAAAGTCGGTTATTATAAGATCAGATTTTCCTAAATATTTTAATCCAACTGTTATCGCATTGTAAGAACTTTCAGTTACAATACTTTGTATAACTTTTTCATATTCTTTAACATTGTTATCAACCTTAAAACCATATGTTTTACTTCCGAGTATTGTGTAACTAATTTTCATATAAGCGTAACATATATCATTAAGAGTTAAATTTGCTTTTTTAAAAAATGAAAATAGTAGTTCTTCTCCTGCGCCTCCTGTTAAGGCTATTTCTTGTCTAATTTCTTTTATTTTATATAAATTACCAGTTATCTTTAAACCTGTAGTAAATATTTTATTCAATATTTCGTTATTTGATATAGGAGTAATAAGGTCTTTTCCATCAAAATTATTAGTCTTCCAATTGTCAATATTATCTACAAATTTTCCATTTTGTATATAATTATATCTGCGATTTTCTTCATTTACACATAAAGAAAAACTAGATAACCTGACTTTAGTATTACTTTCTAATGTGATTATTACTTTAATTGTTGAAACATTGTCTGAAACATATATATCATTGATAGCAACTTCTTCCCAAATATTCTTAACACCAAAGTTTACTATGTTATCAATATCATCAATTTTTACATTTACGTTTACTTTTCCTTCTCCTCTTACGTATCCTTTTAAAAATAATTTTTTATTTTTATATTTATAGGCATTATTTATTGTTTGATAAACACTAACTTGTCCTTCTGTATCATTATTCATCATAAGGGAGTTTTTTCCATTGTAGCCTATACTATCATTTTTTATTTTCTTTATCATTAAAGGTTGAAACATCCAATGAAAACTTTTGCTAATTAACTTGCCTTCGAAATCACCATTAAGAAGGATATTATTATCATTAATTTGAGGATTAGTTTCACTAACCACATTAGCATTGGCACCAATACTAGAATCTTCATAAATTGTTGACACGGTATTACCTTCTTCATCAACTTTTAAATAGCATCTTCCTCTTTCATCTAAATAGTAATAAGTACTTTCATTCAAATTATTGGTTACCGTTACTATATTATCATTTTTACTAATTTCATAATAGCCTGTATACTCTTCTGTATCTTTTAAAATATATGTTACTTTTGTTGCCTTCAAATCCTCATACTCATACTTGCAACCGATTTTTTTCTTATCATCATATGCTAAAAATAATTTAACATTTCCACTTATAATGCTATATTCATAACGCGATACCTTTTGTATTGTTGTTGATTCAATCGGATTGTTTTTATCACAATACTCTATTTGACTAATTAATCTATTATCTAAATAATATTCATACGAAAATTTAACAAACCTTTTATTGTCATAATCTATTTGTAATACATTCCCTCGTGTATCATATTTTATCTTTATTTTATCGGTATCATTACTACTAATTTCACTAACTTGATTATTTTCATTTCTGGTATATGTGATTGTGTATTTTTCCAATATTATTTTTAATAAATATAGTTTACTTACTATATTACCTGTAATATCTCCACTTATAAATTCAAATTTAGTTTTATCTTTTTTAACTAATATAAAAGATTTATCATTATTTAATATATAACTGTCATCGCTTATATTTACATACAAATCATCATTGCTAACTACTTCTATTTCATATTTTTCTTTAGCTTTCTCCTTTGTCATAGATAGGTAAAAATATGAATCACCTATATTGTCTATTAACTCAACGTAATCATTCGTTTTCCTTATTTGGTAATCATAGTCTGCCACATAGTGATAACCAAATGATCCACTTTCTATTTCATTGTATGTAGCTTTGAGGCTTACTGGATTTTTACCACTAGTTGTTATATTTAATACATCAAAAGTTACCTCTTGTGAGTAAAGATCTATTTTCCCGCTTCCAACAAATTCTAAATCTTGACTAATAGCTTTGTGTAAATATTTTTCTTTTTTGTTATTATATATTTCTCCAATTATCACTTCTTCAGTGTTAACATCTTTCAAATTAATATCTACATTTTTTTCTGAATAACATCTAATTGCAATTGATATTGTGTTATCTTCACTAGAAGGATCTTCAATATCTTCTAATAACTTTGCAATATCTATTTCTACTTCAAAACTTCCGTCTTGCTTTTCTACCATAAAATTAGATATTACTTCTTTCAAGTTACTTTCAATGTTTTCTTCATTCAATGCGTTTAAATTCGATGTTTCAAGTGTGCATAATGTCAAATTAGCATCAGATTCCATATCATTTAATATCACTTTTACATTGGTTCTACCAAACTTGTATCCTTCTTCTAATTTACTAAATGTGGCATTAATACATATGAATATTGTCTTATCATCTTTATCAGTTGTTTTTTCTATTTTTTTACTGGCAATTATTACATTCGTTTGATAACTTAAATTACTATATCTAATTGGCATTGTCTTCTTCCTTTTTCTTTATTATTTCTTCTTCTACTATGCTTCTATCAAGATATATTTCTACATTCCTTCTGTCTTTACAGAATATACTTCTGTTACCTCTTCCGCTGATTATTATTACATCATTTCGTTCACTATCTTCTATTGCTTTTTTGATTGCTTCCTTTCTATCTTCTATTAAAAAATAAGTGGTTTTCCCTTCTACTTCTTTTTTTTGCTTTCCTAGTAACTCTGTAATGTTACTGTAGGCATTGTCATTCGTTGTTATATATATTTGATCAACATTCTTTATAAAATAACTATACGCCCATCTCATTGATTCTTCTACATATTTTGTAAATTTTTCTTCTTTGTATTCCTCTAACCAGCTATTAAATCCTTTACCAAATGATCCAGTAACTAGTCTTATATTCTTAACTTTACCTTTTTCTTTGTATCTCTTTATTATTTCCAAGTGTGGCGTACATGTTATCGTTATAATTATTGTCCTACCATTATATCTTATTACTTCATCCCTACCTGGTATTTTAATTTCTTCAAGAAGTTGATTGAATTCTGAATCTTCCATCTCTCCAAGGCTATCCAAAATCGCATATGCTAGAGTTATATTTAAAGCATTAAATGGCATTATTAGATTTGTATGACATTCTACATCTTTTGTTTTAGTCTTTATATTAAAATTTAATCCTTCAAGGCTATCAAATTCTTTTGTTCCTTGGTGTAACATATAATCTATTTTTGCTTCTTCTACACCTTTTACTCTTGCTACATACTCTGATGATACTACCTTATATGGTTTATTGTTTTGTCTAATTAAATCTTCTAATAATTCTTTTTCTGTTAGAGTATAGATACATGTACAGTCATCTTCATCATCAACTTTAAAAAATGATTTTTTAATATTTACATATTCTTCTTCGGTATAAGATAATGTATTATGCTTTGGTACTATGTTTGTTAGAGCTCTAATACTAAATGGAATTCCTTCTATATACCCTTTTTCAATGGTTCTTTCATTTATTTCTAATATCAAATAATCTGCTCTTTCTTTTATTGCACCGTTTATTGCGTTAATTAATGAGGTCTCATTATATATAGGTATTTCTACCTCATTATTATAGCTATAATTACTTATTTCTAAATCTATACCACAACTTGCAAATAATACACTTGTTTTTCCTATTCTTTTCAAATATTCATGTACTATCATGGCTGTTGTTGTTTTACCATTGCTGCCAGTTATCCCTATAATTTTTAAACCATCATTTTTTCTTGTTCTTGATTCTATATATTCATCATGCTCATATTTACTCATTAATTCTTTTAATTTGTTTTCTAATTTTTTATAGTTGCTCATTTCTTTACTCCCCTGGCCCTGTCGTTTTTATCATTGTTACATTTACATTTATATATCCTATGTACTTTTCACATGAATAATCTTTATATATCTTTACTTTTACTGTGAAATCTTTTGGCGTACCAGGAATTACTAACACGCCATTTATATATATTTTAATTAACATTTTATATTTATTGTTTTCATCTAATAATACTGTACTTTCAATTATTACATTCTTTTCTATTGCCCCATCATTTGTTTGTCCTTTAAAATAAAGGGGATAATCTGCATGTATATAAAAATTCTTATCTTGAATTTGATGATCATATTCATCTAAAGTTAATGTTATCTTACTATTAGTTGCTTTCATATTACAAAAATTACTTGTATATGTTGCCTCAGTGTTTGGTACTAACATTGGAGCATCTACTCCTTGATGCTTCCAACTATATAACACTTTATAATATTTGTATTGATTATCATTTCCTGTACTTGTTACAGCCAAAGTTGGCTTTTCTAACACCATACCTGGTATTTGATTAGTGCTAGTAGTTGTATTATTAATGGTTTCCACAAAATTAATAGTAACATATTTTATAACTGTTGCTACTTTGGCTACCATTTTCCCATTTATCTTTAATTCACTACTCATCTTCTTCTCCTTGTATTATGAAATATATTCTTTCTTCATTATATATTATTAGATTGTTAAATTCTTCTTCAGTTCCTACCCATATTACTTGTTCGTCATTATTTACTTTTCTTAGTTTATTCATTTTCTTCTTCCTTTCATTTTCTCTTTATTTTAAATTCAAATGCTGAAGATGATTCTTCCCAGCCTTATAAATAATTTAAAATCTACATGTGATTTCATAATTACCTCCTTCTTACTTTTTTATATGCAAAAAACTCCCTATTAATAGGGAGTTTTATAGTGTTTATATAATACTATTTTCTAAGATTAGCCCCCCATTTTTGACTTAGGAAATATAATTTTTGCAACTATAGTTTACCATAATTTGACATTTATTGCAAGAGATTATTAAAAATTTATCTATATTTATAATTTATGTTTATAAAAAACTAGGTTACTTCAATAAAGAAATAACCTAGTCTATTAACATTTATTATTTTAATCTTGAAAGACGTGTATTAGCGTGTTTGTTGCCTTTTGAAGCAGCCTTTGTATACCATTCAATTGCTTTGTTAATATCTTTTTCAACGCCTTTTCCATATTCATAAAAACTACCAAGATTGTCTTGGGCCCATGCATTACCTTTTTCAGCGGCCTTTGTATACCATTCAATTGCTTTTTCATAGTTTTGTTCTACACCATAACCATATGTATAGCAATCACCTAATTTGTTATATGCACTTTCAACATTTTGTTCTGCAGCTTGTAAATATAATTCAACTGCTTTTTCGTAGTTTTGTTCTACACCATAACCATTAAAATAACAGTTACCTAAATTACATTTAGCAACGTTATGTCCTGCTTCTGCAGCCATTGTATAGTATTCAAATGCTTTTTCGTAGTTTTGTTCAGCACCTCTACCATAGTAGTAGCAATCACCTAAACGGCACATTGAATTTTTATTACCTGCTTCTGCAGATTTAGTAAAGTATTCAATTGCTTTAGCTTCATCTTGTTCTACACCATCGCCATAGTAATAGCAATTTGCTAATTTATTTAAAGCCCATTCATTTCCTGAATCTGCAGCCATTGTATAGTATTTAACAGCTTGTTCAAAATCTTTAGCTACACCATTACCATAGAAATAGCAATCACCTAAACTTGATTGTGCAAGTGTATTTCCTGCTTCTGCAGCTTTTGTATAATATTCAGCAGCTTTTACTTCATCTTTTTCTACACCTTTTGCGTAGTAATAACATTCACCTAAATAGTAGTTAGCCCAAACGCTTCCTTTTTCAGCTGCTTCAGTGAAATATTTAATTGCTTGTTCATAATTTTGAACTACACCTTCACCGCGATAATAGCAATTTGCTATACTTTCAAGTGCATATTCATGTCCTTTATTTGCGGCTTGTCTATACCAATAAACAGCCTTTTTATAGTTTCTTGGCACGCCTTGTCCATAATAGAAACAATCTCCAATCGCATTTTGTGCTTCTGCGTGTTCTAACATTGCTGCAAGTTCAAAATAATATGCAGCTTTCTTCTCATCTTTAGCAACTCCTACACCAGCTTGATATAATTGTGCTAATTCATATTCTGCATCTGCGCAGTCTAATTTTGCAGCTTGTTCATAAAAACTTACTGCTTGTTCATAATCTTCTTTTTCAAAGCATTCTTTTGCAAGTTGATACTTTTCTTCCTTAGTCAATTGGTTTTCATTGTTTTCTAAAATTTCTTTCTTTGCCATAATTTTTCCCTTCACTAGTTTTTTTTATTCTAAATTATCTACAAAACTTTCTCTAATGTAGACGTGTTTAATTATATCATTTTTTATGTATTTATAACAAGATTTTGCATATTTTTTTTACTAAAAAATTGTATATTTTATTATGTTAAATTGTTTGGAAAGAGTATTGCTTTTTTAAGATAAATTAAGAAAAAAATCCACTTCAAAGTGGATCTTTTTTCTTTTCTTATTTAACTAGTTTTTTGCCAAATAATGCTAATGCACCATTAATGATGAAGATAACACCTAAAGCAATAAAGAACCAGTCTAACATTACCCATTTACTGATTATTAGCATAACGCCAACAGCAACAGTAACTACAGCAACCAAAATATTTGCAACGTTCTTTGCTTTAACTGCATCTAATAATGCAATTACACCTTTAACTGCGATTAATACACCAAATACGATTAGCACGATTTCAACGAATAACCATCCGCCTAAAATTAATACAATACCGATAGCGATACTAACAACACCTGATGTAAGATTTTTATTTAAAACATCAATAACACCAAATACTATAAATAGGATACCTACGATTGTAAATAACCAATTTAATACGCTACCTTTGAAAATAATGAATAAGATACCTACTAAGATGTATAGGATTGCATTAACTAAATTTTTGTTAACATTTTTAAGTTTTGCCATAAATCTCTTTTCCTCATATTCTTATAGATTTGTTATTATTCCTAATTTCTAATAACATGTTTATTATACTATTTTTTATTTTAAAAATACAGATAATTGCTTGTGTTTTTTAATATCCCATTTTTTTGTAATGTTCTAATAATTCTTTAAATCTTTGATAATGTACTATTTCCCGTTGTCTTAAAAACAATAGGGGTTGTAGTACTTCTTCATTATCAGTTAACCTAATTAAATTTTCATAAATTGCTCTTGCTTTTTGTTCTGCTGCCATATCTTCAACTATATTTGCGATTACATCTCCAGTTGAAGATATATAATCGGTTGTAAATGATACACCGGATTCATTTTCAGGGAAGATATCTTTACCATGTTCTGTATAATGGTTTTCTAAACCTGCTGCTTTTATTTCTTCAATAGTTGCATCTTTCATTAACATCATCATCATTGTTTGCAACATTTCGATATGTGCTAGTTCTTCTATTCCTATATCATTTAATAGACTTCTACCATAATCATCTGGCATTGTTAATCTTTGATTTAAATAACGGATTGCGGCACCAAGTTCTCCTTGAGGACCACCATATTGGCTTGCAATTAATTTAGCCATTTTTAAGTCTTTTTTTGTGATGTTTAAAGGATACTCTAACATTTTTAAATAAGCTACCATTAGTTCATCTTCCCCTCAAAAGGCCATTTTTTTTGCCAATCCCAATTTAAATTTTGAGAATCAGCTGTTGAAGCAAGATACAAAGGTCCATTGATTTTTTGAACATTTTCTTTTGTTTCATGCCATCTTCTAACATATTCATTGAATAGTTCTTTTACATTTTCATCTTCAGGATGAACATCTAAATAAAGTTGTAAATCAATTAGCATGAAATTATAAGCTTTCAACATATCATTAGGATTATTTTTGTTTAATAATACTGGTTGATAGTTTTCAAATTGGTTATATAAGTTTTTATCCATATTTCCTTTAGATAATGCTTCAATAGGGGTTACAATTTCAATATTTGTTTTTTCTAATTGATTTTTATTTTGGCCTAATTTATTTAGGTCAAAAAAGTTTATGTGATTATACATTTTATTACCTCCAATTTTATTATATTAAAGTTAATTAAAAATGAATGGGCTATCATTTAACAATAACCCATTCACATACTAATGATATGTCATAATCATTTTTAGCTTTTTCTTGTATTTCTTTTATTAGTTTAATCATATCAATGTATCTAGCATTATGATAATTTATTAAGAAATTTGCATGTTTATAACTAACCATTGCACCATTTATTTGATAGCCCTTAAATCCCATATTTTCTATTAACTCCCAAGCTTTCATGCCTTTTGGATTTTCAAAGGTTGAACCAGCTGTATAGTTATTAATAGGTTGAGTATTTTTTCTTAGTTGTTTGTATGTTTTAATTTTTTCTAATGGTAATAAATTATTTGATAATTTATTTAGTTTTAACATTACTTGCGTAATGATTGTCTTTTTTTCTTTAAATATACTACTACGATACTGCATATTTAATTCTGAAATATTTTTAGTAATTAAATTCCCTAATTCATCAAGAAAAGTAACTTCTTGAACAATATCTTTAATCTCTTGTCCATATGCCCCCGCATTCATAAAAACTAATCCCCCAATTGTTCCAGGAATTGTCGCAAGAAATTCCATATTAGTGTAGCCTAGTTTTGCTAGTTCTAAAGAAACTTTAGTTCCGTTTGCCCCCGCATCTACTAAAAATGATTCTTTTGCTATTTGCGTAATTTTATTGAGTTTGTTGAGTTTTATAACAATTCCATTATATTCTTCATCACTTGCTAGAACATTTGAACCATTTCCTATAATAAAGAAATTTAAATCATTTTTAATTATATATTTATAAGCTTTTATTAAATCATCAAGAGTATTAGGTATATATAAACACTTAATTAGCCCACCAATTTTAAGAGTGGTAAGTTCTTTAAATGTTTTATTCTTTTCAACTGTACCCAGTTGATTAGTGTCAATATATTTTATAAATGAATCAATTATATTTAATCCCCCTCTATATATAATTTTATTTTTTCTAAGAAACTATCAGATACATTGTTTAAAGTATATTTATCTAAGTTCATCATTATTTCATCATACTTTTTCAAGATATCTTCTAAAGCTTTCTCTAAGTTATCTTTTAATGTGGTTTCTTCTAACATATAGATTAACCCTTTTTCTTCTAAACTCTTAGCATTATAATATTGATGGTTATTAGTAACATTGGGTGATGGAATTACAATAGCAGCACATTTTAGGGCTAATATTTCAAATAGTGTTGTGGAACCTGCCCTTGATATTACTATCCCCGCAAGTTCCATTTCTTTTAACATTTGATCTGAAAAAGGTTTTATTTGATAATGGTTACCAGGTAATACATTCTTTATAACATCATCATAATATTTTGAACCCGTTATTAGAGTAGTTGTAAATTTTTTAGAAATTTCACTATTTAAAAAGTTTATCGCAACATCATTGATTACTTTTGAGCCTAAACTACCTGAAGTAATTAATATTTGATATTTATTACGATACTTTGATTGAGGAGCCATTTTAGCTATATCATATCTTGGATTACCAATACATTCTATTTTACTCTCATATTTTGTTGGAACTATTGTATTTTCAAATGATGTAAAGATTTTATCTACTTTATTTAATACTAGTTTATTAGCAAAACCAATTCTACTATTTTGTTCATGAATTACGGCTGGAATTTTATTTCTATTACATGCCATAATTGTTATACCACTTATATAACCACCCATTCCAATACAAAGTGATATTTCATTTTGTTTTATTATTTTTTGCATTTTATTATAAGCTTTTACATTTTTAATAAAAGCTTTAAAAATTTTTAATTTATTGGTAGGAATGCCTGAAACTTCAAAGTAATGTATTTCATCAATTAATGGTTCTTTTAAAACACTATATTTTTGGTCTTTTGTAGTTGCAAAATAAATAATATATGTGTTAGGATATTTTTCTTTTATTTTTCTTATAAAACTAATGGCAGGATATATATGTCCAAGGGTTCCTCCCCCTGTAAATAATATTTTCTTCATATTAGTACTCCTCAGTATACTGGCTAATATTTAAAGCAAGGCCTAAAAACATTAGGGTAAGTACCAAACTTGATCCCCCATAAGATATTATGGGAAGAGTAATTCCTGTTACTGGTAGTAATCCTATTACAACTCCTATATTAATAAATACTTGGACAAATAAAGATATACTTATTCCCATTGCTAGAAGTTTTAAGTAGTTATCATCTACACTTATAGCTATTTTTAATATCTTAATTATCAAAAAGAAAAAACCTACTATTAATAGTCCACCACCAATTAAACCAAATTCTTCACAAACTATCGCAAAAATAAAATCATTTTGTGGTTCAGGTAAGAAAAAATGTTTTTGCATACTATTGTTATAACCTAACCCAAATAATCCACTTGGTGCTATAGCAAACATTGATTGAATTCCTTGAAATCCGCTACCTAATGGATCACTCCAAGGATTGATAAATGCAAAAATACGATTTAAGCGATATGGAGCACTTGCAATTAGAACTACTATGCCAACTAATCCTGCTCCAATTAATATCAAAAAATATTTAAGTCTTCCCCCCGCATTAAATAGTAATAACACACATGATAAAACTAATACTAAACCAGTTCCAAAATCGGGTTGTAACATTATTAATCCAAAAGCAAAAATAATAATTAAAAGAGTTCTACAAAATGGCCATAGTTTTTTTATGTTTTTTTGTTCAATATTTAAACATTTAGCAACTAATAAAATACTTGTTAGCTTCATAAATTCTGATGGCTGAATTGAAAAAGCACCAATGCCAATCCAACTTCTTGCGCCACCTCTTACTTGACCAATTCCTGGTATCAAAACTAAAATTAACAATACTAGTGAAGTTAAATATATCCAAATAGTATATTTATAAATTTTCTTTATATCAATATGAATCATTAAAATCATACAGAAAAAACCAATAATCGCAAAAATTAATTGTCTTTTTAAAAAGTATGCTTTATCATCATATTTATAGGAAGCAACAACATTACTAGCACTATATACCATTAATAATCCAAATATTATCAAGATAGATACTACGATTAAAATACTGTAATCTATTTTGTGTTTTTGCATATTAATCACCACTTAATTATATGAACTAGTTATTATTAATAGAAGAAAAAATGTCTCTAAATAATTTAGAGACACTTTCAATTATTCTATATCAATAATTTTGCTTCCTTCTAATAATTTCTTCTTAGCTTCTTTAATCTTGTGGCTAAATACAATGGTTTCGATAATATCGCATACACCGTCAATAATTAATGAGCATCCTGCAAATATCATAATTGTATCGAATGTTGAAAACATTACGGCAGTACCAAGTCCAATTGAAAGGATAGCAAGTACTAATAATAATCCCCAACCCTTGATTTTTGCTTTTGCACAATATACACTATCAACAATTGATGTAGCACCATCAATAACAATGTATAAACCAAATAATACTGTTAATACTTCCATAATATTTTCTGGATTTGTCAAACAGAAAGTACCAAGAAGTATAAGCATTATGCCTACTATTAATAAGTGAGCTCCAAGAAAGAAACCACTAAAAATATAGGCAACAAGTGTAAAAGAACCAGCGAAAATTAATAATATTCCCGCAATCAAGCATAATACATCAGCTGAATCTTTAGGTAGTATAATAAACAAAACACCAACTACAATTGCTAATATTGCGGCAATAATATTTTCCCATTTAAGCTTTGTAAAAAATTTTTTAACTTTGTTCATTAAGATTCTCCTTTTTTATAATTAATAAAGCACTATTATTTTAATACTTATTGTTATTAAAATCAACAACAAAAGTAACAATTTTGTTAGTTTTTTAAAATTATTTTTTCAAATATTTTTCACTTAATTGTGCCATTGCCATTTTCACTAGCTGTAATTGAACTTTTAAATAGAAATTATCCTCAAATACTGAGTAGTGAATTGTTGCATTTACGAATATAAAAATTAGTGGCAATAGTTCATCTTTGGGTATTCCTAAATTTTTTTCAAGCGTTTCAGAATATTCAATATATCTATTATTTACACCATCAAAGAATTTCTTACCATAATCAACATATTTGGGATGTGTATATATTTGGTACATGAGTCGATATTTCTTACCATATTTTTTACTAGCCCAATACGGGGTTTCATCAATAAATTTATCAACATCTTCTATTTTCTTAGGTGCTAATCTCATATAAGCTAACTCAGTTTCAATCATAAAATGAGCTGTAGATTGAAGTATTAAATCATCAATGCTATCGAAATATGTATATATACTTGCCTTAGACATTCCACACGCATCCATTACTGTTTTAATCCCTGTTCCAGCTAATCCGTGTTCGGCATAACAATCATAACTTATTTCCATTATTTCATTTTTCTTTTTGTTAAAAGTCTTTTCATTTCTTTTTTTCACTATAGCTCCTCCTAACATCATTTTATTACATATATTATATACATTTTTTCAAAAACGTCAACCTCTTTAAAGATTGACGTTCTTTTTTAAAATGTATAAATTGTTCTAATTTCTGCCATTGAAGGCTTTTGAATAGACTTAGCTTCCAACAATTCTATTGTTGAAATTGTATAGCCATCTGGTATGTTAATTGTAATTTCAATACTAGATAAATCTAAATCTTTTAAGATACTTGATAAATCATAATAAGCAGTATGCCTTCCTGGTAAGTCATTTTCATAAGGCAAATATGTTACCCCATTAATTGTAATTGATATACCAGTACTTGGTAAATTACTAACAATATCATTACCATTTTTATATTGAATTGCTAGAATAAAACTCTTACCATCGTGTCTTGAATCACCTACGATATCTTTCATAACTGTGTAAGTTGTCCCACTTGTTGTTTTTTGGACTAAATCAGATACTTTAAATTCATACAACAATCCCTTATTTATTTCTGAATATCCAATTTTTGACAAGTGTATTTCATTTTGAGACGCATTATCAATCATAAAATAATGGTAGTCTTCACTTGCATCAAAAGTTACTTTATATGTTTTGTAATTAAAATCATCGACAGTTATTGTTGCAACATGTACATAGCTATCACTACTTCCCGTTTTACTTGCATATATTACAATATCGCCTTTACCATATCCTAATACTAACTCTAATTCTAAAATACCATTAATAATTTCGTGAGATTTAATTATAGAATTTTTATTTACATCATCATACATTTTTATAATTCCATCATTTAACATTACATCAGCATTTAAGATATCAAACGAAATTATTGAATATTTAGTATAATCAGTAAAAGTATAATTAATATTGCTATTTTTTACAAGTGTAGTATTACGAGAAGGAGTAACTGAATATAGCTTTTGTTGGCATGAAGTTTCAAATAATAATGGTTCAGTTATATGCGAGATATCTTGGTCTTCTAGAGGAATATTAGCCAACCCATCTTTTGATCTTACTCCGTGAACATATCTATCTTCACGTGCTTCATCTAAATATCCAACATAAATCATATTATTGTCAATATAGCCCTCGTCATCATACATATTGTAACCATTGGGTGGTGTTATTACAAAGTAATATACTTCAGATACACTTTCATTATCACCAAGTAATTCTTCAAAAGTAATATCTTCAAATGCTTTTTCATTTTTATTCAATTTAGTAAATTCACTAAGTTTAACTTCAGATATGCCTTTTTTGCTTGTAACAGTATATATACCAACCGTAGTATCCGCATCATTTTTTGTTCCATTTACATATTTATTATAGAATACTTTTATTGTTGTGCCAGCTGGTAAATTACGTTTATCTGCATTTATAACTCTTCCAGTTAAATCATAAGTTTGTTTCATAAATTGAATTAATAAGTCTTTTGTTAAACTTAAATTACTAGAACGATTTGTTAAACCACTATCATATATGTAACTCTTACTATCTTCTGTATTGCGATGATTAACTATATATTTAAATGTATAGATACCATCTTCAGGGAGAATTTCATCCGAAACTTTTGCGGTATTCTCACCAACAATTATTTCAGAATTACTTACTGACGTTACAATTACTAGATATCCAGTTATTTTTTCAGGAGCTATGTAATACAAATACATATTCTCATGATATTTTTCAACATTTATTTCTTTGATTATTTTTTCAGTTGAAGAATTAGAATCTTTTGATACAATGTATGCTTTAACTTCAGCTTCTCCAATAAATCCTTTATCTTTTACAATTGTAAAAATATAACCTCTATTATTGTTAATAGGAATAGTTACTGCGCGATTTAAACTCAAGCTTTCGTTGTATTTTTTTATTGCCGCAATTTCTTCATCAGTCATTTCTGCACTAATATCTTTACCATATTTATACATAAAGCTATCAGGGAAACTTGTTACAACATTGGTACCTGGTGCTTCAATTATTTCTATTAAAAAGCTCCATCTTGCATAGAATGAATATGATGTTTGAATTTCAATATTATTTTCAATAATTTTATCTAAACTGTCGCCATATGATTCTACGGTATTTGCGGAATTAACAAGATAAAAGCCATTTGGCACGTAACCAAATACTCTAGCTGAATCTACCCAAGAACCAATTTCTTTTTGTATTTTATCAGTAAAATATTCACCAAATTTTGTTCCAGCAATTACTTTAAATGTTTTACTCTTATTTCCACTAAAATTAGGATTAAAGTTTTCACATTGAAGTTCAAAATTAATTGAATATACAATGTTTAATTCAATATCAATGTTAATAGTACCAGTTATACTATTTTGAGGAATGCGCAATTCGTAATATTCTACATCTACATCCCAAGCATTAATAGTTTGACCAGTTTTGTCATATACCCATCCTTTAGTAATTATTTCATTCAAATCATATGTAATACTGCCAATAGCAACATCAAATTTTTTAGGGAATCCACCATAATGTTCTAGATTTGTACTCTTCAAAATGTAGTAATTTGCATCACTTGTCGCGTAAGTCAAGGCATCGATTGTTGAACCTATTGATGCATACGTTACATCATATTTATCAACTAATTTAAAGTATAATTTTATTGATACATCAGAATTCTTTAATTTTATTGTAACTATATATGTTGTAGTTGAAGAATCAGTAGCATTTGCCTTAAATTCACCATTGGCATTAATAGTCCCACCACCATCTACTGAATAAGTTACTTTATCAACATTTAATTCATCAATTAATCTAGTATTATTTTCATCATTTCCTCTTGTTATGATTGGGATAAATTTAGTAGTACTACCCTTTCTAATCAAATATGGTTTACCGCTTGTTCCAATATTTTCTTCATCATAGTTTAATGGTTTTGTATAATCTACATATGTACCACCAACTAAATTTATAGTATTACAAATTAAATTTATCTTAATAATTTCTAAAGAGTATTGATCACTACTACCTACTTTAAATTGTAGATAGAATGTGTTATTTTGCATATAGTCGATATTAGGAACAAAAGTAAACTCATAAGTACATAAATTAGTATTTTCAATATACTCGTAGTTATATGCACCAAAATATTCTAAAGAAAAATTAGTAATTTCATTGCCATCTTTATCATAGAAAACTGGTTGATATTCACTTGATGATGTACCTGTTGAAGTAAAACCAATATTTAAATTTGGCATTCTATCGATTAATTTAATTGTAATTTCTTTATGAATTTTTTTACCATTAAATAGTTCGTTTGTATCAGCTTCTTCATAACCTATTTTTTCAACACTATTATATGGATAATTTTTATTGACAAACATGCCATCTTTATATTCATATAGTGCATCATCTTTAGAATAAGTTATTCGGTAATCAGTTATATAAGCATCATTTGATGATGTTCCTGACACAAGCATTACTTCACCTAGTTTGAACCAACCATCATCAAAAATTGTATCTTTAGAAACCCATATGCTATTATTTGGTCCACTACTTGAACCACTTGATTTAGCATTAATCCAAATTTCAGCAACATCAGTTACATTAGTTTTAATACGACTAATTGTAGTCACGCTTCCGGAATTATAAGCTACCTCAAATTTATCTTTTCCTTTAATTATTGGATAATATTTATTACTATATTTGTCTGAATTTTCCATTTCAGTAAAAATATCAACTGCTTGTGAAGTTGTGAATGATTTAGTAGAAAAATCTAAAGCTGTCCCATATGTACTAGAAGTAATATTAGTAATGTTTTGTTTTACATAATAATTGGCAGCAGAATTATTATTTAAAGCATCAGCAATTGGATATACATATGAAACATTACTTCCACTTGCTGAAATATCTGCATTTGTATAGCAATTATTAATGGTACTATTTGCTTTGCCATTTCCGCCAGTTAAACCATACGCATATGCTGCTTCACTTTGACTTGTTGATTTTATCTCTGTACTAATAACAACTGAGTTTTTAACAACGGCTCTTGAAGATGAAAATACATAAGGGCAAATACCACCTGCATATGCTTTACCATGACCATTATTTTTTATACCACTAGTTGTTGCAACTATTTTTGATCCATATACATAGCAATTACTTATAGTAGTTGTAGAACTTGCCCAAGTAAGTCCAGCTATTATACCACCAACATAAACTTCTATTCTTTCATTTCCAATACCTACTATATCACAGTTATATAAATAGTTATCATCTAGTTTTATTGTTCTAGCAATACTAGAATTTTCAAAATATGCAGCTCCAATCACACCACCAACATATATATCAGGATTACTATAGGAAGTATTAGTTGAAGTTGCGGAACCATAAATTGTTACATTAATTATTCTATTGCTACTTATAGTTACAGTTGAACTATTTTTAATAAAGCCTATTAATCCACCAATAAAAGCTGAGTCCGGACTTTGATGTCCTTGCATTTGAATATAATCATCTTCACTTAATGAACCATAATATATACAATTTGTTACATTTGTATCAAATAATCTACCAATTAAACCACCAACATAGTTTTCACAATAATAGTTTTTGTTAACTTGACCAGTTTGTGAATTTTGAATCGCTGATATTTTTAAATCCGTTCCAATTTCTTCTTCTTTTTCATAATCATAGCTAGTTATTAAAATATTATCTACAGTAGCTTCCTTTGCCTCAGCAATAAATGAAGATGTAAAAGTATTATTTCCTTCTACACTACTAGCACTAGAACCATATTGAACTGCGTATGATAAGCTATTTGATTCCATTACATTCTTATTTAACAACATCTTTATGTTCGAGAAAGTACCACCATTTGCATATGTCACAAATCCACTTGTATGTAAATCACCAACATTTTTTGAATCAAGTTCACGTGTTGAAATTATATTTGCATTATTTGCATATATGTTAATATATTCGAAATTATAACCTTTTATAGAATTTTCACTAATAATACCAAATACTAATCCTGAAATACAATGTTCAATATCTGATTTATTACTATTTGTAGTGCTTGCGGTAGAAGATTGTATCGATTTGATATTTAAGGTTGATGATTGATCATTTAAAATAATTTCTGATTTTTTATTTACATCACCATTTATATCAAAATATCCCTTTGCAATAAGACCACCTGTTATGGCTTTTCCATAAGTACTTCCATCACCAGTTCCATTTTGCATTGCTTCAATTGTTACATTACCAGTAAATAATGAACCATATTTATTATATGATTTACCATCAATTGATTCTTTTGTAATAAACAATTTAAAATCATCATTAGCTTTCAAATTATTACCTTCAACTTTAGCGGCTAATCCACCAACGTACACGTTTCCTTTACTATTTAAATCAATTGTAGTTGCATTAAACATTGCTTTAGCTTTACCAAAATTTAGAGTTACTTTACCAATTATAATATCTGAACTTGCATTAATATATCCTATAAATGGACTTACATATGCATTACCTGTTGAAATTAATGCTCGATAATTTACGCTATCATTTGAGTTTACATCTATATTTTCTAATCTCATTGGACTTTCTGCAATATATTGTCCAAATAATGTTCCTAAATATATATTTGTTGAACTACTATAAACATTACTAGAATTATTTCTTGTGCCGATTGAAAAATTATCTGCTTTAACAACTATTTTCTTTACATAAGTGTTAATTGCTTTTCCTGAAACAACACCAGCATATATATTTTTATCTATTGCTTTTGTTTCAATTATCCAAGCAGAATTGGCTTGATTGCAAGTTATGTCACTTATATCATCGATACTTCCGTTATTAGTCATCCCCGCAATACTTCCTGCATATATATTAGCATTTTGACAGATTATTGAATGTCTAGTTGTAACTTTAGAATTTATGATAATCGCACCATTATTTATACCTGCAACTCCCCCCGCATAAACATTATCAACACCAGTACTATTAGTGGTATCATTTACACCAATTGACATATTAATGTTAAGATTTCTAATTAAGGCATTATTATCAATAATTTTAAACAAACCACGATATAGATTCCCTGTTTCTGTTTCCGCTACATCAGTAATTGTTAAAAATAAATTAGATATACTATTATTATTCAATCCACAGATGACACCCTTGAAAGGATATGTTTCATTGCCTATTCCTTCAAAGCCACCATTTAAAATAGAAAAACTGTGAGATACTAAATAATAACCATTTTGGATAATATCAAAATATTTATTTGCTATAGCAGAAACTTTATTAGTTTCATTTTGATAATCGCTACTTTCTTTGAAGAAGTACTCATATGCATCAATGACATTAGTTATCTTTGAAATGTCTTCTCCCGCATCAAATATTTTTTGAAGAAGTATGAATTCACTATCTTTTGTTAATACAAAGCTATTTGCCATGTATTTACCATAATCACTTATTAATGGATCACGACGGTTAACACTTACAACAAGATTTTGATTAGGGGTTATTTCAAGTCGAGCAGTTGTTGATGTATTATCAATAATAGTTGTTTCAGTTTCATCAGTTATTAACCAATTAGTGAATATTTTAGTTTCATTCACCGCTCTTAATACAACTTTTGTACCCTCTTCTACTGTATATGTGTCTTCATATAATGTTGAAGAAGTTTTATTTACTCCTTGTCCAGTTACATATATTGAAACTACAGTTATTTTAGGAACCTTTATAGTATAGTATACTGAACCATCTTCGGCTTGAGGTTTCTTTGTATTATTGGATAACATACCAATTAGAAAAATGCTCAATCCAATTAGCAATACCATAATAAAAGAACCAATAATATATATTCTTTTAGAGCTATTTTTCATAGGTAGCTCTCCTTTCTTATTTTGTAATTTTTGTTTTATCATTTGACATTACAATAATGTAATCATCTATCATTTCATAACCACCAAGACTAGTATCATATGATTTATATTCATTATCTTTCATACAAACTTTTACTTTGGCCTTAATTTCATAATCACTTTGATTTGTTGGTAAAAAATCAAGACTAAAATCTGAAGCTTGTGGTATATATAAAACCAGCGTTCCTGATGATTTATTTGAACTAGTAATACTAAAAACATAAGGTTTGCTTATATCTATATTACTTGCATCACCACTTAACAGTTTTTCTTGTAATTCTAAATCAAAGCCATTATGTATTTTATTTAAATCATCTTCATTAAAAATTAAATTTTTCCATGTAAGTTCTACTAAAAATGCTTTACCATCGTATAGACTAGTTCCATCTGGTGAATATCTTTCATCTTTCCCCGCATGTGAAAATACGTTTGCGGTTTGAATTTGTAATGTCTTAAAATCAATATCAAATAAAGTATTATCAATTTGTGAAAAAGCAATTAAACGATTAGATACTATCATATTGATAACATATACTTGTGTATATGGTTTATTAAGTTGGACTACAATAGATATATGTTCTATTGTATCTTTCAATTCTTCAACATCACTTTTTCTTTTAATTTCAACTGTTAAGTTATGAGTTTTACCTATTGAGATGCTACCACTAGTTTCATAAGAAAATAGAAAGTTGTCACCTCTTTTTTCACCATCATTACTTACTACTTTAAATTCGTATTTGCAAGTATCATTGCCAACCTTTTGAGGAGTTCCCCATACATCTAATACATATAAGTCCTCACTACCATCAGGGTTAGTTATTTCATTACCTTTTGCGTCATAAAACTTTTTAACTGTTGTTATATTATATTCAATATCACGTTTGGTTACATCTTCACCAATATAATTCGTTAATTTAAACGATGCATAACTTACACCATTTTCTAATACAACTACTGAATTTTGTCCAGTATAATCAAAGTACAACGAAGTATAATATCCTCTAATTTCATCTTTTTCACTTTTAATATATTTACCTTCAATTTCAGCTGGTTTAGGAATGCTATTGATTAGCATTGCAAACAATACTCCACTTATTATTACTAATACTGTCAGTAAACAAAAGAATTTCTTTTTTAAATTCATCGTAGCACCTCCTAATCATTATTAGTAGCATCAATAAACAAATATATTGTAGATGTTGCGTCAACGTAATCGTCATCTGAACTTGCTCTTACTTGATCATCTAATACTACATATACTTGAAATTCATACTTCATAAATGTGTTATCGTCATTTTCATCATAGACTGGTAAATCAATATTTGCATCACTTGTTAAATTTTTAAATTGCGTTTTGGTACCATTTTTATATACTTTTCGATAAGAAATTGTACATGCAATGTTCCAAGTTTTTGCTTGTGATGTTCCATCAGGATTACGATATGCGGGCATACTTAATATAGAAGTTGCGGAAATCTTAAAATATCCTGCTACACCATTTTGTTCACCTGTTGCTTCATTCACATTTGCAACGCTAAAATGATATGTTAGTGTATCTGCTGGCGCAACATTCATTGTTTCAATTCTTCTTACTTCTTCAATCACTTTGCCATTTTCATCATAAGTATATTCATTAATTGGAACTCCAATTATAACTTGATTATTACGATATAAATCACCACGTTCATAACAAAAATATAACTTATCACCAATATTAAAGTTTCCACTAGGATCTTGTTTAGTACTGTATTTTGCTAGAGTCGATGATGTTAAATACACGACAAAAACAAATACTACATATAAAAACACATACAATATTTTTTTAGTTTTTAAAATACTCTTTAACATCCTCTTCCCCTTTCTTATTTATTTTGTTCTACTTCTTCTTTATTTGAAGTAGTTTTTTCTTCTACTTTCTTTAAATATTTATCAATTAAATTTAAACCTTCAATTAGTATAAAACCAATAAGCGCAATAGTTACAATTCCAATAGGTGATTTTATCCAATTTACCGTTTTTGAATATCCTCGCCAAACTGAAGTTACCTCACCTATAATATAGTTGACATCAAATTCAGGATCAGGATCATTATTAGCATTTATTCCTTTTGTTATAACCATATCGCCATTTCTAGCAATTATTTGATGCGTAGTTGGTTTACTATCGCCTGGTTTTTGATACGCTACAATCATGCCTACTTGGTATTCTGCATTCTTTCTAGGTTTTACAAAAACCATATCACCTCTAGAAATTGATTCTTTATATTCTGGATTATACATACTATCAGATATAACCACAAAAGTATAATGGCCTAACATTTTAGTTGGATTCTCTTTATCAATTTTTCTTTTTACAATATATATACAACACAAGATAATTATAATAATCATAACAATAAAGATAATGGTTTCAAAAACACGAAAGATTTTTCTAGCCATAATTAGTCAACCTGTTCTACATATAGTTCAAATTCAATTCTACACTTTAAACCATATTCCAAATATGATGCATTAGTCATTGCTTTTATATTATCTAAAACAAACTTTTCATATTGTTCTAAAGTTAATTTTTCAATCATTTTTGTTAATTCACTATAGGTTGGATTAGTTGAAACTGTATAACCAAGTATTGTATTTTTTTGCTCCGCAGTTAGTAATTTATATCTTACAGTTATTTCTTTTCCTAACGCATTAATGAAAGTGAATATTGGTTCTCCGATAGGGTTGGAATGGAAATACACATTATATTCATACAAGTTAAGTTTAGTAGAAACTATATAATAAGTTTTACCATCAATAACAAATGATTCCTCAATTGTTGTTGATTTAGTAAGATAATTATAATGTTCTAAATAACGATATTTATCTACTAAATTTTTTAAATCAGTAAGTGTATTTGTATCGTTATAACTATTTAGTAAATTCTTCTGAGTTGGAGTTAAATCACTATAATAAACGGTCGTTGCATTAAATATAAATGCAGGTTCATTATTTGTTAATCCATCTAAATACGTTTTAGCATCATTGTCAAATGTTACAATACAATATGTCGCTGTACCTATTTCATAGTATTCTTTTATCTTAGCTTTAGATGTGGCACCAAGCGAATTATTATTAGACTCATATTTACAATCATTTAAAAATTTTAAATATTGATTATAAACTAAATTACTATAGGTATCGCTTGTAATTGTTGTAATATCACTAGTAGTTAATTCACTAAATGTAACTTCTTTATTAGCTATTGTAAAAACTGGTTCATTATTTTTAAATGTATCTAAATATTGTTTAGCATTAAGACTACTAACACTTGTAACAATATAATCATTACCTGTAGCAGTTACTCTATCTGTAATTTTATATTTATTAACATCAAATGTTCTAGTAGCATCATTTGTTATGAATTTTGTGTTCTCGATAAATGATTTATAATTTTTATAATTCATGTAATTAGCGTAGTTGTTTAGGTCATCAGTACTGTAACTATAATAATTGCTATAATGTGTTTCATATACCGAACAGCTTTCTAATTTAGCAATATCATCACTAGTTAATTCACTATATTTTTTACTTGACAATGTTGAAACAGTCAATGTTTTACGATTAGAGCTAGAATTATAATCAGCACGTGTTTCATAATAATAAAAAGTTCTACTTGTTAAACTAAAGGTTGGTTCACTAGTATAATTATTATAATAATCAACCAAATTAGAATAACTACTTACATTTAGATAACCTCCGTTATATTCAACATTAGCACCATATCCGTTTTTAACTACTGAAGAAGATGAATTACTAACATAGTAATATTTATATTCATTAGCATTTTCAACCAAATCATATGATATATATATTGAATTATTTTTAACTAAATCATAACTTTTATAAGTTGCGTTTAAAAGATTGTCGGTTAGTTCATACATTTTGTAAGTATTGTTGCTGATAGAACCGCCACCTACGTTTTGACCGATATTCCATTTTATTTGCATTGTCACGTCTTCTCTGGTATCACCTAAACCAAGTTTTAATATTTCATCTAATTGGCTATCGGTAATATTTTCAAAACTTAAATCAGCATAATAGAAATATATCGTTTTACCATTTTCATCTTTTTCGAAGGCTTTTTTAAATGTTAGTGAACTTGAAGTTTTAAATAACTCGCAATTCGCAACATTAGAATTTATAACTTCATCATAATCTGCTTTATTTGTTAATTGCGAATAGACGTCATATGAAATAACTTCTGATGGATTGCTTTTTAATTGATAAGTTAATAAATTTTCAACACTTGAATTGTATATGTTAACTTCAAAACTTATTGGATTTTCTATCGGATTATTTGAAAGATCTTCTAAAAAATCCCATTTTATTTCGTTAACACTAGTATCTGTATAGCCATCATTGTCTAATCTAAAACGTATTTTAGAACGCTTAGATATTGCCGCATAAACTTCCGAATAATTAGAAATTTGAAAATACCAACTTCCTGTATCTCCCTCATTTAGTTTTTTACTGAAACCTGCAGCAAGATTAATAGATTTGCCATCTCTTTTAGTTACACCTTTTATGTCCCATTTTGCAACATGGGCTGTTATAGCATTACTATCTAATTCTGTAAAATACTTAGCATCTGTTTTGCTACTTTTGGTACCACTAATAGCTAGTAATACAACAAGTACCACAAAAGCAAACGCAAAGATATAAGCTTTTTTAATTTTTATTTTTTTAGTCATTAGGGTACCCCCTTTCAAAATTTTATTCGTATACTAATACTGATTTAACAGTTATTTTTACTGTATATGTGGCAAGTCCTGTAGAAGCAATTTGTGTATCATCTTTATCGTTTGTGCCACTATTTTTCCAATACCATTCTAATTTAAATATTCTTGAACTGTTTGCGGGAATATAAATATTATTTAGTTCCAAACTATTTGCAGGTACGTAGTAGTCATTTATATTTGAATTATCACTTTCATGCAAATTTAATTTAAATATCATCGGAATACTATATTCATTTACTTCATCTAGATTTATATCAATATTTAATGCTTTTGAATTTTTATTTATTAATTCAAAATAATATTCACCTTTCTTACCTGGATAAATAACCTTGTCATCTTTATATTTTCCAAAAATGTTCCATTCTGTACTTACAATCCCGCCATCAATCTCACTCACAATTAATGATATAGGTTTTACATCAGAACTTGTTTTAGCAATATTAGTAAAAACTAAACATATAGTTATTAATGCTAGGACAATACATCCAACAACAATTCTTAAGAATTTAGTCATGTCATACAAAGTACCTGAATAAACTCCATTAAGTGAATAGGTATTTAAATGTTTATCTACTTTTGCTACAACTTTGTTATTTTTAATACTATATATATTGTATTTTAAACTCTCATCCATTTGTAAGCCGTACTTACCACTAGAAACATTTTCCAAGAATTCTTCATCATTTGATAATATTGTGTTTCCTTTAACTCGTGCTACAACTTTTTTATCATGATCTTTTATTGTTCTAAAATACAAATAATAACTGAGTATTTTCTTATCTATATTTCTCATATTACATACTCCCCTTAATGTTATTCATATATATTCTTAACAAAATATACCAATATAAATAATATACTTTGTTAAGAATGTGATATATATCACTATTCTTACTTTTTACAAAACAGTTAGAACAAAGATAAAGCCACAATTTTATCTTTGTTCTTGTATTAATATTTTGTTTTGTGGCTTGTTAATTAATTAACTAAATTTATTTACTAATTATTTTATACTCTTTGAATTAGTCAACTTGAGTGAAAGTAACAGTTGCAACAACGTTGATTTCAGCTACACCTGCACTACCTAATGTAGTATCAGTAGTATCGTTACCATCAAAAGGCCAAGCCCATTTAATAGTTATTTCTGTATCAGCTGTTTGTTCAATTGCCAATTGTTGTACAGGAAGTTCAATTGTTCCGACTGCATCAACTTCTGTTTCTGTTCCGCCTACACCTGCATATGTAATTTTTACAGGTATATTATTTGCATTTGTAATTGTTAATACAATTTTTGCTTCTGCAGCAACTTCACCAGTATTCTTTAATGCAAATTTTACAGAGCCCTCAGTACCTGGAGCAACAACTTTTTTTCCATCTTTTGATTTTACTGTTTCCCCATATGATGTTTGGAATAAATTAAATGCAATTGTTTTTGTTTCAAGATTAGCTCCATCAAATGACCATTTTGCTACTCTTGCAGTATCAGAGCCTTGTACTTGGCTAGTATATTTAGCCCAAGTACCTGAAACTAAAGATAATGTAATTAATGCAACGAATGCAGTGATTACACCAGCAATTAAAATTCTATTTTTCTTCATTTTAATTCTCCTTTAAATTTTTTAAGTATTTGTTTATTTTATATATATCATCGTGTGTGGCCACGTTGATATCAACTTTAAACTCACCCTACGGTGAGGTTCATCTAAAAATAGATGCCTAGATATATTATTATAATAATTTAATAATATGAATATTTTGTTAATTCCCCATTTTTTGGAGCACAAAAAAGGTATACCTTTACTGCTAGAAAAGTATACCTTTTTGTATTGCTTAAATTAGCTAAATTTATATATTTTCCAACAAATTCGATACAGTTATACACCACTTTTCAACAAAAATTAGCAAAAATAATATAGTATAAAAAGGTATACCTTTTTGAACTATATGCTAAAAGCATATAAAAAACCTGCTAAACTTCATTGAAAAATAATGCTGGAGTTTAAACAGGTTTTTGTGTAAGCTTAAGTGAACAGCAGTTAATGAATTCAATTTATACACAATTAATGTATAAACCCCTACTTTTTATTCAATTATCAAGAAACAAGTGTGTCAATCTTGTTTTTTTAATCCTCTTGTTTTTCATTGTCTTCACTCTTATTAGTATTTACATCAGTTGTATTATTTTGTTCTGCAAGCTTTGCTTCAAGTTCAGCTATTTTTGCTTGAGCTCCTTGATCAGCTTTGCGTTTATTGAAAAAATCAATCAAGAATATAACTAGTAGAGGAATTCCTAATAAAACTATTACTCCCCATGGAGTTTGCAAAAACATTGCAACCTTTCCCATTTTTGGAATTCTACCAGTATATAATCCAATCACATCTTCAGCTGGAACACTTACCACTACAGGAGAATTGAAATCACCTTTTGTATTAAAGGTTAATTTTCCTTCTTCATAAAATGGGTCTTCCGCAATTCTGTGTGTAATTATCGAACCATCTGCACTGTAGTAAGTAATTATGTCATCTTTCTTAAGTGTTTCTGGATTGACTTTTTTAATAAAGATTAGGTCCCCTTTATTGAAAGCACCTGTGCGTGCTTTACGATCAATTGTCATTGAATCTGATTCAACGATAAGTGGCGCTCTACCAAATACCATTGGAAATTTAGTTGGATTAACCGCCCCTTTAATCACGATTACCATATTGACTACTATTATTGGCAAAAATATTGCTATTAATATTATTCCAATTATGGTTTGTTTAGATATTTTTTTGTTGTTCATTTTTGCATTACCTCTTTCATTTTTTTACATGAGGCAAATAATAACAGTCTTGGCCGTTATATTATACCACTTTTTCCGTCAAAAAGCAAATGAATGTTTAATTATTCGACATGAAAATGTTCGTGTACACTAGATTGTGTACACGAACACT